>Ga0335072_10009548_pt1 | contig 13988 bp, 14 predicted proteins | sample Lox_Sample_21_FD_206725 | JGI IMG/M metagenome (GOLD analysis project Ga0335072, IMG submission 206725) | Soil microbial communities from Loxahatchee National Wildlife Refuge, Florida, United States - Lox_Sample_2.1 | ecosystem: Environmental > Terrestrial > Soil > Wetlands | place: USA...
CGACAAGCCTGCTCACCTACCTGCTTGGTTGAATTGCGTGGGAATCCCGCTCTTCTCGATGGACATGTCAGTCTCTCGCCGGCTTCGGTGTACAATGTTTGGTTTCTTTGATGAGGTCGTGAGCTTGCCACTTCCTCTGTATTGATCTATGGTGTTAGAGAGAATTCTTCTGATAAAGTTGAGTTAGGAAGGCTGTGCGGCTGAATTTTTGGGTCGCCTCACTTCACGTCGCTCTTTGAAGACTTTGGACTCTTCTACTTATCGACAATTCTGCTATCAAGTTTAGGATGGTTGCGGCAAGAACAAAGAAGTTACGAAGCTCCAGATCCAAACTTGCAAATACGACTGGCAGCTCAAGGCCTCCCGCACCCAGTTCTCAAACCGTCCAATCTGTTCCAAGCCGCGATCAAGAACAACAGACCCAGATCCGCACATACACGGCACAGTGGGCGGCGGCGTTTCTGGTGTTGATCTTTGCAACACAGAAGGACTTGGTGGTGACGAAATGGCTGACCCTGGTGTAAGTCATTTCAAAGCCTCCCAGTCATGTACCTAGCCTAAGTCTTGTGGATAATATAGGAGCTTTCTCCTGTGGTTGGGAACCATCATGTTGATCATCCTGAGAAATACCGAGGCAATGGGCAGGTAAGCTGTTGCGGCTGCGGTTAACGGACATTCATAATAAGATGTCAAAACAGACGATTGGTGGCAAACATTCTGCTGGACTTGACGTTGTACCTGGTCATAATAGGATTAGCCCGGCCCCAGATAACAGAATCGTTTCTCATGATTCCCGTCATCGTCAATACCGGGATGATTTGCGGGGTAACATTGGAATCAATGAAGATATCCCTCAAAGCGCCGCCACCGATACTCCCACAGTATCGCATGTCTCCAACTCCCCAACTTTGAAAGCTACAATCGGAAACAAACCTTCTCTCGCTCCTGTCGTAAGTTCCCAGAAGGAAGCTGCTATGGCTAGTCGGGAAACAACCAAATGGATCATCCTCAAGACTCACACGCCTCTTTGTCATGCTACGAGTTTGAGGTAAAGGAGCAGGATAGGTGGCTCCCTATAGCAAACGGTTAGTCCCGAATACCTTCCTTTTAATTTATGCCCCAGAGATATTCTCCGTATAGTGAAGCTCGCTGCGAGTGGCATCACTTCAACTCTCACATCTCCTACACGCCCATGTCCTACTATTCGGCCAGCTATTGAGCTCCAAGCGCAAACGATTCGGGCCTAGTAGTGTGACTGCGGTCACAAGTCTTATCATATCCCACAATTCTCTGTCTCCATCTCTACAGGCGCTTCGAGCTTCTAAAGCTGGGAAGCTTGAGGGTTTTTCTGATGCTAACATTTGTAACTTTGCGCTAGTTGCCCAGATCATGAAGATGGCTCTTGCAAAGATTGCTAAGGAAGCTAAAGAGTGTATGCAAGAATGCGTGAGCGAGTTCATCCCATTCATAACAAGCGAAGGTAGGCTCCGTTGCAAGTTGGAAGACAAACTGTTTGGGATTGCTGATTGTCTTATTATAGCTTCTGAAAAGTGTCATCAAGAGAAGCGAAAAACCGTTAATGGTGAGGACATTGAGAATTATGCGAATGCATTAAAGATCTTCTTGTCAAAGTATCGAGAAGTGTTGGAAGACCAGTACATGAATGACAGGAAGATGTGGGACTTGGACGTGGGAGGTGAAACTCACAGATATATTCCTAGGCTGAATTACTGGTGGCAGGAATCTTTTAATGACGGCGGCGTACGATTTTGGAGGGAAGAGTTCGGGCGGTGGATTCAGTGTCGTAGATTGGACGATGTGGACGATTCTTGGTTTTGCGATGATGGTTTGAATTTTATAGAGGTGCGCAACGGCGGCGATATGCTTCCTAGTCGCGGCATTGCTCGGATATGGATAGCATGGGATAGGTCTGCATGTTTATTGCTCTGGAATGCGGGATGCATATCGAAGCGATTGTACTGGTCGCGTGTTGGCGTCATTACTGCGTCTCTGTTTTTGCTCTTCTATATTTATTATCTAAAATGGTAGAAAAGAGTCCTATCCATAGCATGGAGGAACCCGCCAAGCATTTTTCATCCCCTATCTTGCGCCGAAGTCCACTGCCAAGGGGTCCAATGACGCCGCGACGAGAATTGTTTCGAGCCACGGGGAGAAAAGCGGAAAGACTAGACAAGCAGTCAGGATGGGAAGGTGCGGGGTGACTTGCAGGAAGGCACGCCCTCAAGATGAACAAAATCACCGAAGGCAAACCGAGCTCTCTGATCGCTAGCGCCCCTAAAAATCATGTATAAAGGCGCGCGATGTGCAACACACAAAACCACTGATCTATTTTCACGTGATAATCCATTTTGAGTGATGGTCCACGCACAGTGACAATTGGCGCACAATGATTATTCATTCTTAGTGACTATCAGCCCAGAGTGATCAGTCCCAGAGTGTGATCAAATTTCTTAGCCTAAAGAATTGAGAGACGGGTGATTTTCAACAACAAGTCTTGTCCTACCACAAGCCATAGTGCACCTGGTTCATGACATGGCCGACAATAACAGATCCGGTCAGATCTTAGCATGTAAACACAACAGTACAAGGTACACCCAAACTCTCATCCACATGATACACCTACAACTCGATTAACACCTTTAATAGAACTAGACAGCAGATCTCATAACGCCGATTGAATCAGCTTTGCGGTCAGCAATCCGCTAACGTGCGCAGAAAGAGAAATCAAATTTCCAGGAGGGAATCAATGCCATGAACAAGTATGAGCATGGGGCCGAGGCATAAGTTGACGGAAAAGAAATCTGGGTCAGCTAGCAGCCTACATAACAGTGACAATTGAAAACTCTGATGCAGGATCTCCATCGATGACAACAGAACGGCTATTGCCGGGCAGAATCCATAGAACGCTCTCGGAAATGAAGGACTCCACGTGGACACAATCTCCCCTTTCTCTACATGGTTGCTATGATTGGCTTTGGTCCATGCCTTTAAAGCTCGAGGAAAAGTATCAAAGATCTCAAGTCCCAAGTCCAATATCCTCGCGCATTCCAGCGTGCAAATCACCCACCATTTCAGTGATAGGACGTAGTAGCTCAGATGAAGCAAAGGCCCAAAATTATGAACGGATAGGAAGAAGAAGGTTGGCAGCATTAGACATCCGAATCACCTTCGGCCCTGAAATCTTACCCTATCGAAATCTCCTAAAAGAGGGTAAAGATCGGGCACTGCCCGATGCTAAGCCCCGAAGCGACAGGCCGCTCCCATAGCAGCGGGACGAGCAGGTCATTCAGATTTGAGATTATTGAACCCCTTCCATGTAGTATATTTTGTGGCTCGTCATACCCGTTGCCATCATCACTGCCGTCATCTCCCTTGTTGTCACCGATATAGATTTCCCGCCACCAGTCAGCCGTGCTTTCGTTTTCTGCTTTACTCTCCATCAAACGTATAACCGTGAACGTCGTCGTTCTATCCACCCGTAAGCCTCGTGATGCTGATCCGGGCTCGTTAACCACAGCCAGACGTCGAGAGAAAAACAGCAGTTTCGTCTTATCCTCCGTTGGGCTCGAGACTTCCTGTATTCAATCCCTTTATTATTTTTTGTCGTCAGCTCTCCTTATTCAGCATCCACAGCTTGCACCCTATTATAATCGCTATGCCAAACCTTAGTGCGAACAGCAAACCTCACGCATAAATCCGTCCGCCCGCTGGAATCAAGAACATAAACGATGGGTCCATGCGCACGAACCGAATGCTATTTTCCACCGAATTCTCAAGGCAGATGAAAAAGCTCGGCATGAAGAATCCTCCTGGGTGGATTCAGGTAGATAGGTTTCGTTGTTGCTTGTCATCGTCATCATCCCCCATCCTGTCGCCGAGGAGCCATCCTGTCACTTGCTCTCATTTACATCGTCATCCTCCTCTCCTCTCCCCTCCACACCGCAGCTCCCAAGAGCAACCCCCTAGCATTTTGGGACTTTACAGTCAAACTGTGATAGTTTTCAAATTGGGCGGCAGCGAAAAGCCCCCCCAAAGAAAATACTGCCGAGCCTTGGATTCCCATTCCCTCGGAGCTGAAAAGAATGACCGCCGGGAGATTGGCAGTGGACAAGTAAACGAACCCCTTTCCGAGGAGTGATTTCATTGGGAGCAATCATTGGACCAAGGTATGTGGGGGAGAGAAGGAAACACGAACCGAGGACCGAGGAGAGGAACGGAAGGATTGAGCCTCAAACACATCACCAACAAGCGAGCAAAAAAAGACACTTGGGTATGCTTGAAATGAATTTGAATGTGGATTAGACGACTCCTAGCCACCTGGAACGCCACCATGCATTTGGATACAATGATTATGCCCGTGACGAGCTCTGGCCCCAGCCTAGTGCCCGAGACTGAGCCCGAGCTCACGCTCGCTGCCAGCCTAGGATATCACATCCTCGGAGCTGCTATGAGGTAGGCTTCTCCTCTCTCAATCATCCTGCTATCCCTTACCTTTCTAACGTGAAATATATCATCATTAATAATACTCAATCAGGGGCTAGCCCAACCTCCAGCGACATCAACCCATTCGGCCATGCAGCTTCCATGCTTACCTTCGACATCTACAATGTCCGTGTCACAACGACACCGGCAACCGACTCCATTCTCCTTCTCTTCGTCCCAAGAGTCCCAGTATTCGTCTTCTTCTCTTCGTTTCCTCTCATCGAGTGTAGTCATCTCCAAGTAAGGCGTTCTCTTGCTTTGCCGCGTGGGTGCATTAGCGGGACAATGCTGAATAGTTGTATGCCTGTATCCAAAGTCTCGAAAGTAATGTATATCGCGCGGTGCAAGGAGGGCGCCAGCAGCAAGGGAGTGGATGGGGGCGTCTCCCCACTAACATGACATTAGCACCATTTCATGAAAAAGTGAAGAAAAGCTTACTCGTTCCATCCAAAATCCTCCACTGCGATCCATCATCTGGAAGAAATCTTCATATGCCTTGCTTCTGAAAAAGCTCAATCGGGCAATCTCGAAGTTCGACCAGAAGTGGCACATGTTGTACTTCTCGCCTTCCATGGCTTCGGGATCAATGTCTGGCAGGGACGATTGCGATGGATCACCACGCAAGATCTCTTCGGGCAAGGGTGGTTTATAAGCTGGATCGTCTTCTGGGATCTTCTTTGGCTCCTCCGGCTCAGGCTCAACAAACATTTCCCATAGTCCTTGCGAGGTCAGGTTATTAACTCTTTTGTATGCCGATGCGTAGCGGAAGATATTCGGTACTGTCTCTTTGAGCTCCTTCACCGCAATAGTGAAGCCGTAGGTCTTGTTCGTTTCAATCATTTTCATAAAGGGATCACTACAAAAAGTCAGTATACAAATCAGGCAAATCTCTGAAACAACGTACTAGGTGATGTCGCAGAAATACTTGATCTCCGGCTCCAGACGCCAATACCATTCGTATTTTTGTAGTAGCTCATGCTTGTAGAAGAACCTGTCGCAGAGGTTAGAAGTGATTGGAGATCGCAGACAGACGAACAAACCCAGAGTAAAACCTGCACATGGCATGATAACTTTCCATGCCTCCGTACATGATCGCAGCGTCTCCCTGTTTGGCAATGCCTTCCCTAGCGACTTTGGGATCGATCCAGTCTGGGAATCCCCACATGCTGGGGTCAATCTTTCCGAACTCTACTGGCGAACTCGTATAGTTCGTTACCGTCTCCTTGAATGTCGAGTTGAAGTCGCCATCGTTGAGGAAGACGTAAGGGTAGTGATACCATCGATTGAAATGACGCTCAATGGATTTGATTGACTGGATGACTCCTTCTAACTCTTTGTTCCTCGCCAGCACCACAAATGCTGCATTCGCTCGCGGTTGTGTCGTGTCTGGTTCCAAACATCCAGTCACGAACACCTTGTCGTGCTCTTCACTAATTTTCCTTCATTGCGTGTCAGTGTGTGCAGGAAGGGGCCTATCTGACGGGCTGACTGTACCTTATAGCTGGCGGCGCGCCAGCAGGCATTATACTCCGTACGGGCGACGAAGGATGTCGCACGAACAACACCAAGATACATACAACAACGATACAAGGGAATAGAAGAACAACGCCAAGAGGTACAGAAATGCTGGAATTGCCCTTTAAGCGTAAGGGCCGCCGGAAAAACGCTAATCTAGATGAGAGTTTGCTCTTCGGCCGCGACTCGTCTTTCAAAGGGAGGGCAGGCGATGAAGGCAGGCGCTTCAGCGCCCTCCGCACGAGATCCATTGATTCGAAGTCTTTCCAATCAACAGAGGAAATTATGTGAAATGAAGCGAAGAAGGGCTGGTCCTGTGTCTTGTTGACTGGCGATAGTTTGTCTCTCTGGAGTCGTTTATTACAATAAGTATCCCACAATCGGTCTGATGAATCGAAAAGAAGTGTGAAGACGACGATAACAGGTCAAGTGATGCCAGATCGTCGAGAGTGTTGAGCGTTGATAAACGAGCGGCGGGAGGAAATCCTCGAGGAGGTTGCGCGTCAGACAGCCGGCACCCGCTCTCCTTCAGGCTAGACGGCAGACTGACACAATGCTCGTTATGACATTCGACTCGTAGACCTGGGCGGAATCGGGGAAGGCTGAAGGAGGTTGAGGCTGTTGACAAGACTTTGTCGATAGAAACGTTGAAGGCCGGGTTAGGGAGGTGGTTTCTGCCGTCAAACGAAATCTTAAGCGAATGCTTAGATTGCCCATTGCCAGGAGAAGATACGCTTACCCTGGCCCCCACGGCCGAGCAGCGATTGGTCTGTTGGATGCCCGGCGAGTGGTAGTGAACAGAGTGCAACTTCTATTTTATTTTATTTTATTTTATATTATTATTTTCTTTTTCCACATGTGCACCATATGATTATCTAAAGGTTGATTTAGCTTTGGTAAGAAATACATTTTACATTCAATACTACAGTTCATCTGATTCAGCCTCCTTCTCCTTAAACTTCCGCGCGTTTAAGTGTCCGTCCAATCTTCCACGTGTTCAGGCTGCAGGCCGGATAAATTAGCCCGCTTCCAACTATCAGCTACTGAATGCATTTCCCAGTCAGCCACAGCTCTCCCGATCGTCTTGGCAAGCAGCTTTGGAATGCATTCATCTAATCGATAGAGCTTTTCTACCCCTGTTCGACATGTCGAATCCGAAAATAACACCCAAAAACCTCTCCTATGATAGCTCCCTTCCACCCTTCCTCCAACGCTTACACAACTCCTCTACCCTCAATGGCGCTTCGCTCGATGGCCGGCACGAGCGCGCAATCGCACGCCCGAAGAGAGCTCGAGATGCAAACGCTGACAAGGAAGATGAGCCGGTGCTTGTTGATGAGAAGACGGGGGAAGTGGTGAGTGGGGAGCAGCTTAAGGCGCTTGTTGAGGGCGAGCAAGCGGAACCAGGACGAACTGAGGAGGAGTTGGCAGCGAGAGATGGGAAAGAGGAGACGGCAAAGGAGAAAGACAAACAAACCGCAACAATAGGCGCATCACGGAAACGGAAAGCGGCGAAAGTCATTGGTGGTGATGTGTCGGATGAAGACACCCAAACTACGTCGAGTGCTGGCAAGGAGAAGAGAGGTGGGCAGGCAAAATATGGCGGAGCGACGGAGAAGAAGATCAAGGCGAAGGGGAAGAAGGTGAAGCTGAGCTTTGGGGACGACGAGGAGGGTTGATGAAGGGTTTTTGCGCTTGGGCAGCACTCAGCTGGGTTATGGTTTACTAGGGGATTGCGTGGAAAGGGACGGCGTAACGGAATAGTCTACAGTGATACCCCTTGGAGTAACATAGAATTGGCGTTCAGATATCATGCAGTTCATAGTGAACATGACAAGATGATCACGTCCATCAGATATAGCACACGCTTTGAATCATGCATTGATAAACTGAAGAATCTAAAACCGTCCTTTTATGACCCGCGAGGCAGCCTTCCATCGCTTCATGAGCAGCAGAAAGTAGAAGCAAGTTCATGTGAAACCATTACAGTGTAGCGCAATCTCCCTAGAACCAATAGCAGTCAAGAAGATGTGAATCGACTTTTAGCAAGATGGAACCCGTTTGGCCAATGCTCAGAGCAGAAGCATGAAGGAAACTTGTCGTATTGTATCGCAGCGCACGTTGCCATGTAAAGTCAGAACCCCCCATCCCAGTCCCGTATCTACGCCATTGAACCGAAATATCGCTATGAAAAGAATTTTGAATGAGCCACGCCGATGCCGCTGCGAGAAATCTTCCTGCCGCAACCATAGCAATGATGTCATCAATATCCCAGCTCTTCTCAGTAAACCTTTTGTTGTACGAAATCCCAGAGCATCCGGAGCAGGGCATCAGGCAATGTGTAGAGATCAACATGAAACTCTCCATCTGCGAATGTGAGAAAGTGGTCAGGGCATATCATATCAAAAGGTGGACTTACTCTCGATGTCATTCTTGGTGTAGGTGTCCTCATTCTTGTTGTCATGGATCATCTGTACAACCTGCAGAAGATCATCCTCCGAGAGCTTAACCAGACCATCCGCCAATTTGTCCATGTCGATCTGGCCACCACGCTTGCGCTTCTTCGCGTCATCAGCGCCGCCCTTCTTTCGAGCACCATTCATATCATCGCCAGGAACAGGTCCAGATTTGCTGAGCAATGCAAGCAGAGCCGGGGACGGGTTTCTGAAGGTGATAACATGTTTGGCTTCATACCGCGGCTTGGCAAAGTTAAGATCATGGACAATCTGATGCTTGCCACCCTTCTCTAGCATGAAGAGATCTATTGTCATATCGAACTCGCCCCATCCTTCGTTCTCGCACCGAAATGGCGGCTTGTCAAAAGCTTGGGAGAGGTAAGTGTTAGCGATCTGTAAATTTATATTTGACGTGAGGCCACATACTTTGAACCGGATTGGCAAATGAGGGGTGAAGATTATAAACAGCCTTTGCAATGACCGAAGAGTCTGTAGGATTGCCGGCTTCATCGAGGAGAAAGATCTCAATGCTCCATAGCTTCATAGGAAAGCCCTCGATCTCAGGCTCGCGGTCCCTTGAATGAAAGTTAATAATTCACTGATACGACAACTAATGGAACGATGTCGCGAAAACTCACGGGATCGTAGCTTGCTCAGTAACGAGCTTGACCGTTCTCTTGACCTTTGGAAAGCTATCAGTACAAGACGACGACGACAGGTTGAAGGAGAAGGTCAGAGTTCTGCGTACTTCAACAACCATTTTTGATCCGAGTTGCGCGCCCAATCTTGCGGGTAAGAGAAAGGTTGCGAGGTAACGAGAGTGAGAGGCTCTGAAAGCTCTAGAGTTTCAGGAGTCCAAGGGTAGAGTTTCCGAGTCTGCACATGAACTATTCTCGGTCTCCCATCTGGACCCGTACAATTACTTCAAGAATCTCCGATAGCGCGTCTGCGCCAGCAGTGGGGTACGCTTTCGTCCCGATCCAAACTAGCGCGACACTTTTGCAGCTAATTAGCTACGCTTATGTAAATAAGAAATCGAAGACAGTTGCGATCACGAAATGTCAGTCTTGTGAGCGAGTTTCGATTTCGCCGTGGTCCCCTTCAGGCCGCCCAGCACAAAAATGCAGCAGCAAGCAAGAGATTTGGTTCATGAAGTATGGTAATCTCACTTTTAAGCCTGAATGGCATTTAGACCCGTACGAGTAGATAGGGTAACTTGTTTATTTATTCTAACTACACTATCTACGCCTCAAAGGTTTCACCACCTAGATATGCCTTTCCTCTGTCTTCATTTCCCATTGACTGTCTCTCAGCTCTCAAAGATTCGGACAAGCCAGACAGCCATGCCTAAAGCCCAACCCGAGACAGTAGTATGACGTAGTGTCTCCTCAAACGCTAAATATTGTGTTGTGACGGCGATGAAAAGGGGATCATGCAAGACTTTATGATTTCATGACTTTCGTGATGTGATGTAAAGAGGGCTTCTGTAATGGATCGAAATTTATCCTTGAAAATGTGTAGACAAGTAAAGAATTAGGAAGAGGAAGCGGCAGCGGCCTTTGTGAAAAAAGCTTCGTTCTCCTGCTGGGCCTTGATGAAAGCCTCCTTGAACAGATTGGCATCTACATTAAGTCAGCAGCAGAACTCAAACGAGTTTCAATATCAGAGAACTTACTTTCAGAGTTTGCGAAGCGGATGGCGAGAGTTTGCGGTTCTGGCTCGCCTTCGCTGACATCGGCCGCGGCGTTCCACACCCAACTCCTGTCACTACCCACGTTTGGTGAAAGCTTCATGTCCGGAACAACTATCGTTACGTCAGCTTCTGTTGTAAAGCATGGCAGCGTGTCCTTCAACATACCATAATGATTTGCGCAGACCTTCAAAGTCTTGTCTCTCCGCATGACCAATCTCGTCTTGCCATTCTCCTTGTGCTTAAGCAGTCTCACATCCCCTGTACCACGCTCCTTCCACTCGTTGGACTCCCGGACGAACTTGAAAAGCTTTGCGCGCATCTTGAAGGTCTGCTCCTCGAGTTCCTCGTTGGTTTTGACCTCAACCTTCTCTGTAAGGCGGATAACGGGTTCAAAATGGAAGTTTTCTGACTCAGGTGCCTCATCCTATTTGCCAACATCAGAATTTTTTCAGTGTATGAATGTATCGGAGTCTTACTTCTGGGTTCTCCTCAGCTGCCGCCTCCTTCTGAGCTTTAGCAGATCCAGAGACATCTCCACGATCTTCATCCTCCTCCTTCTTCTCCTTCTTGGCTCCACCGCCGAACATCGAGAAGACGCTATCGCCCACGTTTGAAGCTGCAGCTGTTACGGTGCCTGCAGCTGCAGATGCGACATTTGTAGCATGCTCGGTCAAAGTCTGTTCACAGAGCTGTCAGTTGGAAGTCCCACACCGCATGTTCGGCGATGCGCCAAGTATAGGTATCACTTACCGGCGCAGCACTAGAGGCATCCGTTTTCTCAGCTGCCTGACTCTCCTCACTCTCTGCGGCCTTATCACCATGCATAGGTTCCGTTGCGAGCTTCGTCTCCGTTTCAGCAAGCTTAAGCCCCGCGCCGGCCTCCTCCACCTGGGGCTCGACAGCGGTATCGGCGTTGCTAGACATTGTAAATTCAAAGCCGCAAACAGAAATTAGATCTTGGATGTACTGATCAAATGCCGATGTAAGTTTCGTATTTGGGTGGCAGTTGTAGTATTTAAGAGAAAGAGAGAGAGTTGACTTGGCGGGGTGAGCAATCGAAATATTCAGTTGCTGTGGTCGCTTGGCACTAGCGTGGACCAGGGGCTTCAGCCTTTTAGATAACCCCTGAATTGCCCCACGCAGTGAACTTGTGAGAGTGGGAGCCTACAAATCGTAGAACTATCCAGATTCAAAATATAAGTTACGGTGTGAGGCCTTCTCTTCTAGCAGTATCTAACGTGGAATCTGACTAGATTCGCACCAGAGAGACTACAAGTGAAGTGAGACGTCTTGGAGGTGCCTACTGCGCCTAGTTCTCCAGAGATAACATTCCACGTCACTCTTACAGTTTACACGTTTCATATCCAATTGGGAAAGCACAGCAGATTAGAGATTCAGGTAAGAGATATGCAACATTTAATTGCCACCATACACACCAGCCTGCCAACGCAGTAAGCAAATCGCAGTCCTGATTTCATATCAAATCCTCAGAACCGCCATCGCCTGACCAGTGTATACCATCCAGTTATCCATCGCAGTAAAAGAATCAACCAAATAGACACGCTATTAAGGAATGATACTCCCATCCATAACATGCTCTAGGAAACACAGCCACTCTTAGCCGTCTTTTTGCAGGATTTCTTTCCCCGCTTCCCCGAAGTGTCCAGCTTCCTCGTCTGTCCCTCAGCCTTTCGGACTCTTTGCCCTCCTTCAAAGCGTTGCTTAGTGACCTCTGCAACACGCCTTTCATACTCCTGATACTCAATATGCTTTCCTTGCAGTTTGAGCCAGTACAGCTTACTGCGAACTTGAGCTCGAAATAAGACACTGTCGAACGGCTCCCGGACAGCGTGATTTCTAATTGCGTGAAACTCGTCCCGGACCTTACTAAACCTATGCTGGGCCTCGTTGATTTGCATGCCGATCTCTTTGGACAAGATAGCGCTCCATTTGGCAAGCTTCAATGAGACATCTTTGGCTGCCTCCGTGAATTGCTTACTGGACTCGACGGCTTGCTCCGTTGCCAACTTGTTTACGTCTTCAAGACGTAGTTTGGTCAGCCCTGTAAGGGAATCTGACTGGGACATGGCGTCCTCTGCATATTTCCACCATCGTGCCATCGTATTGTTGACTATATTGCTCGTAGACTGGATTTGATCATGTAGATGAGACCAAAATAGGCCCTTGAAGTCATGTGTCCAATCACGTCCGAAGTCCACTGTAAAGGTCTCATTGATTTTTGGTTTCCTTGTTGTAACAATCGAGATATTCAGAACACCATAAGCCTCCTCTCTTGCCAGTTTTAAAATGATCCCTTCAATAGTGGTGTATGCACGCTCTGGCTCAACTTTCCCGCTTTCTCTAGACACATTTACCGACAACGCTTCTTTCGAAAGCCAACTCAGCATTTTTGCTTCAGGAATGCGAATTAAGATCTCTCGATCGCCAAGGATCTCAGCGCTGCATACCGTTGGTTTCTCATCCGCGTTTGTCATGGTTTGTGATTTTTCACCCATTTTACCAAGCTCCATAGGCGGCTTTAATGCGAGACTGTTTGCAGCCGTGTTTTCGGAATGCATGACGGTTATCGTTCTTGTGGCGGTTCTTGTCATGGTAGACGTCATGAGGGACGTACTTACTTCTATTGTAGGGGTTGTGGTGGTAGTGGAGATTGCTGAAGTCGGTTCGGTGTATGTGAGGTTGCCGTTAATGGAAACGGCATGACTCGCAGCGCTTCTATACTTCCAGCTCTGGATAAAGACCGCTCCGAAGACGCTTAGTAGGAGAAGTCCCACGGTCAAGAAGGCACGCCATTCGGCACCGGTTCTCGTCCGGAGAAAACCGACGCTGTCGCCAAGGCTGTATGATGTCTTTTCAATATCCGATGCCAGAGGTCGAGTCACTACCCTGCTGGTGACCGTTGACTGATTTGGCGTTTCCACTGGTTCATGCAACCCGGTTAGATATGCCAAATTTCTGTTCATCTGCCGAGCATCAATCGTCTTGAATGAATCCAAGTCGATAGGGAGTCGCTGATGGATTATGTTTCTTGGGCCATTTGGATCTCGTGATTCTAAACACATGTGGATCGCATGCTGATCCAGCGCCATACCTCCAAAAGACTTATCGAAGAGCTGCTTATGAGAAATAACGATCGAGGGGACTTTGTGGCGGCTCATAAATGTCTTGGCAATGGTCCGCACCCGTTTCATCTCGGCAGTGTCATTTTCTGAGCAGTAGAATATAGCTACATGCGGTAAATCCCAAGAAGGCTCCAGTTTGAAGCCGGTCCCTTCAGGAACAGATTGGTAACCGTAGTTATCATCATCGAGCATGATCTTGAGTATATCAGGTCTGTCTGAGCTGTCTTCAAACTTGATATTGATTGCATCAGAGCAGTCTTCAACTTTTATCTGATAGCCTGATGACTGCATGAGCTCAATCTCCGGTGGTCTCTCTGACCCAAAGGCTGTAATGGGCACAACATGGAAGAGCTGAGACGAACGATGTCCAGGTAGCACAGAATTACGACCACTACCTACGGATGCTGCTACAGAGCTGGCAATCTTGCGAATGATATCTTGTTTCGCGGACTGACATCCTACATAGAGAATATGAAGAGGCTCTTTAGTGGAGAGACTTTGCCTGGTCATTGTTTGGCGAATGGTGGCCACCAGACGCTTAGGTGGGTTTCGTAGCACCATTTTTTCGATGATGCTAGCGGTCTGCTCCTCATTAAAGTCCGCAAAAGTATGTTTGACGGAGACATTCTCATCGCCGAGGCTCAGTGGCTCTTCGAATTCGATAGAATGGGCCATTGT
>Ga0335072_10009549_pt1 | contig 13986 bp, 16 predicted proteins | sample Lox_Sample_21_FD_206725 | JGI IMG/M metagenome (GOLD analysis project Ga0335072, IMG submission 206725) | Soil microbial communities from Loxahatchee National Wildlife Refuge, Florida, United States - Lox_Sample_2.1 | ecosystem: Environmental > Terrestrial > Soil > Wetlands | place: USA...
CACGCTGATGCGCAGAAGCACGGCCAGCGCGATCATCGCCGTCATTACGCTGCCGGCGAAATCGATAAGGCCCGTCCCAACCAGATTGCGGATTCCTTCCACGTCGCTCATGATGCGGGAAACCAGAGCCCCGGATTTGTTCGCGTCGTAAAACGACACAGGCAGCCGCCCGATGTGTTCCTGCACTTTTCGCCGCAGCTCGTTCACCATCCGCTGCGAAGATTTGGAGAGCAGTTGCGTCAAGCTGAAGGACGTAAGGCCCTGAACGATCGTGGCGGCGAGGACGACGAGGACAATCGGCGTCAGCAGGCGCACGTCACGCTTGCCAATGACGTCGTCCACCAGATATTTCGTGGAGGCGGGCAGCACGAGTCCCGCGACGCGATTGACCACCATGAGGACGAGTCCAATCGCCAGAATCGCCCGGCGCGGGCGGATCAGCTCCCAAACATCGGGCAAAGCTTTCCAAGAAACCGCTGGTTTCTTCGGCGGATCGCTTCTTCTCTTACTCGTCCCATGGATCATAAGGATTGGTGCGCCGCACGAAACAGCCCACCCGATCTCAAGAAATCAATCGTAATGGATTTCCTATCGGCGGGAGCACTCGGTTTTTGAGGCGGATGTCCTCGCACGGCAAGCGGCTTGATCGATGAGCCACAACCATTTTCCCAATTCCACGGCGCAAACCTCATCCATTCCTCCAGCCGTAACCTTCGCGCGAAGCGCCCCCACAAGTGCTCGTCCAAAGAATGTCTGGCACAAAAATCATTCGCACGAATGAATCAAACTGCTGAAAAGCGGCCTTATTCTTGCGCCTTGGCGGGCTCAAGTTCATCAAACCGGCGCCACTTATAGAAAGCAACCGACGCAATCCAGCTCGTCGCAAATAGGCCCACGATGAAATAGCCGAGCGTGCCGAAGTGATCGTTGAGCCCAGCGACACCATCCCAGAACCACCCGGTCAGATGAAAGTGCTGCCCCAGCAAACCGAGAGCTTCAATCCCTCCGACCACAAGCGCCACGATCACCGAAACGCAAGTAATCGTCATGTTGTAATAGAGCTTTCGAATGGGCTTTACGAAGGCCCATCCGTAAGCTCCCAGCATCAGGATATTGTCGGTTGTGTCGATAAGCGACATTCCCGCCGCAAAAAGCGCCGGGAAGACGAGGATCGCCCAAAACGGCAGCCCCTTGGAAGCTTCAGCCGCCGAAAGACCCAACAGGCCGATTTCGGTCGCTGTATCGAAGCCGAGGCCAAAGAGGAACCCGAGCGGGTACATATGCCAGCTCCGGCTGATCAGCTTGAACATCGGGCGAAACACGCGGGAAAGAAATCCCCGATTGCCGAGGAGCATGTCGAAATCCTCCTCGACGTACGGCTCGCCGCGCCGCACTCTGACGAAAGCGCTGTAAATCGAACGCAATACGATCAGATTGACGATCGCGATGGCAAAAAGAAAAAACGCCGAAACCGTCGTTCCGACCACGCTTCCGATGTTCCTGACGGTATCCAGCCGATGTTGCAGCGCCAGCGCCGCGCCGGCAATCGCCGCCGCGCCCAGCACAACCACGGTCGAATGCCCGAGCGAAAACATGAACCCGACGGCGACCGGGCGCTTTCCATCCTGCATCAGCTTGCGGGTCACGTTGTCGATGGCCGCGATGTGATCCGCATCTACGGCGTGGCGCAATCCGAAGCTGTACGCCAGAAGCGCGGTTCCCAGAAGCACCGGGAAGCGGTGAAACGCGATTCCGGCCCAGATCCAGGCGCCCAGATTGAAGGCCATCAAGATGCCGTAGATTGCGATGACTCGGGCGCGGAGGTGGTCGGCGCCGTCGTCGAACAATCTAACTAACATGCACTGCAGAGCGGGTCGCATTTCTTTCGCATGGGACTTGCGGCGGCATGGCGCGAGAGTGAATAAGATAATAGCGGCATTCGGTCCCTGCAGTCGCGGCGAACCCGATTCTACAGGATTGGTCGTGGAATGCCGACTTTGCTGCCTTGGGCAGTGCGTCCGGCCTCCCGTTCCCGGTTCACTCAGACCCATGACCTATAACACGTTTTGACAAATCGTGTCACCTCCGTTTTGCCTTGTCCCGCCCTGCAATCGGGATGTCTTGCGCCCGAAATCGGCCGACGCCCGTGGGCTATAATGCAGACTGTCTTCTCGCTTCAGGTTGTTGATGGAGGAATCCGAATGTCGGGATTGACGAGAACCGGCGTTTCACTAGAAGAAGACCTGCTCAAGAAATTCGATCGGAGAATTGCAGCCCGCGGGTACAAAAACCGTTCGGAGGCCATCCGCGACTTGATTCGCGACGACTTGATCGACCAGGAAATTGGTTCAAACAAACCCGTCGTCGCGGTCTTGTCTCTTGTGTACGACCATCACAGCCCCAATCTCTCCGACAAGCTGAACGAGATCCAACATCACTCGCATGGAAATATATTGGCGGCGACTCACGTGCATTTGGACTCCGATAACTGCCTGGAAGTCGTGATCATGAGAGGGCGGAGCGGCGAGGTCAAGCATTTGGCCGATCACATGCTCGCGATGCGGGGAGTCAAACACGGCAAGCTCGTGCTGACGTCGACCGGCAAAGGCATCAAGTGAAATAGCGGCGCCTCTTGAATGGCGGCGATGTGACAAGCGGCCCGCGAGGCCGTTCGCATGGAATCTGAGTGCTAGAGCAGTTTCTAAGGTTGCTCTTGAGGGGATTCATCGCCCTGCTGCGAAAGGCGGCAACCTCGCAGCCCCATCCTCCGCATTGCCTGCCGTGATAATCTCGATGCTTAAGGATCATCCGTACGGCTCACGCGGAGGAAACTCGAATGAGGCTTCTTGTGCCAAGGGAGCGCCCCGAGCCTTGGTCGCAATGGCGCGCGAGGATCCGCCATTCCTGGACCGTTCCGTTTTTCTCTATCGAGTGGGTTTGGGAATGGGTTGCCTATTTCCTCAGCAATTGGAAATTTCTCGAAGTACTCGAATACTTGAGCAGTCTCAGCGTCCTCGTCGCCGTCATCTTCTACTTCTCCGAATCCGGCGATCGCACCATGCAACGCCACTATCAGGCGTGGCAGGTGATAAACACGGCACAGGGAAAAGGTGGCAGCGGCGGAAGGCTCGACGCACTCCAAGAACTCAACTCCGACGGAGTGCAATTGGTCGGCGTCGATGTTTCCGGCGCCTTCCTGCAAGGAATCAATCTGAGCCGGGCGCGCCTGCTGCGTTCCAATTTCAGCGCTGCCGACCTGCGCAACAGCAATTTTCAGTCGGCCGATTTCACCGATGCGAACCTTCGCTCCGCCAATTTCCGCCAAAGCAACCTCTCGAGGGTCAATTTTCAGGGAGCGGATCTGAGCAATACCGACCTCACTGGCGCAGATCTTTCGAGAGCGGACCTCTCCGGCGTCGATCTCGATGATGCCGATTTGCATGAAGCCGATTTGAACGGCCTAGAGTGGCGCAGTATCTCCAGCATCAAAAATGCGAACCTCCACAACGTCAAGAACGCGCCTCCGGGATTCCTCGATTGGGCCATTCGTAGCGGCGCCACGTTGCAAGACTCGGACGCCGCCGCCGGCTCACAAGACTGAGGTGCCTTGCGCCGCTCACTGAGGAGTGTGTCTGGCGGGAACGATCAATTCTTGCGCAGTTTCTGCTCCAGATATTCGTTCAGTTGAATTTGCATCGTTCGCAGCGGCTGATCGCTGTGATTGAGCCGGCTCATCATCAGCGCTCCCTCGAGGCCTGCAATCAGCATCGTTGCCGCCTCCTCGCCGTCCGCTGCTTCGCGAATCTCGCCTCGCTCGACGCCCTCAGCTACCGTCGTTTCGATGAATACACGCCAGGAACGGAGCGCCTCGCGCGCCCGCGCGCAGCACAACATTCCCGTCATCGGCTTCAATCGCAGTGTTCAGCAGCGGGCAACCGCCAGGCACCGGCGCCCGCACCTCCACAAAATTCCTCACGAATCCTTTAAGGCGGTCCACCGCGTTGGGTATTTCGTCAAGCCCTTCATGCCGGCGCTGCCGCGCCGCGCTCCACGCATGGTCGAACGCCTCGGCCGCCAATTCTTCCTTGCTGTCGAAGTGCCTGTAAATCCCTCCCTTGCGCAGTTTCGTGGCGTCCATCAAATCGGACAGCGCCGTGCCTTCGAATCCGTGCTGATTGAACAGTGCCGCCGCTTTCTCGATGATTCGTTGTCGCGTATCTTCGCCTTTGCTCATGGTTCTCGTTTCTTCCGCGCAGAATTATTCCTCTATTGCAGCGCGTTTTTGACTAACCGCTCCAGTTTTTCATCCAATCCCTTCGCGACTGCATCAATTGCCTGCGATTGAAACCGCCCAAACACGCTCGAAGGAAGGTCATAGTCGACGTGCGTCTTGCCGTCTTCTCCCGTATAGACCAGCAATCGCAACGGCGCGTATTCGCCCGCCCGTATGTCCACTTGCGTCATTTCAAGCGCCACCAGCGGATTTCCAATCACATACTGTGTGGCCGCTGCCTTCTTGCCTCGCAGCGCCAGCAGTCCTCCGTGCTCGTACTTCGCGAAAATCATCAGCCCGCTCGTCCCCTCGGTCGCCCGGCTCTGCGCTTCGATTTTCGTGGGATCGGGTTTATGGCGCGCAGATGCCTGGTAGATAGTCGGATCGAATTTTCCGAGCTGTTTTTCCAGGCCCGCCGTCACCTCGTCAAACGACTTCGCGGTCGCATAATTCACATGCTCCGTGCTCGTTGTCGTGAACTCTGGCGAAGCAGCCGCGCCCCCGGCAGCCGAAGCCGGTATCATTGCAAGCCCCAGGGCCCCCAGCGCCAAAAATTCAGTAAGATGAATCAGCAATCTATCCATATGTCGCCTCCTTGCTCGACTCACTTCCGCACCCAGCATACTTCTGAGACCGAACGGTCGCAAGTTGGAGCCGCCGCTACCGCCCCCATCCTGCTCACCTCTGCTTTGCCTCTCCGCGCCTGGCATCTTCTTCGCTTCTCGCTCGCACCTGACTCTGCTACAATAAACTCTCTATCTATTCGATTTCTTCTCATTGGAGTCACGCAACAATGGCACTCGCATGTGAAATCTGCGGCAAGAAGCCGAGCTTCGGCAACGTCATCAGCCACGCCCACAACGTTCGCCGCCGCCGTTGGAATCCCAATCTGCGCCGCGTCAAGGCGATCGTCGATGGCGCGCGCAAGCACGTTCGTGTCTGCACCTCCTGCATTCGTTCCGGCCGCGTCAAGAAAGCCGCCTGACGCCGCGCTCTCCATCGGAAGGAGCTCCCGGTTGATCCGGAAAACTCTGATTCTGGCCGTCGTCGCGTGCGCGCTTCTGGGCTCCTGCAAACGAGAGGCTCCTCCGGGCCCGGACGTCTGGGCCGTGGTCAACGGCAAGGAAATTTCGCGGACCGAGGTCGAAAAGTACTATCGTTCGCGCGTCAACGCTGAAGGTCCCGCTCCTTCGCTCGAAGAATCGCTCACTCTGAAGCTCAACATTCTCGAAGATCTCATCAACAACGAGATCCTTCTCGAGCGCGCTGCCAAACTCAATTGCATCGCCACCGACGCTGCAGTTGAGGACAAATTCACCGAATCAAAGAGCCCCTACACGGAAGAGGAATTTCAAAAGAAGCTGAAAGACGCGGGACTGACTGTCGAAGATTTGAAAGCCGACATTCGCCGCCAGCTTTCCATTCAAACTCTTCTGAACAAAGAGATTCTCTCGAAGATCACGGTTACAGATCAGGACGTCGACGATTTCTACAACAAGAATCGCGGGCAATTCGACGTCGCCGAGCCGCAGTATCACGTTGCCCAGATCGTCATCACGCCGCATCCCGATCCGACCGTCCACAATCGGAAGAACGACAAGGCAACCACCGAAGCCGAGGCCATCGGTAAGGCCCGCGCCATCGAACAAAAGCTCGCCGCCGGCGCCGATTTTTCCCAGCTCGCCATGGATTATTCTGAGGATTCGACGGCGTCGACAGGCGGCGACCTCGGTTTCATCCCGGAATCGGCGCTCAATCAGTCCGATCCTCTATTGAAGAAGGAAATCCTCGCGATGAAGCCCGGCGAAGTCAGCCCGCCGATCGGCGTTAAGGGCGGCGGCTATCGCATTCTAAAGCTTCTGGCCAAGGAACCCGCCGGCCAGCGCGAGCTGTCCGATCCGCAGGTCCAGCAATCCATTCGCGACATGCTGCGCAACCGCAAAGAGCAGCTTCTCCGCTCCGCTTACATGGCCGAAGCGCGCGACGAAGCGCACGTCACCAATTATCTTGCCCGCCAGATCCTCGAATCCGCCGGCAAGCTCCCCGCAAACTGATCGGCGCTGAATGGTTTTGTGCAGCGCCGGCGCTCCGCCTGTTCGTCGTGACGTTCCTTACTCGCTTCCTATCGATCTGATTTCAACAGGGATTTTGAACCGAGGTTTCACTCAAACGGATTCGTTACCTTGATATTGAAGTATCTTTGCTTGGGATTCAGGTCCTCCGACCATATCTGAGTGCATCCGCCGCGTTCGGCCGCGGCCACGATCATCCCGTCGTAAAAATGAATGCCGTATGCCACGTTCGCGTCCACAGCGCGGCGAATCGTGTCGCCGTCGAGCGCAACCAGCTTGATGGGGCCGAGCGCGTCCAGAATGGCAAGCACCTCTTTCGCGCGCGCCCGCGGCGACAGTTTGTGCAGCAGCGTCGCCGCAAACTCCTCCAACACCTGCGCCGACGCCAGGACTTCGCCCGCCACGGCCCGCCGTACCAGAGTCTGCGCGACGGCCTGTTTGCGCAGCTCGCTCGCATCATAGGCGTAAATCAGCACATTGGAATCGAGGAATTCAGCGGCGGGCATGAAGATCCGCTCGGCTCCACGTTCTTTTTCCGATCCGAAACTTGAAGCGCCCGAAGCTTTCCTCCAACACCTGTCGTTCCCGCCGTCTCCGGCCGGAAGCCGCCTTTTCGGCGGCCAGCGATTCAAGATACTCGCGGATCAACCCCGTCAGCGTGGTGTCGTTCTCCACAGCAATCTTGCGCACCTCTTTCACCAGATCGTCGTCCAAGGACAGCGTAACGTTCATCTACACATAATAAGGGAAACCCATATCCCGTGGCAAGTACCTAGTTTGGTGCCCACCGCGAACAAATACTCTTCTTCGCTTCCAGATGCGGGAAGGCATTGCAAATCTTCGCTGACAGATTCCCGGAACGAAAATGCAGGTTGGCAATCGATTGCCGCCCCGCTATGATTTGCAAGCCTCTCCAAGAAGCTCGTTTCTGTGGAGCCTTTCGCAAGCACTCTCATGGACGCCCGACAGCAAAGCCAGGAGAAGAAAGCCGCAGCCATCGCTGCGGCGCAAACCGTCGAAAGCGGCATGGTCATTGGCCTTGGCACCGGCTCGACGGCTGCATTTCTCGTCGAGGAAATCGGCCGGCGCGTGACCGAAGAAAAGTTGCGCATCATCGCCATGGCCACTTCGGAGAAAACAGCGGACCATGCGCGGCGCCTGAAGATTCCCCTCGCCACGTTCGCCGAGCGCACCGATATCGACCTGACGATCGACGGCGCAGACGAAGTGGTTCCCGGCCCACTGCACTTGATTAAAGGTCATGGCGGTGCGTTGCTGCGCGAAAAGATCGTGGCTTCGGCGAGCAAACGCATGTTTGTAATCGTCGACGAGTCGAAAATCGTCGCGAAGCTCGGGACGACGATGACAGTTCCCGTCGAGGTGGTTCCGTTCGGATGGGAATCGACGCGGAAGCGCCTGGAAAATCTTGGAGCGAAAACGTTGGTGCGGATGGGAGAAAACGGCGCGCCCTTCATCACCGACGGCGGCCATTTGATTCTCGACTGCGATTTCGGCCCGCTCGAAAATCCAAAAGAAACCGCGCACCACCTCGACCACGTCGTCGGCGCGGTGGAGCACGGACTATTTCTCGGATTCGCCCTGAAAGCGTTCGTCGGCGGGCCGCTGGGCGTGCGCGTGCTGGAAAAAACTTAGCCCAAGCGAGACTGCGGAAGACCTCCGGAACCTCAAGCCGCACGCGTTAGTTTTTCGAGCAGCCCTGCGGATAGACGGCGTCGAGCGCTCCCCAAAGCGCTTTTAGAGTTCGCTCGGCCGCGCAGAGAATTTCCATTTCGTCCGCGTCTTTTTGCCCGGCAAGCCAGGTGCGCCATGCGGCGCGGTGGCGTACATCGGCCTGCTCGTGCACCGCGAAATAGGCGAGCGACCGCGGCTCCTGAATCCCGTAAAATCCGCGCAAGCCGGAAATTTTCTGCGTGGCGATCTCCGGAACCTGCGCTTCGTAGGCGTAGAACGCCGCCACGGCCTGCGCCAGCGAGCCATGCCCGGAAAGCTCGTCGAACGTGTCGAGCAGTGCAGCAATGCCCGGCAGCGGTCGCGCATCTTCGAGCGAAGATTCGCTCACGCCGAGCGATTGCGCGAACTGCCGCCACAACATCGGATGGGGCGCGACGGGATCGAGCTCTTCAGAGAGATTTTCCGTCACCACCGATTCCAGATTGCCGTCCGTGCGCGCCGCAAGCTGGCGGAGATTCTCCGGAAAGGCGCGAACGTGGTGGTAATACTGCTCGGCGTAGAGGGCCAGCGATTCTCTGGAAAGCTTGCCTTCGGTCCAAGCCTGATAAAACGGATGCTTCAGCAAATGGTGCTTTTCGATCAGCGCGTCGAGCGAGTCGAGCAGCGTTTTTTCGACCTTCTTTGTTTTCCTTGCCACGTCAATCTCCTGATATGAATGCTAAGAAAAAACACAAGCAAAACCGCAACAGACTACCTGAAAACGCCCCGAAAAGCCAGCGTTTGAGCGCCCGCGACGGCCTCCTGCATCCATAAATAAAGTTTATTAAATCAGGCGTTTCCGAGACGATCTGGGCGCTGCGCGAAGGCTTATGGGCTTCTGCGTGCAAGGACCCGGCACGTTTGCCAGGTTCTGATGCATGATTCCCTACGCATTAGCACGCCCTTGGACTTGATTTTTTCGGTCACGCGCCTGTGCGTCCTTGTGGCTTAACGCGCCAAGTCTTTTCTGCCTTTTCGTTCCGCGAAAGCATCGAATTGGCAGAGGGAACTTCAAGGTGAAGGAGATTCACACGGCCACGCGTCGGCAGAGGGTGGCATCCGCGCCAGTCGCCGCTGAACGTAAGCCTGCCCCGAGTGAAGGAATCGGCGGCGCATCAGACGCGCCCGTATTCGAAAGCCGTGCGGGGAAAAATCTGCGTGGTGACGACGCTAGTATAGGCTCGGAATTACGAGTGCATCGAGCCGCTCGTTTTTGTCGCACGGCTTAATTTAGGGCGGTGAAACGATGGATACAGCTGCGGGTCAACGGAAGACAGCGAGCGCCGAGGAACGGTTGAAAGAACTGGGCATTGAGCTGCCGGCACCGCCGGAACCGTTTGGCGGATATGTGGAAGCGATCCAGACGGGAAACCTGGTTTTTTTGAGCGGGATGCTGCCGACCGAAGGGCGGGCGGCGAAATTTGTGGGGCGTGTTGGCGCGGAGCTAGACGTGGAGGCGGGGCGAGCGGCGGCGCGGCTCGCGACGCTCAACGGGCTGGCGGTGGCGCGAAAATTCCTGGGGTCGCTTGACCGGGTGACGCGGGTGGTGCGGATTGGCGTGTCGGTGGCTACATCCGGCGATGTCCGCGACCAGCCGAAAGTGGCTGACGCGGCATCGGAACTGCTTCAGGACGTCTTCGGAAAAGAGAAAAACGCGTCCAGGCTTGTGTATGGCGTGGCAAGTCTTCCGCTCGGCACACCAGTAGAGCTGGAACTGATTTTCGAAGTGAGGCATTAAGGGGGAAGCGATGCGTCATTTCAGTTCGAGACATGCGACCGGATCCGCGCAGATTTCCTGGATGGGGTTGGGGGTTTTTCTGATGGTGGCGTCCTTCGCGCAGATGGCGCGGGCTCAGGGAAAGGAAAATTCCATGCAATATCCGACAGTTTACCGGACGATTCAGGTGGATGGGATTTCGATTTTTTACAGGGAGGCAGGGCCGAAAGAGGCTCCGACGCTGCTGCTGCTGCACGGGCTGCCCTCTTCCTCGCGCATGTTCGAGCCGCTGTTCGCGCGCCTTTCCGACCGGTATCACATGGTCGCGCCGGATTATCCGGGCTTCGGCCACAGCGACTGGCCGGATCCGAAAACATTTGCATACACATTTGACCACATCGCTGAAGTCATGAACCACTTCACGGAGAAGCTCGGGCTCGCGCATTACACACTGTATATGCAGGATTATGGCGGGCCCGTGGGATTTCGCATGATCTTGGCGCATCCGGAGCGAGTCGATGCGCTGATCGTGCAGGACGCCGTGGCACACAACACAGGACTCGGCGCGAATTGGAAGACGCGGCGAGCGTTCTGGGCGGATCGTGCAGCCAACGAAGCGGCGCTGCGGACGAACTTGCTGTCGCTCGCCACCACGCGGGCGCGCCACGTAGGTGACGATCCGGATGTCGAGCGGCATGACCCGGACCTCTGGACCGACGAATATTATTTTCTCAACCAGCCGGGGCAAATCGAGATTCAAAGCGACCTCTTCTACGATTACCGGACAAACGTGGAGGACTATTCAAAGTGGCAGACGTGGATGCAGAAAAACCAGCCAAGGCTGCTGCTAATCTGGGGCAAATACGAATCGTCGTTCGATCCTTCGGAGCCGGAATCGCACCGTCACGACGTGCCAAAAGCCGAAATTCACATCGTGGATGGAGGGCACTTCGCGCTGGATACTGCGGCGGATGTGATCGCCGTGCTCGTTGCTGATTTCATGAGTCGAGGCGGGCAAAGTGTTCGCTAGCCGAGCGGTGTCAGGAGTGCGGGCCAGCCGCTTTGGAGACAGGATGGAGTGCGAATGTCTGATAAGAAAACAGTCATCGTCACCGGAGCGCAGGGCGGTATTGGTGCGGGCCTGGTCCAAGGGTTTCTGAAGCAGGGTTATAACGTCGTCGCCACGTCGCTCAGTGTCAGTCAGTCGCTGATCGCCACACCCAGCCTGATTCCTATTGATGGCGATATCGGGAAGCGGGAGACCGCCGCCAAAGCTATCGAAGCCGCCATCAACCGCTTCGGAACTGTCGATGTTCTGGTAAATAACGCCGGAATCTTCCGCACCAAGCCCTTCACCGAGTTCACGACCGAGGACATCAATGCCTTGGTCTCGACCAATCTGTTCGGGTTCCTGTACATCACTCAGCTCAGCGTGAATCAGATGCTGAAACAACAATCGGGCTGCGTCGTGACCATATCCGCGGCGCTGGCCGATCAGCCGTTCACCGGCGAAAAGGCCTCCGTTTCGATGATGACGAAGGGAGGCCTGAATTCAATCACGCGAAGTCTAGCCATCGAGTATGCGAAGGATGGCATCCGCTTCAACGCCGTTGCCCCCGGAGTCGTGGACTCACCGCTGCACAAAAATGAACCCAAGGACTTTCTGAAGACTTTCCAGCCGATGGGAAAAATTGTCGAGGTCGAGGACGTTGTCGAGGCAGTTCTCTACCTGGCGCACGCAGAGCAAGTAACCGGAGAAATACTTCATGTGGACGGCGGCTCTCACGCCGGCCGTTGGTAGTTGAGCGCCCACCGTCATGCCGGCCGCGGGCCATCAACCACTCGATTTTGACCGCGATCCGCGAAGGCGGCAGCACAAAATCGGCGCACCCCGCCGCGATGGGGGAGTGCGGCATACCTTCGAACTTCGCGGATTCCTCGCTTTGCACGAGCGCCACGCCGCCCGCCTCGCGAATTTTTTGCAGGCCCTGCGTTCCGTCGGAGCCGGTCCCGGAGAGAACGACGCCGATCGTGCCCGGCCGTTTGGCCCGCGCCAGGGATTCCATGAATCGATCGGCAGGTGATGTGGCTCGCTGGTATCGCGCGGTTTCAAGCGCAGCACGGGATGCGAGTAGATCAGGTCCCTCCCCGGAGGCACGACGTAGACCTGGTTCGATCGAACGATCATCCCATCGGCGGCTTCGAGAACTTTCAATTTGGTTACGCGGGCTAGAAGCGGAACCAGGGAACTCGCGCGGTCCGGAGAAATATGCTGGACGACGACGACGGCCACCCCGGAATTCGCGGAGAGAGAAGAAAGAAGCGAAGAGACGGACTCCAGTCCTCCTGCCGACGCGCCAATCGCGACAATCGGAAAACTGCTGACACCAGGGGGCGAGCGGGAGATTTCCTTCGTTTAGTTTTAAGTTCGGTGACCACAGCGTCTCCCGACACTTAACCCAAGAGTATGCGGCGCGCGCGTGCGAGCTACGGGGCGGCGCAGGCGTCGGCTGGAAGCGTAGCCGGATCGACGATCGGCAACGGATCGAACTGGAATTTCGCGAGCGTGGAGTTGGCGTCGGGCAGAGTTGACGCGTTTAGCCGGCGCCAGAGAGACATCGCGTTGTTGAGACTCGAGCAGGATTCTGCGGTGGCCTTCTTTGCGGGCTCAGACGGAGCCGCATCGCCGATTTCGATCATGAAGAGGATGCGCGCGAGATCGCGATTCGACGGACCGAGACCGGGAGCATCGTCGCTGCCCTGCTCGAGCGTGTCGATTTTCTTGGAAACGTCTTTCAGCGTGTCGATTGCCGCCTGCGCAGATGCGTTTCCGGCAAGTTTTTTCTGGCGGTCGGCGACCGCAGATTTTAGAGCTTCGGCCGCGTAGAAATTCTTTGTGCTGGCGGCCAGTCCCGCGGAGATGGAGTGGGAGGCGCGGAATTGATCCACGAGGTCGGCCTGCGACGCGGTGATGCGCGGGTCGATCACCACGTTGAAATTCTGCACGTACTGCTTTCCATCGACAGTGAGGACGGCGCGGTACTCGCCGGGAGGAACGATGGCGCCGAGCGTTTGCTCGTGCGGCGTCTGGCCGGGAATGGCGTGGTCGGAAAGCGTGTATTCGACGTAATCGAGGAGATTGCCCCAGTAGCTATAGGGCAGCGTTGGCGGAGGGGGAAAACGGAAGTCCCAGGCAAAGCGATTGCCGCCGGGATCTTTCGTGAGCGTCTCCTGAATGCCAAACCAATAGTCGGGAACGTTGGCGGGGAGATATTTCTGTTCGCGGGCGGCGCTCGAATAGTGGCGGATGAGATTTCCCTGGGCGTCATCAATATCGAGCGTGATATCGGAGACGGGAGCGGATTTCAGAAAATAATCGAAAACGGCGCCATCGAGCGGATTGGGCGTGGAAGGAAATTCGGGAGGAAGCGGGGTTTCCTGATCGTTGTCCCAGCGGACGCGAACGGCATCCTGCGGACGGAAGAAAACGACGGGAGCGGACGCCATGGCGGGAGTGGCCTGGCGAAGAGGAGTGACGTCGTCGAGGACCCAGAGGCCGCGGCCGTAGGTCGCGAGAACCACGTCGTCGCCGTGAACGACGAGGTCGCGGACCGTGGCCGCGGGAAGATTGAGCTGAAGCGATTGCCAGTGGTCGCCGTCATCGAAAGACACGTAGACGCCTTCGCCCGTTCCCGCGTAGAGCAGATGTGGGCGGACGGGATCTTCGCGAAGGACCCAGGTGATCCAGTCGTCGGGCAGGCCGTTGACAATTTTCTGCCAGGATTTTCCGCCGTCGTGCGTGCGGTAGAGATACGGATGCATATCGTGAGGCGTGATGGCGGCGACATAAGCGGAATCCACGTCGAAGTGAGAAGCGTCGATGGATTCGACGGTGGTCTTGTCGGTGAAATCGGGAGGAGTGACATTCTGCCAAGTGCGAGAGCCATCGCGCGTGAGCTGGATGACGCCGTTGCTCGAGCCAGTCCATAGAACGCCGGCATTCAGAATCGAAGGCGCGATCACGCTGAGCGCAGGTCCGCGCCGCGCACCTGGATCGTCTTCATCCTCGTCGCCACGCTCGTAGGGAACATGCCCGCCGGAGGAAGCCGCGCCGGACTTGGCGGCCTCCGGACGCGTGGTGAGGTCGGGGCTGAGGACCTGCCAGCTCTGGCCGCCGTTGACGGTTTTCATCA
>Ga0335072_10009550_pt1 | contig 13985 bp, 14 predicted proteins | sample Lox_Sample_21_FD_206725 | JGI IMG/M metagenome (GOLD analysis project Ga0335072, IMG submission 206725) | Soil microbial communities from Loxahatchee National Wildlife Refuge, Florida, United States - Lox_Sample_2.1 | ecosystem: Environmental > Terrestrial > Soil > Wetlands | place: USA...
AAGTTCAGCCGCGACGGCGCGCATTCGCCGGGCGCAATCTTCGAAGCGCAGGAGGTTTTGAAGCGCGGACGTCCGGATCCCGGCAACTCGAAACTGTGTCAGCCTGACCGCGCACAACCCTGGCTATCACGGCAGAGTTCAACAACCACTTGAGCGAATAGTCGGCATTCCCGACAAGTGGCCCTTGGCGCAACTGCTGACTTCAGGGCAACGCACGTTGCCAGCCCGAATCTTGCTCAAAACGCGCATTGGCGATTATGCATGAACTGACCCGCTCGAGCTTCAGTAACGGCTCTCAATTGCAAGAATGACATTCGGTTCGAAACGCACCGTTCAGCCCCTACATGGCGATATGGGCTGACATCGCCTGAAGGTCGGGCCCCCGTCCTCCTGACAATCGAGGGGAGTATTATGTGACCACTCGATTATCAAGAGGAGAGCAGTCCAGATAGGTCATCGAGATGTCGTGCGAGGCGCGCTGGAAGTGTTGATCCCGAAGACTTTGGCACTCGATCCATTGCATGGCTACGGCGTGGCATTGCGCATCGAACAGATAAGCAAAGGTGCTTTTCCACGTCAACCCTGGCTCGTTGTGGCCGGCGCTTGCTCGCATGGAACTGGCGTGGTGCATCAGCAGCGAGTGGCGCGCAAGCGAGAACAATCGTCGCGCTAGGTACTACGTGCTGGCGGCTCGCGGACGCAAAGCACTCTCACAAGAAGCAGAGAACTGAAATCGTAAGAACTCTGCCATCGCCCGCATCATGGTAGCCTAGGCGATTTTACCGAAGGAGCTGGAATACGCCTCCTCAGCAATTTTGCACAAGGGATCCGATGGTTCTTAAAAATGCATACTTCATCCCGGGAGCTCAAGCCCCGACCAGGAGGAGCCATGTTTGCCGACTTCAAATATGCGCTGCGTCAACTGTGCAGTACGCCAGGATTTGCTTTGACTGCCACCTTGACGCCGGTGTCGGGCAGAGGCAAATATCGCCATACTCGCATTGGCAGATTCCATCATGCTCCAGCCGTCATCTCATCCGCAGCAGCAGAAACCTGCACGAATCGGTTATGGAGGCTTCGAAAGCGACGCGGGCTTTTTCCCCAAGGCTTAGATTCGCGCGCTCGGCGAACACACAGAGTCTTTCGAGTCCATCAGCAGATTTGGTCCGTATGCAATCGAACATCGGCAAAGCTGGCTCATCGAACATCATCTTTGGCGCAGAGGTAACGGTCAATGTCATGTCCACGCGTGGCATGCCGTCCAGTCTTCGCGCGCCCGCCTCAACAGATACCCTCTCCTGTCTACTTATCACCTTTGGACTAAGTACATTTTGCCATTTGACTCTATCTGAATGGTCTCGCCAGGCAGGATCTGCTGCGCAAAGGTTGCCTTATCAATGACTGTGACCGCGTGAGGGCCGAGATTTCTTATCTCAACGGACCAGGGACCATTTTGAGGATCGGGTGTCGGGGCCGATACAGGCAGATGCAGTATTGTTGGAGCATTGATCAGCTCGAGCATTTTCCCGTTGCAAGAAATATCGATAGCATCATGATTTACCTGCAGGTGAACAATTGGCCGGTTCTGCAGCGTATTCATCTGCGCAAGCAAGATGGCGAGCAGCGCAAGAAAACCCATCATCACACCCCCGGTGTCCAGCTCCCATGCTTTCGCACAAAGCGAATAGCCAATGGCTTCCTTCAATCGATCACAATCACAACGACCTCATCAAGCATGGTGCGCGAAACAACCAACTTATCTTTAAGAGTCAGTCGCCGCCAGAGTGCGCCACCCCAGATGGCGCGAAAGTATGTCCGCGAAGAGTGAGACAACAAAGCAACCCAATGCGGTTTAACACGCCTAGTTTCTCAAATGCTCGGAATAAGTAATTCTTAATTGTATGCTCGCTCAACCGCAGCGCAGTGGCAATCACTTTATTAGTCTTTCCGGTTGCCGCATGTCGTACGACCTCCAGCTCTCGGTCGGTAATGGGGTGAGCGTGGCTAACCATTGCGAGATCCGGAGCCGGCATTCCTTTGAAGGCCTGTAGCAGATAATCCGCCGTCTGACCGCGGACCCAAAGACAACCCCGCTTGACCTGCTCGATGCAGTCCAACAAATCAGCCATCGGTTGTTCGCGAGAGAAGACTCCTCTTGCGCCTGAGCGAAAAGCATTGATGACAGCATTGCGCAACGTGTGCGTGAGCAGCATCACAATTAACAGATGTGGATAGGCGCAGTTCGCCACGTGGGCGAGATCGGAACCGTTGCCTGATTTGCATTCGACATCCGCGCTAAGCACGACGAGATCTACACATCCGGCCGCGAGAAGATTCATCAGATCGTCGCAAGCTGCAGCGGACGCTTGCAACTGTTTGTCTTTGGCAAGCGTAGTAGCGAGAAGGTTGCTGCTCATGGAATCCCGATCTACCACGAGAGCGCGACATGTTGCGCCCTGAACTCTGTCATTGCTGCTTGGGTGAATATGCGTTCGAAGGTTGAGGCTTCTTCCTCGACCTCGAACAGGTGGTTTTAATAAGTTGTGTTGCACTCTTACCTCCATCCGTTTGTGAGATATCTGAACGGTCAAAGCGCAAACAGCATGTGTTGTTGTAAAGAGACCCGACAATACGAATCAGTAACAATCGCGATGGGGAGCGCAATGTAGTTCTCATAATCGAGTACATTGCGGATGCAGGTGCAGTGCGCGGACTTGAGACCTCTCCTCCCAAGCCGCTTATGTCTACTTTCCTAGAATCGTCAAGATTGCGCAAGTGCTTTTTCTAAAATACATACTTTCTACTCTACTGCTTTTCCCATCAACATCTCACCTCGCGGGTAGTATGCCTGCGCATATGAACCCTCAGCGGCAGAGAAGCTCGAGCGACGCATTGATCGGAATCACTCACGCACTTTACAAACGTCTGGCGGCTTGCGCACGATGTTCGAGCAGCTTAGTCTGAGCTTGCATATGCTCATGGGACCAATTCTCGAACGTGCTCGTCCAGGCAACCAAATGCCACGTTACAAACTGCGGCTTCCAGTCGTCTTCTACTGGAATGACGGAGAGCACCACGCAGGCGGAGGCTTCACAAGCGACATCGCCATCGATCGAGTTTTCATTCACACCAGCAAGTGTCCGCCATCGGGGTCTGACGTCCGCATCGAAGTACTATTGCCATCACTTGACGGCGGAGATGACGAGATACGAATCGAGTGTTCAGGAACCGTGACCCAGGTGATCAAGCAAGCGGGCCTGACTTCGTTTATGTTTCACGGCATCTTGAGCGACGATCACTTGACGAGGTATGTGCTTCCCTAGAACACACGGGCTTTGGGAAAAGTTGCACGCTTGTCCACCCGAATCTCTTTGATGTTCATATGACCTGCATGGCGCAATGTGTGTGTGCAGTGCTTGCATCTAATTTCCGCTGCGCTAGCAGTCTGTCGTTAGTCATTCGGTGCCAGGCGTTCTCAAACTGCGAACGCGGCCATGGGACAAAAGGGGCGAAGCTATGTCTGCCTCTCGACGCGCAGATCATTTGGTTCATTCGAGGAGGCTTCCATGCGAGAGTGCACTATATCTGTGGCCTGCTCATGGTACGTGATCTCAACCCGTTCGAATTGCGAGAAATCAGCATCGCAGATGCTCGTAACTCTTGGGATTGTGCATTATCTCCCATTGATCGAAGAAGTGAAGCGTTGGAGCGACCGCACAAAAGTAATTTCGGCGCCGCTGTTTCCTGGCTATCTGTTTGTTCAGATCGATGGCTCTGCAGAAAGCCAATTGGTGGTGCGCAAGGTTCCTGGCGTTGTGAGCTTCATTGCGAACCGAGAAGGCCCCGTCGCCGTAGAGGACCATGAAGTTCACCGGGTGCGTACGCTCCTTGATCGGGGCGTGCGATGTTCGCAGCACACGTTCCTCGAAAACGGCGATCGCGTGCGGGTAATAAGGGGGCCGCTTTCAGGACTCGAAGGCACGTTCCTAAGATCCGGTGCGCAATCCAGTCTCGTGATTTCGGTACAAGCTATCCGACAAGCTGTCTCTGTCAGTGTTGCAGCATCCGATATTGAGGCTGTGGTGGAATGAACAGAGCACCCGCCCGTAGAGGCCATGCCACGCGGCGCTTTTCGGCATTCAACGGCAACCCAGTATGGAAGGTCCTATGATTCAATCTCGAGCTCAATGCATCGTGTTCGGCTGCCTTGGTCTTATTCTTGCGGTGGCGCACGCGCCGGCGCAGGCGCCGATCTCGGCCGAAGCCACTCTGGCTTCGGCCAACTCTCCTCAACTGGAACAGCGATACCCGCGCTATGTCATCCAGCGAGAGGACGTGCTGCTCATCTCTTTTCCACTTTCGCCGGAGCTAAACCAGACTTTGACTGTGCAACCCGACGGCTACATCAATCTGCAGAACGGGGGAAGCATCCATGTCCAGGGGCTCACGGTCCCTGAAACCGTGGAGTCAGTGAGACAGGCCTACACAGGAATTCTTCACGACCCGATCATCAATGTGGATCTGGAAGATTTTCAAAAGCCATTTTTCACTGTGACGGGACAGGTGGGGAAGCCAGGCCAATACGATTTGCGCTCCGACATTACTGTGAGCGAGGCCATTGCTGTTGCCGGTGGGCTTATGCCAACTGCCAAATCCCAGGCATTTCTCTTCCATCGTGCCTCGGGTAACTGGTACAAGGTCGAGAAGCTTGATCTAAAACAGATTCTGAGTGGTAAGAATGCGAGCGAAGATTCCCTCATCAAGCCCGGCGACATGGTGTTTATTCCTGAAAACTCTATCACCAAGTTCCGGAAGTATGTTCCATACGGCCTAAACGCCGGCTCTTACTTCGCAGAGAGCCAGTAGCTGTGCCGCCGCTCCATGATCCAAGCGCGGTGAAAGAAAACACAACGATCGTCAATGCTCTCAGAGTACCTTCTGCGGAGGATGAACAATGAGCAGTCAACTGGGATATGCACCGAAGATCGGTGACGAACCATCTCCGACGTTGCGGCCACGCCTGACATCAACGACCGCCAAGTCGGAAAGAAAACATGGCGAGGCTGTTGAGCACAACTGGGCTGCCGATGAAGCGCTGCAGTTAATTCAACAAATCTTTCTTGTGCCCACGGATACTCCACCAAGTGTGGTGGCATTTTCCAGTGTCAATCATCGAAATGGCTGCAGCCGCATCTGCGCCGCAGTCGCGGAGGCGATGGCGAGCAGTGGACTTGGCTCCGTCTGTCTGGTTGACGCCAACTTTCGCACACCGGCGGTTGCCAAGATGTTTGGAGTCATTGAGGCTCCTGGGCTGAAGGATGCGCTGACATTGGAACGCCCGATTCGTTCGTTCACAATTCCAATTGCAGACACCGGCCTTTGGCTCTTGCCCGCAGGAGTAGGATCGCCGAGCGCGCCTGGCACCCTGGCCCCGGCCCAGACCAAGAAGCGGTTGGAAGAACTACGCAAAGAGTTTCGGTTTGTCATGATCGACTTGCCGCCGCTAATTCAATACATAGATGCGGTTGCGGTTGCGCAGCACACAGACGGCCTCGTTGTAATTCTCGAAGCCGGATCTACGCGCAAAGAGTCAGCAGAAGTAGTTGCGCACAGCCTGAGGGCCGCGAATATTCCGATCCTGGGAGCAGTTCTGAACAAGCGGACCTTTCCAATACCGAAGCCGATCTACAAGTTTCTCTGATATCTCGATTCAACGCTCATCACCTGATTACCGCCACGTACGCTTTACTGACAAACACATTTACTCAAACTGAGGAGAAATGTTGTGACTGCTAATAAGCGTTACTTCCCGGTAGGTCTGTTTAAGCTCTTGGACATTGTCTCCGTGGTGGTTGCCTTTGGAGTGGCAACTGCACTACTCGCCGGCGCACGAAGCAGGGTGTCGTTCGCGTCGATCCTTTCGATGGAGACGACGATATCGAAGTGCGCAATCTTTGCATTGGTTGTGCTCGCCTGTCATCTCATTTTTCTTGCTTGTGGACTGTACCGGCCCCACCAGCTGCCCGCAGTGCTGGGAACAATCGCAGATATTCTCAAGGCCACCGTGCTCGCAGCTGGATGCTTTGTGGCCATAGTAGAGCTGCTCCAGATTAAACACATCGGTTTCTCATTCCTGTTGATTTTCAGCGTAACCGCGCTCACCGCGATGTGCACGTCGCGTGGGGTATTCAGATTCTTACATGCGCTCTCCCGCGCACACAGCGGCGGCTTGCGCCAACTGTTAATCGTCGGAACGAACCCGCGGGCTGTCGCATTTGCGAGGAAGATCTCAGCAAATCCGGAGTTTAACTACCGACTATTGGGTTTTGTCGATGACGAATGGCCGGGAATCGAGGAGTTCCACGAGAGCGGTTTCCATATAGTCTCTGACTCGGCGGGATTGGCGCAGTATCTGCGCAAGCAGCTAGTCGATGAGGTAGTGATCTATCTGCCGTTCGGCTCCTTCTATAACCAGTGGCTTTGGATTGCGGACCTCTGCACACACCACGGCATTACAGTGCGCCTAAACTCCGATATGTTTGGCATTAACAACGCGTGCTGGCACGAAGAGGACGATGGCAGTAAATCGATCGCAATGCCCGTTGGGGTTCAGGATCGCTGGGCGCTGGCGGTCAAGAGAGTATTGGATATCGTTGCCTCTTCTATATTGCTCATCTTCCTAATGCCTCTGTTCGTCGTAACGGCAGTTGCTATTAAGCTGACCTCACGCGGGCCGGTGTTCTTCAAACAGGATCGCGTCGGTCTTCATCGACGCAGGTTTAAGGTTTACAAATTCCGCACCATGGTGCCGGATGCCGAGAAACTGATGGCTGGTCTCGAAAGTAAAAATGAGCTCACCGGCCCGGTATTCAAGATCAAGAACGATCCGCGCATTACGAAGATCGGCAAATTTCTCAGGCGCAGTAGTATCGATGAGTTGCCGCAACTCTTGAATGTGCTCAAAGGCGATATGAGTCTTGTTGGGCCGAGGCCGCTGGCGGTGCGTGACTATGAGGGATTCAACGACGACTGGGCGCGCCGTCGGTTTAGCGTAAAACCGGGAATTACCTGCCTCTGGCAGGTAAACGGAAGAAACAGTATCGCATTTGAGCAATGGATGCGGCTCGATCTGCAATACATGGATCAATGGTCGCTCTGGCTCGATCTCAAGATTCTGGCGCGAACGGTTCCCGCTGTGATGCGCGGTTCCGGTGCCGCTTAGCTCGATGACTCCGCCTCAGGCGCTGAAGGGATGAACAACATGGACATGTTCTCAAACCGCGCTCTAAAAGAAACACCAAAAAGCCCAACGCTACGCGAACTCGTGACGCCGATCTTCCGCAGGCGCAAGCTGCTATTGATCTCATTCGTTTCGGTGTTCACCATCGTGGTGGCTTTGGGCTTCCTGGTTCCGCGTCCCTACAAGGCGCAGATGGAGGTTCTTGTGAACCGGGAGCGCCTGGATCCTCCAGTGACCCCCGAAGCCACGACCCAAGTGCCTACGGATAGCGCAGCAGAGGTGACAGTTGAGGACATTAACTCTGAAGCGGGCCTGCTGCTGAGCCGTGATGTGTTGCAAAACGTGGCGCGCCAGACCGGCCTCGACCACCCGCAGCCGAGCTTACTCGCATACATTCTGCCGAAGAGGACCTATGCGCAAAACCTCGCGCATGCAGCCGAGAGGCTGGCCAAGCAGATCAAGGTAGAGACCGAGACGAATTCGAATCTGATTCATGTCTCCTACAAGTCTTCCGATCCAGAGCGCTCGTATGCGGTTCTGCACGCACTGCAGAATCTTTATCTCGACAAGCACGAAGCGGTGCATCGCCCTGCGGGCTCTTATGAACTGTTCGACACGGAAACCCAAAAGTATCGCGATGCTCTTCAGCGCGCCGAGGATCAATTGCTCGAGTTCAGCCAGAAGGCAGGCGTTGCAGCGCCTGATGTGGAGCGAACGAACATCGCAAATCAAGTGGCGCTGGCGATCGGCCAATTACACAACGCGGAAGAAGCCGTTGCAGCAGACAAGGAGAGACTTGCGGCCGATCAGTCGCAACTTGGATTTACTCCCGCGCGTTCGGAGACGGCGCGTCAATCGGCGGCTGCGGACAAACTGCTCGATGATCTTCGCGCAACTCTTCTGGCGGCGCGGACCAAGCGACTGCAGCTGACGATGAAATACGATGCTCAATACCCACTGGTGAAGGAGACGGACGCAGAAATCGCAATCACGGAAGCAGCGATCACACAAGCCGAAAAGACGACTTATCAGACGTCCACAACTGACCGCGACCCAACTTACGAGTTGATCCGGGAAGACATCGCAAAGACAAAGTCTGACCTTTCGGCACAGCAAGCGACTGTGGTCGCCGTACGGCGCAGCATAGGGGACATGCAGGCACAGATGGTGAGCCTGAACGCTCAGGCCATTAAGGAGCAGGACCTGCAGCGCGAAGTGAAGGCGAATGAGGGAAGTTATCTTCTCTATCTATCAAAGCGCGAGCAGGAGCGCACCACGGATGCGCTGGATAAGCGGGGCATCGAAAATGTTGCGATCGCCGTGCCGCCTGTTGTGCCGGTACTTCCAGTTTACGGAAATACTATGGTACTTCTCGCCGCCTTCGGTCTCGCATGCATCGTAAGCACTGCAGCTGCATACTCCGTCGATCTGCTCGACTCGTCGATCCATACGCCCGCGCAAGCAGCAGATATTCTGGGTATCCCAACGGTCATCTCGGTTGCCAAAAGGACGGCTTAAGCGCTGTATCCAGGCGCGCTTACCAGCGAGGAACCGACGAGCGTAACGATTTTCAGGCTAGCGAATCTGGTTGAACGCCTCTCTTTTTAGGTGACTGCTATGTCAACAGCCGCAATTCTCTGCTCGGAGCTTCCGGTTTACAACACCGTCGCCGAGCAGAAATGTTCCTCAAAACAGTTCTGGCTGCTTGCGCTGTCTTTCGTCTTCTTTGCAGTTCGCGGTGTCTTTTCATTCCAGACCGGGGACAACGAGGTTGGTGGCTTCTCGCCGGGATCAGTGGCGACGCGCAGTCAGGGTATCGTCGGACATATTGTATTTCCCGGCATCGCCTACTCAATCGTAATGTGGCTGATTATCAGTAACTGGCGTGAAGTTCTCACTTTGTTAATGCGCTTCAAGGCTCTTACTTTGCTAGGGAGTCTTGCCATCCTGTCGACGCTGTGGTCGCAGGATCCGATGCGCTCCGCAGTCAATGGGACATTCTTTCTGATCGGTACTCTATTCGCGTATGCGCTTGTGAGCCGCTTTCGCCCGGAGCAGATCATGAACGTTACCTGCATGACCGGGTACATCGTCGCTCTGCTTGGGCTCTTTCTGGTGATTGCTTTTCCTCAATTCGGCATCACTCACAACCTGCGCGATGCCGGCGAGTGGCGAGGCATCTTTCTCGACAAGAGCGCGGCGGGGAAGGCCCTTACATTCATGCTGAGTCCAGTCATAGCATTCTGGAGCATGCGCTTCAGTTTCCGGCGCATTTTCTATGCGATCCTTATGGCTCTCATGATCTTTGAAACCCACTCGGCAACGGCGCGCCTTGTGCTCGTTGCATATAGTGCGTTCGTAGTAGTGGTCGCGGTTGCGAGACGGCTGGGGTTGCGGCTTTCGCTCGCGGCATTGTTGCCCGCAGGCTTGGTGGGGATTCCGTTTGCATCCATCGCCATCGCCAATCTTCCCGATGTTCTGCGGTCGCTGGGGCGAGATCCTACGCTTACCGGAAGGACGGTGATCTGGAACCTGGTCATGCTGTCCATTCTCAAGCGCCCCATGCTTGGCTATGGCTATTACGCCTTTTGGCTTGAATTGAGAGGCGAGTCAGGAAGGATCATTGAAGCGTTGAACTGGACCTTCGGATACGCGCACAACGGCATTCTCGAAATCGCTTTGCAGCTTGGATTTGTTGGAGTACTGCTGTTTGCCGTGACTTTGTTTCAGGCGCTTCGCAACGCATGGACGTGCATCTGGCTCGACACGGCGGGCGATTACGACTGGTATATCGGGATTATTTTTATCACAATCATCTATAACATCGACGAGGCTACGGTCGTTCTACCTCACGATCTCACGTCCGTCCTTTACGTAATTGCGTGTTGTGGCCTGGCAAGAGCTGCAGCCGAGCTGCGGCAAGCCAGAATACCTGACTTAATCAAGGAGAAGCGCCGTGATCTATCACTTACTTGATGAACAGGAAGTGTTTTCCGAGCGCGATGGTGGCGCAATTTCGCGGTGGACAGCGAATGTGCTACGGGAAGGATCGGAGATTGTGGTGTGTCCTTCTTACGATTCGACATGGAATTTTCCCTCGCACCGCATCTACCAGCTCGCGAACTGGAGCCGAACCGACTTTCCAGTGCATCCGGTCCTGTACCGGTCGCCGTGGATCATCCAGAAGTGGATCTATACTTTGGTCTTTCGCGAGCTCATGAGGAAGGTGAAAGATGGCGACGTGATCTACGTCCACAATCGTCCCGAGTGCGCCTCGGTGCTGGCAACAATTGCACCCAGGCGGGGTGTCAGGATCGTTCTTCATATGCACAATTCCCATCTGCTTCGTGCCAACCGCGGCCAGCTTAACTCACTGCGCGAGGTTCCAATTATCTTTTGCAGCAAGTTTCTGCGCGATGAGGTGGAAGCGGCGATGCCGAACTATTTCAAGTCGACGCAGGTTGTTTACAACGGTGCTGACGGTGCGAAGTTTCGCATAGGTGAGACGGATAAGGAGCCGATACCGACGGTCATTTTTACGGGCCGGCTCGTCCCGTATAAGGGAGTTCACGTTTTGCTGGATGCCATGCGGATTCTTGAGAAGAAGAACATCGCGGTCCAATGCAAGGTGGTGGGCGCAGCCGGCTTCGGCAGAAGTAAAAGCACACGATATACACAACAACTGCAGCGGCTCTGTCCGCGGAATACCGAGCTCGTCGGTTACCGTACCGGTGATGCTCTTGCGGCGTTGTTGCGCCAATCCGATATTTTCTGTTGCCCGTCGATCTGGAATGATCCGTTCCCGCTGGCTCCTCTGGAAGCGATGGCTACGGGTCTGCCGATTGTTGCCACCAATGTTGGCGGTTTGCCCGAGGCTCTTGCCCATGGCGGTGGTTTGCTGGTTGCGCCGAATGATGCCGCGGCGCTCGCCGATGCACTTGAGGTGCTGCTCACCGATACTTCGCGCCGGCAGGAACTGGGCGCTGAAGCCTATCGCGCTTTTCGCAATCACTTTGTATGGAACTGCGTGCGAAGCCAGTATCAGACGGCTCTGCGGAGCGTGATGGCGTGAATATCTTCAAGCGAAGCGGGCTTGTGCGTAACGCAGGTTGGATGCTCGTAGGCCAGGGTTTGGGATACGGCCTTCGCGTGGTGTATTTCATTGTCATCGCGCGGCTTCTCGGTGTTCTGCAGTATGGAATCGTCGTAGGCGCATTTGGGCTCGTCAATCTCGTTGCCGAGCAAAGCCGCCTCGGAGCGGGCACTGTGATGCTACGCTTTGTCTCTCCCAACCACAGCCGCTTCGCTGAATATTGGGGCAACGTGATTCTTGTAACTCTGACAACCAGTGGAACGATGATCCTGCTTCTACGGCTCATCGCTCCTCAGGTCCTCGGAATAGGAAGCGCGGAGATCGTCCTCTTCACTGCGATTGGCAGCTGCTTTTTCGAGCAGATCACTATAAGTTCGAGCCAGGCATTTCAGGCTTTTCAGCGGATGCCGGTCGCAGCCGCCCTGAATCAGCTCACCTCTATGCTCAGGACCGTTGCAGCAGTTGGAATGCTGATCACGATGCATCGGGTAACGGCAGTGCAGTGGTCTTTCGCCCTGATGACGTCGTCAGCTATCGGCAGCATCGTGGGATTGATTACTGTAACGCTCAAGCTCGGGTGGCCGCGGTTCCGGCCGTTCCTTGCTCTCAAGCACGTTCCGGAGGGTGCGGAGTATGCGTTCTCTGCTTCCACGACCTGCGCTTACAACGATCTCGACAAGACAATGCTGAGCCATTACGGAATGAGTGTGGCCGATGGCATCTACGGTATGGCGTATCGCATCATCGACATGGCCACCGTTCCGTTGATGTCGATACAGATCGCTTCGCAGCCGCGCCTCTTCCAGTTGGCAAAAGAGAGCTCGACGGATCCGATCCGCCTAGGATGGAAGCTGCAGAAAAATAGTTGTCTGATGAGCCTGCTTGCTGCCGCCGTTATGTTCTTTACCGCTCCTATCATTCCCTATTTGGTGGGCAAGGGATTTGCCGAGTCGGTGTCCGCGCTGCGATGGCTCTGCCTGATTCCAGTTTTCCGTAGCATTCATGTTATTTCAGGGTCAGTCCTGACCAGCATCGGCCAGCAGCGTTATCGCACTGTCAACCAACTTGCCGCCGTGCTGTTTAACTTTACTTTGAATCTGTGGTTGATTCCACGCTATAGCTGGCACGGAGCGGCGTGGTCCAGTCTAGCCACGGATGGGGGATTGGCGATCCTCAACTTCATTACCTTGCGCGGCGTCGAGTCCAGAATGACAAAGTCGCGTGTTTATCGATCGCCAGCCGTCGTGGAACTGAATTGAATCAGTGCCACGCAGAGAGCGATTCGCCGCATAACCATTGGAATAAACGCCAGAGGAGATAAAGCGAATGCGTGTATGCCTGATGAACGATAACTACTATCGCAGCAGCGGTGCCGCTATTGCCATTCGGCGTATCGCGTTGGCGGCTACCGATGTCGACTACTACTTCGCCGGATGCTCGAACGAGGAGTTGAATGAAGATGTGTCATGGGTACCTCAGGGCAGGTACGAGCAGTTTGCGCTGAAGTCGATGAATCCCGTGCGCGTGGCGCTAGAGTTGATTCGATTCCGACGTTGGTTCAAGAGCGTAGATTGCCACCTCGTGCATTGCCATCATCGCAGGATTGCCGCGCTGATTGGTCTCACCGGCATTCCGGTGCTCTATACTGGCCAGCTTGTTTTCCCTCCTGCCGCGTGGTTCCGTATCCTGAGCCCCCGTCACATGACCGCCATCACTTCCTCCGTGGCTTCAAATCTTGAAGAGACAACGGGACGGCGCGTGATTGCATGCATCGGGAATCCTGTCGAATTTCCGGATTCGCCCCCAGAACTCGAGCTCGAAAAGATTCACGGCCACGCTGTCTGTATCGCACGCCTCGATCCAGTAAAGGGACACCGCTATCTTTTGAAGGCCTGGAAGATACTGAGCGACCGCGGCCATCGCTACCATCTGCATCTCGTGGGCGAAGGCAATCTGCGCCAGCACCTTCAAGAGCAGGCATATCAGGATGGGATCGACGAGTTGGTGTGCTTTCACGGCTTCACGAAGGATATCGGGGAGATTGTCAGGCGTTGTCTCTTTTCAGTTCTCGTCAGTGAGGCCGAAGGGCAAGGCATTGTGACCTTGGAATCGGCTTCGCTTGGCAGGCCGTCGCTTCTCACAGCAGTGCCGGGTTCGATCGATCTCATTCCTCCCGAGCGCAGCCTGACCAATGGGGTGCAATTCGGCGATCCGGCAGCACTGGCGGATGCACTTGAAGAGTGGTTCGCTCGCCCACAAGCAGTTGCTGCCGAAGGAAAGAACTTTTTCTCCTTCCTCAAGCGATCGAGCGATCCAAGTCTCATTGCGCATCAGTATCGCCAAGTTTATCAGCAGATTTTGCAGCAAGCTGTTTGATCGCCGCCACGGCGGAATTCGCGAAGATCTACCCAAGGACACATCCAGCCTTTTCACTAGGAAAAGCCGCCCTCCGAGCATTCCGGGGGCACTGTTACGCGGATTTCGCTCTAAATATCGTACTTGTCTTACTGATCAGCGTCGGCAAAGGAACAGCTTCATCCTGGAGAGGAGTTCTTGCATTCCTATGAAGATTCTCTACTACAAGGAATCGTCGGGAAACTTCGGTGACGATCTGAACCAGTTCATCTGGCGGGACTTATTGCCGGCATCTGT
>Ga0335072_10009551_pt1 | contig 13985 bp, 8 predicted proteins | sample Lox_Sample_21_FD_206725 | JGI IMG/M metagenome (GOLD analysis project Ga0335072, IMG submission 206725) | Soil microbial communities from Loxahatchee National Wildlife Refuge, Florida, United States - Lox_Sample_2.1 | ecosystem: Environmental > Terrestrial > Soil > Wetlands | place: USA: Florida...
AGTAAAGATCTCGACCGGCCGGAGCGTTCGAAGTGCGGAAGAGGCGGACGGTGAGGTAAAGCTCGTACTCGACGACGGCAGCGAGCGGCGCGTGGATCACGTACTGATGGGCACCGGTTATCGCGTAGACATCTCTCGTTATGGCTTCCTTCCTGCAGAACTCATCAAAGAAGTTCGCCAGCTAGATGGATACCCTGATTTAAGCGATGGCTTCGCCACGTCCGTACCGGGCCTTCACTTTGTCGGGGCGACGGCGGCGCGAAACTTTGGCCCACTCACGTATTTTGTCACAGGCACTGAGTGGAGTTCTACGATGCTTACATCGTGGATCTGCCGCAATGACAGGTCAAACTGACCGTGCTAAGGGAATTCTGCAAGTGCCCGAAGTTATGAACTTACCAGGGAGATCCGACTTACCGCAGCGCACCGAGCCAGTGGGGGCGGTTGTCGTAGGCGGCGACCATCCTGGGTTGGCGGTAGCGCGTAGCCTCGGGCGCCGAGGCATTCCCGTCTACATCATCGAAGATCAGCGCTGTATCTCGTCGTGGTCAAAGTATGTCAGGCGGGTTGTTCGCGTGGAGAGCATTCTCGATGAACGGAAGACTGTTGATGCAGTCCTCAAAATAGGGCGCCAATACAATCTGAGAGGCTGGATACTCTATCCCACGCGGGACGAGACCGTTGCTGCATTTTCCCGCTACCGCGCGGAGCTGAAAGAGTTCTTTACGGTCACAACAGGCGCGTGGGAGAGTGTGCAGTGGGCGTGGGATAAGAACAAGACCTACGAGCTGGCCGAGACTCTTGGCATTCCTTTTCCCCGGACATTTAATCCGAAGGGTGCCAACGAACTTGCGTCTTTGAATTCCCGGCTGCCATTGGCAATAAAGCCTGCAATCAAAGAGAATTTCTTCTATGCCACCGGCGCAAAAGCCTGGCGCGCGGAAACCCCCGACCAACTGCGGCATCTCTATGAACGAGCGAGCAAGCAGATCAAAGCCGAGGAGATCCTTATACAGGAGATCATTCCCGGTGATGGTCGCGAGCAGTACTCCTACTGTGCATTTGTAAGAAATGGACGGCCGCATACCACGCTCACCGCAAGGCGTCTGCGGCAACACCCCTACGAGTTTGGCAGAGCGGCAACCTACGTCGAGACTATCGAGGCCCCGGAGATTGAGGAGCTCTCTGAGAGGTTCCTCAGCGCAATCAACTATCACGGGATTGTTGAAATTGAATATAAACGTGACCCGCGGGATGGCAAATACAAGTTGCTGGATGTCAACGCCAGAGCGTGGGGTTTCCACGGCATTGGCGCCGGGTGTGGTGTAGATTTTCCCTACGCAGTCTATGCCGACCTGATGCAGTTACCGCTTGAGCCTTCTCGGGCCAAGGCCGGAGTCGGTTGGCTGCGGCTGATTACCGATGTTCCAACAGCTCTATCGGATCTGATGCACCGCAGACTCACTCTGCGCGATTATGTGTATTCCCTTCGCGCAGCCCGCGTGGAGTCAGTCTTTGACTGGAAAGATCCTGCTCCTACTGCGGCTGAGATGATCTTTCTGCCCTACTTCATCGTCAAGAAGCTTTGGTAGGGTGTATAAAGGATACAAATTGCTTGAGTCTGTTTGCTCGGCAATCAGAGCAGCTATGGTGCCTGCATATCGGAGTATCAACCGCATTCGTCACGTGATGGCTAGACTTCGCTGCCAATGCAGCTGGTATTGGGCCTGATTGATGATGCGACCATCGTATTCGATCGAAAGACTGGGAACCCCGTGGCTTATTAGGTCGACTGGAATCCACAGATCAAGCTAGATGGCCTTAAGATAGATTAAGGCTGATAATCCAACGCTATTTAGTTGCGCTCCTAAAAGATGACTAATTTAATGATAACTGCTTCCGGTCCAACCCAACGGCAAACGACCTCTAGGCAACGCGTAGCGTCGCGTGAGATTCACGCGGTGACAGATCTCGCTGGTTTTTCAGTGCTTGCTGTTCAGATATTGGGTCTGCTGTTCCTCTTCCATCTCTATCATCTCGAGACCTACGAATTTCTCGTGATGTCAACCATCGCGTTTGCCGCCTTCTGCATCCATTACTGGCTGCCATTTCGTTTCAAGGAGTTGTTTTGGATAGCGGTCTCAATCGCGGGCTCCTTTGTTCTTTTGAATGCGATTGTGGCAGCTCTGGTGCTTGGGGTCGGACTCGCAATCTTTGTGATTTTTCGTATTCCGCTCGCTTTTCGTTGGAGACTCGGTCTGGTGTTGACAGTCTTCGCGGCGCTTATATGCGGATGTGTCACTCACGCTTTTGACATTCCACGATCGTTTTACGCGGTGTTTGGCGGAATCTTCATGTTCCGGACCATCACCTACGCCTACGATCTGGCCCACGCCAAGGAGCCTCCCTCACTCATTTCTTATCTCAGCTATTTCCTGATTTTGCCTAACTACTATTACACGCTTTTCCCGGTGATCGACTTTCAGACAATGCGCGCTACGTACTATCGGCGAAATATTCACGAAATTGCACAGCAGGGAATTCACTGGATGGTGCGTGGCGGCATTCAGTTGATGCTCTACCGTGTCGTGTTGTACTTCAACGATGCGTACCTTCCAGACCGTGTCACGAGCTTGCCGCGCCTAATTTCAAATATCATTTTGACTTTTCTGCTTTATCTGGACGTCTCTGGAAAGTTTCACATTATCGTTGGTATGCTGCACTTGTTCGGCTACGACCTTCCGGAAACGAACCGTCGGTATCTTCTGGCCAGCAGTTTCCTGGATTTCTGGCGCAGGATCAACATCTACTGGAAAGATTTCATGGTGAAAATCGCCTACCTTCCGGTCTATTTTAAATTTCGTAAAAGTGGCGAACTCCGTGCGCAAATCCTCGGTACTGCTGCGGTCTTTGGCGTCACCTGGGCAGCGCATTCGTATCAATCACTTTGGATTGAGGGTAAATTTGCCCTCAGTTGGACCGATACCATTTTCTGGGGCGTTCTGGGCATTTTGGTGATGGTCAACGTGATATTCAGCCATTGGCACAAGGCGCGACGAATCACATCCGGATGGCGAACCCGCGGTCTTCTTGCGCTCAAAACAATGGGGACATTCGCTACAATCGTTGTCTTGTGGTCTCTGTGGTCTTCACCTAGCGTGACTTCCTGGTTATATCTGATGAGTCGTTGGACTCGGGGGCCGGTTCAATGAACGTATCGCGGGCAAGAATGCATTCCTTGCGGACGGCCTTGCTGCCGACCACATTAATTGCCGCGCTTGTGATGCTCAAGATCGTCGCGTCGCCATTGTATGCGACCCAACTGGGACGTTTTCCTGCGATGATGATCGAGGTCATGGGGAGCCGGTCGATCCTCTTCTTCTGGTCGCCGGCCGGGTATTACGAGCAACTCTTCAGCGCCAGCCGGATGAGCAAGCAGCAAATCCTGTTCGGGAGCTCAACTTTTGTTCCGGACGCTTTTCGCCTGCGTCGGCTTCGGCCGAACCTGGCCAATGTCACAGACTGGAAAGCGACTGATACTCCGGTCAATCGATATGGGTATATCGGTCCCAACTGGACGCAGGCTAAACCACCGGGCACACGGCGGGTGGCGGTTTTGGGCGACTCGGTGCCGGAAGGATATGGCGTGAATATGGACCAGGGGTTTGTTCATCTGCTGGCGGACCGGCTCAACAATGCAACTGCTTCACAAGCCCCAGGGCAGCGATTCGAGTTCCTCAATTTTTCAGTGTCTGGATATGAACTGACCCAAATGATGGATGTTGCTGCGCGCGATGTGCCGCAATTCCACCCGGACGTATATGTCGTGGTATTGACAGAGCTGTCCACATACAGAGGCTGGGACTCTCACTTGATCTATCTGGTCCAGTCCGGGGTCGACTTGCGATACGAATTCCTGCGTCAATATGTAAAGCTGGCGAACGCTCAAAAAACAGATGACGAAGCGACGATGAGCGCAAAGTTTGCGCCTTACCGCATGGCCATCATACGGCAGGCGCTACTAACGATGCAGGCCGACGCAGAGCAGCAGGGCGCGAAATTCCTGGTTGTCCTCTTGCCTACGGTCGAGGATGCCGACATAGCGGAAAGACGATTTGCAGGAGTTCCCCAATTGCTTGCATCGAGCAACATCAAGTTCATTGATCTCTCCGATACGTTTACTGGGACTCTGAATAGAGAGTCCATGCGATTGACGCAAACCGACGTTCACCCCAATCCAATCGGCCATGTCATGATATGCGACAAGCTATACGCCAAATTGCGCACAGACCGCGACGCGTGGTCCGAGCTGGTCGGAACCGCTCAAATCGCTGAACATTGAAACGCACCTCCGCGGAAACGCACCCCCGCGCGAATTCTGAGTCACGATCGATTTTTCGCTGCTATTTTATGACGGTAGACTTGACCAACGATCAGGAAGAATTGCTTCGGGCCGCTATCAAATTCGGCCGTGCGTCTCTTCGCCAGGAGCCGGATGCTGTCCGGGCTGACAGGGACATTCTCTTTGATGCTGAAGGCTGGAGGAAGTGCGGTGAGTTCGGCCTTTTCAAAATGCCGGTTCCCGAAGAGTACGGAGGCCTCGGGCTGGGTTTGCCTGAAGTTCTTGCCGTCATGGAGGGGCTTGGATACGCGAGCGCGGACCAGGGACTGCTCTTTTCCGCAAATGCTCATCTGTGGACAAATACGATTCCGATCCTCACTTTTGGCACCGATGCGCAGAAGAGCAAGTATCTTCCTCCTCTTTCCAGCGGCGAATGGGTCGGCGCAAATGCTTCGACGGAGCCGGAAGCCGGCTCAGATGTTTTTGCAATGCGCACACGGGCTGAACGACGCGGTGATCGCTATGTGCTCAATGGCGCGAAGACCTTCGTGACCAATGCGCCGGTATCCGATCTGATTGTGACGTACGCCACGTTGGACCCGGCGCTGGGAGCAACCGGAATCACCGCCTTTCTCGTTGAGCGCAACACGCCCGGCGTTAACGTTGGCCCTCACGCCTCGAAAATGGGTCTGCGCACTTCGCCGCTGGCCGACGTGACCTTTCACGACTGTGAGATTCCCGTCGAACAGCGGCTTGGTCGAGAGGGCAGGGGAGTGCAGGTCTTTGAGTGCGCTATGGAGTGGGAGCGGGGATGCATTCTGGCCAACTGCCTAGGCGTGATGCGGCGGCAACTGGAGCAGGTCATTCGCCACGCCCAGTCGCGGCAGCAGTTTGGAAAGCCGATCGGCAAATATCAGTCGATCGCAAATCGCATTGTCGATATGAAACTGCGTCTGGAAACCTGCCGGCCACTGATCTACCGGATCGGCCAGCTGAAGCAACTTGGGCGCAACGCTGAGCTTGAATCAGCATTGGCCAAATTGTATGTGTCAGAATGCTACGTAAAATCCAGCCTCGACGCGATTCAGATCTTCGGCGGGTATGGATATATGACAGAGCAGGGAGTCGAGCGGGACCTCCGCGATGCGATTGGGGGCACACTCTACTCCGGCACGTCGGAGATTCAGCGCAACATCATCGCGAAGCGCCTAGGCTTATAAACGCGACCAGGAACCCATTCACTTAAAAAAGGAGATCAAAGGGGTGAGAGATAACGGCACAATCAAACAAGACCTTCGAAACTACATCTTGTCGGAAGTTCTTCCGGGGGAGTCGCCAGCGAATTTGAAGGACAACACACCGTTGCGCACAAGCGGCGTGTTAGATTCGATGGGCTTGTTAGGACTGGTTAGTTTCGTAGAGGAGCAGTACAGTATCGAACTTGAGGCACACGAAACCGGTATCGACAATTTCGATACGATTGACTCCATTGCGAGTTTGATTGAGACAAAGATTGCGGGAAGGGACAAGGCGTGACGAAGATCGATTCGGTTGCGTCCGATCTGGCATCTTGCATCGAAAGCAGCGCGCGCCTGTTTCCTGATCGTCGCGCTATCGTCAATCCGGACGGCAGCGCCGTTTCGTATGGCGAGCTGAATGCAAAAGCAGATCGAGGAGCAGCTTTCCTGGTCGCGCAAGGTGTCGTGCCCGGAGATCGTGTCGGTATTCTGATGCCCAAATCGGCAAACACAGTTACCGCAATGATGTGCATCTTGAAAGCGGGTGCCGCATATGTGCCCATCGACTGGACTGCGCCTGTCGAGCGGATCTGCGCGATATTGAAGGACTGTCAGATTCGAACTCTGTTTATCGATTCGCGCTTGGCAACATCCATCAAGGTTGCAGAAGCCGGAGTCGAGCATGTGATAGTCGTTGGACAAGGCACGGGAACCTCCGAAAGGACTAGGCAGAGCCGCTGGGATGATGCGGTGAACCATACCGAAAGCGTTTCACCGCGAAGTGAAAGAGGCAGCGATGACCTTGCCTATATTCTCTATACCTCAGGATCGACCGGAATCCCCAAAGGCGTGATGATCAGCCATCGCAATGCGGTCAGTTTTGTGGACTGGTGCGCTTCGGTGTTTCATCCAAGCCCAGAGGACCGGTTCAGCAGCCACGCACCATTCCACTTTGATCTTTCCGTGCTCGACATATACCTGCCGCTGCGGCACGGGGCAACCCTGCATCTGATTGACGACGAGACAGGCAAGAATCCGAAGGCTCTGGCGGCGTTCATTGCTAGCCAGCGACTTACCGTCTGGTATTCGACACCCTCCATTCTTCACCTGTTGGCGTCATTCGGCCACCTAGACCGTTACGATTTTTCGAGCCTGCGGCTGGTTTTATTTGCAGGCGAAGTGTTTCCCGTGAAGCATCTGCGACAGCTCACCAAGTTATGGCCGAAGCCCGAATACTACAACCTCTATGGACCAACCGAAACCAATGTTTGTACATACTCGCCGGTGCCATTGCCGATCCCCGAAGAGCGAACCGAACCTTTTCCGATAGGGTGGCCGTGCGCGCATTGCGCGGCAGCGGTGCTTGACCCACGAGAGAACCTACCCGTGAGAAAAGGAGAGGAGGGTGTTTTGTACATTGCCGGCGAGTCAGTGTTTAAAGGATATTGGGGGCGCAGCAATGAGACGAACGCTGCTTTTCGAAACGCAGACGGCCAACGATGGTATTCGACCGGTGACGTAGTGCGTGAAGATCCGGAGCAAGGATTTATCTACGTAGGCCGTCGTGATCGAATGGTTAAGCGGCGCGGCTATCGCATTGAGCTCGATGACATCGAATGTGCCCTCTATGGCCATGACTCTATCAGGGAGGCAGGTGTTGTCGCCGTTAATACAGAGGCGGGCGATACGCAGATTGTTGCGCATATCGTCGCCGACAAAGAGCCTCCACCAGACATTCTTCAAATGAAGATGTTTGTCGCCAAAGCGCTGCCCTCTTATATGAGTCCCGACATCTTTATTTTTCATAAACGTCTGCCGCGGACGTCAACAGAAAAGGTCGATTACCAATCTCTAAAGCAATTACAACAGCGCCTCCCTTGAACGAAAAAAAGGACCCGCACCGTATTCGGAATACGATATTGATGGAAGATGGAGTGGTGCGCAGGACAGTGAATACTGTGACCGCCGCGACCCTGGAGACGGTGGCTGAATTGCGAAGTGAAGAATTACCCCGGGAATGTAAGACACGAACTCAAACGATTGAGGTTGCCTGCGTGCCAGGTGCATCGAATGACAATGGCTTGATGTTCGACTCGGTGACCGACGCGAACATCAAGCCATGAGTAGAATTTATATCGAGAGAGTGTACCCGCCTGGGGGCCCGTGTATATATGAATATAAGGCGCTGCTGCGGGTACGTGTCCTCCCTCGACGCTGGTCGAAGTGATTGCGTTCGCCTGTAGGCCGTGAGTCGAACATCGGGAGGGCAATCCATCTGATCACATTTAAAGCTGCCTTCTCATCACGATGAGCACCTCTCGTTCCCACTGCACAAACAACCTATCGTGACTTCCAATCGAGCTAAAGAAGAGGGGGCCTCGCGCGATGTTGGCTTCGTTGCCGCAAGTCCGAATTGCAATATGCCGTGGATCGCTCGATGGTCTTGGGAGAACCCAGCGAGACGTCAGAAAAGTGGCAGCGCGGATAAGGGAATACCAGTATCCGCGCTGCTCGTTTTTCGGCTGGTCCGTTACCGGACTCTGGGTTACGGAACCGAGACGCTGGCCATGTTGGAAGGTACGCTCTCGTTGCCGGACGCGTCTACACTTTCCACAACATAGTCGTAGGTCTGTCCACTCTGAACGTTGCTATCCATGAATGCGTATTGTGCACTCGCGACCGAGGCTACGAGCTGGTAGGAAGAGCTCCCGCTCGCCGACCGGTAGACATTGTAGGCGGCGACCGGATCCGAATTTGCTGTGGGAGGATTCCAGGTGAGATTCACTTGATAGGACCCCGCCTGGCCAGCTCCGCTCAGGCTGACGGCGGCTGTGCCGTTGACTGAGGCATTGCTCGTGATCGTCAACTCCCCTGTCGTCGCGCCGGCGGCGGTTGGATCGAATTGCACGCTCAGTGTAGCCGTCTGATTCGGACTTAAGGTGAGCGGGAACGTGGCGCCGGAGACTGAGAAGCCGGCACCGGTGACGGTTGCTGAGCTGACGGTTACTGATGCAGAGCCAGTCGAGGTCAGCGTCACCGACTGCGTGGAAGAGGTGTTCAAATCGACCGTACCGAATGCAATGCTAGTTGTATTGACGGTGAGCGCCGGAAGAGCTGGGCTCAACTGCAGCGCGAAGATCTGTGACATGGTGCCAGCAGTTGCTGAGAGTGTAACCGCCTGAGGGGTAGTGACAGAGACAGCGGTGGCCGAGAAGCTGGCTGTGGTCGCGCCGGCAGCAACGGTGACCGAAGCCGGGACAGTGATTGCAGAGCTTGAGCTGTTCAGGCTGACGGAGAAGCCGGTTCCGGGCGCAGGCGCGCTTAGAGTCACAGAGCATGCATCCGCTACCGCACCAGTGATAGAGGCGGTTGCGCAGCTCAGCGCAGACAATGCAGCGGATTGAGCAGTGCTTGATCCCGCGGGAGTGCGGAAAGCGACCATTTGCATGATCCACGGTTCCACTTTGTCCAGCGATGCTGTCGCACTATAGCTGCCTGCAGCCGTGACCATTTGGTCTTCCGCAATATCGCCGTCCGGTGTGAACAGGCGTTGTGTAAAGCCGCTCCCCGGAGCAGTGGTGACCGATCCAACCAGGTTAGCGCCAAAAATCAGATCGGTGGGGTTGGTTGTTGTTGCTGAGGCTGTGCTCGTCTGGCTGTTACCGTAGCTGGCAGCAGCAATGTCTACAGGGTTGGTCGGGTCGGCACCGCTATATTCAAGCACGCGGATGTCGGGGTAAACTGCAGCGGTCGAGAATGTCACTGTAACTGTGTTTGCGCCAGCGGACGCGGCAGCGATATTTTTCGCATAGAAGATGGCCAGTGATGCGGTTCCTGTCTGGATGGTAGGCCCGACAGCGAGGTAATAAGTATTTCCCTTCGAGTCCACCACCGTCTTCACGGTTGCTGTACTGTCATTCCATCCCACCACCACCACATCAAGGTCGCCGGCTGCCTGTGCTGTGCTATAGGGAACGCTGACAACACTGGCAGTGCCTTGTGGCGTGGCGTAGTTGCCTTGGACATATGTGATCGTCGTCGAGGCCGCCAGGTTGATTGCCGAGCTTACGGAAGCTCCGTTGAAGGTGGCTGTGACCGTGACAGTCTGATTGGCGCTGAACGCCCCGGCGGAGGCAGAAAAGGTAACTGAGGTGGAACCAGCCGGAATGGTCACCGAAGCAGGCACAGTGAGCGCGGTGTTGCTGCTGGACAGAGTAACTGAGGAACCTCCGGCGGGCGCAGCTTGATTGAATGTGACCGTGCAGGCACTCGAACTAGCGGCACTCAAACTGGTCGGAGAGCAGGAAAGCCCGGCGAGTACCGGCATGCCCGTGCCGCTCAGACTGAGAGCCACCGATGCATTGGTGGACGAGTTGCTGGCAATGTTCAAAGTTCCGCTTGCCGCCCCAGCAGCAGTTGGATCGAATTGCACGGTGAGCGTTGCGGTCTGGCTGGGACTCAGGGTCAGCGGGAAGGTTGCGCCGGAGATCGAAAAACCGGCGCCCGTGAGTGTGGCAGAGTTAACCGTCACAGCAGCCGTACCTGTAGAAGAAAGCGTGATCGACTGCGAAGAGGACGTGTTCACCGGTATATTGCCAAAGCTCAGGTTCGACGAACTCACGGACAATGTGGGTACGGCAGCGTTTAGCTGCAGAACGAAGGCCTGTGTCGTGCTTCCGACACTTGCTGACAGCGTTACGGACTGAGCGCTGCTTACTGATGAGACAGTTGCCGAGAAGCTTGCGCTGGTTGCGCCCGCAGCCACTGTGACAGAAGCTGGTACGGTTACTGAAGAGTTCGTGCTGGCAAGACTGACGACGAACCCACTGCTGGCTGCGGCTGTGTTCAACGTTACCGAGCATGCGTCGGTTCCCGAGCCGGTGATGGATGAGGTGGCGCAGGAGACCGCAGACAGCACCGGCACGCCTGTGCCGCTGAGATTGACGGTCGTCGGGGCATTCGTGGAGGAGTTGCTGGCAATAGTCAACGTTCCGCTCGCCGCACCAGCAGCAGTTGGATCAAATTGCACGCTCAGCGTGGCTGTCTGGCCCGAATTGAGTGTGAGCGGGAAAGTCAGACCTGAGATCGAGAAGCCTGTGCCTGCAAGCGTGGCCGAATTTATGGTGACAGCAACGTTGCCGGTAGAGGAAAGCGTAATCGACTGCGAAGTAGGCGTGTTGACGGCCACGTTCCCAAAGCTCAGGGTCGAGCTGTTGACGGCGAGTGTGGGTATGGCTGCATTTAACTGTAGAGTGAAAGACGGATCGGAGACGCCAGCGACGGCTGACAGCGTTGCCGCCTGAGCTGCGCTGACAGAAGAGACGGTCGCGGAGAAGCTTGCGCTGGTTGCGCCCTGAGGAATCGTTATCGAGGCCGGCACCGTGACTGCGGTGTTGTTACTGCTCAGGTTCACCAGAAAGCCGCCGCTGGCAGCCGCCGCGTTGAGTGTCACGGTGCAAGCGTCTGTGGCCGTTCCAGTGATTGAAGAATTTGCGCAGCTGAGCCCGGTCACGACAGGTACACCCGTGCCGCTAAGACTGATGGCCGCGGTGCTGTTTGTCGAGGAATTGCTGGCAATCGTTAATGTGCTGCTTGCAGCACCGGCTGAGACGGGATCGAACCCGACCTGGAGTGTCGCGGTTTGGCTGGGACTCAAAGTAAGCGGGAAGGCGACGCCGGAGATGACAAAGCCACTGCCGGAGAGAGTCGCCGAATTGACGGTTACCGCGACGGTTCCGGTTGAAGAAAGCGTAATTGACTGCGATGCTGTCGAGTTAACGGCGACGCTCCCAAAACTCATGCTCGAGACGCTGACCGTGAGTGCCGGAATGGCCGCATTAAGCTGTAGTGCATAGGTCCGGGCCACACCGCCCGCAGTTGCTGACAGTGTCACTGCCTGAGCGGTGGTGACAGACAAGACGCTCGCGGAGAAGCTCGCTGAGCTTGCTCCGGCCGCCACGGTCACCGATGCCGGCACTGTGACGGAGGTGTTATTGCTGCTCAAGCTGACCACGAACCCGCCGCTTGGGGGTGAAGTATTCAATGTAAGGGTGCAGGCGTCCGTGCCTGAACCAGTCATCGATGCGTTCGTGCAGGAGAGCCCGGTAAGCACTGGCAACCCGGTGCCACCGAGGCTGACTACGGTCGAGCTATTGGTAGAAGAGTTGCTGGCAATGGTCAAAGCTCCACTTATGGCCCCGGCAGAAACAGGATTGAACTGCACAGTCAGCGTTGCGCTCTGGCTCGGGCTGAGCGTTAAGGGAAAGCTGGCGCCTGAGATCGAGAAGCCCGTTCCGGCAATCGTCGCCGAGTTGAGCGTGACCGCTGAGGTGCCCGTAGATGAGAGGGTAATCGACTGCGAAGCCGACGAATTGACCGCTACGCTGCCAAAGTTCAAGCTGGATGTACTCACTGTGAGCGTAGCCACGGCGGCGTTTAACTGAATCGCAAGTGTCTTGGTAACACTGCCAGAAGTCGCTGAGAGCGTGACCGACTGAGCGCTAGTGACGGAGGCGACAGTGGCCGAGAAACTGGCTGTGGTTGCGCCGGCAGCGACGGTAACTGAAGCTGGGACGGTAATTGCAGAGCTTGAGCTTTTCAGACTGACGGAGAATCCGGTTCCAGAAGCTGGTGCGCTGAGAGTCACTGAGCAGGTATCCGTTCCTGCGCCTGTCATGGAAGAGGTTACGCAGGAGAACGCAGACAGTGCGGCAGTTGATGAGCTGCTTGAAGGAGTGCGGAAAGCGACCATCTGCATGATCCACGGCTCCACTTTGTCCAGCGATGCGGTCGCACTGTAGCTGCCTGTAGCCGTGACCATTCGGTCTTCGGCGATATCGCCGTCCGGGGTGAACAGGCGTTGTGTAAAGCCGCTCCCCGGAGCAGTGGTGACCGATCCAACCAGGTTAGCGCCAAAAATCAGATCGGTGGGGTTGGTTGTTGTTGCCGAGGCCGTGCTCGTCTGGCTGTTGCCGTAGCTGGCAGCAGCAATGTCTACGGGGTTGCTGGGGTCGGCGCCGCTATACTCCAAAATGCGGATGTCGGCATAGTTCGCGGCCGTTGAGAAGGTCACCGTGACCGTATTTGCGCCGGCAGTCGCTGCAGCGATGTTCTTAGCGTAGTAAATTGCCTGAGATGCGGTTCCTGTCTGGATGGTAGGCCCGACAGCGAGGTAATAAGTATTTCCCTTCGAGTCCACCACCGTCTTCACGGTTGCTGTACTGTCATTCCATCCCACCACCACCACATCAAGGTCGCCGGCCGTCTGGGCTGCGCTAAAGGGAACACTGACGGTGCTCGCTGGGCTCTGCGGGGTGGCATAGTTTCCCTGCACGTAGGCGATGGTGCCTGAAGCGGTTGTCGCGCCGAACAGCGCAATCGGGAACAGGCACACAAATAGCAAGAGAGAAAATGCTCGTTCCCAGTTGATTCCGCGTGCTCCCTTCCGAGCCAGAGGCCGAGGTTCTTCCAAATGCGCATCGATCTTGCGCGAAGTGAGGCAAAGACCCGCCGAATTGCGTTGCGGGTGAGGTTGAGCGACGATGTGGTTCATGGTGGATTCCGCCTTCTGAAAACGTATTCACACACTTCTCCCTGCAAGCGCACGCTGGTTCAATACGTGCCTTAAGCTGCTTTGGGATTGCAGGGAGGGCTGCCGATCTTGGCTGGCTGCTTACTGTGCGTTCATGGTTACCTAATCGGAGTGATTTGACGGTGACATAAGTCACCTAAGTTCCATGACTGGTTACTATGGTAAGAATAGCAGATTTTGCATCAGACCGCGGAAAGGAACAAGCCTGCTCAGGCGGAGTGCGACCACGCAAGTATCTCAAGCAGTATGCATTTATCTAATTGATAATAATCAACTTATTTAACTGCCTTCATGAAGATCTCAGATGGAAACATTGTGGATCTCATGCAATATCCTTCACGGCTCTGGCCAACCTGAAGTGCTGCTTTATGCTCGATTTAGAGTTCGCAAATGCATCTCCTGAAACGCAGGAATACGCTTAAGTAATCACTATAGGTTACCCCGCGAGACACGCGGAAATCCCCTAGATTATAAGCCGCAATTCTTCTGCATCTTCCAGAGGCGGATTGGGTATCAGAGTGAGCCTGTCCCGGCCGCTGACGTTAGCCTTGAAAAGTCACTCTGGCCGGCTGAAAAGGACCCTTCCATTCATGCGAACCTTCTTCAAACTGTTCCCTGCGTGTGTCCTGGCTGCGTTAATGGTTTTTGTCTGCGCAGCCCGCGCGCAGGCCGGCCCGCAAGCCAGCTCCACGGCGCACTCCTTCCGCGTAGCAGACGGCAGGTTCCTGCTCGACGGCAAGCCGTTCCAGATCATCTCCGGCGAGATGCATTACCCGCGCATTCCGCGCGCCTATTGGCGAGCCCGGCTGCGCAT
>Ga0335072_10009552_pt1 | contig 13984 bp, 10 predicted proteins | sample Lox_Sample_21_FD_206725 | JGI IMG/M metagenome (GOLD analysis project Ga0335072, IMG submission 206725) | Soil microbial communities from Loxahatchee National Wildlife Refuge, Florida, United States - Lox_Sample_2.1 | ecosystem: Environmental > Terrestrial > Soil > Wetlands | place: USA...
GCTCGACCCGAGGGCGTTCCGCCTGTTCCTCAGCCTGCTCGGCGACGCACTCGCGGCCCGCGCGCCGGGCGACACCGAGGTGAAGACCGTCACTAGCGACGGCAGCCTGGAGGTGCGGCTGCGGCTGATTCCAGACGGCGGCACGGCCATCATCAAGACCGAGGACGGGGAGCTTAGCGGTCCCGAGCACGTCATCGAGATCGCGGACCTGATGCCGTGATCCCCGCCGAAGAGCAAGCGCAGCGCCAGGCCGCCCTCCGCGCCCTGCTCGCCAAGCCGCTGCTTGTCGCCGCCGACGACGCCGAGTCGCTCCTGCTGGTCCGGCGGCATCTGCCCGCGCTCAGCGGCTGGCTGCGCAGGGAGACCGGCTGGCGGCTGGTCGCGGATACGGAGACGGCCCGGCTTTTCAAGACCGCCCCGTTGACCTCCGACGCGACCCACCCCGCCCGCGGACACAACCGGGAGCCGTTCACCCGCCGCCGGTACGTCACCCTCTGCCTGGCCTTGTCCACGCTGGCCCGCGCCGACGCGCAGACCACGCTCGGCAGCCTCGCGGACGACGTGCTCACCGCCGCCGCCGCACCCGGCCTGGCCGCCGCCGGGTTCATGCTGACCCTGGACACCAGGAGCGACCGTGCCGACCTCGTGGCCGTGGTCCGGCTGCTACTCGCCTGGGGCGTGCTCAGCCGGGTAGCCGGAGACGAGGATGCGTACCTTTCGGCCGGCGCTGATGTCCTTTACGACGTGTGCCGGCCGGTCCTCGGCGTGCTGCTGACCGGCAGCCGGGGTCCGTCGACCATCGATGCCCGCGCGTTCGAGGCAAGGCTCGTGGCGCTGACCGCCGAGCCGGTCGCCGAGACCGACGAACTCCGCAACCAGGCGCTGCGCAGGATGCTCACCCGGCGGCTGCTCGACGAGCCGGTCCTCTACTACGACGAGCTGGCAGAAGACGAGCATGCCTACCTGGTCGCCCAGCGGCACAACATCACCGGCCGGATCAGCGAGGCCACCGGCCTGCTCCCCGAACTGCGCGCCGAGGGCATCGCCATGGTGGACCCGGACGACGAGCTCACCGACGTGCGGATGCCCGAGCAGCGCACCGACGGGCACGTCACGCTGCTGGTCGCCGAGTACCTGGCGGGCCGGGCGCGGGCACCGCGCCGTGAGCTGCTCGCGTTCGTCCGGCGGGCGGCGCAGGCGCACGCGAGCTACTGGCGCAAGGGCGTCACCGATCCCGGCGCGGAAACCGGCCTCCTCGACATCGCGCTGGACAAGCTCGCTGCCCTGCGGCTGATCGAGGTGGACACCGAGGTCACCCGCGACGGTACCGGCACCGTGATCCGCAGCCGTCCGGCCATCGCCCGCTTCGCCCTCGCCGAGCCCACCATCCGGGAGCCCGGCAGTCCCTCAAGAAGTCAGACCGCTGCGATCCCGACCAGAAAGGCGACGGCCGATGCTGCCAGCACCATCTTCTGAGCGGTGGAAGCCCCTGCGGGCCGGCCTGATCGACATGTTCTATTACGACCAGGAGGAGTTCTGGTTCCACGACGGGCGGCTGCTGCTGCGCGGCAACAACGGAACCGGCAAGTCCAAGGTGCTCGCCCTCACGCTACCGTTCCTGCTCGACGGCGACCTCGCGCCGCACCGGGTGGAACCGGACGGCGACCGGCAGAAGCGGATGGAGTGGAACCTGCTGCTCGGCGGCAAGCATCCGAGCCCCGAGCGCCTCGGCTACAGCTGGCTGGAGTTCGGCCGCAAGAGCGCCGACGGCACCGAGGAGTTCCGCACAATCGGCTGCGGGCTGAAGGCCGTCGCTGGCCGCGGGATCGCACGGCACTGGTTCTTCATCACCAGCCAGCGCCCCGGCGGGGAATTGCGGCTGCTGCCGGACAGCCGTGTCCCGCTCACCCGGGAGAAGCTGCGGGAGGAGATCGGCTCGCGCGGGTTGGTCTATGACCGGGCGGCCGACTACCGCCGGGCGGTCGACGAGCACCTGTTCGGCCTCGGCGCGCACCGCTATGAGGCGCTGGTCAACCTGCTGATCCAGCTGCGCCAGCCGCAGCTGTCCAAGAAGCCCGACGAGAAGCTGCTGTCCAGGGCACTCACGGAGGCGCTGCCCCCGCTTAGCTCCGGCCTCGTCACGACCGTTGCCGAGGCCTTCCGGGGTCTCGACGAGGAGCGCGACGCGCTGCGCTCCCTCGCCGAGGCCCAGCAGGCGGCGAGCGACTTCCTTGAGCATTACCGCCGTTACGCGAAGATGGCGGCCAAACGGAAGGCCGCCGGGCCAAGGCTGACGCAGAGCCGCTACGAACAGCTCGGCCGGGACCTCACCGCTGCCGATGAGGCCTTCACCGCCGCCCAGCTGGAACTGGATGAAGCGCAGCGCGATCTCGCGCGACTGGACAGACAGCGCACCGAACTGGAAGCGCGCCAGAGAGCGCTGGAAGCCGACCCGGCGATGCGTGACGCCGAACGGCTTGAGCAGCTTCGCGAGGACGCCGGCCGCAAGGAGAGGGCGGCGCAGGACGGGGAGGCCGACCGGGACCGGCAGGCCAGCCAGGTGCAGAAGTACACCAGCAAGACGGCCCAGGCCGCGCACCGGGCAGGCACCACGCGTGACAGGCTCGCTCGGGCGCTGCACGAGGCGGCCGACACGGCCGATGACGCATGCTGCGCCCGGCTGCACCAGACAGCGGTCGCGCCACTCGACGGCGCCGACCCGGATGCCACCCCAGCCACCGAGCCTGCCCGCGCCGGGCACCACGCGGTCGCTGCCTACCTGAACGCCGCGGAGGCACCGGCGGCCGACATTCTCTCCCGGGCCAAGCGAAATGCCGCGGCCCTCGTCGACCGGCGGGAACAAGCGGCCGCGCAGCTGGCCAAGCTGCTGACAGAGTCCGCGGGAAGCGAACGGAAGCTCCATGCGGCGCAGGCTGAAGAAGGCAGGCGGTCGGCTGAGGTCCAGGCCGCGGCGGACCGGGTCGCGACAGCCGATGAAGCAGTAGCAGAACGGGCGCAGCTCCTTCTTGAGGCCTACCGCTCCTACCTGGGCGGCCTGGCCGAGCTGCGGGTGCCGGATCCGGATGAGCTGATCGCGGCGCTCGAGGACTGGGGGGTAACCGGGGAAGGCGCCAATCCGGCGGTCACGATCATCGACGCCGCCGCCCGCGCCGCCGGGACGGAGCTCGGCAGGCGGGCCGGGGAGCTGACCATTCAGCGCACCCGGCATGTCACGCGGGCGAACGAGCTCGCGGAGGAAATCAGCCGGCTTCGCCTAGGCGGCCACCATGCCCCGCCGGTCCCGCACACGCGGGCAGCCGGCATCCGCGATGGCCGGCCCGGAGCGCCGCTATGGAAGGTGACCGACTTCGCGCCGGGCCTGCCTGATGACGAGCGCGCGGGGCTGGAGGCTGCGCTAGAGGCAGCGGGGATCCTCGACGCGTGGGTGACCCCGGAGGGGACCCTTGTCGACGGGGACGTGACCGTGGTTTCCGGGCTTGCCCCGGTGGCGGGAGCATCGTGCGCCAGCCTGCTCGTACCCGCCATCGATCCGGACGACCCCCAGGCTGGAGTGCTGCGGGAAGAGTCGGTGGCGTCCGTTCTGAGTGCTATCGGACATGGACCCGGGACCGCCAGCGCCGGCGGGACTTGGGCGACCACTGACGGACGGTGGGCTAACGGTGTGCTGAGCGGCACTTGGCGCAAGGATCAGGCGGGCTACATCGGCGAGGGGGCGCGGGAGGCCGCGCGGCGGGCGCGGATCGAGTCGCTGGGGCAGGAGCTGGCCGGGGAGCACGCCGCCATCGAGGCAATCGATGCGGACCTTGCTGGCATCGAGGCGCGGCAGGAACTGCTTGCTGAGGAGCACCGGACAATGCCGCCCGATGGCGGTGTGCGCGACGCACACACCGGAGCCGCCGTCGAGCGCCGGGGGCTCGCCCGCGCGAGGGATGCCTACGCGGCCGCGGTCGCCGTGCGGGAGCAGCGGCAGGAGGAACTGGCGGCCGCACAGGCACGGGCGGCGGAATTCGCGGACGACGTCGGCCTGCCCGCGGATACCGAAGAGCTCGCCGCGGTGCGGGAGGGGCTGAGCGCCTACCGGGTGGCGCTCGCCGCGCTCTGGCCGGCGGCCGAGGCGGCGCACGCCGCGATCCGCGCCGCGGCCGACGCGGAGGCGGAGCTCGCCGACAGCCGTCAGCTGCTGCTTGAGGCAAGCGAGCGGGCCGCCGAGGCGCGGGAGGCGGCCGGCGCGGCGGCGACGACGTTCCGGGAGCTGCTGGCCACCGCCGGAACGGCAGTGGAGGAACTGCAGCGGCGACTCGGCGAGATGACCCTCGCCCTCGGCGGGAACAAGACGGCCCGGCAGGCCGCCGGCGGCCGGGAACGGGACGCGCTCGAGTCGCGCGGCAAGGCGGACGGGAAACGGGGCGAACTGCGGACGCAGGTGGACGATTGGTCACGTCAGCGTGACGCCGCTGTCCGTGACTTCCAGGGGTTCGCGGCCACCGGGCTGCTGCGGGTCGCGGCGCCGTCGCTGGAGATCCCCGGCACCGATCAGCCGTGGGCGGCGACGCCGACGGTGATCCTCGCCCGTGCCGTCAATGCCGAACTCGACTCCGTCGACGACGGTGACGGGCCGTGGGACCGGATCCAGAAGCGGGTGACCGAGGAGCACAAGCTGCTCGCGGACGCGATGGCCGCCCGCGGGCATCTGGCGGGGCTGACGCTGAGCGAGGGCGTCATCGTGATCGACGTCGTCTTCCAGGGACGCAGCCATGACCTGCCGGGGCTGGCCGAGGCGCTGGCAACGGAGGTGGAACAGCGGACCACGCTGTTGTCGGCTCGGGAGCGGGAAATCCTGGAGAATCACCTGCTCAACGAGGTGGCAGGAACGTTGCACGAGCTGATCTCGGCGGCCGAGGCCGAGGTCAGGCAGATGAACGAGGAACTCCAGGCGCGGCCGACGTCGACCGGCATGAAGCTGCGGCTGATCTGGCAGCAGGCCAGGAACGCGCCGGAGGGGCTCGACCGGGTCAGGCTGAAGCTCCGGCAGACGATCGACGCGTGGTCCGCTGCCGACCGGACTCTGGTGGGCGCGTTCCTGCAGCAGCGCATCGCCGCCGAGCATGCCGACAATCCGGCGGCCGGCTGGGCCGAGGCGCTGACTTCGGCGCTCGACTACCGGGGCTGGCACGAGTTCGCCATCCAGCGCTATCAGGACGGGCAGTGGCGGCCCGCCACCGGGCCCTCCTCAGGAGGCGAGCGCGCCCTGGTGGTGTCGGTTCCGCTGTTCGCCGCGGCTTCGTCGCACTACAAGTCGGCCGGCAATCCGCACGCGCCGAGGCTGATCGCGCTCGACGAGGCATTCGCCGGGGTGGATGACGACTCCCGCGCTAAATGCCTGGGCCTGCTCGCCACCTTCGACATGGACGTCGTCATGACCAGCGAGCGGGAGTGGGGCTGCTACCCGCAGGTGCCCGGACTCGGCATCTGCCAGCTTGCGCGCCAAGATGGCGTCGACGCGGTCCTGGTCACGCCGTGGCAGTGGGACGGGCGGGAACGCCGCAGGGTGCTAGCGTGACAGACACCGCGGACGACGGCATCAGGCTGCACCGCCTGCTTGGCGGCGAGCACACCGCGTGGCTGGTCCGGCGGGCGCGGGACCGGCTGGAGGCCGGGCGCGCGCTGACTGGGACCGTAACCCTGGCCGACGCGTCAGCGGAGCAGCGGCGCGCGGTCGAACGGCTGACCGGCAGGCCGCCGCGTTCCGGCACGTCGCTGTCGGTGTCACTGCTCGAGGTGGACCGGCTCTTGCGCGAGAGCGGGGCCGCGCCGGGCGGGCTGGCCGAGGCCGTGGCCCTGCTGACCGGCCCGCTCCGGGACCGGAACCGCGACCGGCTGGATGCGGCATCCGCCTGGGCGGCCGCGTTCGTGCCGCTGGACGACGCCGTAGACGGCCGGCCCGAACTCGCCGCGTGGCGGAGCTGGCTCGACGCGACCGGTGTCGTGCGCCGCCTGGCCCCTTCGCCTGCTGTGGCACTGGTGCTGCTTGACCAGGTGGCGGCGGTGCTGCGACGGCTGCCGTCACGTGGCATCCCGATCGGGCGGCTCGCCGCCGAATGCTGCGGCGACGCGCACGCCCTCGATGACGGGCGCCCGGCCGGGACGCTCGCCCTGTCCGCGGTCCGCGCGCTGGCCGGCCTGCCGTTCGCGGCAGACGCGGGCGCGGACTCCCGCCGCGCGGTGTGGGCCTCCGTGGGCGTTCACCGTGACGAACTCTCCTCGCTGGTGCTCTGTCTCGGTCTGCGCGGCAACATTCGCACCGCTCTGGGCAAGGTCCTGGCGCTGCAGCTGGAAGCGGGCCAGCCGACGATGCTCACCCTCAGGCAGCTGCGCTGCCACGATGAAGCGCTGCCCACGGGACTTGTGCGGGTCTGCGAGAATCCTGTGGTGATCGCGGCCGCCGCGGACGAACTCGGCAGTCGCTGCACGCCTCTGGTCTGCGTCAGCGGCCAGCCGTCCGCCGCCGTATGGCGGCTACTCGACCTGCTGGCGGCGGGCGGCGCGCAGTTCCGCTACCACGGCGACTTCGACTGGGGCGGTATCCGGATCGCCAGCGCGGTTCGCCGACGAGTGTGCCAGGGACAGTCGCACTGGCAGCCATGGCGCTACGACCGGGACGCCTATGAGGCTGCGGCGGCAGCGGCGTCTGCTGCGCATGCCGCGGCTCGGCTGCCCCGGCTCGCCGGCGAGCCGGTCGCGACCCCGTGGGACCCGAGCCTGGCGGACGCCATGGCGCGCCGCGACGTACGCATCGAGGAGGAACTGTCCCTCGACACCTTGCTCGCGGACCTAGCCTGACCCAGACGAGCTCATCCGTGCACCAGAAGACCGTCTCCTCTATCTCGGCAAGCCGGTCGGTCGCCCGTTCGCCGATGTCAGCGTTGGCCGCGGGATCTAGCCGCGGCACACTCGAAGGGGTTGCGCGCGCCAGGGAAGAAGAAATAAGTAACGCCGTACGCGATGGGAAATGCCGCCGGACCCCCCGATAACGGTCCCGACCGCCCACTGTGTCCGGTGCGCCGCCTCGTGCTGGACCAGCGCCTTCAGGCTCTCCCTGGGCATGCTGCGACAGCACCATGCTCACCCTCAATCACGAGGAGCGCACGGGGACTCGCCCGAGGGCTGGGCCGGACTTGGCGCAGCCTGCCATACCGTATGACAATCACAGGTATGGAAATGGAGGACCGCACGTGTCTCTGCCACTCAGCGGCGTTACCGTCCTCGACCTCACCCGGGTGCTGGCCGGCCCGTACGCGACCATGGTTCTGGGCGACCTCGGGGCGGACGTGATCAAGGTGGAACGGCTGCCTGGCGGCGACGAGTCACGGGGTATGGGGCCGTTCCGCGACGGCGAGAGCTACTGCTTCGCCCAGGTCAACCGGAACAAGCGGGGTGTCGCACTGGACCTCAAGCACCCGGACGGGCTCAAGGCCCTGCTTGCCCTCGCCGTCCGCAGCGACGTCCTGGTGGAGAACTTTCGGCCGGGCACCACCGAACGGCTCGGCTGCGGCTACGACGCGGTCCGCGCGGTCCGGCCGGACATCATTTACTGCTCGATTTCGGGCTACGGCCAGACCGGGCCCTACGCGCAACGTCCGGCCTACGACATCATCGCCCAGGGCATCAGCGGGTTCCTCAGCATGACGGGCCATCCGGGCGGTCCGCCGGCGAAGTCCGGGATCGCCCTCAACGACATCGCCGGCGGCGTGACCGCGGTCCAGGCCATTCTCGCCGCGTACATCGCGCGGCTGCGGGGCGAGGGCGGGCAGTACATCGACACGTCGCTGGTCGAGTCGGGCATCGCCTGGACGGTCTGGGAGGCGGCTGCTTACTTCGGCAGCGGCGAGGTAGCCGCGCCGGCCGGCACGCGGCACCGGCGCAACGCGCCGTACCAGGCCTACCGGACCCGGGACGGGTACGTCACGGTCGGCGGCAACACCCAGCGCATGTGGCAGGCGCTGTGCACCGAGGTGCTCGGCCGGCCGGACTGGGCGTCGCGCCCGGAGTACGCCACCGCCCAGGACCGGCTCGCCCACGGCGACGAACTGGAGCGAGACATCCAGTCGGTGCTCGTCACCGACACGACCGACCACTGGGTCACTGCGATGCTGGCCGCCGGGGTGCCGGCCGGGCCGGTGAACACATACGACCAGATGATCGCCGACCCGCACCTGAACGAGCGCGGCATTACCACCACCGTGGAGCACTCGGTTCTGGGTCCGGTGCGCGCGCTGAGCTCTCCGCTGCGCCTGTCGAAGACACCGCCGCAGATCCGCCGCGGCGCGCCCGTGTTCGGCCAGCACACCGCGCGAGTGCTCGGTTCCCTCGGCTACTCGGCCGAGGATGTCAGCGCCCTGCAGGCGGCTGGCGCGGTGTACGACCCGGCGCTGCCCACGCCGGCCGGCGGTGCCGATGCCTGACCAAGATTGCGAGGTGCGGCCATGCGAGGCGATCCGGCAGGTACGGTAGCCCTCCCTAGCGACACGACAGAAAGGAACGACGTGACCCACGTCATCACATCGGACGGGGTGCGCCTGTACGCGGAGGCGACCGGGACCGGGTCCGGTCTGCCGGTCCTGTTCATCCACGAGTTCGCCGCCGACCACCGGACCTGGTCCCGGCAGGTCGACGCGCTGTCGGGCACGTTCCGCTGCATCACCTACGCCTCCCGCGGCTACCCGCCGTCTGAAGTCCCGCCGGGGCAGGAGCGCTACAACTACCTCCGGCAGGCCGACGACGCGGTCGACGTCCTCGACGCGTTCGGCGTCGCCCGGGCGCACGTCGTGGGACTGTCCATGGGAGGGTTCTGCGCGCTGCAGCTCGGCATCCGCTACCCTGCCCGGGTCTCATCGCTGCTGGTGGCCAGCGCGGGCAGCGGAGCCAGCCCCGGTGGCCGGGTCGCCTTCCTGGCCGAGACCGAGCAGATGGCGGCCGCCCTCCGCGCCGACGGCATGGCGGCCGTCAGCGCTAAGCAGGCCATGGGGCCGAACCGGATCCAGCTGCGGCGCAAGAATCCCCATGTCTGGGAAGAGTTCGCCGGGCAGCTGGCCGAGCACTCGGCCGAGGGCATGGCCCTCACCGTCATCGGGATCCAGCGGTCCCGGCCGTCTCTGTACGACATCACGGGCCAGCTGGCCGGCATCACCGCGCCTACGCTCGTGGTCAACGGCGACGAGGACGAGGCTTGCCTGGAGCCAGGCCTGCTGCTCAAGCGCACGATCCCGGCGGCGGGGCTCGCCGTCGTGCCGAACTCGGGGCATGCCCTCAACCTGGAGGAGCCCGAGCTGTTCAATGACTTGATCCGCACGCTGATCGGCGCCGCCGAGGCCGGCACGTGGCCGACCCGGGACCCGCGGTCGCTGTCGGCGTCGATGGGCATCGCCAGCGCCGGGACGGGGGCGTGACCCGGCGCTGGAGCCTGAGGCTCAGGCCGTTACCACGGCGGCCTGTGGCCGGCCAGTTCGTAGGCGAGGTACCAGCCGTCGACGGTGCCGACACCGTCGACCAGGCTGTAGCCGGCCTGCGCCTTGAAGCCCTGGATCGTGTAGGTCTTCACGGGCGTGCCCTGGGTGAAGGTCACGGTGTTGTTGCCCGACGTCACGGGCACGATGCCGGGGGCCCTCTCGGCCGACAGCCGGTACAGCCTCGGGTTGATGAGGCCCAGGGGGTGGCCGGCGACCTGGTCGGCGAGCGCCACGATGCCGGCGAACTCCGGCGTCGACTCGCTGGTGCCGCAGGACGGGTACCAGCCCGCCGGGGTGCCCTGCTGCGGGAAGCTCTGGTAGGTGAACACCGGGCTACTGCAGGCACCGTTCATCGAGACGTCCGGCACCCCGCGCGCGCTGCCCACCACGTTCTTGACCCCGTCCTGGTAGAAGGGACGGGAGAAGAGCTCCGACAGGCCGCCACCGGTGGCGTACGGGACCGTGCCGTCGCCGAGGTGGGGGTCGTAGGTGTCGTTCCACGCCACCGACGTGTACGTGTTGCCTTTGCCCGCCACCAGTTCGGTACCGCCCACGCCGGTCACCAGCGGGTCGCTGTCCGGCCAGGATGTCACCCGGTAGGTGTAGTAGGTCGTCTCGTCGAGCCCCACGTCGGCCACGCCGCTGTCACCGGAGGCGGCCAGGACGGTCGGGCCGTCCTTCTCCTCCGCCGCCGCTACGTAGGCACTGCGCAGGTGGTACTGGTCGATCTGCCCGAGACCGGTGAACGTCTCCTCGGTCGCGCTGAAGCTCTGGCTGATCACGCTGCCGAGGTGATGCTTGACCACGTAGTTCTCGGCCTCGACGATCTGCGGGAAGCCGGTCACGCCCTCCGTCTCCGACACGGGGGTCTCGACCAGGAGGATGTTCGCGCCGGGCGCGATCGTGTGCGCCAACTCCACGTCGAGCGTGGTCTCGCCGCCCCAGCCGGTCATGTCGGAGTCGTCGGGGTTCCACTTCGGAATCTTCCCGGCCGGAGTAATGATCTTGAACGACGGCGGGGCAGGCAGCTTGAATTGCCGGTCGAAGACGGCGAGGTCCTTCTTGATCGTCGGCGAGCCGAACGAGTCGACGATCACGATCGTCTGGCCCTTGCCCGTAATGCCGTGCTTATACAGCGGCCCGAGGTTGTACGCCGTCTGAACCTGCTGGGGCGTCAGGCACTGGTAGAAGCCGAGCGCCACGCAGTTCGCCTGCGATGGCGCCGACATGCCGACCGACGGGTGGATCACGCCGGGCTTGATGACGATCGCCGGCGTGGCCGCCTTGGTCACGGCGGATCCTGCCGGCGCGGTGGCGGCGATCACGCCAACGGCGAGCGCGGTGGCGCCCACAGCCAGCCCGGCGATTTTCCCCTTGCGCACGTGTCCTCCGGGTCGGCTATGAGGAAGCTAAGAAGTTGGACACATTGACCATACTGAAGGAGATTATGTTCGGCTAGCGGTCTCGAGCGGGATTTTGTCCTGGCGGGTGAGGCGGCGTCGCAGGTGTGTGGTGCCGGATGTGGCGTAGATGTCGGCTTGCTGGTCGGGTGTGCGGCGGCGTTCGGCGAGGTGCAGCAGGTCGACGGCGGCGAGCACGGCCAGGGAGGCGGCCAGCCAGCTGGCCAGCACGAGCAGCGGGTGGGCCAGGTCGCTGGCGGGCAGGTAGGTGACGTCGCGGGCGGCGGACACGATGGCGCCGTTAGGCAGCCACGGCGCGACCTGCCGGAACCCATCGGGCAGGAACGCGAACGGGATCGTCCCGTCGGACACCGCGTTGCCGGTAAATACCAGCACGAGGGCGGCCAGCCCGGTGCCGGGCAGCCCGGTGACCGCCTGGCAGGCGGTCACGAACGCGACGAACGTCAGCGCGCCGAAGAATCCCACCCCGATCAGGGCCCAGGGGACGCCGGTCAGCGCGCCGAAGATGACGTCGAGGACCAGGACACTGCCGCAGGCGGCCAGCAGCGCGAATGCGGCGGCGGCGGTGACGCGCCACCAGACCCGCAGCCGGCGGCCGAGGAAGAACAGGCCGATGCTGGCCAGCACGGAGGGGATGAGCAGGCCGAGCTCGAACACGAACACCGACAGGCCCGCCCGGTCCCCGGCCGGCAGCGGCGCCACGTCCAGGGTGCGGGCCGGGCGGTGCAGCGCGGCCGCCGCGGCCGTGAGCGCCGCGGTGACCGCCTGCTGCTGGCTCGAGCTCGCCGCGGCGGCGGTCACGATCGTCACCGGCCCGGCCGCGCCGGTAACCAGGCCGCCGGCCGTCGACTGCGACAGCACACTGCCCCGCACCGCGGCCGCCGACGGCGCGGCCACGACGGTGAAGCCGCCCGGCGCGGCATGCGCGAGCCCGGCACTCACCTCCGCCGCCACGCCGGGCGGCGCGGCGACCGCGATCCGCACCCCGTGCGGGGCCGGGGCGTGATCGGCGTAGCCGTAGGACAGCGTGAGGATGAAGCAGGCCGCCGCGGCCGCCACCGCGATGGCGAACAGCCGGCGCGGCGACGGCCCGCGACGCGGACGCGGCGTGTCAAGCATGGAGATCCTCCCCGGTGTAGGCACCGCCCGCGACACTAATGACCAAGCGGTTACTAAAGACGGTACCACCGTTAATACGTTAATGACCACTTGTATACTTAGCCGCATGGAGAGCCGGCCAGGCCGCCTGCCGCCCCGGCGCCGGCGCGACCCGGAGGCGTCGCGGGCGGCCATCCTCGAGGCGGCGCGCGAGGTGTTCGCCGAGCGCGGCTACGCGCGCGCGACCATCCGCGAGATCGCGCGCCGGGCCGGCGTCACGCACGGCCTGGTCATGCGGCACTTCGGATCCAAGGAGCAGCTGCTCATCGAGGCGCTGCCGGGGCCCCGTGCCGCCGCGGACGTCGTGCCCGGCGATCTGGCCACGCTCCCGGAGCGCGTCGCGACGGCATTCGTGGCGGGAACCGAGTCCGCGGGCCGCGGCGAGCACGCCGTCGTTGCCCTGATCCGCAGCGCGGCGTCGGATGAGGAGGTGGCGGTGCCGCTGTACGCGGCGGTCGAGCGCGAGATCACCGCGACCTTCCGTGACGTGCTCGGACCGGGCTCGGAGGTATACGCCGGCCTGGTTGGCTCGCTGTTCATCGGCGTCACGTTCGCCCGCCACGTCGCCCGCACCGGCGTACTGGCGCAGCTCACGCCGGAGGAACTCGTCGGTTACCTGGTGCCAGCGATCCGGGCGCTGCTCGCCCCGGCCATCGAGAGGAGCAATGAGCTCGCAGATGACTCCCGAAGAGGCAGTACGCAAGTTCTTTGACTGCTACACCAACGGGCGCCCGGAGGATTTCGACGAGTGCGTCGCGCCCGACTACGTCGACTACGGACACACCCCGCCTGGCGTGGGGCCAGCCGGGGCGGGCCACGACTACGAGAACGCGGTCAAGCTCGCCGGCGGCCTCATCACCTACACGATCGACGCGCTCGTCGCGGACGGCGACCTGGTGGCGGCCGCCTGGACCGGCACGCTGCCCAGCGGCGCCGTGATGCGCGGACTGAGCCTCTACCACGCCGACGGCGGGCTGCTCCGCTCAACGCGGCACGCGCTGATCGGCGACCTGCCCGTGTAAGGACCCGCGTAACGAACTGCGAGGAACGATGGCTGCTGTCCGCTCCCCCGCGATCACCGTCGGCGGGCATGTGGTCCGCGACCCGGCTGACGCGATCGCGGACTACCTGCGACGGTACGGCGGGACCGTGACGCACTACGACTTCCGGGCCGGCACCTTCGACCAGATAGACCCTGACCTGGTACGGGCCACGAGGTCCCCGTGGATGGGCTCGCGGATCAGCGCGAAGGAAGCCGCCTGGCTCATCGACCGCGGAACCACCGCACCCTGGGCAGCCATTCCCCTCGATGCCCAGTTGAAGGACGCTGATCCGCGAGCCGTCGACGGCCTGTATGACCGGGCGGCGGCCTTGTGGGAGCACTTCTGGGACGCCCGGCCCGCGAACGTGAGCACGGCGAAGATCAGCAAGACGCTCTACTTGATGAGGCCGGGGCTGTTCCCGATACTCGACAGCTACCTCACCATGTTCTACCGGACAGCCGCGCGGGCGGCCGCCATCGACGTGGGGCAGCAACGGCCATCCCTTGCCCCGCTCAGGACGCTGTACTGGGAAGCGGTACGACGGGACATCGTCGCCAACGAAGCCGCGCTGCGGGCACTTCGCCGGGTGCTCCCGGCGACCGGCGCGCCCTTGGCGGAGCAGGCGACTGAAAGACTCAGTGACCTGCGGTTTCTTGACATGCTTGCCTTTGCGGCATCGCCAGGGCAAGCACCGGCAGCCGCTTACTAATGAGTTCTGGAGCGGTACACGGCTGGACAGTGTTTCAGCCGGAACCTAGTCTTGACTGTATGGTCAGTCAAGCCAATGGTCCCGGTCACTCGCCCGCCTATCCGCCCGCCCCGGTCGACCCCGGGG
>Ga0335072_10009554_pt1 | contig 13984 bp, 13 predicted proteins | sample Lox_Sample_21_FD_206725 | JGI IMG/M metagenome (GOLD analysis project Ga0335072, IMG submission 206725) | Soil microbial communities from Loxahatchee National Wildlife Refuge, Florida, United States - Lox_Sample_2.1 | ecosystem: Environmental > Terrestrial > Soil > Wetlands | place: USA...
GGCGATGGGAACCTGGCGGGAGAGCTGTGGGACCGCTCGGCGCAGATGTGCGGACTGGAACCACCCGTCGCAGGCCGGCCTGCCTCGCCATCAGTCATCGAGGCTGGTCCATGAAGTCGCCATCTGAGAGGAAGGAACTGACGTGCCAACCATCACGATCCCCCGAGCAGATTTGACGGGCGAAGAAGTCACCAGGGCGCTCCGCGCCGAGGTGACGCTGACCCGGCCCTCGGAGCAGACCGTCATCCGGATCCGCCCCGGCGGAACCAGTTCCGAGTTCCCGGTCAACGCGCTGGGCATCGCCCGGAAGATCCGCCAGGTCCTGGCAACCGCCTTTGGCATCCGGCAACGGGCCTGAGGAAGACTATCCCTACTGCCGGGCAGAACGAGGTGACGCAAAGCTGCCGAAAACCGGCACAACACGATCAGTAACCAGCCTCAGCCGACCCTTGAATCATCAAGGTTAGCCCGCCGCCGCAGCTGCTCAGTCGACGAGCGACTGCGTGCCGAGGACGATGGCGAGTTCGAGCCGTTCGGCGTCCTCGGTGCCGGGTTCGGCGGTGTAAACCATGATCCGCAGGTCATCGCCGGCAACGATGAGCGTGTCGCAGTCGAGCGCGATGAGGCCGGCGTCGGGGTGGTCGATGATCTTGTGCCGGGCCTGATCCTGGGGCGAGCCGACCTCGCTCGACTCCCACAGTTCGGCGAAACGCGGGCTCTGTGAGGTCAGCTGGGTGATCAGCCGCTTGAGCTCACGGTCGGCGGGGTAACGGGCCGCGGTCATGCGCAGGTCGGCGACGAGCCTGGATTGCAGGAGGGCGTGCCCCTCGGGCGTGTCAACCGCTCGGCTCCCAGGGCCGACGAGGTTGCGCCAGACTCCGTTGCGCTCGATCCCGCGCCAGGACGTTGTCTCGCCCATCAGCGCGTCGTACGGGCGATTGGCCACGATCAGGTTCCACGCGGCGTCGTACACGGCAACCGGGGTGTGGGCCAGCCGGTCGAGCAGGCGCTGCACGCTCGGCGTGATGCGCGTGGAGACGACATGATGCCCGGGCGCGGCCAGGCCCGCGAGCCGGAAGAGCAGTTCCCGCTCGGCGTCCGACAGCCGCAGCGCCCGCGCGAGAGCCTCCACGACCTGCGACGACGGTGACGTGGCCCGTCCCTGTTCCAGCCGGGTCAGGTAGTCCACCGAGATCCCGGCCAGGCCGGCGAGTTCCTCGCGGCGCAACCCGGCCGCACGCCGGCGGCCGCCGACCGGCAGGCCCGCTGCCTGCGGTGCGGCACGGTTACGCCAGCGGCGTACGGCCTGCCCGAACTCCCATGACTCCACGTATTCAGTCTGCGCTACCCGGCACGCATTGTGGTGGCCCTGGCAGTCCTACGAAAACGGGACCACTTCCTGCGGGCAGGCGTGCGACGCAGGCTAGGAGCATGACAACCACACTGATCACCGGAGCCAACAAGGGGCTCGGCAGACAGACCGCCCGGCAGCTCATCGCCGCCGGGCACACCGTCTACCTCGGCGCGCGGCACGAGGCTCGCGGCCGCGCGGCAGCCGCGGAGCTAGGCGCCTGTTTCGTCCAGCTCGACGTGACCGACGACGCCTCAGTCGCGGCGGCCTGCACGCAGATCGAGGCCGACGGCCGGCTCGATGTGCTCGTCAACAACGCCGGCATCGAGCCGCGCCTGGCCGGCAACGCCATCCCCACACCCGCGGGCGAGACGGCCGACGCGGTGCGGGCGACGTTCGAGACCAACGTCTTCGGGCTGGTGCGCGTGACCCACGCCTTCCTGCCCCTGCTGCAGAAGTCCGCCGCGCCGGTCATCGTCAACGTTTCCAGTGGCCTCGGGTCGCTGACGGGCCTGAGCAACCCCGAGAGCTACACGCACTTCTATCCGGCCCTCGGCTACCCGGCATCCAAGACGACGGTCAACGCGATCACGGTCCAGTACGCCAAGGCGTTCCCCGGTATCCGGATCAACGCCGTCGACCCCGGCTACACCAACACCGACCTGAACGGCAGTACCGGGACCCAGACCGTCGAGGAGGGGGCCGCGATCATCGTCGCGATGGCGCAGATCGGGCCCGACGGCCCGACCGGCACATTCGTCTCCAGCCACGGCCCAGTCGCGTGGTGAGCTGCGATGAGTGAGACCGGATCAGGGAGCGTCCTGATCACCGGCCCCACCGGAGGTCTCGGGCGTTCGGCGGTCATGGCGATGGCGAACCGTCCAAAAGGGGAGCGGCCCGATCTGCTGCTGGTCGGCCGGCCTGGACAGGCGCTCCAGGAAATCGGCGCCGAGGCGCGTGCCGCCGGAGCGACGGTACGTCAGATCGGCTGCGACCTGGCCAGCCTGGCCGGCACCCGCGCGGCCGGTGCCACGGTGAAGGAAATCGTCACGTCCGGGGCGGTGCGGCCACTGCGGGCCCTGGTGGCCAATGCCGGGCTCACCGCCGCGGACACCCGCAACGCCTCGGCCGACGGTTACGAGCTCACCTTCGCCGTGAACTACCTGGCCCATGCCCAGCTCATCGATGGCCTGCTGGATTCGTTCACCGTACCGGCCCGGATCGTGCTGGTGGGATCCGCGACGTACTACGCCAACTGGGTACGCCGCCTCCTGAAGGTTCCGGCGGCGGAGTGGGCGGACCCGCTCGAGATGGCCAAGCCGGCCGGACCCGACGTGCCGCCGACCTGGAAGGCGGCGGGCGTCGCCTACTCCAACTCCAAGCTCGCGATCCTCTACTACGCGCATGAGCTGCAGCGACGCGTGCCCGCGGGAATCAGCGTGGCCGTGTTCGAGCCCGGGTTCATGCCAGGCACGGGCCTCGGACGGCAGGCTGGCCCCGGGATGCAACGGATGGGACGGGCGATACAGCGGCTGCCCATTCCCGGCATCGCTTCGCCGGTGAAGTCCGGACCTGCGCTCGCGTCGGTAACTCTTGACGAACGCTGGGCGCATCTGTCTGCCGGCGACTTCGTGATCATCGACGAGGTACGTGAAGTCATGCCCATCGCGGCCGATCCCGCCCGGGAGCGCCGGCTGTGGGACGCGACCAGGGAACTGCTCCGCCAGGGGCAATGACCGGCGGGTGCTACTCGCCGATGCGCCCGTCGATGCGCTCGCGGAGCAGGTCGGCGTGCCCGTTGTGGCGCGCGTACTCCTCGACCATGTGCACCAGCAGTTCGCGCAGCGAGACCGGCTCACCCGCGGAGTTGCTGCCCACGAAGTCAAGGTCGTGATCCTGAACGAACCGCTCGGCGAAGGCGACCTCCTCGCGCCACGCCGCCCACGCCTCCTCCGCCACTGCCGGGTCGGGCACCGCGCCGTTGAAATCGCCGTCGGGGTCGGCCTCGGTCTGGTAGCGCTTGGGCACGTCGATCCCGGCGAACCGGCGGCGGAACCAGGCGCGCTCCACTTCGGCCAGGTGCCGGAGCAGGCCCAGCAGTGACATCGTGGACGGCTCCACGGCCCGGCGGGCCAGCTGCCCGGCGTCCAGCCCATCGCACTTGAGCTGCAGCGTCAGCCGCTGACCGCGCAGGTACTCGTTCAGGGTCGCCCGTTCATCCCCCATCCCCGGGGGGCCTTCCCGGCGAGGGTCGGCGGCGGGATCGAGGAACATGTCGGCTCGATGCTGCGGGGTAGCCACGCTGACCGAGGGTACGGCATGGCACAAATCCGAGAAGTTGGGCGATACCACTCGGGCAACTCGGCGACCCGTTCAAGCTAAGTCGCGGGAATTTCGGCCGGCTGCTAGCGCGCAGCGGCAATGATGTCTGAGCGCAGGCGGGTGAGCGCGTCGGCGCGCGCGCCGGCCAGGGATGGTTCGGCGGTCACCTGGGCGGCCTGGATGGGGACGTGGCGGGGCAGGCGTGCGGCGGCGGTGGAGATGGCCTCGAGGATCAGCGGGTGGCTGCCCCATGAACCGCCGATGATGATGACTTCGGGGTCGGTGAGAGCCGTGGCCGCGGCGAGCACTCCGCTGACCGCCTGGCCGAGGGCGTCGCGCAGCGCGGCCGCCTGCGGTGCCGGACTGTCCGCCGCGGCGAGGAGCCGGCCGGCATCGATGGCCGTGGAGCGGTTCTGCCGGAGCCCGAGAGCGCTGAACACCTCGATCAGGCGCATCGCCTGGCCCTGCGGGCCGATCGTGATGAGGTGGGCGATCTCGCCCGCCAGGCCGGTGTCCCCGCGGACGACCTGGCCGTCGCTGACGATGGCCGCGCCCAGTCCTTCGCCGAGGAAGACGTAGGCGAAGTCGTTCAGGGCCACGGCCCGGGCGTGTCCGCGTTCGGCCTGCGCCGCCCAGTTCACGTCGTTATCCACGATGACCGGCCCGCCGACGTGCGGGGACAGGACCCGGACGGGATCAAGGTCGCCGAGCAGGAACGGCTCGTCGGGTAGCTGGGTCAGCCGCCCGGTGGCCCGGTCCACCGGTCCCGCGGCACTCACGACGGCCAGGCGGAGGGTCACCCCGGCGCCGCGGCGGGCCGTCACGGCGGCATCCCGCAGCGTGTGGGCAACCTGCTGCGCCCGGGCTGGCCGGCTGGCCTTCTGCCCGGCCCGCCAGACGGTGTCGCCGTTGGCGTCGACGCACTCGGCGACGATGCCCTCGGGCGCGATGCTCACCGCCAGGGCGGCACCGACGCTGGCGGCCAGGGCGTAGTAGACGCCGACGCGTCCGCGTCCGCGGCCGCCCGCGGTCCGCTCGCCGGTGTCGGCCACCAGTCCGGCCTCGGCCAGCCGGCGCACGCTGTCGCCCACGGTCGGTTTCGAGATGCCGGTCTCGCTGGCCAGTTCGGCTCGCGTCAGCCGCCGGCGCTTCATGAGGGCCCGCAGGACATGCTCGTCGGTCAGGGACCGCAGCAACTCCAGCGATGGCCGGGCCGCATCCACGGAGCCGATTCTAGTCAGGACTGTTGACCAGAAAGCAGGGCCGTCCTAGGCTTTATAAGTAAGGAAGCCTCACTAGAAGGAGCGGTGACGTGTCAGCCCAGCTCCACCCCGGCACCGCCGCGCTGCCCCCGCTGCCGCACTGGGAGCAGCCGCCGGCGGATCTCCCCGCCGCCATCAGAGCGGTCAAGGCGGCGCTGCGGGCGCGGATCGCTGCCTCGGGCCGCACCGCCGAGGAAGTTTTCGCCGTTGTGGCGCGGCAGATCGAAGCCGAGGTCGGCGAGATCGCCGCGGAGCGAGAACGCGGCGGAACGGTCTGGCCTGTCGTCGACTACGCGGACATCGAGGCCGGGACCGTGCCCGGCGAGACGATGCGGCGGCTGCGGCGGCGCGGCTGCCTGGTCGTGCGCGGGCACTTCGCCCGGGACCAGGCCCTGGCCTGGGACAGTGACATCGTCGGCTACGTCGACAGCAACCAGTTCTTCGCGCACTACCGCGGCCCCGGCGACGACTTCTTCGCCAGCGTCAACTCCAGGCCCGAGATCTACCCGATCTACTGGTCGCCAGCGCAGATGCAGGCCCGGCAGCATGACCGGATGGCGCGGGTCCAGGCGTTCCTGAACGGCCTCTGGAAGCACGAATCAGGCGGGACGCAGTGGTTCGACCCCGCCCGGTACCTGCTGTATCCCGACCGGATCCGCCGCCGGCCACCGGGAACCGGCTCCGCGGGCCTTGGCCCGCACCTCGACCCGGGCACCCTCGACCTGTGGCTGACCGAGGGCTACCAGAAGGCGTTCCGCCACCTGTTCGACGGCACGGTCGAGCACTATGATCCCTGGGATGCGGCCTACCGCACCGCCGCCCCGCAGTACCCGGGCACCACGATGTGCTCTGCCTTCCGCACCTTCCAGGGCTGGACTGCGCTGTCCGACATGGCCCACGATCAGGGTGTGCTGCACACCGTCCCGATCCCGGGCGCGATGGCCTATCTCATGCTGCGGCCACTGCTGGCCGACGTGCCCGACGACGACATGTGCGGGGTCGCCATCAGCCAGGCGTTCCCGGCCAGCAAGACGTGGCACCCCCTGCTGCTGCGGGCGCTCAGCGGCATCCCCGACGTGCGGGCCGGCGACTCGGTCTGGTGGCACTGCGACATGATCCACAGCGTGGCGCCGGTCGAGAACCAGCAGGGCTGGGGAAACGTCATGTACATCCCGGCCGCGCCGTGGTGCCCCCGCAACCAGCAGTACGCCTCCAGCGTCCGGGACGCGTTCCTTACCGGCTCCAGCCCCAGCGACTTCCCGGCCGAGCACTACGAGCGCACCTGGGCCAGCCGGTTCCAGCCCCAGGACCTGAACGGCACCGGCCGCCGCGGGATCGGCCTGCTGTGAGCGGCGACCCGGTGAACCGGCCGCTGCGGTTCGGCCTGGTCGGCACCGGTCACTGGGCGCAGATCACCCACGCCCCTGCGCTCGCCTCGACCGACGGCATCGAGTTCGCCGCGGTCTGGGGCCGTGACGCCGACGCCGCGGCCCGGCTGGCCGCCACTTACGGCGCGACGGCGCACCGTGACCTCGCGGCGTTCCTGGCCGGCGTCGACGCGGTCGCGTTCGCCGTGCCACCGGACGTGCAGGCGCCGATCGCCACCCGAGCCGCCCGCGCGGGCAAGCACCTGCTCCTGGAAAAGCCGGTCGCCATCTCACCGGCGGATACCGACGCGCTCGCCGACGCGGCGGCGAGCGCACAGGTAGCCTCCGTGGTCTTCTTCACCGCCCGGTTCCAGGCCGATGTGCGGGCCTGGCTGGCCACGGTGCTGGCGGCCAGCGGCTGGGCGGGCGGATGGGCGGCCTGGCTCGGCTCGGCCTTACGGTCCGGCAGCCCGTTCAACACCCCGTGGCGCCGGGACCAAGGCGGGCTGTGGGACGTCGCCCCGCACCTGATCTCGCTGCTGTGGGCCAGCCTCGGCCCGGTGCAATCGGTCACCGCCGCCGCCGGCCGGGGCGACGTCACCCATCTGATCCTGCGCCACGAGGCCGGGCTGACCAGCACGGTGACGGTGACCCTGGGCCAGCCACAGAATGCGGAGTTCTCCGAGCTGTACCTGTGGGGCGAATCAGGCCGGTCAGCGGCTCCGCTGGAGACCGGCCAGCCGGTGATCCCGCTGCGGACCGCCCTCACCGAACTGGCCGCCAATGCCCGGTCGGGACTGGTCAGCCATCCCTGTGACGTCCGCTTCGGCCGGCAGATCGGGCACATCCTGGCCGACGCCCAGCGCCAGATCGGCTCAGCGGTTGTCTCCTGACTTTCCTGAACGGGCCACGAGCTAGCCGGCCTGGCCCGAAGGGGGTTGCGCTTATGTGCTGGTGCCCATTAGTCTTTTTGTAGCCGAGTTCTTAGGGCTAGCGGAAGCTGCGGCTCTAAAAGCGAACGGTTTATTTGAGTTGCAGTTTTTTTGATTTCCGGCGCGTTTTCGCCGTACGATTCAGCCCGTGACCAAGACGACGGGGAATCGCGCATCCGACCACCGTCCAGGCCCGGCCGGTAAAACCAGGAGACACCCGGCCCAGTTGTTCTCCAGGCTCCTGGTAGACATCACCCCAGCGCGGGAATCGGTGGCCTTCCGCCGCCTCCTGACCGGCAGCGCCCTGTCTGGCATCGGCGGACAGATGACGAACTACGCGGTGCTCCTCCAGGTATACGAACTGACCAGGAGCTCGCTCAACGTGGGGATCGTCGGGCTGGCGAGCGGCCTGCCGATGATCGTGGCCGCCCTGCTCAGCGGCCCGCTGGCGGATGCCGTCGACCGGCGGAAGATCGTGCTCATCACCTACCTCATCCAGACGGCGGTCTCGGCGACGCTGGCCGCCCAGGCGTTCATGGGCCTGGGCCAGGTCTGGCTGCTCTATCTCCTGGTCGGCGTGCAAGGGATGGTGGCCGGCGTGGCTTCGCCGGCCCGCCGGACATTCATGCCAAGCCTGCTGCGCTGCGACCAATTGTCCGCCGGGGCCGCGCTCCAGACCCTCGTCATGCACGGCGCCGTACTGGTCGGCCCGACTCTCGCGGGCATCATCACCGCGGCGTTCGGCCTTAAGGTCTGCTATCTGCTGGACGCGGTCAGCTTCACCTTCTCCATCTATGCGGCGGCCCGGCTGCCGAGGATGCGGGCAGCAGGCCATGAGGACCGGCCGGGCCTGCGCTCCATCGGCGAAGGCCTCCGGTTCATCGTCAGCCGGCGAATGATTCTCGGCGTGCTCCTGGCCGACACGAGTGCCACTCTCTTCGGCATGCCCATCGCCCTGTTCCCCGCGATCAACGCCGAGCATTTCGGCGGCCACGCGCAAACCCTCGGGCTGATGATCAGCGCCGTGTCAGCCGGCGGCCTGCTCGGCTCGGCCCTGTCCGGCCCGGCCAGCCGGGTCCGGCGGCAGGGCCTCGGCATGCTCGTGGCCGGGGCAGCCTGGGGAGCCGGCCTGGCCGCCTTCGGCTGGTCCGGCGCGTTCTGGCTGGCCTGCCTCAGCCTGGCCTTCGCCGGCGCCGCCGACGTCACCTCCGTCGTGCTGCGCACCTCCATGGTCCAGGGCCTGACCCCGGACAACCTGCGCGGCCGGGTCTCGGCGGTCGAGTTCGCGGTGGGCGCCGGCGCCCCCGCGCTCGGCAACTTCCGCGCGGGCGCCGTGGCCTCGCTCACCTCGCCCACCGTCAGCGCGGTCAGCGGCGGGCTATCCGTGGTGGCCGGCGCCGCGCTGATCGGCCTGGCCATCCCCACCCTGCTGACCTACCGGTCCGCACCCGATCCGCCGCCCCTTGGCGCCGGTTCCGTCGCTGTTTAGACTGGTAGTCACAGTGAGACCACCGAGTTCTGCGGGCGTGTCATCAGGCGCCCGCGGGCGGTCCCGGCCGGGAGCAGAGTACCTGCGAATTTCTCCATAATTTCAGCAACCGTCGGGTTACCGTCCGCCTTTGACGCCTACCTTCGTAAGATGCTGTCTCGCCGCAAGTTCCTGCTGATCTCGGCTGCTTCGTCCGGCCTCGCCATCACCGGCACCGACCTGCTTAGCCAGGCCGTTGCCAACGCCACGAGCACGATTCGTCCCAACGGCTCGCAAGGCATCCAGCACATCGTCATCCTGATGATGGAGAACCGCTCGTTCGACCATTTCCTGGGCTGGGTGCCCGGTGTTGACGGCCGGCACGACCTGACCTACGTGTCCGCGGTCGACGGCAACACCTACCCGAACTACCCACTCGCCCCGGACTTTCAGGGCTGCGGGTACAGCGACCCGGACCACAGCTGGGAAGGCTGGCTCGTCGAGCACAACTACGGCAAGATGAACGGCTTCCTGCAGCGGCCGACCACGCCGGCGGACAACCCGGGCGTGACTCTCGCCGCGGCGAACACGTTCCCGATCGGCTACTACACGAATTTCCACTTCGACGGGAGGCGCAAGGCGCTGCCCGACCTGCCGGTCACCGGCGCGCTCGCCGAGAGTTACATGACGCTGGACCGCTACTTCTGCGCGTTCGCGGGAGAGACCTACCCGAACCGCTTCTACCAGCACGCGGGCCAGACCGACCGGGACCACAACTCCGAGGTCGCGTCGACGTTGCCGACGATCTGGGATCAGCTCTCCCCCATCCCCAACTCCAACGGCATCCCCACCGGCGGCTACTACTACCAAGACGCGCCGTTCCTCGCCCTGTGGGCCAGCCCCGCCATTGAGCCGGGGGCGACGTTCAAGTACCAGGCGTTCATGCACCCCTTCTCCGACGCCAACGCGGACACGGCCGCGCTCTCATCCGGCACCTCATTCGTCGACGCCTGCCAGAACGGCACGCTGCCGAACGTCTGCTACATCGATCCGGCCTTCGACAACGAGGGCACGGGTACCTCCGGGGACGATCACCCGCTGGGCGACATCCGGCTCGGCGAGCGGTTTATCGCCGACGCCTACCACGCCCTCGCCGACAACGGCTACCTCGACAGCACGGTCTTCATCGTGACCTTTGACGAATGGGGCGGCTTCTACGATCACGTGCCTCCGCCGCAGGTCATCGACGACACCAATCCCGCCGACGTCAATCACTCCGGCGACAGCACCACGCCTACCGACGGCCAGCTGTACCCCAACTACCGGCAGCTTGGCTTCCGGGTCCCGGGCATCGTGGTGTCCAACCTGGCGCGGCCGCACCAGGTCGTGCACGACGGCCCGTTCGAGCACTGCTCCAGCCTCGCGCTGATCGAGTCCACGTTCGGCCTGACGCCGCTGACCGCCCGCGACCGGAACGCCCTGAACCTCAGGGACATCTTGCTGCCCTATCCCGTGCCCGCCCGCTATGCGGTGCAGCCGTCCTCCATCCCGACGAGTTCGGACGTGATCGGCCCGGCGATCAGCCCACCGTCGGAGTCCCTGCTGCAGGTGCTCGAGGGGACCGCGTCCTACGACCCAGCCGACATCTGCTCGGCCGACAGCGTGCAGTCGGTGTCCCCGCCGCCGGTGAACCACCCGGCGCTACCCCAGACCTTCGGCGGGATCGACGGTCTGACCGGGACTTCCGGCATGCAGGATCTGTTGCGGAGTTACCGCGGGAACGACGCCAAGCAGAGGTGATGCTCGCTGCTCGCCCGGGCCAACGGCGGCCCGGGCGAGCAGCTCGTAGCTGGCCAGCCGGGCGGCGTGGGCGAAGGTGCTCGTGGTCACCATGAGCTCGTCGGCGCCGGTGCTCGCGATGAGCCGGCCCAGCGACTCGATCACCGTGCCGGGGTCACCAACGACATCGGACCCGGTTGCCTCCGCGATCACGGTCAGCTCGGCCTGCGAGTAGGCACGCTGGGCGGCCTCTTCCGGGCTCGGCAGGGTCGAAGGACGCCCGGCGCGACGACGCAGCATGGACAGGCGCCACGATCCGTGCAGCCACCGTGCCGCCGCGGCGTCTTCCGCGCACAGCACCGACACGCTGATGAGGCAGTACGGCTTGGCGAGCCGCGCCGAAGGCGTAAAGGCCCGGCGGTACAGGGCAAGCGCGGGCCTGGCGTTGGCCGCGCTGAAGTGGTAAGCGAACGCAAACGGCAGGCCGAGCCGTGCGGCCAGCTCGGCGCTGTAACCGGTGGACCCGAGCAGCCACACGGCCGGCTCGTTGCCTTCCGCCGGTATGGCGCGAATCGGGCCCTGCGAGCCGCCCTCAGCGGCCCGGCCAGCGAAGTAGGCCCGCAGTTCGGCGACCTGGCTGGCGAAGTTGACGGGCGGCAGCCCTTCCGCGCTGCGCCGCAGCGCCCGCGCCGTCGCCCGGTCCGTGCCAGGAGCCCGCCCGATCCCCAGGTCGATCCGCCCGGGGTGCATCGCCTCGAGCGTCCCGAACTGCTCCGCCACGGTGAGCGGCGCATGGTTGGGAAGCATCACCCCACCCGAGCCGACCCGGATCGCCGACGTCGCCGACGCGATCTGGCCGGCCAGGACCGCCGGCGCCGAGCTGGCGATACCCGGCATGCTGTGGTGCTCGGCGACCCAGTACCGCGTGAAGCCCCATCGCTCGGCGTGCCGAGCCAGGTCGACGCTCCGGCGGAGCGCCTCGCCAGCCGATTCCCCGGTCGGCACCGGGCACAGGTCGAGCACCGACAGCGGAACGGGCAGGCGGCCGGTCACGCCCGAAACATTGCCAGAACCGGCATAACGCGGCAACCGCCGCCTGCCATTAGGGGATGCAGCCTGGGTCAGCTGTCGCGAGTCAGCCCGAGCCGGTAGCCGCCGCCCAGGACGGTCTGGATGATCCGAGGGCTGCCGGGGGCTTCCTCGATCTTGCGCCGCAGGTTTTTCACGTGTGAGTCGACAGTCCGCTCGTAGCCTTCGAACTCGTACCCGCGCACCCGGTTGATCAGCTCGAACCGTGAGTACACCCGGCCTGGAACGGTGGCCAGCGCCACCAAAATCCCCCACTCGGTCGCTGTCAGGTCAACAGCGTTCCCGCGCACGATCACATGGCGCCGCGGTTCGTCGATGACCACGATCCCGTTGCCATAGCTGTCGACCCCGTGCTCGGAGGCCGGGCCGCCGCGGCGCAGAATCGCCTGCACGCGCAGTACCAGCTCCCGCGGGCTGAACGGCTTGGTCACGTAGTCGTCGGCACCGAGTTCCAGGCCGCGGATACGGTCCTCCTCGGCGCTCTTGGCGGTCAGCATCAAGATCGAGACCGGGCCGGCCGAGCGCAACTCACGAGCGACCGTTTCGCCAGGCACGTCTGGCAGCCCCAGGTCCAGCACGACCAGGTCGGGGGACGCAGTGGCGGCCAGCGTGATTGCTTCGGCTCCGGATTCGGTGGACAGCACCGTGAATCCAGCCCGCTCCAGGTAGGAGCGAACCAGGTCCCGCAGCTTCCGCTCGTCCTCCACCAGCAACACGGTGGCCGCCACTACGCCCACCTCCCTCGCGCCCGCGTGGCCGGCGGGCGGCCGCCGATTGCGCGTAGGCCCCCATAATGCGCGCGCAACAGTGCGCTAGCCAGGTAGCGGGGCTGGTGGGGAATGTGGAAGGGCTGAGCCAGCTCAGCAGCTGGGCTGCAGGGCCGGCTCAGCTGTGGGTCCGGAACGCTCGCTTGAGCCTTCCGGCGATGAGCCCGATCGGGCCGGGCCGGTCCCGCCGGTCGGCCGTTTTCCCCGGTGCTGAGGGCTCTTGGCCACTGTCATGACGGCTGCGCCGCGCCTTGGCCGACATGCGATCAGGCGTATGGCCGGACGGGTTCGGCAGGTGCTGGTAGACCATGTGCCCTCCTGGTCCTAACGTCTTTTGCGCGAGTGCCCGCGACTTCGCGGCGAGTCCACCGGACCTGGTTGGCGGAAATGTGCAGGCAATATGGAGATGGCGTGTAGATGCCGGGCACGTCCCGGCTACTGGGCGACGCCGGGTGCCAGCGGCAGGGTCAGCGTGAACTGTGACCCGATGCCGAGTTCGCTGGTCAGCTCGATGGTTCCCTGGTGCGCGCGGGTCAGCTCGGCGGCAACGGCCAGTCCGATACCGCTCCCGGTGATCTGGGTGGCCTGGGCACCACGCCACAACCGGTCGAACACGTGCGGCTGGTCTTCTGGGCTGATCCCGGCGCCGGTGTCGCGGACTTCGAGCCGGGCTTGACCGCCGGCCTGGGACAGGAGCATCTCGATCCGCCCGCCGGCCGGCGTGAATTTGAGCGCGTTGCTGAGCAGGTTGCCGATGACCTGATGCAGGCGGCCCGGGTCGGCCAGCACTGGGGCCGGCTCAAGCTCGCGCTGGAAGCTGATCCTGGCGGCAGCGAAGCTGGCTTCCCAGTCCTCGGCCGCGGCCGCGGCGATCTGGGCCAGATCGCATGACCGCAGGCTGAGTTGCAGCGCGGCGGCCTCGGCGGCGGCCAGCGTCTGCAGGTCCCCCACCATCCGGCCCAGCCGCAGCACCTCTTCGTGCAGCGAGGCGGTCTGCTCGGGGGTGTGGGCCAGGACGCCGTCAAGCAGCGCCTCGGTGTTGGCCTGCAGCACCGCCACCGGGGTCCGCAGCTCGTGGGCGATGTCGGCAGCCAGGTCCCGCCGCAGCTGTTCCTGGGCAACCAGGGTGTCTGCCATCTGATCGAAGGTGACGGCCAGCTCACGCAGCTCAGCCGGGGCGCCCGGAACATCACCGACCCTGGCCTGCCGGTCGCCGCGGCCCATCGCCCGGGCCGACTCGATCAGGCGGATGACCGGCCGGGTGATCCGCCGGGAGACTGCCAGCGCCACCAGCAGCGCCAGCACCGCGGCCAGCCCGGCAGCACCGATGACGGCACGGATCAGCGAGACGCGCAGATTGTTCGCCGAGGCGCCCACTCCCTGACCGGTGAACCGGACCAGCAAGGTGCCGATACGACGGCCGCCCAGGGTCAACGGCCGGCGGTCGAGCCCGGCGGTGCCGCCCGATGTGGGCAGGGTAGAGGCGACCAGCTTGCCGCGTGCGTCGAAGATCGCAGCCTGCGCGCCGTCGCTGGCCGCCAGTTCCAGCGCGGGGCTGAGATAGACGTCAGTCCAGCCAGGCTGGCCGGTGTTGTAGGTCGAGATCGCGTCCGCCGCCAGCGACCTGATCAGGTCGTCACGGCGCTG
>Ga0335072_10009555_pt1 | contig 13983 bp, 14 predicted proteins | sample Lox_Sample_21_FD_206725 | JGI IMG/M metagenome (GOLD analysis project Ga0335072, IMG submission 206725) | Soil microbial communities from Loxahatchee National Wildlife Refuge, Florida, United States - Lox_Sample_2.1 | ecosystem: Environmental > Terrestrial > Soil > Wetlands | place: USA...
AGCATGAGCTACGCGCTGGGCTTCCAGCTGCCCATGCTGCCGGAGCGGCGGCTGCTGAAGGATGGCGCCAGCCGGGTCGGACGGTTGCTGACCGCCTGGTCAGGGCCCGGCTGGCCGGATCAGGAAACGCAACGGCGGTATGAGGACGCGATGTGCGTGCCGTCCGTTGCCCACTCGGCCCTTGAGTACCACAGGTGGTACCTCCGCTCCAGGATCCGGCCGGACGGGATCGCGTATACCCGCATGATGCGCTCACCCATCCAGGTACCCACGTTGCACCTGCACGGCGCGCTTGATCCATGCGTCCTGCCGAGCGCTGCCCGTGGCTCGGGTGTCTACGTCGATGCGCCGTACCGGTGGCGGTTGCTCGACGGCACCGGTCACTTCCCCCACGAGGAAGCGGCCGATCGCTTCGACCTTGAGCTGCGTTCCTGGCTGACTGATCCAGAGCCTGAGCGTTAGCTCGTGCTCCCCGGCCGAGATCGCGATACCGCCGGACGCGCCAGGAATGCGAGGCCGCGCGACGCGCTCGGCCGCCCGCTGCCAAGGGACGCTGCTGGCCAGCCGCCGGCTGACGACCGGCCCCGGCCGCCGCAGGAGGCGCTGGCGGCCGCCCAGGAGCTGATTGACGCCGGTCGCCCGTTCCACGCGCACGAGGTGCTTGAGGCGGCCTGGAAATGCGCGCCGCCGGCCGAGCGCGACCTGTGGCAAGGACTGGCTCAGATCGCAGTGGGCCTGACGCACGCGATGCGCGGCAACGCTCGCGGCGCAGTGAGCCTGCTGCTACGGGGCGCGGACCGGCTAGCGGACTACCCTGCCAGTGGCCCGCACGGCATCGACGTGGCCGGCCTCCAGTCGTCCTGCGCCGAGCTTGCCGCGCATATTGACCGGTCCGGTGCGGGACGGCTGGCGGCCAGCAGCCTGCGTGTCAGGCTGCAGGTGCCGGACGCACCGGAGGAAGCTAGCCGTCCTGACACCCTTGAGTAGGAACCGCGGTGTAGTCCTGACTGCCCGTGAGCGCGTCGCCACGCACCTCGGTTGAGGTCAGGGCGTACCCGATATCGTGGTAAGCGGTCGAGGCGGCAAACACCACGCCGTACACCTCGCCGTCCCTGGCCAGCAGCGGCCCGCCCGAATTGCCTGAGCGGATATCTGCCTTGATCGGGTAGATCTGCCGGTTGACTTCCTCAGTCGAGTAGATGTTCGGCCCGGACGCCTCGATGCTGAGTCCGATCCTGGCGGGCACCAAGGTGATCGAGTGATCCTCGGGATAACCGACCACGATGGCACTGGTGCCGTTCGAGGCCCGCCCGGCCAGCTTCAGCGACGGCGCGGACAAGCCAGGCACGTACAGCACGGCGAGGTCCCGCTCCGGGTCATAGAGCACCACCCGGGCGGGCAGTTGCTGGCCGCTACCGGGAAGCTGGACGGTCTGCTCCTCGGTGACCCCGGCGACCACGTGGGCGTTGGTCAGGACATGCTGAGGAGCGATCACGAACCCGGAGCCTTCGATCTGCTGGTCGCATTCGGGTGCGTCACCCGTGACCTTGACGATGCTCTGCTCATCCCTGGCCACCCCGGGTGCTTGCACCACCGCCGGGTTGGGAGCAGGGAGGCTCAGGCTGTCCTCGGCCCCGATTGCACTGAAGACCTGCGAGTACAGCCCGTGCGACAGCATGTTCCGCAGGCCGGGGAAGACCGGCAGGTACAGCGCGCTGCGCGGCATTACCGCGTCCACCGTGCGCAGCAGTGCCGAGTTGTCGACCTGCCGGGAAATTGTCGGGAACTGAGCGTTCTGCAGGAACGAGCCGATGAGCCAGGCAACGATCACCACTGCGGCGATATTGACGGCAGCGCCGCCAAGCGAATCGATCACCGTCGCCGGGCGGCCGGTCAGCCGGGACCTGACCGCGACCCCGAGCCCGGAGGCGATCAGCATGCCGATGACAGCCGCCGCGAATACCACCAGGATCGCGATGAACGCCTGCCACTGCGCGCTCTTGGCAAGCGCACGGGAGACACCGGGCGCGATGAACGCGCCGCCGGCGACGCCGAGCACGAAACCGGCAAGTGACAGGACCCCGATGATGAAGCCCTGCCGGTACCCGGCCACGGCGAACGCGGCGATCAGTGCGATGAGGACGACGTCGAGCAGGTCACCGGGCACCTGAACAACTTATAGCGCGGCTCGCAGCGCTGCGGCCGGTGCGGCCCCTGACACGTCAACTGCCGAGCGGAGGCCACCCGGCCGGCCGGTCCTGCACCGGAAGGCTCGTGAGCTGGCCTGAGTCCCACGGCTGCTCCCAGCCGCCGAGTGCGAGCACGCGGTCGAGCAGGATGGCTGTAAAGCCCCAGATGAGCAGGCCGGCGACCCGGAACGCATAGCCGCCCTGCCCGCCCGGATACTGGATCATCAACCGGTTCGCAGGGCTGGCCAGTTCTGCTATCGGCACCCTGACAACGGCCGCGATCTCCGCCGGATCGCCGGGCGCGACCGGCACCGGCGCGTGCCACCAGCCGATCACCGGCGTTACGCGGAAATCGCTGCGCCAGATATAGAGCTCCGGCATCACCGCGAGCACCCGCACCCCGGCAGGGTCGACGCCGGTTTCCTCCGCCGCCTCCCTGAGGGCGGCCTGCACCGGGCCGCCGTCGGACTCGTCGATCGCTCCGCCGGGAAACGCGGGCTGGCCAGGATGCTTGCGCAGGCCGGCCGACCGCTCTATGAACAGCAGATCCGGGCCGTCGGGCCCGGCACCGAACAGGATCAGCACGGCGGCCGCGCGGCCGCGGCCATCCGGCTGCAGTTCCGCCGGCACCTCCATGTGCGCAGCACCAGCAATCAGCTTGGCTAGCCAGGAAGGAGTATCGCCGTCAGGCGAGGGCAGCGCCTGACTGTCGCTGTCAGCGGTCAAGAAAACGGCCCGGCCTTGACCAGCTTGGCGGCCGTGGCCTCGTCTGTCGGGCCGGTCCCGAAGGACGGGCAGAGCGCGGCTAGCGTGCACGCGCCGCAGGCAGGCTTACGCGCGTGGCAGACCCGGCGCCCGTGCCAGATCAGCCGGTGCGACAGCATCGTCCACTCCGACGTCGGGAACAGCTCCCCGACTTCTTGCTCGATCTTGACCGGGTCATCCTGGCTCGTCCAGCCGAACCTGCGAGCCAGGCGCGAGAAGTGCGTGTCTACCGTGATGCCAGGCACCCCGAAAGCGTTGCCAAGCACCACGTTCGCCGTCTTCCGTCCGACGCCCGGCAGCGTGACCAAGTCTTCGAGCCGGCCTGGCACTTCGCCGCCAAAGGAATCCCTGATAGCAGCCGACAGGCCGAGCACGGCCTTCGTCTTGGCCCGGAAGAAGCCGGTGGGCTTCAGCATCGACTCAAGATCATCGGGATCGGCCGCGGCAAGGTCATCCGGCGTGGGGTACTTCGCGAAGAGCGCCGGGGTCGTCAGGTTGACGCGGACGTCGGTGGTCTGCGCGGACAGCACTGTGGCGACCAGTAGCTGAAAGGGGCTAGCGAAGTCGAGCTCACAATGCGCATCCGGATATGTCTCTGCCAGGATCCGGTTCATCTGCCGTGCGCGGCGTACCAGGCCCAGACGGGTCTCAGGCTTGCGCGCGCGGAGCCGCGGCTTGCTGACCGTATTCGACACCATGCCGTCAGACTAGGGCTTCCGCGGCTGAGCAGAGACACCAAGCACCACGCGCCAGCGGGCGCGGATGGTGCGGAGCCAGCAGCCAGGCCGGCGGCTAGCCTGCCTTGCCGATCCAGCCGCGGCGGCGGAACAGCCAGTACAGCGCGACCACGGCTACCACTTCGGTGCCGAGGCCCACGATCACGAAGGTCGGCCAGCCACCGAGGTTATTGACCAGCCAGGCGAAGTTCTGGCCGAAGAACCCGGTCAGGAACGACAGCGGCAGGAAGATCGTGGCGATGATCGCGAGCTGCTTCATCACCTCGTTCAGGTTGTTGGACACCATCGAGAGGTAGGCAGACATGGCATTGCTCAGCAGGTCCCGGTAGCTGTCGATCTGGTCGCTGATCCGGATCGTATGGTCATACAGATCGCGCAGATAGGGCTCGCCGTCCGGGGTCATGCCCGGCATGTCCACCATGCCGGCCACGAGCGATGCCATCATGTCGCGCTGCGGCGCGACCAGCTTGCGGACATTCACCAGCCATCGCTGCATGTTGAAAAGCTCGGCAAGCTGATCGTTGCCGGGCTTGGCGAAGATCTGCTCCTGCAGCTCGTCGATGCGGTCGTCGAGCTCCGACAGCCGGGGAAAGAAACTGTCGATCAGGCTATCCAGGATGTGGTGGACGAGGATCAGCCGCGTCGGCCTGCCGGTGCCGACGGGCAGGCCGCCCGTCCGGCCCAGCCGGTCCCACAGCGCGTCGAGCGCGTGACAGTGATCTTTCCTGATCGTGACGAGGTAGTCCTTGGCGATGAAGATGTGGACCTCGGTGAGGTCGTCCCTGCCCGCCCCGGTTACGCCGTAGCTGACCAGGTAGACGACATCGCCGAAGTCCTCCACCCTGGGTCGCTGGCCGAACTCGCTGACAGCTTCAAGCGCCACCGGATGCAGCTTGAAGTCATCGCGCAGCACCGCGATACCGTCCGGATCGGCGGGCTTGAAATCGAGCCAGAGCAGCTTGCCGTCGGCGAGAGCACCTTTGATCGTGCCTTCGTCAAGCGGAGCCGCGGAACCGTCGATCAGGATAAGTTTTCCGTCCACGGCAACATCGCCCCAGGTCCCAGAGTGCGGGCATGATCAGACGACGTTACTTGCTCCCGGCCAAAGCCGCCAAAACCGCAAGTCCGCGCGTCCTGACAGTGTCGCTATGACACTGACCCGGCCCTCACGCTACAGCCACGAGCGGCAGGCCGATCGGCAGCGCGCGGACGGTCAGGCCGCCCTTCTGGCCTTGCCGAACGCTCCGGCCCGTTGCCCGAGCGCGTCGGAGACGGATCCGACCGCCCCTGATAGACCGCGCAGCCCGCTGCCGGAGGCGCCTCGCCCCGCCAGCACGTCGCGTGCCAGCACTTCCGCGAAGCTCATCGCTTCGCCGGCCAGCCGCTTGACCTCGCCGGAGTTCCAGATGTCCGCGGCGCAAGAGCGCAGCCGCTTGACGCCATCCGGCCCGTCCTTGCAGCCGGCGATATAACCGGCTACGAAACCAATGAGAGTCTCCATGGTCCTGCCTTGCCTCTGGGTCCCAACTAGCTCGCCTGCCGACTGACCGGCCGCCGGCCAGACAGTCGCTTACCGCTACATCTCGCGTATTTCCAGGTACCGCTTGATGTCCGGCACCGACTGCACGATCGCGGCGATCACTGCCGCAAGCAGTGCCGCCTTCAGAAGCTTCGTAATCATCGTTTCCCTCCCTTCGGCTGCTCAGGCACAGGCTGCAGCTCAGGCACAGGTTGCATCCCGGCGGATTGCGGTGCGTCCCGCACCGGTACTACTTCGTCCGGCGCGAAGTAAAGAAACCTGCCGTGATTGCGGTGCAGGTCGGCGGCCGGGTCGTCCGCGGGCGTCACGGCCAGGTGTACGTGCCCGTCGACGTCGAAGAGGATGGCCTCGACGATCGCCTCGCGTCCGGTGAGGAACAGGTCCTGCGCATCCGCCCGGCGGCTGCCGGGCCGCATCAGCACACGCGAGTTCCTGGCCACCCGGATGCCGTCGATCAGTACATGGTCGGTCTCCGGCGACACCGAGGCGTCCGACCCCGGATCCCACCATGGGGCTGACGGCCGCTCAGTGACCGGCGCGACCGCGTCGGGGCCCGTGCCTGCAGCCAGGACCGTGCCTCCGGCCAGGCCCGTGCCTCCAGCCGGCCCGGACCGCAAATACCTGATCGCGCCGTGCATGCGCTCTAGCATCTCGGGCGGCATGTCCTCGAGGCGGTCCAGCAGCTCGGCGGCGCGGCTGTCAGTTGCGCGGGCCAGGCGCTTCTCGGCATCAGTGAGCGTCAGCGTGCGCAGTGTGAGGATCTCGTCGATCTCGGTTGCGTCGAACAGGTCTCCGGCGCTCTCAGCAGCTACCTCAGGGTGGTCATAGAGGATCACCGGAGAGGACAGCATCAGCTCGGCACAGTCCTGCGGTCCTGCCAGCACCGGCCAGGTGCCGGCGTTCCGGCACGCGGCGACCTCAGCTGCCGCCCACTCAGGCGGGTCGGTCATAGACAAGAACTTTCCGCCGGGGACGCCGATAAGCGAGTGCGCGGCGATGAGCGCGCACCGCAGTCCGTCGTCGCGATCGCGCGGCAGCGCTGACGGCGTCGTGGTGTTCTCCACCCGTACCCGCAGCCGCAGCGCCTGGTACGGGCCGGCCACCCGCTCGCCGTGCAGCCTGACCACCCCGTCCAGCGCGGCCCATTGCCTGGTCAGGAAGCCGGCCACGGCGCCGCCCGAGTCGGTCAGCTCCTGTGTCGCCTCTCCAGCGGGGATGTGAAATTCGCTGGCCGCATCGCCGTCTAGCAGGTCGGACACAGCCGCGGTCAGGCGCTGCTCGCGTTCAGCCGCCTCATCGAATGAGCTGTACCCGGTGCCGTCAACGTCGATAGTGCCGTCCCCCGTGGGCGCGCCCTCGGGCGGCGCTGGTCCCGGCCGGGCCGGCGTTGCAGTGCGCCGCTGGAGGTGCAGGAACCTGACGATCACCTGCACCTGCGCGTCGTCCGCGCACTCCAGCAGGCACTCGGTCTGGCACGAGCTGGCCTCGCTGCGGTCGACGAGGTCGTAACCGCGCGGCATCAGCACGCCGAACTGGAATCGGACCTGGTTCTTCTGCGCAGCCTTGTGGTACGGGTACAGCAGGTATCCCTCGTAGAGGATGGCGTCCGCGACCCGGCGGGCGTGCTCGAGATGCTCAGCAGACAGGCTCATGGCTGCTCTCCGGCACGATCAGCAGCAGCCTGATCGGCACCAGCCCGGCTAGCCGCTTCCGACAGCAACTGCAGGATGGTCGCCTCCCAGGTGGCAAGTCCCCGTGCGGACTTAAACCTGAGCAAGTCATCGAAGGTCTGCGTACTGAGCCTGATCCATGCGGAGTTCGGGAAGTGCGCGTCGATGGCCTCGCGCCAGACGCCAGCCGGCAGCCGGTAGGTGGCCTCAGAGCTCCACGGCACCTGCGTCACGCGGATCCGGCCGCCCGCGGTTCCGAACACAGTCCCGCTGAAGAGCAGCAGCAGCGGGATCTCGCCGTCGTCCAGTGCAGCGAAGTAGCGGGTGGCGCCGATCTCCATGTCGTACGTCAGAGGCACCGGCAGGTCGATCTCGGTGCTCCCGGTAAAGCCCGGCACCATGATCGAGACATTAGTGAACTGCAGCGGCTTGAGCGTGTCTGCCCACCGCTGGGTGTCGCCGAACAGGTCGTTCAGCCGTACGGCTTCCTCCGCGGAGTAGCGGCGCCTGGCGGGCTCGATCCGGAACTGGCAGCGCAGCGCGATCGCCTCGATGCGCTCGCCAGTTGTCTCGCTGACCCGCAGCGTGACGAACATCGACGGCGTGACCGCGTACCTGTCGGCCCGCGCGCCAGTGCAGTCAAAGACCAGCTCAGGCATGCCGGCCGTCCGGCTGGTATGGCCGGGCACGGGCACGCACGGTGCCGAGGAAAGCGGCAACGCTCTGCCTGGCCTCCGTGCCGCCGTCGAATCCGTGCCAGCTCAGGCGCATCCGCCCGGCCAGCTCATAACAAACATCCACGGGAACGAGGAAGTATTCGACGCCGTCGTCCGACCGGTTGATGAGGATGGCCTCGACATCGCCCGCTGCTGCCGACAGCAGCGGGTAGTCGGCTACAAGCTGCTGCCACAACTGCAGGTCAAGCCTGCATTCAGTCACCCCGGCCGGACTCGGGTAGAAGCCAGTCAGCTCGCCCGGCTGCTGCGACGTGCGCAGGAAGAATGCCAGCCCGACCGGCACTTCCAGCCGGTCCCACTCGGCCGCAGTCATCACCCGGCCGGGGTCGTGCAGGTATCTGTCCGGAACAGCCCGGTACCTGCCGCGGCCAGCGTTCGGCTGGGTGAACAGCAGATAGCACGCCCGGCACGCGCACAGCAGCGAGGCAGCCTCGAGGTCAGCCACATGACCGTGCCCGGCGGCAATCTCGGTCGCGCACAACTCGCAGCGTTCCGGGTCCGTGCCGCTCTGCACGTCCTGCTGCTGCGGCGGCGCATCGGGCTGGCCATCCGGCGGCCGGACGAAGCGGCGCAGGCCGGTCTGGCCGGTCACGACGGCACCGCGGCTGACACGCCCTGACCGGCGTCCGGGACGGCAACGCGAACGCCTGCGCTGTCGGCCAGCAGCGGCAGCGGCTGCAGGTGCAGGTCCGCGACACGCTCGCCCAGCCCTTGCCCGGCCAGGCGGACGTTGTACTGGCCACCGCAGCCGCTGCAGGTGAGAATCTCGCGCTCCAGCAGGCCGTCGGCCAGCGATGCGCCGCACCCCGCGCACGCGTCGCGATAGGCATAGAGCGTGCCGCGGACCGCGCAGACGACCACTGCCACACCGTCTGCCGACGCGCTGACCGGCCGGGAACTCGGCGGGCCCATATTCGGCAGCTGCACCCAGGAAGCGCCGTTCCCGGCCTGATCGCGGCCGTCTACGGGTCGCTTGCCGATTTGCAGCAGCGCCGGCTCGGCCGGGGCAGTCATGCCGTCCACGACAACCTTCTCCACCTCGGGCGCCGCGTCCTGCACGGCCGTGGTGATGGCTAGCTCCACCGTGACCGCCGAGGACGGACAGCCGTGACAGCTGCCCTCGAGCCGCAGCCTGGCCACGCCATCGGTGACACCGAGGTAGCGCACGCCGCCGGCGTGCGAGCCCAGGTACGGGCGTACCCGGTCCAGTGCCCGCTGGATCCTGGCATCGATGTCAAACGGATGCAAGCCATGAAGCAGCAGCAGGCTCTCCACCAACGGATCGTCGGCGAGTTTCGCGACCATCTCGGCACCGGCCGGGCCCTGGGCGTTGAGCACGGTGACGATCTGCGACAGGCCGTCCCCGTACAAGCCGACCAGCAGGCTGACTAGCTCCTCAGCGGCCGGCGCCGCGCCGCCGAAGCTGCCCGTGCGCAGCGCGCTGAGCAGTTCCTCTACCCGTGCGCCGACTGCCTGAACGCCGGTCATACGCCTCGCCTCCGTCTGCCAGCCAACCGGACTGGCCCGCGGGCGACAACCCCGGGCCAGTCCAGGCCTATCAGCCAATCCGCTTATCAGGTGGCCAGAATGGCCGCCATCGGCGAGTGCACCTTCTCCAGCGACCGCCCGTTGCCCAGGTACATGTGCACGCCGCAGGGCAGGCACGGGTCGAAGCTTCTGACGGCGCGCATTATGTCGATGCCCTTGAACTTCTCTGGCGGGTTCTCCTCGAAGATCGGAGTGTTCTGCACCGCGTCCTCGTAGGGGCCCGGCGTGCCGTAGCTGTCACGGACGCTGGCGTTCCACGGCGTCGGCGGGTACGGGTGATAGTTGGCGATCTTTCCGCCGCGGATCACCATGTGGTGCGACAGGACTCCGCGAACGGCCTCGGTGAAACCGCAGCTGTTCGCCTCGTCCGGCACGTTGAACGGCTCCCAGGTCTTCGTGTGCCCGGCGCGCAGCTCGGCGAGAGCCTTCTCCATGAAGTGCAGCGCGCAGGCGGCAGCGTAGGCCTGGAAATAGGTGCGGGCCCGGTCGCGCTCGATCGCGTTGGACAGCGGGGCACCGGTCTTGTCGGTCGGGATCTTCCACTCGAAGGTCACCTCGGGCCTGGTGACGGTGCGCGGCAGATTGATCACCACGCTGTGGCCAGTCGACTTGACGTAGCCGAAGTCGACCAGGCCACCCTGCGCCGTCGCCCACAGCCGGGCAATCGGGCCGCCCCCGGTATCGGCGGCGAGGTAGGTCTGACCGTCGAACCAGCGCGGCGACATGACCCAGCTGTACTTGTCGTCGAAGTTGCGCTTGGCCGGCCGCGGGATCGTGTGCTGGTTCCACGGGTGCCTGCGGTCGACGGGATTGCCCAGGGGGTCGCGGGTCACGAACATCTCCTGGTCTTCCCAGTCCTCGTAGTAGGAGCTGCCGAGCAGGATCCGGATGCCCAGGTTGATTTCGACCAGGTCGTTGGTCAGCAGTTGCCCGTCTCTGATCACGCCAGGGCTGACAAACATCTTCCGGCCCCAGTTGGTCATGTGGTCGTACCGGAAATCGCAGTGCTCGGGGTCGTTCAGGCTGCCCCAGCAGACCATGTCGGCGCGACGGCGCCCGACCTCCTCGTAACCAGGGAGCGCCTCGTAGAAGAAGTCGAACAGGTCGTCGTGCATCGGCACGACGCGCTTCATGAACTCCACGTAGCGCATCAGCCGGGTCAGGTAGTCGGTGAACAGCTGCACTGTCGGGGTAGTGCCGACCCCGCCCGGGTACAGCGTGGAGGGGTGCACGTGCCGGCCCTCCATCAGGCAGAACATTTCCCTGGTGGACCGGGACACCTGCAGCGCCTCGCGATAGAACTCGCCCTGGAGCGGGTTCAGCGAGCGCATGATGTCGCCGATGTACTTATAGCCGTGGTCGGCGGCGTGCGGCGCCTCGGTCCGGTTGGCGAGTTCGAGCACTCCAGGGTTCGTCTCGCCGACCATCCGCTCGCAGAAGTCGACGCCGACCAGGTTCTCCTGGAAGATGTTGTGGTCGAACATGTACTCGGCGGCCTCGCCGAGGTTGATGATCCACTCGCCCAGGTGCGGCGGCCGCACGCCGTACGCCATGTTCTGGTTGTAGACCGAGCAGGTGGCGTGGTTGTCGCCGCAGATGCCGCAGATGCGGCTCGTGATGAAGTGCGCGTCCCTGGGGTCCTTGCCCTTCATGAAAATGCTGTAGCCGCGGAAGATCGACGACGTGCTGTGGCACTCGACCACTTTCTTCTGGCCGAAGTCGATCTTCGTGTAGATGCCGAGGCTGCCGACGATCCTGGTGATCGGGTCCCAGGCCATCTCGACGACGCCGGTGCTGTCCTCTACCGCAGTCATATCCAGTTCCTTCTTCCGCGTGCGGAGCCGCCGGCCAGGCCCGCGGCCCGGCAGCGCGGTGCGTCGTGAGTCACCAGGTCTGCTTGTAACCAGTCAGGAGCTCGTCGCCCTTCTTGCGCCACTTGGGCTCTTCGTCGGCCGTCCTCGCGGTGAAGCCGCGAAGCGCGCGGATGACGGTCCCGTACAAGCTGCTGGCGGCGGTCGACACCCGGGCGCCTGGCGGCTCGTCCATGAACGGCATGAACTTGTCCGGGAAGCCGGGCATCGTGCAGGCAATGCAGATGCCGCCGACGTTGGGGCACCCGCCTACGCCATTGATCCAGCCGCGCTTGGGCACGTTGCACTTGACGACCGGGCCCCAGCAGCCAAGCTTGACTAGGCACTTCGGCGAGCCGTACTCGCTGGCGAAGTCGCCCTGCTCGTAGTAGCCGGCGCGGTCGCAACCCTCGTGCACCGTCGCGCCGAACAGCCAGGTCGGCCGGAGCGCCTCGTCCAGCGGGATCATCGGCGCCGCGCCGGCCAGCTGGTAGAGCAGGTAGAGGATTGTCTCGGACAGGTTGTCGGGGTGGATCGGGCAACCGGGGACGCAGACGATCGGGAGCCCTGCCTTCGACCGCCAGTCCCAGCCCAGGTAGTCCGGCACGCCCATGGCGCCGGTCGGGTTGCCGGCCATCGCGTGAATGCCGCCGTAGGTCGCGCAGGTGCCGACGGCGAGGATCCCGGTGGCTTTGGGTGCCAGCCGGTCCAGCCACTCATTCGTGGTCATCGGCTGCCCGGTCGCCGGGTTGTTGCCGAAGCCGCACCAGTAACCTTCGGACTTGATCGCCTCGTTGGGAATGGAGCCTTCGACGACCAGGACGAACGGGTCTAGTTCGCCCCGGTCGGCCCTGTGCCACCACTCGATGAAGTTGTCAGCGCCCGTTTCCGGGCCGCACTCGAAGTCGATCAGCGGCCAGTGCACGGCGACCTTGGGCAGTCCGGGCAGCGCGCCGAGGGCGATCTCCTCGATGCTCGGCTGAGTCGCTGCTGTCAGGGCGACAGAGTCCCCGTCGCAGCCGAGTCCGCCGTTCATCCACAGGATGTGAACGACTGGCTCGCTGCTGTCGGCCGGGGAGCCAGCCGACGATGAGTCAGTCTGTGTGTCAGTGGTCATAACGAAGCCACCTCCTTGCTTCCGGGACGGCTGGATGCAGGCCGGGCTGAACCCGGTGTGTGCGTCGGTGACGATGACGACTCGCTGCGCAGGCAGCAGATGACGGGTGCGTCCCCCGCGCCCGGCAGTCCGATGCGCGCCCGCGGCTTTCGGCGGCCGGCGAGCCTAACGGCCGGGTAGCTGACGACGGCAACGCCCGTGCAGCAAACGACCGTGCACCAAAAGACCGTGCAGCAAACGACCGTGCAGCAAATAACAGTGCGTGGATGCGATGGCCCACAACGCACCTCACCTTCGGTGATGCGCGGACGGTCGCAATGCTAGACCCGCCATTTACCGGCGACAAGACGGAAGAGTCAGTTAGCCGGACAGAAATGTCCGTCCGGCCGACGTTGACTGGGTCAAAACTGGCCAATTGTGCCCAGTCGGCTCAGACACTTTTGTGACCGGGCCGCACCGACCGGGCTGGCGCGGCAAAGCTCTGCGAACCCCCCGGCTAGATCGCGCGCAGGCTTTCCGTTCCCTGCTCCTACCACGTACATTGGTCGCAACCCCAGGTGCGCACCAAGGGGTGGCGGCCAGAGGGAGACGAAGCGGTGGCGGAGCCCAGCTATGGACCCGCAGGGACCCCGATCGAGGTAGTACCTGTTGTCGTGGTGTCGCAGGTGTTCCCGGCACGGCCGTCGTCCATCCCCGACATCAGGGACTTCGTCCGGCGTTGCCTGGCGGAGTCGCCGCTGACCGAGGAAGGCACCCGGGAGGTAGGCGAGACGGTCTTCCGGGCCCTGCTTGACGCTGCCGGCCCGACCGGCTCAATCCAGGTTGCCTTCCGTATCTTTCCCGAGCATGTCGAGGTCGACGTACTGCACTCCGATACTGCGATCCAGTCACCAGTCGTGCCCGGCCCGCCGGCCAGTTACACGATGCCCGGCACGGCCGGTCCGGCGCTCGCTGGCTCGCCAGCAACATCTCTCCGGCCGGGCGCAGCAGGGCGAGCACCGGGCAGGCTGCACGCGGTTCCCGAATCGTCGCGCGTAGCGGACCAAGCAGCGCCCGGCCGGCTGGCTGGATCGGAGCCGTCCCCGCCAGGCGCCAGCCCCGCAGCAACCAGTACCGCAACAACCAGTGCCGCAACAACCAGTGGCACGGGTCTGGACTCTGCTGGCCAGGATGCTGCGAGTCAGAAGGGACCGACACCAGAGACGTTCGCCGAGTGGATGTCAAGCGCGCTGCGCCGGGAAGGGCTCACGCAAGAAGCTGCAGCCCGTCAGCTTGGCGTTTCGGTGAAGACAGTCAGCCGCTGGGTGGGCGGCGCCACCGAGCCCCGGATGCGTGATCTGCGGCGGATCCAGGAAGTGTTCGGCGAGGTTCCGCTGCCGTGAGTCGCGCCGGCCAATTCGCGCAGGCCGGTCTGCTACCTAGCTCACCCACGTCCTGTCAGCAATTGCCCGGAATGGTCATAGCTGTCTAACCGGGTTACTGGACGTCCCCCCACTTGTGTCCTACGGTGCAGCTATGCCGATGCAACCAGGGCGGCACACCTTCGGTCCGGATGCGGGCCGGATAACGTTACGAACCCATCGTGATGGCCTGGCCGCGCAAGCAGGGCACGATCTGACCATCGAGGCACCCAGGTGGACTGGCGAGCTGGTGCTCGCTGCTGACTTGAGCCCGGTGAGCCTGGCGGTCAAGGTCGATATCGGCGCGCTGGTCGTGCGTGACGGGTCGGGCGGCATCCGGCCACTCAGCGACAGGGACAAGCGCGAGATCGCAGTCACGGCGCGTAAGGTGCTGTCAGCGGACCGCCATCCGGAGCTGACATTCGCTGCC
>Ga0335072_10009556_pt1 | contig 13982 bp, 12 predicted proteins | sample Lox_Sample_21_FD_206725 | JGI IMG/M metagenome (GOLD analysis project Ga0335072, IMG submission 206725) | Soil microbial communities from Loxahatchee National Wildlife Refuge, Florida, United States - Lox_Sample_2.1 | ecosystem: Environmental > Terrestrial > Soil > Wetlands | place: USA...
GAGCGGGCCGAAGGCGCCTACCTGTACGACCGCGACGGCAACCGGTACGCCGATTTCCTGGCCGGCTTCGGCGTGTTCGGGGTCGGGCACAACCACCCGGCGGTCCGCAAGGCGCTGCACGACATGCTCGACGCGGAGCTGGCCGACCTGGTCCAGTTCGACTGCGCGCTGCTGCCGGGCCTGCTGGCCGAGCGGCTGCTGGCCCAGGCACCGGAATTCGACCGGGTGTACTTCGGCAACAGCGGCACCGAGGCGGTCGAGGCGGCGCTGAAGTTCGCCCGGTATGCGACCGGCCGGAAGCGGATCCTGTACTGCAGCCACGCCTTCCACGGCCTGACCACCGGCTCGCTGTCGGTCAACGGCGCGGAGGAGTTCCGGAAGGGCTTCGACCCGCTGCTGCCCGACGTCGCGATCCCGCTCGGCGACACCGACACGCTGGAAGCCGAACTGCGGCGGGGCGACGTCGCGGCGCTCATCGTCGAGCCCATCCAGGGCAAGGGTGTCTGGATGCCGCCGGACGGGTTCCTGACCGCGGCCGGCCGGCTGCTGCACGACCACGGTGCGCTGCTGATCTGCGATGAGGTGCAGACCGGCCTCGGCCGGACCGGCCGGTTCTTCGCCTACCAGCACGAAGAGGTCGAGCCGGACATCGTGACCGTGGCCAAGGCGCTGTCCGGGGGGTTCGTCCCGGTCGGCGCGACGCTGGCCAAGGGCTGGATCTTCGACAAGGTGTACTCGTCGATGGACCGGGTGCTCGTGCACGACTCAACCTTCGGTTCCAACGCGGCCGCCATGGCCGCCGGGCTGGCCTCGCTCGCCGTCATCGAGGACGAGCAGCTCGTCAGCAACGCCGAGCGCACCGGGACCGCGCTGCTGGCCGCGCTCCGGGACATGGTCGAGGAGTACGAGATGCTGGCCGAGGTGCGCGGGCGCGGGCTGATGATCGGCCTGGAATTCGGCAGGCCTCGCTCGCTCAAGCTCAGGACCGGCTGGAGCATGCTGCAGACCGCCAGGGTCGGCTTGTTTGCCCAGATGGTGGTGGTCGCGCTGTTCCAGCGGCATCGCATACTGACCCAGGTGTCGGGCGACCACACCGAGGTCATCAAGCTGCTGCCCCCGCTGACCATCACCGATGCCGAGGTGGAGCTGTTCCGCGAGGCGTTCGACGACGTCATGAAGGACGCGCACCGCGGCAGCGGGCTGATGTGGGACTTCGGCCGCACGCTGGTCAAGCAGGCGGTGAGTCGCTAAGTCTCCCTCGGCCGGTAGCGCAGCCGCTGCCGGGCCGCCTCACAGACCCCGCTGCGCTCGTTGTCCGCCGCGGCCTGCCGGGCCTGATCGAGGTCGGCCGGGGTCAGCAGGGCGTTGGAGAGCAGGAAGTCGGCGAGGTCGCGTGCGTGGCCTCGCTCTTTCCAGATGAAGCCCTGAAGCAGCTTCTTGTAGTCGGACACCGCGCCCTCGCCGGTCAGGTTGAGCGCGATGACCACGTCCATCATCGCCGTCGGGTGCGGGGCGGGCGCCTTGAGTATGTACTCCTGGTAGTAGTACGCCATCGCCATCCGCGCCGTGGCGTTGCGCTGGAAGTAACCGCGCACGTGCGCCACCGCGTCGTCCTTGGCCGGGCTGCCTCCCCTGGCCAGTGAGGCTTCGGAGAGGACCATGCTGTCGCGGGTAGCTGGCAGCTTGTCGGTGCGCGGGCCGGCCTTGTCCGGCCGCGGGTCGGTCACGTCGAGCCGCAGCGGCAGTACCCAGGCGCCGACGCTGACCAGCCACTCTCCCTCTTCGATGGCAACGGCCACCGATTCGTAGCGGGCCGGCGCGACCGGCAGCACGTGGCGGGCCGCCTGGTGCACCGCATCGGCACTGGGCAGGGTCCCGCTGTCGTGCGGCGCCAGGTACACCCGGTAGGTGGTGTCGCGGCTGAACAGCTCCCACCGGTGGTTCACGTAGCGAAGGCCAGCGCACCGCGGGGCCCGGTGCAGGGTGAGGTCCTCGTTGCCGCTGAGCAGGCCACGATCCAGCCAGGTGATCTCATCGGGCGGGCATCTCGCCCACTCGTCCCGGAGGAAAGACCAGATGAAGAGCTGGCCTATCGCCACTCAGCCGCCACCCCAAACGACGGCGCACCACTAAGGCCGCCGCTGCGTCTCGCCGTGCCTGAGATGACAATTATTGTCGCACTCCGGGTGAGCTGGGGAGTCCGCCCGGCCCTCAGCCGATCTCAACCCTGGACTGCAGCGCGTCCGGTCTCATCCCCCAGCGGATCGAATCGCCGTCCTGGAGCGGCTGCTGGCCCGCCAGCGCGGTGCCGTTAACGGCCAGCCCGTTCCGGCCCAGGTTGGTGACCCACCACTGGCCGTCGCAGAACGTGAACCGGGCATGCTCCCTGGACACCGTGGGCATCTCGGGAAGCTTCAGTTCGACGGGCCCCCGCCCGGCCCGGGCGCCGGACACCCTGGTTTCCGCGACCGAGTCACCCGTGACCAGCCGCAGCGCCGGGACCGGGCTGCGCTGCAGTTCGGCGACGGTCGGCAGGCCGGCGACGGTCGACATTCCCGGCTCTGGCTGGGCGCTGGTGCGGCCGTCGTGGCCGACGAAACCCACGTACGGCGAATCAGCCACAGCCTCGGCCGACCGCGCGCCTGCATAGGCGAGCCGGGGATCAGGCTGCACGGGCCCCGCGGCGGCTCCGGGCACCGGCTGTCCCTGCCGCAAGCGGTAGCGGCCGGCCGGGACCGACGGGTCGGCGATGACGCCCACCTCGGCCTGGTAGTGCCCGGCGAACCGGGCGCCGTGCGCGGCGACCTGCTCCTGGTAGACCTCGGCCACACTCTCGGCGATCAGGTTCAGGTCCATCCGTTCGGACACCGATCTCAGGTCCGCGGGGTTCATCCGCAGCTCGATGACATCCGGCGCGAGCAGAGATCCGCTCGGCGTGATGACGAACACGTCGGACAGGTGCCGCAGCGCGAGTTGCAGCACGTCTTCCCCATCGCGCCACGGACGGGTGGCCATCCGCTGTATCCACGGGTGGTCCTTGGTGACACCCAGGGCCTGGAGAGCCAGCAGGCCCACGATGCCCAGCCCGGCCAGCAGGACCAGCAGCATGGTTGCCACTATCGCCGACCCGGTCACGTACAGCAGCACCAGCCAGGCCGCCGCGGCGCCAGCCGCCGCCATCCACCGCTTGCGGCGCCGCCGCGGCCATGGGGCGCGCGCCGGCCGGCGCGCCGCGTCCCCGCGCTCACTCATCGAGCCTGACCTTTCTCCGCCCTGCGCGGTCACATGAGTCGTCAGTTGACGATGCCGGCTCCAGCCCCCGCCCGTCAACGAATCGCCGGCAACTCCCAGACATCTGGAAGTTGCCGGGTGGCCGCGAGCGCTCCCGGGCCGGGCGCGCAGGCTGTGCTCTTCTGCCCGCACTCATCACCTTACTGATATTTCAAGTAATATTCTAGTGATAGATAACGATAATGTAACAGCAACTAATCAGTAGGCTCCCAAAATGCCGTTATGAGGAATTCCGAGTATTCCGGTTCTGCCGCCGTGGGACCCTTATTCCGTTAGCATTCTGCGCAGACTCGCCGAGTCTCTGCCTGCAGGCAGAGAGCCGGGGACCCCCATTCCCGGGAGAGGAGCTCAGCTTGCCTAAAGGCAGGCACGCCGCAATTCGTCCGCCACGATCCCGGCTCCGCTGGATTGGCGTCCTGGCCTTCTCCGTGACGGCTGCCGTGGCTCTCACGGTCAGCCTGGCTGGTAAGCCGACGGCCCATCCCGCCCCGAAGACCCCGCTCGCATCGGCGCTCGGCTCCGCGGCCATCAGCGACGCGGAGCTCGCGCAAACCATGCCGCATCGCCCCTCCTTACAGCCGGCGCTGCCTGCGGCCCGGCCGCCGTCGGCCAGCCGGACCCCCGCCGCGACGCCATCGGCCACGGCAACCCACACGCCGGTGACCTCTGCGCCCAGCCCGTCACCGCAGCAGACCACGCCGCCGCCCTCCCCATCGCCGACCGCGGCACAGGGGCCCGCGGCCACGGCGGAGAACCAGACACCCCGGGGCGCCAGCGAGCTGGCGTGGTCAGAGGCGATCCTGACCGCGCTCGGTGACCCGCTGACCAATGCCAACATCGTGTCGCTGGGCTACTGGATGCAGAACGAGGCCGGCTCTCCGCCCAGCGGCATCGTCGGCGCCAACAACCCGATCAACGTCAGCCAGCCCGGGTACGGCGGGTGGGCGATCAAGTATGAGGGCAACGGCTGGAGCCTGTATTCGTATCCGACCCCGCAGGACGGCATCGCGGCCACGGTGAAGTACCTGACCCCGACCGGCTACCCGCTGATCCTGGCCGCGCTGAAGTCCGGCCAGGGCCTGTCATCCTCATCGCTGGCTGGCGAGCTGTCCGAGTACAGCGGCGGCGGCTATCACCAGATCCCGGACGCCTGGGGTGCATCCCAGGGAAGGCCGCAGACCTAGCCGCGGACCTTAGGATCGTGGAGCAGGTCCAGGATCTGCTGGCCGTACCTGGCCAGCTTGGTCTCGCCGACGCCGTTCACCGTGGCCAGCTCGGCCAGCGTGGACGGAAGCTGCATGGCGATCTGGCGCAGGGCCGCGTCGTGGAAGATCACGTACGCGGGCATGCCCTGCTCCTTGGCCACGGCCGCGCGCCAGGCGCGGAGCTGCTCGAATACTTCCCCGGCCGCCTCGGGCAGCTCGGCGCTCACCGGTGCGGCGGCTGTGTCACCGGCGGCGCGGGCGGCCCTGGCCGGCTTGGCCTGCGCCGCGCGCGGGGGGTCGTGGCGCAGCCGGATCTGCCGCCCGCGGTACAGGACCTCGTCGCTGGCCGGCGTGCACAGCAGCGTGCCGTAGTCACCTTCGACGGCCAGAACGCCCTGCGCGAGCAACTGCCGGACCACTGCGCGCCACTGGGTATCGGTGAGGTCCTGGCCGACGCCGAACACACTCAGCGAATCGTGCCGGTGCTGGCTGACCTTAGCCGTCTGCTTGCCAATCAGGATGTCGATCACCTGGCCCGCACCGAACTTCTGACCCCGCTCGCGCTTGAGCCGGACCACGGCCGACAGCAGCTTTTGCGCGGCTAGCGTGCCGTCCCAGGCCTTCGGTGGCGTCAGGCACGTGTCGCAGTTGCCGCAATCGCCGGCCTGCTCCCCGAAATAGCCCAGCATCTGCGCGCGGCGGCACTCGATCGTTTCGCAGAGGGCGAGCATGGCGTCCAGGTGGGACGCCAAACGGCGCCGGTGTGCCAGGTCACCTTCGGAGGTATCGATCAGCTTGCGCAGCAGCACGACGTCCTGCAGGCCGTAGGCCATCCAGGCCGTGGAGGGCAGGCCGTCCCGGCCGGCCCGCCCGGTCTCCTGGTAGTAGCCCTCGACCGACCTGGGCAGATCGAGGTGGGCGATGAAGCGCACGTCGGGTTTGTCGATGCCCATGCCGAACGCGATGGTGGCCACCATGACCAGGCCGTCCTCGCGCAGGAACCGCGCCTGGTTGGCCTTCCTGGTGGCCGCGTCGAGCCCGGCGTGGTAGGGCAGCGCCTCGATCCCGCTGCGCACCAGGAACTCCGTTGTCCCCTCGACCGACGCCCGGGACAGGCAGTAGACGATGCCCGCGTCGCCGGGGTGCTCGGTGCGGATGAGCTCCAGCAGCTGCAGGCGTGGCTCGTTCTTCGGAACGATGCGGTACTGGATGTTCGGGCGGTCGAAGCTCGAGACGAACTGCCGCGCCCCGTTCAGGTTCAGCCGTTGCGCGATCTCGGTGCGGGTCGCCTGTGTCGCCGTCGCCGTGAGAGCGATGCGGGGCACAGACGGCCAGCGCTGGTGCAGCGCGGACAGCTCCAGGTAGTCGGGCCGGAAGTCGTGCCCCCACTGGGACACGCAGTGCGCCTCGTCGATGGCGAACAGCGAGATCGACCCGCGATCGAGAAGCCGCAGCGTGGACTCGGTGCGCAGCCGCTCCGGCGCCAGGTAGAGGAGGTCGAGCCGCCCGGCCACGAAAGCGGTCTCGACCTGGCGGCGCTCGCCGGCATCCTGCGAGGAATTGAGGAACCCGGCCCGGACGCCGAGCGCCCGGAGCGCATCCACCTGATCCTGCATCAGCGCGATCAGCGGCGAGACGACCACCCCGGTGCCCTCCCGCACCAGCGCCGGGATCTGATAGCACAGCGATTTGCCACCGCCGGTCGGCATCAGCACCAGCGCGTCGCCGCCCGCGGTGACGTGGTCGATGACCTGCTGCTGCTGGCCGCGGAACGAGCCGTAACCGAAAACCCGGCTCAGTACCTCGCGTGCCCCGTTTGCTTCTGGTTGCAGGGGGGCCACCGCGCCATTCTACGAAGTACGCCGCCAGCCGGCCGGCAAACATATGGTTCAGTTAGTAGATAATCTAGTAGTGGATCTAACTTGGTAGCCTGAGAGCATGAGCACGAGCGCTCCGACCCGAACCGTGGCGGACCTGTCCTACCTGCTCGCTCATGCGAGCCACGTGCTGGCCACGCAGATGGCGGCGGCCATGGCCGAGATCGGGACCACGCCGCGCGGGTACTGCGTGCTGTTCCACGCCCTCGAGGCCGAGCGGACCCAGATCGAGCTGGCCAAGATCTCCGACCTGGACAAGACCACGATGGTGGTCACGGTCGACGAGCTGGAGCAAGCTGGACTCGCGGAGCGCAGGCCGTCAAGCACCGACCGCCGGGCCCGGATCATTGCCGTCACCGAGGCGGGCCAGCGTGCGATCGCCGAGGGATCGAAGATCGCCGACCGGGTGCACCGCGGAGTCCTGGCCGCGCTACCAGACGAACAGCGCGAGTTGTTCGTGGACGCGCTTACCCGGCTGACCGATGGGTACCTGCGCGTCCCGGCGGAGCACGCGCCGCAGGTCAGGCGGGAACGGCAGCGGCGGCACAGGCCCTAGCCATCCTTCTCCTCGTCGGCGTCGCGTTTCTCGTCGGTCTCGGGCAGAGACAGCCGCCGCTCGGTGACCGCGACAGCGAGCTCTACCCGCGAGGAGCATGAGGTCTTGCGATACAGCCGGGTCAGGTACGCCTCGACGGTCTTCACGCTGATGTCGAGCATGCGCGCGATCTGCTGATTGGTCCGTCCTTCGTGCACCAGCCGGGCGACGCTTCGTTCCCGCGCGGTCAGCGGAGCCGGGCCCTCGGCCGGAGCGAGACCCGTCGGCTCAAATAGCGGTCGCGGCGCCGGGAGCCCGGCGCAGCGCATGGCTTCGGCTACCGCCCGGGCCCGGGCGGTAGCGCCGGCGCGCCTCCAGGCGGTGTGCGCGGCCGCCAGGGTGCCAGCCGGGTCGTCGCCGATCCGGCCGCGCACGGTGAGCGCCTCGGCGACCAGGGTCCCGGCATCCTCGGCTTCCGCCAGTTCCTGCGCGCGCCGGGCCGGAGCGGGATCGCGGGTCGCATACGCCTGGCCGAGCCCGGCGAGGATCTCATTCACCGGCGCGGCCTGGTCGAGATCGGCGAGGGCGGCCGCGGCGAACGAGGTCACCCGCCGGTCATCACAGGAGAAGGCGGTCTCCGCCATCCGGTGCAGGACGAGCGGCAGCGCGGTGCGGTACAGGGAGCGTGTGCCGACGTCGCAGACATCCGCCAGGCGGCGCAGGGCGTCAGCCGGGCGTCCCTCGTCGACGTCCAGGCCGGCCTGCGCCCACGCGCTCATCTCGGCCGGTCCCTCGGCAGCGACCCGGCTGGCCAGCTGCCGGATTTCGGCTGGCACGCCGAGACCACGCAGCATTTCTATGTGCAGCGCAGCGACGGTCCCGGCCAAGGCAGACGGGAGCACACTCACCTGGTTTGGATCGAGCGCGGCCGCGCCGGCCAGCGCGGCCGCCCAGTCCCCGCCCAGCCAGCCGCACATGATCTCGGTGAACCGCCAGAACGGCTCGGCCAGCAGCGGAGTGGCGTAGTAGCACGCCTTTCTGGCCTCAGCCAGATCAGCCCGGGCTTGGCCTAACTGGCCGAACATGGAGCGGCAGGCGGCCGACGCGGTCAGCGCCCACACCAGTGCCGCCGGGTCGTCTCCGGCCGCCGCCCGCAGCTGATCCAGCACCGCGATGCACTCGCTCACCTGGCCGAGACGCACCGTCGTCTGCGCAATCCGGCTCAGCGCGGCCACCCGCGACATGGGCCGCTCAGATTCGCCGGCCAGCACGGAAGCCCACGGTGTCTGCAGGGATGGGACCTCATCGGGTTCCGGCTGCAGCCGTGCCCGCGCCACGCGCTCGGCGATCGAGTCCGCGTCGCCGGACGCCTGGTCACGGTGGCCTGCGTTTCCGCCCGCGGCTCGACCGTTGCCGGGGTCCGGATATGCCATATGAGTAGTTTACTTAATAGCCGGACAGATCAAGGGTTATCCCTACTGGGATTGCATGCGCGGTTCGGGCAGACTCTCGGTACATGGCCAGGGTGCCAGCCGCGTAGCCGGCTGGTCCTGCCTGCCGAGGCGGTGTCAGTTGGCGCCGTCTCGCTCTGCGGGCGGGCCAGGCTTCGGCAGGGGGGGCCGGTGCCTGGCCGTCCGCTGTGGCCTGCTGAGCGGGTCCGTTCCCAGGCCATCACCCGCCTCCGGTTAGCTGTGGAATAATGCCGTGACCTGCCCTTCTGAGAAGGACACCCATGACCATACGTCAGCCGGAGAGCAGAGTCGCTGTCCGTGACATGATCTCCTCATCGGGCGCCGGCGGCCCGACCGCGCTTCGCATCATGCTAGGCGGCCAGCTCCGCCGCATGCGTGAGGCCAAGCGGATCACCCTCGAGGATGCCGGATACGTCATCCGGGCGTCGGGTTCGAAGATGAGCCGGCTGGAGACCGGCCGGGTCGGCTTCAAGAGCCGGGACATCGCGGACTTGCTCACCCTCTACGGCGTCACGGACGAGCAGCAGCGTGAGACCTTGCAAGAGCTGGCTCGCAAGGCAAGCGCGATGGGCTGGTGGCACGACTACGCCGACGTCATGCCGGCCTGGCTGGAGCCATACGTGGGCCTGGAGGAGGCCGCCAGCTCGATCCGCTGCTATGAGATGCAATGCGTGCCCGGCCTGCTGCAGACCGCCGACTATGCCCGCGCGATCGCGGTCCTGGCCCACCCAAACCGGTCCGCCGATGAGATCGAGCGGCGGGTCAGCTTGCTGATGGCCCGGCAGGCGGTGCTCAGGCGCGCGACGCCGGCCCGCGTGTGGCTGGTGCTGGACGAGGCGGCGCTACGCCGGCCCGTCGGCCGGCCCGAGGTCATGCGCGGCCAGCTCAGGCACCTCATCGACATGGCCGGCCGGCCGAACGTCACCCTTCAGGTCATCCCGCTGACGGCGGGCGACAACGCGGCGGCGGGTGGCCCGTTCACCATCCTGCGTTTCAGCGAGCCGGACCTGCCCGACGTTGTCTACCTGGAGCAGCTCACCAGCGCTCTCTACCTGGACAAACGGGAGACCGTCGATCATTACCTGGCCGTGATCGAGCGCCTGTGCGTCGAGGCTCTGCCCACGCCGGGCAGCGTAAAGATGATCAGCGAGCTGCTCGAAGCCGATTGACGTCTCAACGTGACGCGTCGTGGCGGATGCGGGCCAGCAAAAGGGTGATGTCGTCCTCGCCATGCTGGCGCAGTGCCTGGGTGATGGTGTGACAGGCGGTGGCCAGCGTGGCGGTGGGGCTGGCCAGGGTGGCGCCAAGCGCGTCGCACAGTGCGGTTAGGCCGGCATCGAGGGGCCGGGTCCGGCTTTCCACCAATCCGTCGGTGTACAGCGCCAGCGTGGCTCCGGGAGGCAGGCTGATCTGGGTGGCCTGGAAGGACTCCGCGGCCAGGCCGAGCGGGAGCCCAGGGGGCAGTTCCAGCAGCGTGGTCTCCCCGCCTGGCTGCACCAGCGCGGCAGGCAGGTGGCCCGCCTGGGCGATCTCGCACCGGCCGCTGGGCGGGTCGATGACCACATAGATGCAGGTAGCGAACGGCGCCGAGGCTATTTCCGCGGCCATCTTGTCCAGCCTGGCCAGCACCTCCCCGGGCGGCAGCTCGAGGTCGGCCAGGGTGTGCGCCGCGGTGCGCAGCTGCACCATAACCGCGGCGGCCTCCGGGCCGTGGCCCATCGCGTCGCCGACGATCAGCGCGGCCCGGCCCGAGGACTGCGGCACGATGTCATGCCAGTCGCCGCCGATCACGCTGGCGCCGACCGGCAGGTAGACCTGCGCGACCTCAAGACCGTCGGGAACCCGCGGCTGACTGGGCAGCAGTCCTTGCTGCAGCGCCCGGGCGGTCCGCCGTTCCCGGTCATATAGCCGGGCGTTGTCGATGCACACCGCCGCGCGTGAGGCCAGCTCGTCGGCCAGCGCGATGTCATCGGGATTGAACGCCGGGCTGGCCGCCCCTCGCGCGAATATCGTGCACCCCACGACCACGCCGCGGGCGATGAGCGGCATGGCCATATAAGAGGTGTAGCTCTCGGCCCTTTCCCGGGCGCCGGGATGGCGGGTCAGCCGTTCGGCGGTCTCGCGGTCGATGTGAGCGAACAGGACCGGGCTGCCGGTCGCCATGGCCCGGAAGGCCGGTGTGCCCGGCCCGAGGATCAGCACCTCGCTGGGGAGCGTCAGGTCGCTGGTGGTACTCGCGGGCCGGCCGGCCAGACGGGCGGCCAGCCGCCGCACCGTCGACCCACGCCCGGCCGCGGCCACGCCTTGCCCGGTCCGGACCGAGGTCAGCTCGTCGGTGGCGAGCAGGCGTTCGGCCGCGTAGACGAAGGCCGCGTCGGCGAACCCGGGAACGGCGGCGGCAGTCACGACGGCCGCGGTCTCGGCGAGGTCCAGGCTGCTGCCGAACCGGGCTGCCGCCTCGCTGAGCCAGGTCGGCGCGGGCTGCGGCCAGGCCCGCGCGGCGATCACCAGCGCGCCGTCGTCCAGCGGCTCCCACCGCATCGCGAACCGGCCGTCGCCCAGCCGCCCCCCGGCTACGGTCGCGGACCGTACCTGCCCGGCGGCCGTCTCGGCCAGCGCCTGATCGACCAGTTCGCGCTGGCCCGGGCCGGTGAACAGCACCTCGCCGACATCATGCCCGGACACGGCGGCCGCGGGCAGACCGAACACTGCCTCGGCCGTCACCGACCAGGACGTCACCCGTCCCGCGGCGTCCAGGGTAAAGGTGGCCAGCCCGGCCAGGTCCGGCTCACGCCGTCGCGGCAGCGCGGCCTCGCCATCCTTGGTCGCCTGCGACTCCACCGACACCCAACCAACCCCGGCAATAACTGAGACCGCCCGGCACGGGCAGCTCTCCCCGTGTCCGGGATTTCGTGCAAACACGAAATTATCGCATCATCCGTGCCTGATGCGGTGGCTCCGCCCGCCGAGAATGTCTGCGCCTCGATCTATCATCGAACTCATGAACGAAAGATATGTATGTATCAGCACTCTGGCGAACACGCCCGGCTCGGAATTAGCCAGCAGCTCGGCCGAGGGTCTGCAGGCCCTGCGCGCCGCCGCCGACGACCTGTACCAGGTCATCGTGCACGTCGTCACCGAAGCCCGCACCGCTGAGCCGCCGCTGACGTTCCCGCGGAAACGCCGCCCGCTCACCCGGCCGGCCCCGCTCACCCGACCACGCCATCTGGGTCGCGTTCGCCAACGCCCGCCCAGAGAGGCTCCGCCTCGGACCGCCGAGGCTGGTGGTTCCGGTAGCGCAGTTTGTGCTGGCCCGTTCATCCTCGGGGCTGTGAAGAACACTGCGACGGCTGCGGGAACTGCGCCTGACCTCCTTGCAGTGACGGCGGCGGAGATGGTTGCCGGCGCCACCCCCGCCATGCTGTTCACGGTCACCGGCATCACCAACAGGAGCCTGCGCGCCCTGCCCTAGACGTCGCCTAAGGCTCTTGGCTGGCCGTGGGTGGCACCGCAAGAGCCTTCCGCACGAGAGTCATTTCGGTCTGGACAGCGGCGCTGGCCACATCAACCCGGGGGTTGAATGACCGCAACTGGGGGAGCGAGGACGACCGTGCCTGCTCGGCGGCCAGCGTCGCGAGGGCTTGGTTGGCCTGGATGAGCGCCTTGGCGGTGCGGGCGACGGTCGGCGAGAACGGGAAGCCGGCCAGTTTGGTGTCGAGCGCGTGCTCGGCGGCCACGATCGCGGTCAGCGCTGATTCGGCCGCGGCGAGGTGGTGTCCTTCGTTGGCGGTGCAGGCGGCCGCGTCGGTGTTCAGCTGCTGCATGGCTGGGTTCATGATCGCCATGTACTGGCTGGTCAGCATCGCTACGGTGGTGCATTGCAGGCCGGAAGGCGACAGGTTGGGCTCGCACTGGGCGGCGGCTAGCGCGCCTTTGTGCCGCGCGCTGGTGCCTGTGGCGTAGGCCAGACCCGCGATCACCAATACAGCAGCCAGGATGGACATGGCGATGATTATGACGCCGCCAACTGCCGTATCCTCCTGGCCGACTGTGGCATACGTCTCGCTCATCAAACACTCCTCAGTCGCGGGGAAAATTGCCTTATTCGGAGCTGGGGGTCTCCCTGAAGGAGTCGATTCCCTTGAAGATCTGCTCGTTTATGAAGAAGGTCATCCCGAACACAAAAAGCGCGAAAATGGGCGCGATGGTCACCCATACGAGCCATTCCCGGCCTTCCCGCTGACGAGCGGCGATCCAGCGTTTGACCGGCTGCAGCCTGAGGGTAAGCAGGAAGAGGCTGCACGCTCCGTACTGGTAGAAGCGCTGATGGAAGATGGGGTCACCGTCACCGGCGAATCCCGACCCATTGTCCCCGCGCTCGAACCCGACACCCTCGAGCAGTATCAGGTGGAAGCCGAGCAGTATCCAGGTGACGTACGTGAGCTGCTGCAACCGCTTCCAGTAGCGGCCGAGCTTGCGCTGCGCCCAGTGGTTGCTGGTGATCACGAGCGGGATGAGCAGCATCACGATCATGAATCCCATGAGCTCGAACACGTGCCCGGCCACCACACCGAGGAAGCCTCCCTCGAAGGTATCGGTCAGGCCGGCAGCGATTGCGTCGCCGAATGCGGAGGCCGCCATCATGATCCCGAACCAGCGCCGCAGCGGGACGAACCAGTGCTGCCCAGTGAGCATGGCCATGGGCGAGACGAGCAGGCACAGGAACAGGCAGATCGCGGCCCCGGTCCCCAGCGTGTCGTCGACCGACCCAGAGAAGGTGTTTTTGTTCATCGTGAAGAACGCGGGTGCCATGAAGAACAGAGGCGCCAGCGCTGGAGCGCCCAGCAGGATAAGCGCGACTGCTTTCCGCTTGATATGGGAGTCGCCGAACTTGAAATCCTTGTCCATCCATTCGTCGACCCGGCTCCTAACCGCCCGCCGTTTCGGCTGGTAGCCACCCGCCAAATACGGGGCATGCGGCTCTCTGGTGGTAGCCATGGTGCAGATTCTCCTGTTACTTCGGTTCACGATCCCGATGGGATGTTCGCGGAGTGACGCCCTGGCCTGTGCGTCTTTTGCGTCGCGGGCTTGGCCGTCGCGCCCTTTGCGGCCGCAGCCTGCTGGGCCAAAAACTGCTGGTCAGTTTCGTGGTCCGGCTGTCCCGTCTCGCCTGTTCCGGTTTGCCGGAAGACGAAGAACTTGAATCCGTGCAGCCCGAACTCTGTGGCACCGGTGAGGACGGCGAACGAGAGCAGCGTCGCGGTGGCGGCCGTGACTATGCGCATAGCGTTGTACTGCCTGGGTCGCGCCTGCGGCTTGCTGGCCGGCGTTGTCCCCGGCCTCGGGGGTGGCGCGGTCCTCGGCCTGGGCGGCGCGATGGCCGGGGCAGGCATGGTAGCCACGCCGCCGGGGCTCGCGAGGTTCTCCCTGATATAGGACGACATCTGGCTCAGCTGCTCCGACACGGAAAGGATGACGGCCCGTAAGTGCGCGGCCTCCCGCATCGCGGCTGCGTCCTGCTCGGCATCCTGGCGGCGGACGCTGCCTCGAGGGGCGGGGGGCGCTGAGAGCAGGGCCTGTGGCGGGCGAGGCGGACCGGAGT
>Ga0335072_10009557_pt1 | contig 13981 bp, 9 predicted proteins | sample Lox_Sample_21_FD_206725 | JGI IMG/M metagenome (GOLD analysis project Ga0335072, IMG submission 206725) | Soil microbial communities from Loxahatchee National Wildlife Refuge, Florida, United States - Lox_Sample_2.1 | ecosystem: Environmental > Terrestrial > Soil > Wetlands | place: USA: Florida...
CCCAGGCCGAAATGGAGGCGTTTGTCATTGGCGGAAAGATAGCTGCCCGAGGAGGTGCAGAAGCGCGTCTGGCCATTGACGCGGACGCGCGCGCCCAAACCATCGCGATTGCTACGGGTGCCGCGGAGCGTGATGGAGAGCCAGCGGTTCGAATCGCCGTTGTTGAGGAGCACCAAAGGCTGGCCGCCAAGAACGGTCATGACGACGTCCATGCGGCCGTCGTTATTGATATCGCCAAACGCCGCGCCGCGGCCAGCGACGGGCTGCGTGACGCCTGAATCGGCTCGCTCAAAGCGGCCGTCGCGGTTGAGAGCAAGAAGAGGAAGTTGCTTGTAGTGGAGCATGGGGTCGATTTCTTCGACGTTGTCGAGAACGTGGCTCTGCGCGACAAACATGTCTTTCCAGCCGTCGTTATCGAAATCTTCAAGACCAACGCCCCATCCGGCGCTTGCCGCTGTGAGGGCGCCGAGACCGCTTTGCAGGCTGCGATAGCTGAAGAGGCCTTCGCCGTCGTTGTGGAACAGAGCGTAGATCTCGCGCGGCAAGGCCGTGACGAGAATGTCCGGACGGCCGTCGTTGTCGTAATCCTGAAACACCGTGCCCATGCCGGAAATCGGCTTGCCATCGGCCGTCAAGGCGGCGCCGGATTCAAGGCCGACTTCGGAAAACGTGCCGTTGTGATTGTTATGATACAGAAACTGGCGCATTCCGTCGTTGGCGACGAAGATGTCGGTGAAGCCGTCCCCGTCGTAATCCGCGAAGCTGACACCGAGACCTTTCCCCTTCTGCGCCGCAATTCCTGAGGGGATGCTGACGTCTTCAAACGTGCCGTCGCCGCGATTGTGATAGAGGATGCTGCTGATGGCCGGAAATTCGCCGGGAGGACAATATGTGTCCCATTCGCCGCCGCAAATCTTGCTGTGCTGTGTATCCCATTCCATGTAACGAGTGACGAAAAGATCGAGGTGGCCGTCGTTATCGAAATCGAAAAAACCGGCGGAACAGGACCAGCCTCCAGCGGCGACGCCGGCTTTCGCGGTGACGTCGGTGAAAGTGCCGTCGCCATCATTGTGATAGAGCGTGTTGCGTCCGTAGTTGGTGACGTAGATATCCTGGAAGCCGTCGTTATCGTAATCGCCGATTGCCACGCCCATGCCGTAGTTCCCGTCGCCGGCGTTGGCAAGGCCTGCCTGCTGGGTGACGTCCGTGAAGCTGCCGTCGGGATTCTGGCGGTAGAGGCGGTTCCAGTAGCGCGCCTCGTGGCGGTCGAAATTTTCAGGGAGCGCGACGGGATCGGTCAAACGACCGCTATTGACGAGGAAGATGTCGAGCAGGCCGTCGTTATTGTAATCAAACAGCGCGACGCCACCGCCCATCGTCTCAATCAAATATTTTTTGGGAGTAGGGGAATTCAGATGAGTGAAATTGAGGCCTTGGGGATGCTTGAGGTCGAAGATGGGAGCTGCAATTCCGAGCGCAGCAAGCTGGCGAAGGAGGTCGCGGCGTGTGAGGGAGCGCGTCATTCGTGAGTCTTTCGACAGGGTAACAGATGCCGGCGTCGGATGCATGGATGGACGCGCAAGGCGTGCAGCAAGTTAGCCAAGGCAAACGCGGGACGCGCGGAATGAAGGGGATGGGTCCGGCAAATGACTTGGAGCGTGAGGGAACGCCCTGCTGAGCAATAGGAGGCCCATAAAACAAAAACCGGAGGAGGACGCGGAACCTGCGTCCCCCTCCGGTGGATTTGCGAGAACTAGAACAGGAACTTCAGAGCGAACTGAATAAGTCTCGGGTTATTCAGCTGGCTGCTGACTACGCCAAAAGTTCCGACTGGAGGTCCAGAGCAGCACGCCGTGCTCGGCGGGCCAAACTGGACGCGATTGAAGGCGTTGAAGAACTCCGTCCGGAACTGCAAGCCAAGTTTGTCGTCCGGACCAAAGTTCGTCGTCTTGAAGATCGCGAAGTCCCAGTTGTTGATGCCCTGACCTCGGAGCTGTCCATCGACACGTGACTCGTCTCCGAAACTCCACGCGCCAGGGGCCGTGAAGCAGCTCGGATTAAACCACTGGATTGTGTTAGTCCCCGCCACGGTCGTGTGCGGAACACTCTTATCGCAGCCGGGCACCACGTTTGGACGCAAAGTTCCGATTCCAAATCCCGCCGTTGAAAGGGGGGTGGACGCGCCGTAGGAGATCGGCAGGGGGAAGCCCTTTTGGAACGTCGTTACGCCGTCGACGCCCCAGCCGGAGACCAATTTATCGGTCACGCCCGTGACATCTGACATGTACTTCTGGCCGTGACCGAAGGGAAGGTCGTACACATAGCTGAGGACGAGGCGCTGAGAAACGTCCTGTGAAGAGAGCGATTTCTCTCCCTTGAGGTTGTTCCAGTCCTGAACCTCGCCGACGCCCGTCTCAAGCCAAGTGGTCAAGGTGTCCGTGTTGCTCATGAGTTTTGCGTTTGTGTATGCAGCCAGGAACGATCCGCCGTTCCGGAACCGCTTCGTGACCGTCAATTGGAACGAATTGTAGTTGCTGCCGCAGCAGCCCAGCCCGCTGAGGCTGAGATTGTTATACTGCGGATACGGACGATCCAACTGGCCCGCCAGGATCGTGGGGTTCGTCGTCGGGTTCAACGGGCTTACCCCTGTGATCCCCTGAAGCGGATTTGGAACCAACTGAGCGATCGAGACGGTCTGGCCCGCGTTGAATTGCTGCTGTGCAGTTTGCAGAAACGAGTCGGAGATCTGGTTTACGTTTGGTGCAGTCGGATTCTGCAGATGGACTCCGCGGGAGCCAGCGTAGGCGGCGTCAACGAAGATGCCACCAGGCAATTCCCTCTGGATGTCCAAATTGAACTGCTGCACGTACCCAGGCTTATAGTCGTAGTAAGCGGGCACGGTCGGGTTTTGGCCAGCATTGAATGCTGAGACGTTGCCCCGGCCGAGCGGGACCGTCAGATTGGCACCGAAAGGCCCGTTTGTCGGGCAATTCAGCGTTCCGGTAGGCGCGCCAGCCGCGAACGTGCAGTTTGTTGCCGTGAGGGTACTGTTAGGCGTCAGACCACCGTTTGCAGTCGCGACCCACAGAGTGGATGCAAGGTTGATCGGGTCGTTGCTGGGATTTCCACCGAAGAAGAGCCAGTTGGGAATGAAGAAGACGCCGTAACCTGCGCGAATGACCGTCTTCTGGTCCCAGCTATAGGCAACTCCCAAGCGAGGCATGAATTCCTTCTTGTAGAGAGGCAACGGGTTCCGCGAGGAATTGTTACCATTGCCAACGAGAAAGATATCGCCCTGGCAAGGCCCGTTGGTGTTGACGCATCCGGTAACCGTGCTGTTAACGGCGGTTGGATTCCAGTATGTGGCCCAACCATGCCGTTCGGACCACGTCCCCGGCAAATCGTACCGCAGGCCATAGTTTATCGTCAGTTTGGATGTTACTCTCCAAGTGTCCCCGAAGTAAAAGCCCCGGTATGTTTCCTTCTGAGCCACGAGAGCGGGGATCTGCGATTCGCCGAAACTGTGGTTGAATACAGTCGACTCGTTCAAGCCATATCCCAGCAAGAAGTCAGCAAAGGAGCTACCGGTGCCCGCCGTCGGACTTACCGCATTATCCCCCGTCCAGCTACCGTTAAAGGCGAAAGCACCGCTGGCGATGTTGGTCTGGGCGTAGTTATCGTACGTCTCGATCAATTGACCGCCAAATACCCACGTGTGACGCCCCTTAATCCAAGTAATGCTCGGCGAGAAGGCGGCTTGCGTATCATGGTCTGTGATAAAGCTCTGCCCTTGGGAACAACTCACGAGTTGATCCTGGGGGTAGAAGCAAGGCGTGAAAGGCGACCTAGCGGCAGAGGGAACCTCTGTGTTGTATGCCGCTGGCCAGCCATACTGGGTCAAATCAAAACTTGAATTGGTAGGCGACCGGAGATAATGGAACCGGCTGCCGCTGCCAACGAGGTTCAAAATCACATTGGGAGTAATGGTGTAGCTATAGTTGATGACCGCAGCGTTGGTTTGGTACTTCTCTGCGCAACGGTCCTCGCAGAGACCAGTGCCGAAAGGATCCGTTGGCAGGTCCAAGAGATTGAAGAAATTGTAGCGGGCGAAGATGTGCTGGTTCGAATTTATGTTCTGGTCGACGCGCGCCACATACTGGTTCGTATTTCCACCTGACGGGGAATTGGCCACATAGTTGGATACTTCCGCGCCATTTGTCGGCATCGGAATGAATTTCAATTCCAGCAACGCCGCGGGGTTAATTGAACCAGTCGGAACCGTGTTGTTAGCGAATTGCGTACGACCGCAATTTGCCGCAGTGTTACCGCCGGCCGCAACGCAGGCCGCGCTTACGCTGAGCGGATCGTATATCGGGACGTCGGCCGGGAATACACCACCTCTTTCCGCAACCGTGGGCACAGTCGTGACAGCCGTAGAGGCTGTCCTCTGGCGATATCCATCATAGGCAAAGAAGAAGAAAGTCTTGTCCTTGATGACCGGACCGCCAAAGGTGCCACCGAACTGATTCTGCACGTAGGGCGGATTGACGGGCGCGAAGTAGCCTCTCGAATTGAGAACCTTATTGCGCAAATACTCGTAGGCTTCGCCGTGATATTCGTTGGTTCCAGCCTTCGTGCTCAGGTTGACGATACCTCCGGAGAACTTGCCCCACTCCGGCCCGAGGTTGTTGTATTGCACTTTGAATTCAGAGATCGAATCCTGGTCCGGAATCAAAATCGGCAGGTTGATGTAGCCGATGTTCACGGGCTGACCGTCAATGTACTCGGCGCTCTGGTTACCGAACGAACCGCCGACTTGGTAGTTGCCCCAGCTAAAAGGGTTCTGGCCGACTTGCGAGCCGCCGGAACCGCCCTGAGCGATGGCAGCCGGAGAGAGTGTGATGAGGTTGAAAACGTTCCGGCCGTTCAGGGGGATTTCGTTCGTCTTGCGCTCGTCAACGACCTGCCCCAGCGAAGTGCTCTGAGGAGTAAGGAGAGGAGTCTCGGCTGTTACTTCAACCGTCTGCGATACGGCGCCGATTTCCAGCGTCACAGAAAGGCTGACGGCCTGCGCGACTTGGACAACGACTGGATCGCGGCGGAAATGCTTGAAGCCTTGCTTTTCGACGTCAAGCCGGTAATTGCCGGGATTGACGTTGACGAAGGAGAACAGGCCATCGGCACCCGTCGTCACCTTTTGAGAAGCCGTCGTAGCAAGGCTCGTCAAGGTGACGTCAGCGCCGGGAATAGCAGCCCCTGAGGAGTCCGCTACGGAACCGGAGACGGACCCGAATGTCGTTTGTGCTGCAAGCGAAGGGCTGAAGACCGCGACGCTCAAAGCGAGGATGCAAAGACCACAAAAGAGAGCGGCGAACCAACGCGCACTCGTGTTTCTCATGCTCATTCTCCTCCCACCCGAGAAGCGAATTTGTCGAGCACTTGCGCAAAATGTATGGAGCGCACCAGCCCCGGCCGCTTTGGCCCAGAATGGTCCGATCCAAAATTTTGAATACCGTATACACCCCTGTAATGGTTGTCAAGAACTTTCTAATCTACCCAATTCATAATTTCTATACCTAGAAATTTGCGCCTGCGAAACAGAGCACGTAGCACCATGTGCCAGAGACCCCGTTCCACACAAGCCTATCTTTGCGAATGTTTCCAAGGAATGCAGTGGGAGGTCAACGAATCGAGGGGTCCGAGGGTCGCTGTGGGGCCGCAGCAACGCCCTCATCGCTTCCCGCCAGGCTGGAATATCTTTCGGGGTCGCGAAACCCGTCACGAAGGTGCGCGATCATGGCTTCTTCTGCAGTTTTGGAAGAGATGCCCTGTATGACGTCGAGAAGCTGGCGATGATGCTTCAAGTGCCAGAGCAGGCGCTCCTGGCTGGTGTTCACGACGGCACGATGCGCGAAGAGGACCAAGACGAGCGAGTCCAAGGCGCGACCGATGTAATCGTTGCCGCTGTGGGCCCACACGGTTCGATGGAATTTCATGTCCAAATGCGCGGCTTCAATCTGCGAACCGTCCTGCCAGTGCTCCATCTCTTCAACCAAGCGCGACAATTGGGCGTCAATTTCCCTGGTCAAGCGCGAGCGGCACAGCTTCAACGCTTCGCTTTCGAGCACGACTCGCAGGCTATTAATCTTCTGCACTTCTTCTTCGCTGAGTGTGGTAACAAACATTCCGCGGCGCGGATGATTCATCACCAAGCCCTGCTCCTGGAGCTGCAGAAGCGCCTCGCGGACGGGAATGCGGCTGACGTTGTACTGGCGGGCCAGCTTGCTTTCATTGAGACGCTCGCCGGGCTTCCATTTGCCGCTCAGAATTGCGGCGCGCAGCTCGTTGAACAGGTAATTCTTCAGAGTGGCGGAAGGGACCTCCACGAGGTTAGCGGCTGTCAAGGAAATTCCCTCTTCGGAAAAAGTGTGCGGGGAACCATAGCACAAAAATATGGATGCAAGCCATCCATGGAACGAAAATCTTGATTTAGAAAGTGCGGTGACGGGCAGGTAGGCCGTAAGTAAAGAGAAGGAAGTTCGATCGGCGGCTGGGGTAAGGCTCGAAAGACAACCCTACCGATTAGTGGTAGGCTGCGGAGTTTACTATGTGCTCTTCCCTACCCTGGAGGCGGCGAGCGGCTATGTTGACTCCAAAGCTGAATGTGGTTTCGAAAATAATTGATGCGGGACTCGTGGCGATTGTCCGTGCGGAAAGCTCGGAACAGGCGGCACGAATCGTGGAAGCGTGTGCCGAAGGCGGGGTGGCAGCCCTGGAGGTTACGTTCACGGTGCCCGGAGCGCTCGATGTGATATCGCGCGTAGCGGAGGCGGCGAAGGCGCAGGGAATCCTGCTCGGCGCGGGGACGGTGCTGGACCCGGAGACCGCGCGGGCAGCGATACTTGCGGGAGCGCAATTTATCGTAAGCCCGTGCATCAAACTCGAAACCGCGCGCCTCTGCAACCGCTATCAGGTGCCCTATATGCCCGGCGCGGCCACGATAAAGGAGATTGTCGAAGCAATGGAATGCGGCGCGGATATTGTGAAGCTGTTTCCGGGCGAGCAATTTGCTCCATCGTTTATTAAGGCCGCGAGGGCGCCTCTGCCGCAGGCGGCGCTGATGCCGACCGGTGGCGTTTCGCTCGAAAACGTCGAGCAATGGATCGAGGCCGGGAGCGTCGCGGTGGGTGTCGGAGGAAGCCTGACAGCCGGAGCGAAAAGGGGCGATTACGCTTCGACGACTCGCATCGCCAAGGAATTCATAACGAAGATTCACGCGGCGCGCAATCGAATGAAAGAAAAAGCCTTGTTCTGAAAGCGCAGGCAGTCGAAGAGGGGCATGCCGCGCGGGCCCCGGCGACCGGGACCCGCACGGAAGGGCGCGAGACAGCTAGATTTCGTTGAACAAGAGAGGAATACCGAGCTTGCCCGAGTAGTGAGGGCGATAGCGCTCGGTGTTGTAAAGCTTCTTCAGATCCACCCTCCGAGCGCCGAGCTTCGTGTCGGGCAGGGAGGTGTGGGTGTAGCAGCCCTTCTGGACGCCGACCATCCGGCCCGTAGTTCCGCCGTCAATCAGGTCCATAGCGATGTTTCCGAACGTTGTGGCGACAATCTGGTCGATGGCGTCTGGCGCGCCGCTGCGAAGATCATAGGTGAGATCGCTGTTGATGGTTTCCTCGCCCGTTCGCCTTCCGATTTCTTCGGCAAACTCGCGCCCCACGTCGATTTTCTTCCGGTGCCCGAACGCGTCGGCCTCGCCGGTCTCGGCCAACGAGCCGGCTTCCCAAATCGCCCCCTCGGACATGATCACCATGGAGTAACCGCCCGGATTATTGCGCTTGTCTTCGAGCAGCAATTGAATGGCGCGATCGAGATTGAAGGGATATTCAGGAATCAGGCAGCGCGCTCCGGTGACATAGGCTGTGTAGAGAGCCGTGAAGCCGGCGTCGCGCCCAAAGATGCGGAAAATTCCGATGCGCTCGTGCGAGCCGATTGTCGTTCTCTGGCGATTGATGGCGTCGGCAGCGCGCGTGATGGCGGTCGAAAAGCCGATGCAATACTCCGTGCCTTGGACGTCGTTATCCATCGTCTTGGGAATGCCGATCACGGGAAAGCCGGTTTTGGAAAGGACGGAAGCAAAGCTCAGAGTGTCGTCGCCGCCGATGGCGACAAGGCATCCCACGCCGAGCTTTTCAAGATTCTCCAGAACAATCGGAGTGAAATCGTAATTCTTGCCGTCGAATTTCAGCTGGGCGAGGCGATCCTTGCTGATATGTGTGGGAACCTTGGCAGCGGCGACTCTGACGGGATTTGTGCGCGACGTGTGAAGCATGGTCCCGCCGGTGCGGTCGATGGACCGTGTGTTCAACCGGTCCAGTGGCATTACATAGGTCGCATCTTCAGGGCCGGTCATGTCCGTCAGCCCCTTCCAGCCTTTACGAATGCCGACAACAGCCTGGCCCGCTCCATCAGCGCGATAGGCAACCGCCTTGATCACGGAGTTCAGGCCAGGAACGTCCCCTCCGCCCGTCAGAATTGCAATCTTGCCGCCTGCGACCATAGTGCTGTGTCTCCTTGGCAATGAGAATAAACGAAAGCGTATCTGGAAAAACCGTCTCGAACGAACCCGGTATTCTCGCACATCCTTCTTTCGCGCGGCGGCGCAATCGTGCAACGCCTGCCAACGAAGCTCATGGGCAAACTCTAAGGGCTTTCTAATGCGGCTGCACGGACGAATTTATGAGCCAGTCACTTTGCACGGATCAAGATTAAAGACGCCCGGTCGGCGTGCCGATTCAGGATAACGCGGGCGGCGAGTGTGCTTGCCGCGCGAAATTCTGTCTTCGCAAAGCAGGGAAACGGATTGCGGCGCGGCCATGCGCTAGTCCGCGGAATGCAATCGCCGACGCGCGCGGACTTGCAGGCGTCAGGCATCCTCAGATACTTGCAAAGAGACATCCCCTGGACGGCCCTCCTGATGTAGGGAGGTGCATTTGAGGAATCGAGTTCCAACCTATGGCCAGACTGCGCGTTCTGATTGTTGACGATTCGGCGGTGATCCGGCGACTTGTATCGGAGGCGCTAAACGCCGATTTGGCGCTCGATGTGATTGCCACCGCGCCGAACGGAAAGATAGCCCTCGACAAGATCGAGCAGCTGCATCCCGACGCGGTCACGCTGGACGTCGAGATGCCGGTGATGGACGGGCTGCAAACGCTCGCGGAAATCCGCAAGCGATGGCCGCGCTTGCCCGTCATCATGTTCAGCACGCTGACGGAACGGGGCGCCAAAACGACGATCGACGCGCTGTCGCTGGGCGCCAGCGACTACGTAACGAAGCCCTCGAATTCCGGAAAGCTGGAGGAAGGAATCGCGGCAATCCGTTCGAGCTTGATCCCGAAAATCCGGGCGCTCTGCAAATCACCCGAAACGGATTCTCTGGCAGCAGCTCCGTCTGTTGCGCGCTCACGGCTTTCTCGCACGCGTGCGCCCGCTCCCGTGAAAATACTTGCCATCGGAGTTTCGACCGGCGGGCCGCAGGCGCTCGACCAGATCGTTCCGCGGCTGCCCGCGAATTTTCCCGTGCCCGTGGTGATTGTGCAGCACATGCCGAAGATATTTACGCGGCTCCTCGCCGACCGGTTGTCGTCGCACTCCGCGATTCGCGTGCGGGAATGCGTGCCTGGAAGCACGCTGGCTTCGGGAGAAGCGTGGATCGCGCCTGGAGATTTTCACATGACGCTGACGAGGACACACGGGCCAATCCAACTGGAGACCAATCAAGGCCCGGCGGAGAACTCCTGCCGCCCGGCAGTCGACGTGTTGTTCCGCTCCGTCGCGCAGATTTACGGGAATTCCACGCTGGCGGTCATCCTGACGGGAATGGGCAGCGACGGTCTGCGAGGATGCGAAGCGGTGCACGAGGCGGGCGGCCGGATCTTCATCCAGGACGAGCCGAGCTCAGTGGTGTGGGGAATGCCGGGGGCGGTGGCTCACGCCGGGCTGGCGGACAAGGTGATCCCTCTCGAAGAGATTTCGCGGGAAGTATCCCGCTGCGTCGAGATGAGCCGGCTTCCGGGTCTCGCCTCCGCAGAAGCCGTGGACGACAAGAAGACGCGCGCGCTGCCGTGATCCAAGCGATGGAAAGAGCCAATGCGGAACCTGTGATGACGATTGCCGGGAGTCTATCCGAGGCTGGCGCATGCGGAGCCGATCCGAGATGCGACATTTCCCTGACGAAAATCCGCGACCTGATTTACAAGGTGGCGGGAATCTACCTGCCGGAAGAGAAGAGTTCGTTTGTGCAGGAAAAGGCCCTGAAGCGGATGGGGGTGCGGGACCTGGCGAGCCTGGCGGATTATCTCGACCTGTTGACGATCAAGCCGGACCGGGACGCAGAACTGCGCGAGTTGCTGAATGAGATTACAGACGGAGATACGTGCCTGTTCCGCTCGATGGCGCAGGCCGACGCGCTGCGCAACTCGGTGCTGGAAGAGCTGACGCAAGTGAAGTCGCACATGATGCAACGGAAGCTGCGCGTGTGGTGCGCCGGGTGCTCGACGGGAGAAGAGGCTTACACGCTGGCGATGGTATTGATGGACGAAATGTCGGCGAAGTATGCGGGCTGGAGATTCGACCTGATGGCAACCGACATGAATGAAAGAGCGCTGGCGGTGGCGCAGGAAGGCACATACGGCGAAGAGTCGCTGCGCAAGACGCCCGCCTATTTTCGCGAAAGATATTTTCAGGACGCCGGAGTGCGGATGGCCGTGAAACCGGAAGTGAAGGCCTGTGTGAGCTTCAGCCGTCTCAACCTGGCGGATGAAAGCAAGATGCTATTCATGAAGGGCATGAACATCATTAGCTGCTGCAACGTTCTGATCCTGTTCGACGCGGAATCGAAGCGGCGCGCGCTGCAGCATTTCTACAGCAACCTGCTTCCGGGCGGCTATCTGTTTCTCGGAGAATCCGAATCACTCTACGGCATTGCGAACCAATTTCGGCTGGTGCATTTTCCGCAAATTACGGCCTATTTCAAGCCATCACTTTCGAGACTTCCGGCGGTGAAACCATGAGCATGAACGTGTCCGAGGACGTGGTGAACCGCATCAAGAACATGGAAACGCTGCCGACGATGCCCACGCTGCTGCAGCCGCTGCTGAACTGCATCCGCAGGCCGGCGGAGGAAGTGGACATGGACGAGGTCGTCAAGCTGGCCGAACAGGACGAATCGATCGCGGCGCAGTGCGTCCGCGTGGCGAATTCGCCGCTGTTCGCGCGCTCGCGGGCGGCCGCGAATTTGCGCGAGGCGGTCCTCAGTCTGGGGCTCCGCCGCGTGGAGGATATTCTGCTCAGCATCTGCGTGAGCAAGCTACTGCCTCGCGAACGGTACGTCGTGGATCCGATGGCGTTCTGGAGGCACTCACTCGGCTGCGCGCTGGTGGCGCGGAAGCTGGCGGAGATGATCCGCTTCGACGACCCGGAAGGCGTGTATCTGGCGGGGCTGCTGCACGACATCGGAATCCTGGTCAACGCGATCGCGTTTCCGAAGGAGTTCGAGGTGGCGCTCGAGGAAGCCGTGGTGCAGCATCTGCCGCTGGATACCGCCGAGCAGACCGTGCTCGGATTTACGCACGCCGAGAGCGGAGCGATTCTCGCCGAAATGTGGCGGCTCCCGCCGCACTGCTACGAGGCGATTCGTTTCCATCACGATCTTTCGAATGCGGCGGCGGAAGGCCCCCTCGCCCATGCGGCACTCGTCTCGCTGGCGGACTTGTTTTGCCGGGTTCGGGACATGGGGTACGGCTATCCGGAATTTCTGCGGGTGGATTTTGCCGAACATCCGGGATGGAACCTGCTGCTGGGTCGGTACGCGGAGTTGGAGAGAATCGATCTGGTGCGATTTACGTTCGAAGTGAGCGACGCTGTTGCTGAAGTATCGGCGGTGGTCAACCTGATTTTTCCCGGCGCGTCGCGCATGAACGGTAGTAACGGGGAATCAAAGCGGCCGAATTAGCAAGCTGCGATTCGGGAAAACGCGCCCGGTCACTTTAAGATTCTTGCGCGTCTGCGCGGGAACGGGAGCCTGCCTCGTCCGTAAGCGTCCCGCGCCCGTCGCGTGCGTGGATTACACTCCGCCAATATTCTCGAGAGCCTCGCGATCCTGAATCGTCAGCGTGGAGCCGCGGAAAGCAACGAGGCGCTTGGCTTTGAAATTACTCAGCGTGCGCGTGACTGTCTCTCGGGTACTGCCGATGCAAGAGGCGATCTCCTCGTGCGTCAGAGGCAGAGTGATCGAGACGTCCGTGCAGGCAGGGGCCTTGCTGGAAGACATTTCCAGGAGAAGCCGGGCGACTTTCTCGGGCGCGGAAGCGGAGAGCCCGATGGTGCGAAGCTGTTCGCAAGCACCGCGGTAGAGCTGGCTGAGTTGCTGGGTCGCGCTCTGATAGATTTCCTTGTGCTTGTCCATGAGGCGCAAGAAATCCGCGCGGCGGATAAACGCAACCTGGGAAGGGTGCATGGTCTCCGCGGTCACTTCGTAGGGAGTGCCGGTAAAGACGGCGGCGAGGCCCAGAATCTCGCCGGGCTCGGCGAGGCGGACAATCAGCGTCTTGCCTTCGCTAGAGCTGATGGAAAGCTTCACCTTGCCGGCGCAAAGAATGAACACGCCGTGCGGCTCCTGCTTTTCCAGAAACAGGACAGCTCCTGGCGGATACGTGGCGGAGGACCTCATATGCTCGAGATCCTTACCAACAGCCGGAGGAACATGGCAGAAAAATCCCGGGGTCTTTCTCTTACACGTCTGGCAATTGCTCTCGACCTCAAATCCGTAGGGAGTCGGCATGTTAGTTTCCTTCCTCCGCGGGAGCGGGGTTTGGGTGGATGATTTGTTCGGCGAAGTGTCGGGTGAGGGGGGAATCGGCAATTATAGCGGGACGGCAGGCGGCATAAATTTCGCGCATCAAAGCCATCCCCTCGGAATCAACGAAGGAAATGCCGCGGAAGTCGAGTGCGAGCTTCTTGATGCCTAGCGAGGCCTGGAGGTCCTGCCAGAACCGGCGGCATTCGGAAACCCAGGGACCGACAATTTTACCTTCGAGCTTCATCACCAGCGCCTCTTCTCGCTCCTGCAGTGTGATTCTCAGCGTGAACGTCGTCCTTCCTTGAGCAGTGCAGGAGAAAGAGCATGTGGGGGACCATATCTATTGCATGAGGAATAGTGATGGCCATCACATTGAAAAGACGGGTGATGAGAGTCACACAGAGAGGAAAAAAGCAATCCGAATTGGGAGTGACGACGATCACATGACGAGACGCTATCTCGTCCCGGGACTAAATATAGTCCTTGCGTTTAATGCCGAGCTTTTTGATCTTCGAGTTTAAGGTCGTTCTTTTCAATCCCAGACGTTGCGCGGCTCCGCCCTTCCCGCCAATCTGGCCGTTGGCTTCGCGGAGAATTTTGAGGATGTGATCGCGCTCGGCCCGTTCCAAATTGGAATCGGTGGTCTCGACGTGGGACTCGGCCAGCTCAAGTTCCGCGAGAGGCGCGCGGAGGACGGGACCTTTTGTGAGGATGACGGCGCGCTCGATGAAATTCTCAAGCTCGCGGACGTTGCCGGGCCAGGACCAATCGACGAGCGCCTTCATCACGTCCGGCGGAACCGATTCGATATGGCGGTTCATGCGCTGGGCGTGTTTGTGGACGAAATACTTCACGAGCAAGGAGATGTCAACTTTTCGCGCGCGCAGAGGCGGGACTTCGATGGGAAAAACGCGGAGACGATAGTAGAGATCCGCGCGGAATTGGCGGTCGGCGACCATCTGTGCGAGGTCGCGATTCGTGGCGGCCACGAGCCGGAAGTCGACTGGAATCGTTTTGCCGCCGCCCAGGCGCTCGAATTCCCTTTCCTGGAGGGCGCGAAGGATTTTCGGCTGCAGGTCGAGCGGCAAGTCGCCGATTTCGTCGAGAAAGAGCGTGCCC
>Ga0335072_10009558_pt1 | contig 13981 bp, 15 predicted proteins | sample Lox_Sample_21_FD_206725 | JGI IMG/M metagenome (GOLD analysis project Ga0335072, IMG submission 206725) | Soil microbial communities from Loxahatchee National Wildlife Refuge, Florida, United States - Lox_Sample_2.1 | ecosystem: Environmental > Terrestrial > Soil > Wetlands | place: USA...
ATCTATCAAGCTCTGAACGGCCGCGTCTCGCTCTACCATCGCGATACCCGGCTCGAACATTCGAACCTTGCCGGAGGGTGACATTTTCACGTTGCCATTAGGGTGACATTTTTACGTTGCTACAACAGACAGGCGCATCGCGTCTCCCGCTCGCGCAGAAACCGGATTCTGGCGGATGGCTCCTCGCCTCCCGCGATTCGGTGGTAGACTCTCGCTCGCAAACCATGAACGAAATTGGAGGGATTCGATGATTCGTATTTCTTGCAAGTGGATCGTGCTCTCGGCCTTGTTGCTGGCGCCAGCCGTGAGTTTCGCGCAAGTGACTTGCACGCGCGACGGCCTGCAAGCGGCCACCAATCTCTATCTTGAGGCGCAAACCAAGGGCGACACGTCCGGCCTGCCGCTGGCCACCGGCCTTGCATATATCGAAAACATGCAGGTGGTCGATATCAAGTCGGGCGTGATTCAGAAGCCGCTGAAGATCGACTTCCATCGCACCTTGATCGACCCGGCAACGTGCCAGACCTTTACCGAAGTGATCGTCACGGATAAAGCGCATCCGTACGTGCTAGGCACGCGCCTCCGGGTGAATCACGACAAAATCGCCGAGATCGAATCGATGGTCACGCAGGAAGGGGATTGGCTGTTCAGCGCCGATAATTACTACAAGTGGTCGCCTTCTGAGGATTGGGGAGTGATCCCTCCGGATCAGCGCGATACCCGCGACACTCTGGTCGCCGCGGCCAACGCTTATCTCGATGCGTTTCTTGAAAAGAAGGTTGATCTCGTGCCGTGGGGATACCCGTGCGAGAGGACCGAAGGCGGCATCCGCACCGGCAAAGGCCTCCCGACGGATAGCTGCTCGGTCGGTGTGCCGGCAGGCGTCAACATCGTCGCTCGGCGCTTCATCGTTGACGAGACGATGGGAGCGGTTGTCGCGTTTTGCACTTTCGGCGTCGGCGGATTGCCCGATACCCACCTCTTTCGGATCGAGCATGGCAAGCTGCGTTACGTCCACACGCTGACGCACGTGCCGCCGGGCTACCACGTCCGCGTGAACGGGAAGCCTGTCTCGAGCGCCGCACCTGGCACTTCGGCGCCCGCACCCGACAAACAGCAGTAAGCCGAAATCGGATTCCGGTCCCGAACAAGAGAGATAATAGTCGTTGGGATACCGGAGGTATTCATGCGCAAAGAGATCGATCGGCGCGGGGCGCGCGGTTCCGAGGGATCGGGACGGCGGCGGTTCCTGAAAGCACTCGCTGGTTTCGCGGCTGCGGGCACGGCGGCGGGTTTCGTGCCCGCTATCGGGGAAGGGCGCCCGCCTTTGGCGCAAAGCGTCGCCATTCCACCCGGAGAAGAGGCATCTGCCCTCAAGGGTACGCATGTAATCCTCTTGGGCACGCGGGGTGGGCCCGGCGTCGATCTGCAACGGAACGAAACCGCCAGCGCCGTGGTGGTCGACGGCGTTCCTTACCTCGTCGACTGCGGCTATGGAACGCTGCGATCCCTCGTTGCCTGCGGAGTCGGCTACGCGGAGATCTCGACAATTTTCTTCACGCATCTGCACAACGATCACACATCCGACCTTGCCGCGCTGCTGAGTCATCAATGGACCGGCGGGCGAATGAAGCCGACGGAAATCTACGGACCTTACGGGACCGCCGCGATGGTCGACGGCGCCATAGCCTTCTTCAAAGCCGATACCGAGATACGCATTGTCGATGAAGGCCGAACGGTACGCCCCGAGGCTCTCTTCCACGGCCACGACCTCGCTGCTACGGACAAGCCTGCCACGGATTTCAAGGACGAGCGCGTTACCGTCGCGTCGGTCGAGAACACCCATTTCCCGGAGCGCTCGAAAGCGAGGATGCCATATCGTTCGCTGGCTTACCGCTTCGATTCCAAGACGCTCTCGATCGTTTTCGCCGGCGACACCGCATATTCGAAGAATCTCGTCGATCTGGCCCAGGGGGTGGACGTTTTCATCTGCGAGGTGATGGACCAGGCCATACACGACGAGATGGCGGCGCGTGCGAAGGCTGCGGCTGAAGCGGGCAATCCCGACAACATCTACCGGCACATTGCCGATACGCATTCCACGCCGGCGGATGTCGGTCGCATGGCCTCGGAAGCCCACGCGAAGCTGGTGGTGCTAAATCATCTCGTGCCGGGAACGACGCCACTCGGGCGGCCCGAGTTTCCGGTTACGACATTCATCGACGGGGTCCGCAAGGTTTATTCCGGCGAGGTAATCGTCGGCCAGGATCTGATGGTTATTTGAGCGGCGGAGTCCGGATGGTTTGGTGATCAAGGGGGCGGGCTAGGGCACGGGATGAAGCGGCGAGCGATCGTGAGAGGGCGCGCTAGAACCAGCCGCTGCGGTAGGCGATCCACCAACTGGCGAAGCCGATCGGAATCGTGGCGAAGAGCGCCCACCAGAGCGGCAGAAACAAGTCCGCCGCGATGCCCAGCACGGTGAAACTGGCCCAGAAGACCTTCTTCTCCATAGGGTTATTTTAACGCTTCGATTGATCTCTCCATGGAGAACCTGTGCTGTTTGGCCAAAGCGTCACCAAAAATGCAGCGAACCACCTACAGGAACCCGGCTCGCGGGATAGGTGTTTTCCGTTATGGCTGTCGTTTCCCGCTTCTCCTAGAATCGGCGCAGCAGGGGAAGGCCTAGGAGCGCGATCACGCGATGCGATCAAGCGATCCAGGAGAATCACCGTACAGCAATCTAGTTTCTCCGGAGGGAAGAATGAAAAAGCAAATGATTCGCCTGGCTGTCGGATCCGCTTTGGCGATTGCGTTCACGCTGTCGGCCGCTCATGTGACGCTTGGAGACGTGCGGGACGACTGTCATCGAAAGCTCGAGGCGGATCGCGCTCGCATCGATCACGATGCAGCAAAGCACGGCGACCACAGCCGGCAAGTGGCGCGCGACGTCGATCGCATGGACGCGGACCGCAATTGGTGCCGCGAGCACCACGCGGATTGGGATCACACCCGATTTGACGTGGGAATCTACATCAAGCACTAAGCCACAATCGAAAAAATTAGGGGCACGGGGCGGGGATGAGGCCGAAATGCCGGCCTCATGCCCGCCGAGCGGAGGCAAAAACACGCCTTGAGATGCCTCCGTTACTGCGTTGATTAGCAGTGATCGCCGCCTTTTGTTTTCAGTGGGTTGCGGGCGTTTCTAATCGCCACTGTGTCGATTGGACTCTCGCCGTACTTCCGTACCATAGAGCCGTGCTTGCGGGGCCGCGAGCATAGATCGTCGGGCTGCCGCTTCTATTCCCATCTCATTTTGAGGCTGATCATGGCGAGCAAGCTCCTTCTCTGTCGCACGAGGCTTGAAGAATCCGCGTCGCAATTGCGAGAGCTGGTGACGTCGGAGGAGTATGAGCCGGACGTGAGGCTCCGGCTGGCGACCGCCCTGGGGTACATCGATAAGGCCGTCGATGTGCTTCGCCAGTATGCTGAGCAAAATCCCGGCGGGACGTGACTCGGTATCGCCATCGCTTGAATCTCAAGTTGTCAAAGGGCATCGGGGCCCGCTTCCAGAAGGCCGGCAACCTCGGTCGCCTCGACCACATTGTGCGATTTGCCACGCGGGGATCATGCTGGCCGTGAGTACAGACTTGGCACGGTGTACCGGCCGGGCTTTTGGGGTTGGGCCGTCGCGAAATCATGTGGCGAAGATAAAGCGAAACTGATACCCTCGCATTTATGCCGGTCCGATCCTGCCGCGTCACGATCCGCGATCTCGAAGGAACCGATCATTCGGTGCAAGTGACCGCATCGACCTTGTATGAGGCAGTGGCGTTGGGACTGGCATCTTTACGCGGCGAGGAGTGGGTGGCGGGCACCGGGGAAGGACCCAACACCGTGCGGGTCGCCGTTACGAACGTCCCCGTGGAGCATCAAGTGGCGATGAAGGATTTTCACGCGTGGCTCGATCGGCCCGCGCGATCACCGCGGGATGTGATGCAGCGGGTGCGCGTGCGCGAGATTTTGGGGCTGAGCGCGCAACGGGCCATGTGATTTCGTGCGCGAGGCGTCCTGCTGCGGCCGTTTTTTCTCTATTGTGATTGTTGCAAGCCGGCAAAAGGATTGTCGATAAGAATGCCGTTGATTTGCTGCCCCGCGTTCAGGTCTTCCGAAAGAATCCGAGTCGCACCGCTCTTGATCGCACATGAAACGATAAGCGAATCCCAAAAGCTGATTCGTGCCTCGTCCTCGATGCGAAACGCGACGGCGATTTCGGCTGGAGTCGTGTCGGCGCACCACGTCGAGTAGCCGTCCACTACAAGACGAGCGGAGGTCTTCGGGAGAGGGGATGGTATTTTTCGCGTAACGTTGACATAGAACTCCTGAAGAACCTGGATGCTGAGCGCCCCCGTTCGTTTTTCCCAAAGCTCGCGAAGAATTTCCTTTGCAATCCGGCGCTTGGCGCCCGCATCAACGTCGTGGGCATAGACAAGGACATTCGTATCGAGGAACGTTCTACCGCTCATGGAGTTCATCTCGGTTGGCTCGAATCACACCGCCAAGATGAAAACCCCGATCGAGCAGGGTGATTGCCTGGCGCTTAGCCCGTTCATATGCCTCTCCTTGGGCTATGAGGATCTCGATTTGATCGGCGACCAGGCCACTAATGGAGGTCGAGCGCTGGGCGGCAAGGATCTTGGCCTTGTGGATGATCTGTGGGTCGAGACTGATCGTAAGATTCTGCCTTTGCTTCTTTTTCATATTTTTGTCACCGTCATCCGCATTTGCCCCGCTGTGTGGGTCTCTTTCACGTAGAATACGTGTAGCACGTATTCTACGTGAAGTCAATCATCTCAAGTGGGGAGAAGCGAACATAATGAAAGTGGGCCAATTGGGGGCGGGGGTGTGGCCGTCGGTGTGTTGGCGGAAGCCGAGATCTCCGCTGATCAAGGCGGTTCCGATCGGCGGAAATTCAGCAGTGCCCAGACCCCTCTTGCCGAGGAGTCCGTAAACTGGGCCCGCGCCGACCTCTGCCATGAACATCCCTTTCGCATCGACCCAGCCATCGCCCCCTTTCACCGAACCGGCCCCGATGAAGATGGGACGCGGGGCGCAGAGCGCAATGAGTTCGTGAGAATCGACGGGCAAATCATTGGGCGTGAGCGGGCCTGCATACTTGAGGAAATTGCCGGCCATCCAGTGATACTCGTTCACCGCAGCGACATTTTCGAGCCGCTCGCCAAAATTGCGGCGGTAGAGCGCCGCGCCGCCCATCCCCGATGAGCTGACGTAGGCGATCGCGAAACGCGGATCGTAGGCCATCGCGACGAGCGCCGCCTTGCCGTAGCGTGAGTGGCCTTCGATGCCGACGCGCTTGGCATCCACGCCGCAATCGCAGCCCTCGAAATAATCCAGCGCGCGGCTCGCTCCCCAGGCCCACGCCCGCAGTGCGCCCCAATCATCGAGCGAGCGCGGGCGGCCTTTATTCACGAGGCCGATAATTCCCTGCGTGAGCCCTGCGCCGTTATCCGGCTGCACGCTGGTGGGAATGTACTCCGCATAGCCCCAGCCTTGGGCGAGGACCTGCTCTTGCCACGTGGGACCGGCAGGCGGCTGCGCGGCGGCAGGAAAGCGCTTGGCCAGCATGGCCATGATTTCAGGGCTGAGACCAAACTCCATCATCACCGGAACAGGCTTCGTCGCATCCGCCGGGACAGTCAGCGTCAATTGAATGCCGACGGAGACGAGTGGGTAAGCAGAATTGTCGACGTGGCCCACGAGCTTCCGTGTGACGACGGGAACACCGTGGTTCATTTCATGTGCGGTGCTGATGACGTCCCAGCGGACCGGTGGAATATGGTCCGGGACGCGCCCGTATATCTCGCGGTCGAAATCCTCAACCATTTCGGGTCGGCGCAGTTTCCACCACTGCTCCGCCGTGGTGACTTTCTTGCCGTCTTTTAGCGTGAGAGGGTCGGGCAGATTCGGATACGGATTCGCTTTGGATTCATCGTAGTTGGCGGCATTGGGCGCTTGGGGATTGCTGCCGTCCGCGCCCTGGCGAAGAGAAGTAATGTGGAGCAGATCCATCATCCGCTGATGGTCCTGCTCGGAGGTTAGCTGCGCCGGCGGTCGCTGGGCAAAAAGCGCCCAGGCAAAGCACGCGAACAACAATCCGGCGGTGCTTCTCGAAATTGCACGTCGCGTCACGCGGGCCTCCATCTGCGAGCAGTAAATCACAGGAATGCATTGAGCGCACGGAGACGCCGACGAACTTTACCGCGTGCCGCGCATTGAGCGCCGCATTTCCGCGCGGCGGCATTTAACTGCCATGGAACTGGGGCAAAGCGCGCTTTCGGCCCCGCGCATTATGCTATAAAATTTGTATAGTGAACATTCGCCAAGGTTCGATCAAGTTATTCCGGTTCTCCGGGATCACCGTGTTTCTGCACTGGTCGTGGTTTCTCGTGGCAGCGTACGAGATCAGCGACCGAGCGAAGAGCTATTCGTCTCCCGTCTGGAGCGTACTCGAATACCTGGCGCTATTTCTGATCGTGACGATGCACGAATTCGGCCACGCGCTGGCGGGCCGGCAAGTGGGCGGGACATCCGATCACATCGTGCTGTGGCCTCTCGGCGGAGTTGCATATGTGAATCCGCCGCCGCGGCCGGGCGCGACTCTTTGGAGCTTGGCGGCAGGGCCATTGGTAAACGTGGCGCTGTTTCCGATTTTCTCGGCGCTCGTGCTGATGGGGCGAGCGCTTGGCTGGCCGGCCTCGATGCCCGACGCATACGGGCTGCTCGTAGCGGTCTGGTGGATTGATGTCGGCTTGCTGATTTTCAATATGCTGCCGATCTATCCGCTGGATGGCGGCCAGATTCTTCGGTCGCTGCTGTGGTTTGCGGTGGGGCGCGCCCGGAGCTTGATGGTGGCGACGATCATCGGCTTTATCGGCGTGGCTGGCCTTATCGGGCTGGCTATCTGGCAGCAATCTCTTTGGATTGGTTTTATCTGCGCATTTATCGTGCTGAATTGCTGGAGCGGGCTGCAGCATGCATTTGCGCTGGCGCGTTTTGCGAAGCTGCCGCGCCACCAGGGATTCGCGTGCCCGTCGTGCAAGACGTCGCCGCCGATTGGCAACTTTTGGGGATGCGGGAAGTGCGGGAGCGGGTTCGACATGTTTCGCACGCAGGGAGTCTGCCCGCGGTGCGGAGCGCAGTTCGCGGTGGCGGGCTGCCTGGATTGCGGCAGATCGAGTCCGATCGGCGAATGGGTGGTTCCCGTGATTGTGTATAACGGCGAACCGCAATCGGTGAAAGGGCTGCCATGACGAAGATGCGTTTTGCGGCGGTAGCAGCCATGGTCGCGGCGATTTGCGCGAGCGGATGCGCGAAGTCGAATCAGACGGCGTCGAGCGCAGCCACGGCGGGCAGCGCTTCGCCGTCGGCCGCCGGCGAGGCGCAGCAGGCGTCGAGCGCCGACGCGGACGGAATTCGCGCGGCGATCGAAGAGCACGTGCGCAACGATCGCGGCGTCAACATGGACATGCTCGAGATGACCATCGATTCCGTGAGCGTCAGCGGAAATCAGGCGCACGCTCAGGCGCGATTCAGCCCGAAGCAGGGCGGCACCGGGATGGCGATGACGTATCTCCTCGAGCGGCAGAGCGGCGGCTGGGTGGTGACGAGCGGGCAGCCCACCGACAGTCAGTTCGCGCATCCGCCTACGGATGGCGCGCATTCGGGAATGCCGGCAAACCCAAGCGGGCCTGCGATGCCGGACCTCACTGACTTCCTGAGAAACAAACCCTCGAATAGCAAGAACTGAGCCGAAGGAAGACTGCGGCCGTGACATAGGCGCAGCCGCGCCTATGCGACCGCTCCTTGCGCTTCCTCTACGGTGGGGAATATCCGGAAAAACTGGCTCACCTTCGACATATCGAGCAGGGCTTTGACCTGTGTATCGAGCCCCGCAATCGCGAGCTCGCGATTCGCCTTTTGCAGCGCGACGCGGGCGCCCACGAGTGCGCCGAGGCCGGCGGAATCCATGAAGGGGACGTTGCTGAAATCGATGATGACCGCGGCCTTGGATTCCTCGCGGACGGCAATCTGAAAGTTGAAGATCGTGTGAATGGTCAACGGACCTTTGAGGGCGAGAATTTTCTGGCCTTCGCGCGTTCCGACGGTGGTTACGATTTCCATTTTGTCATTGGGCATCGCGCGGGATTGTAGCGAAGTTTGTTCGCCGCGATGTTAAAACTCCGTTACACCGACATTGCGGCTCGATGACTCGCGCGAGTCTACAGCAAAGCGGCCGCAGCTTCTTCTTTGGAGGGCTTATACCGGACCAAAAGCAGAGTGATGTCGTCCGCCTGGCTGGCGCCGCGACTGAATTCGCGCAGGGATGCCAGCGCGGCTTGCTGCAGATGGTCCAATGCCGGATTGACCTGGCCTGTGAAAAGGGCGCGAAGGCGATCAATACCGTACATCGCCTCCTCCGGGTCGACGGCTTCGGTGATGCCGTCGCTGAAGAGGACCAGCGTGTCTTCAGGATGAAGTGTGATGCTCGCGACGCGGTACTCGACGTCGGGCAAGAGGCCTACCGGGCACGACCCTTCCGTGAATGGTTCCGTGGCGTCTCCGGCGCGAAGCAGGAGCGGCGACGGGTGACCCGCGTTGATGTATTCAAGCGTGCCGTCGTTGTGGAGTATCGCGAAAAAAACCGTGGCGTAGCGGCCGACTTCGGCGTGCTCGCACAAAAAATTGTTGAGGTGCCGGAACATGGGCGCCGGGTCCGCGCCGAGCATCAAGCCCGAAAGCGCGCCCTGAAGCATGGTGGTGAGCAGAGCCGCGCCAAGGCCCTTGCCGGAAACGTCGGCGATGAGGAATGCCGTGCGGCCGTCCGCCATTTTGAAGACATCGAAATAGTCGCCGCCGACCGCGAGGCAGGGGATGTTGATGCCGGCGACCTTGAGATGCGGGAAGTCGCGCAGGCCGCGCGGCAAGAGCGCTTGCTGAATATCGCGCGCGATGTTGACCTCCTGCTCGAGGCGCTGCCGCTGGCGCTCGCGCTCAACCATGCGCGCGTTGTCGAGAATGCTCGCGGCTTGGACGGCGAGCGCATCGAGAATTTGGCGGTCGAGCTTTGAGAAGGCGGCGCGGCGGCGCGAATCAAGGTAGAGCGCGCCAAGCAGGTCGCCGCGATGCCGGGTCCCTGATTCCGAGCTCTGGGTGCGTCCCCCGGAATAAAGTGGGATCACGACGACAGCCCGGAGTTGCTGCGAGACGATGCTCTGCGCGGCTTGCAGGCCGCTGTCGGCCTGCGCGAGATCTTCGGTAATGATGCTCGATCGCTGCTCGAGCGCCATGCGCAGCGCCGTCTGACTGGGTGAGAAGCCGTCAGAAGGCAAGCGAACGAGGCCCGCGCCCCGGGCGAAGCGCGGTTGGAGCTTGCCGGCATCGTCGGGCTCGAGCAAAAGGGCGCGGTCGGCGTCCACGACGGCGATGGCGTGATCCAGCACTGTGCTGAGTACGGATTGCAACGGGAGCGTCGAGTGCAGAAGCATGCTTGCTTCTAAAAGCAGATTGAGCTTGCTTAAGCCGGCGCCAGTTCCAGGTGTAACCTGCGTGTCCGGCACCTTTCCGATCAGAGTCATCATGTCGGGAACAGCGGTGCCGTTAGCGGAAGAACGAAAGATAATTTCGTAGGAATCGGCGAGGCCGAAGGAAATCACATCGCCGTCATTCAGCTGGCGGTGGTCGGTCTTTTCGCCATTGACGAAAAGGCCGAGCTTTTGGCCACGGTTTTCGACGTAGTAGCGTCCGCCCTCGGCAACGATCGCCGCGCATTGACGCGAGATGCGCCGGTCGTTGAGCTGAACGTGATTGCCGCTGTCGGTGCCGCGTCCGATGAGAAACGGTGACGCAGCGATGCGAATGGTTTGCCGCGACCTGTCGGGCGCGATGAGTTCGATGGTCGTGTCTTGGTCGGCAGACATGGGAACAGGCGGAGCTTGCTTGAACGCGGGCGAGATTGTAACACGCGGAGCAGGCCTCGCGACAGCCTTGCGCGACGCGACGCTATGATCGAGGTCGTTTCGCCTGCGCGCTGGCCGCAGCTCACGAGAACCGTGGTGCGACAGCTCAGTCCTGACCCTCCTAGTCAACCCGCATAGTACTGGTATCCAGTTGCGCGCTCACAAGGGATGCAAGATAATAGGCCCGCCGTCGTGTAACCCAAAGCAAACTTAGAGCTGCTTCCGCCATGAATTGCCCACACTGCAGCACGGCGAACCCGGACTTCGCCGAATCGTGTTCGCACTGTGGCACTTCCATCGCCGGAGACATGGCGACAATGCAGCTGCAGGCGAAGGATCTCGCCGCGCTCGCGCCGGGCAGCGATTTCGGCACCCGGTACCGTATCGAAGCGATGCTCGGCCAAGGCGGGATGGGCCGCGTTTATAGGGCCTATGACAAGGACATCGAACGCACGGTCGCCATCAAGGTCGTGCGGGAAGGCTTCGTGGGCAACGAGGACGCCCTGAAACGTTTCAAGCAAGAGCTCAATCTCGCCAGCAAAATCTCCCACAAGCATATTTTGCGCATTCACGACATGGGCACCGTCGGGGAGACGCGGTTCATCTCGATGGCCTACGTTGAAGGCCACGATCTTCACCACATACTCGCAAACCCCTCCGAAATGACGGTCGAGCGTGCTGCCAATTTCGCCCGGCAGCTGGCGGAAGCCCTGGCTGCGGCACATGCCGAAGGCGTCGTTCATCGGGACCTGAAGCCGCAAAACATCCTCGTCGACAAGGACGATCAGCTCTACGTTTCCGATTTCGGGCTGGCGAAATCATTCGAAGAAGGCGCCATCGGTATGACCAAGACAGGCACCTTTCTCGGGACGCCGCGGTACATGTCGCCCGAGCAGGTGGAGGGCAAGCCTGTCGACCAGCGCAGCGACCTTTACGCGTACGGATTGATCTTGTACGAAATGCTGGCCGGCGATGTCCCCTTTACTGGGGAGTCGACCCTAAAAGTGATGTACCAGCGCCTTCAGGAGCGGCCCAAGAATCTCAGCGCCGTGAAACCGGGCCTGCCGAGCCATCTCGTTCGCGTAACCATGCGCTGCCTGGAAAAGAACCCGGCCGACCGCTATCAGAGCGCGTACGAGATTCTTGCGGATTTGCAGGGCGCGCGATCGTCGATGAGCTCGCGCTCCGTGCAGATCCAGATTCCGCAGTTTACCGAGCGCCGCTGGGTCTGGTTCGTTGCCGGGGGCGTCCTGCTGCTCGCGATAACCTTTGCGATCCCGGCCGTTCGCCACAGGATCATTCCGGGCGGACGCACGGGGGCTCCAACAATGTCCGGAATACCGCCGCTTGCAAACGGCGAAATCGTTGCGGTCCTCCCGCTCCAGGTACTTGGCGATTCATCGCAGTTCGGCTACTTGGCCCAAGGAATCCAGGAGGCGCTTTCCGCGAAACTATTTCAGTTAAAAGAGGTCCACGTAACCGCGGACGAAGCCGTCGCAAAAGTCGATCAGAGGCAGCCGCTCGATAAGCTGGCCAGGGAACTCGGTGCAAACCTTCTCGTCCAGGGAACGCTGCAGGGGCAAGGCGACAAAATTCGTGTCGTTGTGAGCCTCCAGGATGTCGCCGCAGGGAAGTCCCGGTGGACCCAGGAATTCGACGGCGTCACCGGCGATCTATTTGCGCTCGAAGATCAAATGTATAACCAGCTGGTCTCCGCGCTCACGATCACGCCTACGAATGATGAACTTGCGAAATCCGGGCAACGCCCTACCGATAATGTCGCGGCCTATGACCTCTATCTCCGGGGGCGCAATGCCTTGCGCGTGGACGATACCAAGAATATTCAGGCGGCGCTCGACTACTTCGATCAAGCATTGAAACAAGATCCGAAATTTGCGCTCGCATACACCGGAGTAGCACAGGCGAGTTTGCGGATGAATGGAGTGAAAAAGGATGCCTTCTGGACGCAAAAGGCCCTGGCTGCTGCGCAGCAGGCTCAGCAGATCAACGACAAGCTCCCGGAAGTTCACTCGATATTGGGCGCCGTGTATCGTGCGACGGGCCAGTACTCCGAAGCCATCGCCGAACTCAATCAAGCCCAGGCCTTGGCGCCTAATTCGGACGATGTCTATCGGCGCCTGGGCAATGCCTATCTGACGAGTGGCGACGCGCCGCGCGCGATCGAGGCTTACCAGAAGGCGCTCAAGCTCAATCCCTACTACTGGATCAATCACAGCGTTCTGGGGAACGCGTATTATCAAATGGGCGAATACGACAAAGCCTTGGACGAGTTCAAGCAAGTCAGCGTGCTGGAGCCGGACATCAGCGAGGGATTCGAGGATGCAGGCGGCGTGCTCGTTCAGGAAGGCAAGTACGACGAGTCGATTCCATACTTCGAAAAGGCCATACAAATCGAACCAGACTCCGGCACTTATTCCAACATGGGAACCGCGTACCTTCTCACGAAGCGATATGCCGAAGCCTCTCAGGCGTTCGAGAAGGCCGTGGCGCTCAACCCGAATGATACGGTCCTGGCCGTAAATTTAGGCGATGCCTATCGCGGATCGGGCGAGGCAGACAAGGCGCGGGCCTCCTATGAGCAGGCGATCACTCTCGGCTACAAGGAATTACAGACGAACTCTCGCGATGCGGCGGTGATGACGCAGATGGCGCTTTCCTATGCGAACCTTGGGAACGCCCAGGAAGCGCAAGATTTCATCCAGCGCTCGCTGGCGCAAGACAAGGACAACGTCAACATCATCTATGCCGAAGCTCAGATCAATGCCTTGCTGGGGAAGCCGAAGCAGGCATTGGACGCACTTCATGAGGCGCTCGAGAAGCACTATCCTGCGGATTTCGTTGCAGTCGATCCGGACTTGAATAACCTCCACAGCGACCCTCGCTTCGGGGACCTGATCAAGAAATACTCGGCGAAGAAACCATAGCCAGCCAGATTGCACGTACGAGCACTATCCTGCAGAGAAGAATACCGCAAAAGAAAGTGCCCGGTCTTGATCCTCGACCATTAGCTGCAAGGTCGAAAACCAAGCCCGGGCTACTAGATCACAAAAAAACCAGGAGGCAGAACCTGCCAGTTTAGCTTACTGCCAAGCGAGCCTGGCAGATCAAGCGAGACCTAAGCGTCTTCCAACCCTTCCATCCACACAGTCCCAGAGCATACAGGCCGAAAACGAAAAGGAGCAGTTGCGCTGCCGTCGGTTCTGTGGCCTGTGCCGCGCCAACATCTCCCTCCAGCATTCCAGTGCAGCTGTCGTCGCCATCGGGGCAGACAAGGCCGTATTCAAGGACAGTGCCGTTGTTGGGCAAATCCAGAGCCGTGCTGAGCGGAGTCGGCAGAGGCACAGGACCCGACTCGGATGCGTCAAAATCGGTACCGATGTAGACGATTGGGTTCACAGAGCCCGGCACGACGTTGTTGATAAGGACGTACAGGTTGTCGACAGTATCCCCGGTGCAATTCGCAAACAACTGAAGCGAGGTGAAGTCCTGATCGTTGACTTCCACGTAGTCGTAGCCGTCAAGAGTCTGGACCGGTGCATATCCCTCAGGCGGCACGCCGTCCGTGCAAGGCACCGGGTCATAAGGCACCCTCAGTACGATGCTGGCGGCCTTGGCCCCGCTAGGCCATAGGGCGCCAAGAACGAATAGGAAGGTGAGCAACGCTGCCGAGGTCAGCTTCATTTTAGATTTCTCCTAGGGTTACACCCGCGTTACCTATCGCACTTCAAGTACCAAATGAAAGGTTGAAATGAAAAATAAGTCCTTTGTTTTCTGCCTCGCGCTACAGTTCTCCGATGCCCAATAGTAGATACATGCAAATGTTTGCGCATATCAGGAAAGTGGCCAACGCTAAGGCTTGGGGAGCGCCCTTTTGGCACGCTCCGTCAGGCCCGCCAAGCCTTGCGGACGGGAGGTCTAATGTGCGA
>Ga0335072_10009559_pt1 | contig 13981 bp, 16 predicted proteins | sample Lox_Sample_21_FD_206725 | JGI IMG/M metagenome (GOLD analysis project Ga0335072, IMG submission 206725) | Soil microbial communities from Loxahatchee National Wildlife Refuge, Florida, United States - Lox_Sample_2.1 | ecosystem: Environmental > Terrestrial > Soil > Wetlands | place: USA...
ATCTGTTAACTGTCGACTTATCTAAGGGAGACCCTTGGGTAATGCAGCCTTGTTGTACTTCACTGGGTTTGGGTTGAAGGAATAGGTAAGTAGATGTCATAAGGTTCATTACTTCTAAGTAGATAGAAACATGAGATAACCACGAAGAACAAGAACTGTCTAGAGCTTTCCAAACGCCCGTACTTATAGACCTTCGGTCTTACCTGTCCTTCGCGTATGATCACCTTTGATCATATTGATCACTCCCGATCAACGATGATCAAAGTGATCAATCTTCTTGGCGCGCACGTGACCCCTAACTAAGATAGGTTCGTCTCAAGCCTCAGCTGAGGTTTGGCCGCCCGCCTACCAGTCGTTCCCTTTTCTTGCTGCAACTCTGCTTTTGGTCCGTAACATCCGACAGCCTGCGGTTGATTCGTTGTCTCAACGTCTGGGAAGGTAAAGTAAGTTTCAGCAATCAGTTAGGTTACGAAAAGTTTGTTTCTGTTACTTACACCCATGGAAGTTTTCCACTTCTCCCAAAATAACATTATCATCAGGTGCTCGAACAGAAGACGTTTGATCAAGACTTGGAGGATTTCATCCTGGAGAATGACGCCTTCCTGAAAGCGATGTTTGATGATTTCTTTTGTGAGCATGTCATCGTTGATTATGTCAGTTTTGATGACGATGTCGCTCTTGAGGACGTCGAGGCCGAGGGTGTCGTTGTTGACGACGACGCCTTTCAGGATGTCGCCTTTGAGGAATTCGCCTTCGAGAATGTCGTATTCGTGCACGTCTAGGGGACTTTCGCCCTTGCTAATGTCCTGAGATAGAAGTGGGCTTTCAAAACGCGTAGAACCGCCATATGAGCTAACTGTTCCTGGAGTGGTCGGTGAGTTAGGCATTTCATGCTTCGTCTCCGGTGGGTGGCTATTTGCATCATGATGAGACTTGTGGTGTTCTTCGTCTCTCCGCTGACCGACATCACTAGTCGGCGGTGCCTCAGTCATCTCATGTTGATGTGTATGATGCGACACATGTTCTCCTTTACCGGGCTCTGGCGAAGCCGAGGGAACTGGTTGATGATGCAGAGCTCCATCCAAGGTTCCCGGGCCGCTTCCATTTGAGGCGAGGTGTGGTGGATGATCCGCAGCTCCACCCGAAATTCTCAGGCCGCTTCTATTTGAGGCGAGGTGTGGTGGACGGTGTCCGGCATAGGCCGGCGGTGGGTCAGGCAAGCTTTCGTGCTGAAAGCTTTCGTGCTGCAAGCTTTCCTGCTGCGAGCTTTCCTTCTGCAAGCTTTCCTGCTGCGCTTCCAATATTTTGTTAATAGTGTCGTTGCCCTCGTCCTCCAATTCCAGGGATCGCTCATCCTGTTCCTTTGTGTACGCTTTATCTCTCCTATCTTCTTCTCGCTTCTCTACCCAGGTCAGGTGCCGTGGGACAGCATATCGCAATTCGGGCGACGATTGCGCGGAATGCTCGGAAGCCTGTGAGGAAGAGGTCGGGATATGGTGGAGGTCACTTTTCTCCGTCATCTTATTGCCCCGAACACTGATGTTGACGGTTCAGTTAGAACTCCGTGTAGGAATAAAGTCGACAAGTAGGACAGGTGGAGAGGGGTCCTACCCATGGCTGCGCTTATGATTCCAGTTGGGTGCAGAGCCTCCCGCGAACTGGCTTGGGCTATATCCACCTGATTCATGCAAATCAACATGATCGGCTACTACCTGCATTCAGCTCTGACCATGCGGCATCGGGCTACAGTTGACATTTCTATCCCCTTGGCTGTGTGGGTTAACTTTCCGTACGTTTCTCCTGTCATTACAGAACTAATTCCACGTCGGTAAATATGGTGAAATTTCGACGGGAGAGGAAGGGCATGGGAAATATCTACGGAGCACAGCGATGGCAGCTTTGTTAACTCTCTGGCTCTGGCATTTGCGATCATAGTGGACTTATCCCTTGCAAATCTCGTTGGAACTTCGATTTTTGCTTGATTCCTCACTCCTCCCGCCAGAAGAAGTGTCCGACAGTGCCACTTTCACGCTTTGGGACTACCTCTATTGAAGACCTTCACGATCATAACCGCCGGTAAAACTTCGCCATTCAAATGCAACAGTTCATAATTATCAATTCTGCGGAGACAAAGGAGCAATCTGGATTTGAATCCACAATGGATTCAAGGGGGAGATGGTACGGCTTGATTGCTAATCCTTGGCAACTGAACTAAATTTCTGTCATAAATCGGCTAGAGAAATTATTACATTCTTCTCCGCGTAAGTTTGCGTACTATTTATCATCTTCGATTTTAAGACATGCAGAAATGATGCAAGAGATCACACCACTCACGCTGTGCATGAAGAATACGAAAGAGCTGAAGACAGATTACCAGTCAGGGCACAGACCCCTAGACGAGCTGCAGCCTCCCATGCAGTACCAGAGGGCCGGAACTACTGAAGGCGCTTCCTGAGGATTGGACGTAATTGGACAAAGATGAGATGCAAAAAGAAGATATATCCCAGTTGATGCTGTTGCTGTCTTTAAAATTGGCATTCGCTATCCGTGCTTGCACTTACTTTGAACTTCGCGTCGTTCAATATGGGAGATGAAAAGGGACTGACAGGGCATTATGGATATGACCATGTGGCGTCTATGATGTCCAGCAGGAATAGTCCATTGGCGATACTCCGAAGATTTGGGAAACTAGAGATGCTCAACCTGCTCAGTCTACAGGCCGAGTTGATGCAACTAGAAGAAGACTTCGACATTGTCATCAGGGAAAACGCTGGCGGCAAATATGGTGACTTCGTGGAAACTTTCGACTACTCCTTTATGGCGTTGAGGAAGGCGCACAAAGAAATCGATGATCGTCTTAAAGGTAAAGTGAAGGAAGCGACGAAGGAAGTGACGAAGGAACAGCTTGTTCCCCTCGAAAGGGGCCATAAGCAATATGAGCTTTTGCTTCGTATAAGGACAAAGCTTAAGGAGTACGGTTCGTCGCCCTCGCCTTCATCCAAGGTACTACGTAGTGTGTTTCAATGTGAACTAATCGGCCTCGGTAGACAAGGCAGTTTCGCGTGTTGCTAGATGGGAATCCCTGGAGGCGCCAAGTCAACGTACTTTCAAATACTTCATGACTTGGTTAAGAACCCTACGACTTGCGAGCTCGAAAACTGGGCTGCCAGGAGGATTGACGAAGGAGGGCGAAGACGCAACAGTCTTCCTCAAAGGATCAGAAGCAATCATGAATCACGAGTCAAACGATCAGCAAAGACGCAGTCTTCAGGAGTCAAAGGGTTGGCAAAGATGCAGTCTTCAGGAGCCAAATGGTCGGCAAGGATTCGTCGTGATTCAGGCACCGCAGTCGTTACGGGACCCGTTCGAGGAGAGAGTGCGATTTTTGTTTTACGCCTTTTACGATTTTGTTACCAGGCGGATCCGAGGGGTAAGTTTTAGAACAAGCAACGAAATTCGTTCCCTGCTCGTCGACTAACGTGAGCGGAATAGCAACGCGAAGGCGAGCCTGACTTGACAGTCTATGGAGATCTGCTCTTTCTCAGTGTACCTGCCACGTTCATAGTGGCCCTAGCTGCGGCATTATTCCCCGCTGTCTCCATTCTGGCTCTATTTTTCATCAAGAACACTCTGAAGCGAATTTACGCAGTGATGGGGCTTACTGGAGCCTTCGCGATCACGGCTAAATGGTTAACGGGGATGAAGACCAGGGACCTGTTTGGTGTAATAGCGGCGTAAGTTCTCACTTTGCTGGCCCATTGATTGGTACCTTGTACTAAACTTGTGTAGTTTTGTTGCTGTGGAGGTTGTATTCGTCGGATCGCCAGGTGGGAGCACTTAGCCGGTACCTTGTCAGACACGGACGAGATGGAATAGGTCCCGATGCAGAGCAGCGTAGCCAGTGATCAATTTATCAAATCGAATCTCTGCGTACGTCCATCGATCCCTTCAACCACCTTTCCTTCGGCGTTGCAAATGCCGCATTGACCTACTAACGTGCAATTTGGCGCTGCACGACATCTCACCGCAGGCATGGGTAGCAAATACGCAAGCTTTTCCATCCGCATTTGGTTATACTCGACCATCTAAGGAGAGTGATGTAGGGTATGAGTTGAACGAATGTGAAGCGCCATTTCCTACTACGCCAGAGTTTCTTCAGCTTGATATCTACTTTAAAGCTTGATTGTCTTACTTCCTCGTCTTCCGCAAAAGATGCACCATAGGATCCTGCTTCCGTGCGGAGACTGGCTTCATCTCACATATTCCTCCCTCGTAAGATGAAAGTTTTACGCTTAGTCTCAAGCTGATGCCTTGACTGCATCCTACAACGAGAGCGTGACTGTTATTAGTTGGGCGGGACGACTTCGAGGCCGACTCGAAGGACAACTACGGTCGAACGCCGCTGTCGTGGGCAGCAGGAAACGGGTACGAGGCGGTGGTTCGGCTATTAGTGGAGCGGGATGACGTTGAGGCCGATTCGAAAGCCAAGGACGGCATGACGCCGCTATCGTATGCAGAATTTGGAGGGTACGAGGTGGTGGTCAAGCTTCCCAATTGGCATTATCCCTACCACGAAGCTGTTATTGGTATCGATTTATGTGCCATTGCAAGATCGCCCTGTGACACACGCTTGGGAGGAATGACTACCCCCTGTATGAAGTCGCCTCAACTTTCTATAACAGTTCAAGCATGCCAGATTGGAAGTTTCACAGGCATTTCTAGACAGTAGTCTCGGGTTGTCTCTATATGCACATACCCTGCCGTTGCGAGAATGAATAACAAATCAACCGTGGTTAGTTTCGTTTATAGTGAGAGTCGCATGTTAGAAGAGATCGAAACTTTATGCTATAGCTATGTATCCTAGCATCTTAAATTAAGCGAACTGAAAATGACTGTCGAAGGTGCGGCATGTCGAGCTGCTTTTACGCAGCCGACTTTGCATTCCGAGCCGAAATACAACAAGGCGCAGAAATGATTGATTCACTCAAAAGAGACTGCCGACGAGCAAAGGAGCGCTGGACGTTGTACCTTGGCTAGGCGGTGATAGATTTACAATTTGCGCTGGCGCGTTGGCTACCTGGCGCGTTTTCTTTCTCGAAATCAATGTCTCGCTCACCGCTCCTCACTGCTTCTTCTGAGGTCATATTCGATTGTAGTTCCTGCATCGTTGCGGCGAATACGCGACGAAAACTAACTTCCTCCTATACAGTGACAAATCGCGATCAGATCTCGACCATGGGCGCTAAGATGCGAACGCCGTCCCAACTCTCTACTTTTTGGAAGCAGTGCTCTCGGATTCTGCTGTTCTGCTAGTGACGGAGAACAGCCAATAATAAGGGCTTATGCCAACGCAGAGCAGGGGGTTCGACGGAAGCCGCGGCTGGGGTAGTGCTTGGCATCGGGGGAAGAGAGCCTCCAAAAGCGGCGGCAAAGGCCTCCGTTTTTGGCGGCAAATTTCCCGACAACCTGCGTTGTGTTGTAATTAAATATTACTAGAAGGAGTGGTGCCAAGATTGCGGCGAGGCCGGATGAAGTCGGCCGTTTTTCAGATACAGGTTTTGACTTGAGACGCAGTGGTCAAACGAAAGATATTATATAAATAGGCAACCAACGCGAAGGCAGAAACTGTACTAAAACGGTTTCGAGTCTGAGAACAAAGGAGAATACAGCATATTGCCCGATCCGGCTCGCTACAGTAATTAAACTCCTCAGAAAATAGGGTTCTATGAAGGAAGCTAAGGGAATGGGGCTACATACAAGGCCCAGCGAGAGTGTGCGGTCAGACACCTCGCGGAAGTAGATATCAGATCCATGAGAGCCATGGTTCCCTATCAGTTGCTCCATGCGCAAGTTAATTCGCGTAACGCAACTCCCTGTTAAGATCGTACGGCAATTGCGGCATTCAAGGCATCCAAGGCGCAGGACTGTCGTGCGGCATCGGCAGTGTCAAACGGGCCTCCCCAGTAGTAGCCGAATTGATTGATAGGGTCGCGATCTTTATCGAGAATTGACATCACATTGTTGTTAATGAAATCCACATAGGGAGCCGCTTGAGTCGCATCCAAAGCGTTCACAAGCCGAGCCAGATTGCGTATGAAGATGCCCTTGAACTGTGGTGCGTCTGGACTGCCTGAATTCGAAGTAGATGGATCACCCGGTTCGATCAGTATGCCATCTTTGTTGAGGATTGATGGGGGTGAGGTAGCTATGACAGCATTCGCTATGCCCATGGCAACATCGAGGAGGTTCGTCCCATTCCAGGAAATGCTAGGATCATTCATGCTGTTTATATCGCACAAAGCACCAATGATTACACCTTGATTGTATGTCCATGTTGGTCCATTATTATTGGTGCATCCGCCGGTAAGTCCGTCATTGATGAGATTAGCTGGACTGAAAAGTTTAGCGTTTGAGAACCATGTCACAGCCTTTCTGACACATGACCCATAGAAATCTTGATCCGCAGTTGAGGTGCTTCGTAGGCAGAGCTTCGCGGCAATGGCAGTATACAGCTCGTTCGCAATGGCGTTCTTGTAATTGCGCGGGTCCTTTTGCCACCAAATACCTCCGTTACAGACCTCATCCCAGAATGAATTGATGTCGCCAAAGATAGATTTGGCTAGATTGAGGTATTTCTCGTCGCTACTGAGGTCATATGCATTGATCCAGGCGAGAGTCCACCAACCCTCATCGTCAGTATAATTGTTGATGAAGCTTCCACCTTTCTCAAAGGTTGTCTGGACTGTTCCTAAAACGATGCCGCGAACTTGTGAGGAACCGGTGGAGCGTGCGAAGTCGATGAGTGTATAGAGTGCGTTGGCTGAATTCCAAAAGCCAGTTGTTTTCCATTGGCCACTGTTCCCATCGTACCATTCTTGCAATGCATAAACAGCCGCAGCAATATATTGACTGAAATCCATGACCTCAAAATTGTAGCACCATACTTTGTTGTCGGTACCTTGAAAATAGATGGCATTGCCTACGGGGACGATGTTGGAATTAGACGTCATGGGTCCCACGTTGACTGGATTGTAAGGTGCCTCCATATACATTTGCCAGACTTTGTTGTCTGTACCTCGAAAATACATGTAATCGCTGATTGCGTAAACGTTTGATTGTGTTTTAATCCTGTTTGGTCCACCGAAGTTGTTGTTGTCAGTGGTTGGATAGACAATGTTCACACGCCAGACTGCGTGATCTGTACCTTGGAAATAGATGTAATCTTCGAATGGAAACACATCTGAGTTCGTAGTGAAACCGCCGAGATTTGTAAGGTTGTATGGTTGTGTGATACTCATCTGCCAGACTTTGTTGTCCGTACCCTGAAAATACATGTGATTGCCAGATACGAAAATGCTCGATTGTGTCTTTATTCTGTTTGGCCCTCCGAAGTTGTTGTTGTCAGTGGTTGGATTGATCACGCTCACACGCCAAACCGCCTGATCCGTTCCCTGAAAGTACATGTACCTATCCAACACGAAGATATTGGAGTGAGTTTTGAAGCCGCCGAGATTTGTGGAGTTGTACGGTTCTGTGGTACTCATTTGCCAGACTTTGTCGTCGGTACCTCGGAAGTACAAAAACCCATCAGAAGGGAAGACATTCGACTTTGTTTTGATCCTGCCAGGTCCTCCAAAGTTGTTGAAGTCAAATATCGCATCCGTCAAATTCGCGTTCACCCGCCAGATGGCTTGATCGGTCCCTTGGAAATACATATAGCCATCTGCGACCAAAATATCAGATTGTGCCTTGAACAGGTTAATGTTCGAAGCTTTGAGCGGTGTTGTGATAATCAAGGGCTGAGTTGGCATCTCGGCAGTTTGACCTATACCCATCAGCACAGACAATAAACTACAATATAGACTTAGTGGAGCTATATAGGGTGTGGGATCAGGCTAGCCAGTTCATAGAGGAACAAATCAAGCGAAGTATTCGATTCAAAATGATGCTGAAGCGGTGTGATTTTTGTAGACCATCGACTTTCAAGCCACATCTGCTGATACCTTCTGCGACCGACGTCTATTGTCACGAGTGCAACTCCAGAACCTTGAACGACATCTTGGCAAAGAGAATTTTAAACAGCAGACCAATGGATGGTGCAGTAGAGTTGGTGGTTCGAGCGATTGCTTTCCGGTTCAGTACAAGTACTCCGTATTCAACGGTGAGCTGAGACTTCCTGGTCAAGAGTTAGCGGCCGCCATCTGTTTTCTTTTTCGGAATGCTTCGTGCAACTTCCCAAACCTACTCTTCAAATTGTTTCTATGTGATTTCATCTCGACCAGAATGCGTTCTCGCTTTTCTTGTGCACCTCTGCGACACACACCCACACACCGATTTCTCCCCTTGCTCCATAACGACTAAGGTCGTGGTACCACACAATCAAATCCATTCCTCATCTTTGACGGTATATGCACAAACCAGTACTTCGTCACGTTCCCGTCCTTTGATAATGAATTCATCGCTGAGCAGGAATACCAGGCAATCGCAGAAACAAGGCTTGGAGAGGGTCAGTGGCTTCAGGCTGACGAAAGATTTCATCGTTCTACGCCTCATCTACCCCGCGTCCGTCACTCTCCCAATGATAGGACTCAGCTGTGGTAGTTTATTATGGAGATGCGAAACGTGTCTCCAGTCTTGAGGAGTGTATGTCAGCCCCACTCCATTTTTCATCTTGAGTCGAAAGGCTCCTCCGGTCGATGCCTTCTACCACCTTTTTCTTTGTCAAAGAAATTCTATCCAGATGAAGAATCTGTTCAAGAAATTATTCCAAAAGTTACTCAAGAGAGCCAATGACGGTATCGATGCCGATAATGGTACTCGATACCCAGAGCTCAATCATGTGCAGCCTAACTTGGGAGCCCCAATACGACTCGTTGGCCAGCAAACGGAATCGTTACAGGAGGTTGAAGAGAGAAGCGCTGACCACTCTTCTCCGTAGGATAAGCCCTTTTCAGCCTATCTTTCTTGTGTTATTGCTAGTTGCTGCGCTCTAGCTAACGGCGTAAAGGACTTCTTACAAAGACGGAAAAGCAAGAGAGGTGAGGATGCCGTTGGATGCAGTATTAGAAGTGAGCACGGCGTCACAGCCCGAAGAAATAAGCACCTTACCACGGCGAGAAGTGAGGACAGAGCCAGTTGAAGTGGCCAAACTATTGCTGCTTGAGGAAGGACGCATGGAATCACAGTTATTTGAAGAATTCAAAAATCACGTATCGGCCGAGCTCTCTGATGGTCGATGCGGGAACAAGCTGAAAGAGTATATCCTTCGGTCCTGCAATGCCGCAGATCAGAGCGTCGTTCGCGAAGCTCTGCAAGCTGTCGCCAATACGATTGCGACCTGTATCTATGATCATTTCGAAGAAAAGATAACACAGGAGGTCGAGGCTGCACAGAACGCTCCTTGGAGGACGCAACTACCGGATCAACCTCTCCAGGAAGAGGATGACTATGCAAAATTCCTCTCTGAATTTGTCCGACGGAATCTACGTCGTTTCTATAAACCACACGATAAGACAGTAGAGGATATTGCGAGGCAGGCAGCACAGAAAGTGTCCCACGAGGTAGACGTGCCGCAAAAATTCATTCCTGGGCTTGCGAAGCTGGCATTGTACGACTTCATTATATTCTGCGGTATGTAAGCTATCAATCTCTTTAGAAGAGCACTGCCATCTTTAACAACGGCACTAACCGAAGCTCTGTAGACAACAGCGGCTCGATGCAACATGAAAAGCGCTTTGTAACCCTAGAGGATACGCTCGGACGTGTTGCGAAGTTTGCAACCATTTTGTCCCCAGACGGCATCTCAGTCCGGATGTTGAACTATACTGGAGATGAAAAGGGGCGGTGGGACAATCTGAAGACGGTTGAAGATGTCCGTAAGAGAATGGAGACAGTCCAGTATCTGGCCGGTACACCGTTAGGCACAAGACTCTCGAGTAATGTCTTGGAGCCCATGATTCTTAGTAAGGCAAAATGCGGCTCGCTGAGAAAGCCTGTGATCGTAGTTATGATCACAGACGGCGAGGGAAGTGCCTTCTTGACTTGGACGCATTCTATGTCAATTTCTAGCTAATAATACTACAGGCGAACAAAGAGGATCCCCAAAAGCTGAGAGATAGTATTCAGGATTGTAATACCCAGATGGACCGCCTGGGTTACGATAATGCATCAGTCATTTTCCTCGTCTCTCGGGTCGGTACTAGTGAGAAGGCCAAACGGTTCATTCAGGGCCTCGGAAATGACCCCAGTATTGGCAGTACGGTCTATGTATCCCCAGGTGATCTAGCTGCCAAAAGAGCCGCATTTGAGAGGAGTGGAGACAATAATGCCTATACCTTACTAGTACGTACATTTTGCTGCGCTTCAATTATATAATCGTATGCGAGTATAAGCTAACGATACGTTCGTTAGTTGATCCAGCTATTCCTATCAGCTTTACAGGTTCGAACTGGGACAAGTTCAGGCTCAGCCTAATAGGCTTTAACAAGGAACACTACTAGATTTTGATAAGACAACATATCTCTAAGCACTGTGGGATCAAGGAGTTGGAATATGTGTCTTCAAGTGTGTACTGTGAACTCTCGAAGGCGCGATTCCTCCTAGTGCGATATTCGCTTTAAAGCGATACAAATTGTTGGTCTCAATTAATTCTCTATAGCAAAATGCATCTATTCGCGATTCTCGATATATCGCCAGCCTCTCCATACTAAATATCGTTATGAACTCAAAAATTTGGATTGAAACAGCCGAATTAAGGCTCCTAGAAGGCCCCAGAGCGTTCTCAGATGGTCAATAAGCCTCCGGGTCCTTATGTAGGAAGGTGTTTGTATAATACTATTTACTCGCTTCAATAGAAAAGGTCGAGGTGAAGGAAATATAGTAGAACCAACTACTCTGTGGCAGAGGATCACGTGGGTGCTGCGTCTCCTACGTATCAATCCTCCTTAGTTTTGAGAATTCTAAATTCTAGGATTTACGGTCTATTTCCTCGGTCTGTACAGGAACTTTTGGCGCGTATCTCCGTACCCTGTTCGGAGCATGAAAGGTGAGCAGTAACTACTTTAAGCAAAGCTGAGCTTCTTGCCTGTCCAATCGTAAGCAAGGCGTATCATATCGGAAAGATATGTGGTGGGGCGCAAGTTTCTATAAGAGTCGAGGGCGGGCCATGTTCCTCCCACATATGCGCTGCGTGATCCAACGTGGCCTCTCACTCGTTCCCTTTCCCGTCACTATCGCTATTGTGGGTTAGCATGGAGCTACACCGTGACGCACGACATCGTAGTTTGACGATCTTGTCCCGCTTCCAGAAGATGTGATAAAACGCTCTGCAGTTGCAGAGATGAGTGTATTCTCATTACGAATTTTGAATATGTAACCAATTTGACATGCAAATTTCATTACTCGTAGCCGCATTCAACCCTCTGCGATTTCTCAATCCCGTAAACATCACCGATAGACCGAGGCGACGTTACTAAGACATCTTAAGCGAAAAGGTGCGGAGTAGTAAGACGGCCGGGAGTGCGACGGAGAGTAGGCCCAATCAGGTGGTCGAAAGAAGGAGAGTGAGAGACACGAGGAGTCGGGTCTTCGAGATCCCAAAGTAAGCCAAGGGTCTTTAGGATTGAGGTGGCCGAATACGGGTAGGCTTTGCCGGTGACTGGATCGGTTCCAAAGTTCTCAAGGTAGCCCTGAGGAGTGTAGGGAGAGATGATCCAGGTAGGCAGGCGACCTCCCAAGCGGTCGAACTCGAAGGTGTAATTGCTGCCATCATGAGCCGTCTCGGTGTAGGTGAGATCATCAGGACGGACGGCCAAAGGCGGAGGAATATGGTCGTGGAAACCACCTACAGCACTTGGATTAACCTCATGCCAACACGACAAACCTCAGGGTGAGAAGCCTCGCGAGCAAGCTTACCTGTTTCGTCATAGGTGATGATAAGAAGGGTGCTGTCCCACTGCGGACCATCGCGAATAGACTCATAGATCTGCTTAATGAAAAGTTGACCAAAGGAGACATTACCGGTGGGATGCATTGAGTTGGTGTTCAACCCGCAGCACGATGGATTGATGTAAGCGAACTGAGGAAGGAGGCCGAGGTAGGCGTCCTGGAAGAAGTTTTCGACGGGAACGACGTTAGACAAGCGGGTCTCATTGACCCAAGTAAAGAATTGGGCGTCGTTGTAGAAGGCACCGTTGGTGCCGTCGTACTCGCGCCAAGTAATGCCCTTACCATCAACCACCTCGAAAATACCGGTGATGTTGATGCCGGCGGTGAAGTTGACGTCGTTGTAGCCATGGCCGGCAGAGGTACCAGCAAGAGCGCACAGACGGTTGGGATTGGTTGGCTGCGGGTGATCAGTCAACAAGTGACTTCTGCGTTACTGGAAGAGACTTACGCCCGGAATACAGGAGTGCCAGTAGTTGAAGGTAGCGAATTCATCAACGATGTCCATTATAGTTGGGATATCACTCTCGTCATAGTAGTTCATGACCTGCTTGGCAGCAATGTCGGGAGCCAAGGTCGGGTAGCTGATAAGCTGCTTTTCGACGAAGCCTTCGAGAGCGGGTAGCAGCGAACCATTGGCAATCGCGGCGTTGTTGGGGCTGAATGAGCCGTAGAACTCAAAATTGTTGCCGGTCACGGAATGATCCGGGTCATTGAGGATGGAGTCGAAATCTTTCGGGCCGGTTGACCAGGTGGGGAGGCTGGGGTTAGTAAGATTCTGGGGGTTGGTATAGGCTCCGTTGTTGATGGGATTGTCGAAGCCGGGTCGCGTGACGCCGCCGAGGATGTTGTCGAAGGAACGGTTCTCCAAGATTATCCAGACAACATTCTTGATCTTAGACTTAAGATTCTGGATGGACGCGGCCGAACCGGCCGTGTAGCCAAAAGGAGCCGAGTTGACCTTGCCGTATGTCGGGCCAGGTGTGGGCTCAACTGGCCAGGCTTCGGCGGCAGCGGCCAGGAGAGCGAGGAGAGCCGCAGACGTCTTCATACTGGCTTGAAGTACAGATGTAAAGATTGGTGTTCTTCAGCTTTCGCGCTCCGGTCTTTCACTGCTTCCTCTCCGTCCTCCGGTGAGCAGACAATCTCTTTATGTGAGTGTCGTCCTCGGTCTTCCCGTCCCACAAGCGATCCACAGCTCTTGACCCGGGCCCCATACAACCAATAACTGCTGCATCTTCATCAACGAGCCCAACAAGGTGGAGACCGGTGGGTGATAGCTGTGTATACGGCATGACAGCGATCTACGAGAAGCAATTGCCAATGAATCTGGCACGGGAGAAGCTTCGATGGAGCTGAAGAGTTGAGCACGCGAGCACGTGTAGCCTGAGAATTCCGCGTAGGATTCGCGGTAACCATATTCCTAGAGTTGCAGCAGATAGATCGCATGGCGTCTTTAACGCCAAGACTTTCGACAATGTAGAGTGCTACCCGGAAAAAGCAGGTGTTGAAGAAGGTCGTTCGATGCGAGCGAGCAAGCTTACAGCTGTGACGTGCTGACCAAGTAGAGTATGAATCTGAGGCTATCTGATTCGGCAACGGCGATTTTGCATGGCCGGATGTGACTTTGCCATTGGGCGTAGCCCTACAACGACCCAGACCGCGGGGCGATTGCTGCCAGTGCCTGCATGATGCAGATGCGAAGCCGCGGTCAAAGCTTAGGCAGTTAGCTCCACTGAACTGCATCAATATCGCGACTTCCCATGTCGAATTCCGCCTGAACGTGCAACGCCTTGGAGAAATCAATTGGATACCAAGACCGATGAGTTTTGGTGCAATGTTGGCACCTACCATCCGAACATGCCGCTGACGGTTGCACAGATTCCCTTGGAGCCCGGAGATGAAGACTTTCTACATCATGCGCGTGTGTCCCAATCTTCCGCGCCATCATTGCGTTGTGGTGCCTTCTCTCTTGCCTTCCCTCGCGTTGCGTAATGTCTGATCTGCTTTATCTCGACTTCCCAGAGTTTTTTGTATC
>Ga0335072_10009560_pt1 | contig 13980 bp, 18 predicted proteins | sample Lox_Sample_21_FD_206725 | JGI IMG/M metagenome (GOLD analysis project Ga0335072, IMG submission 206725) | Soil microbial communities from Loxahatchee National Wildlife Refuge, Florida, United States - Lox_Sample_2.1 | ecosystem: Environmental > Terrestrial > Soil > Wetlands | place: USA...
GCCGTCGGCGACGCGGTGATCATCAACTTCTCGACCGGCACCGTCGGGGTCCCGGTGGCGAAACGGATCGCCTACCTCGAGGCCGGTCGCCCGGAGGTGGCCGCGCTCAACATGGGCTCGATGAACTACGCCAAGTACTCGCGCAGCCGCAAGGACTTCGTGTTCAAGTTCGTGTTCGCCAACCCGTTCGACGAGATCATCGAACTGCTCGAGGCGATGCGCCGTCTCGGAATCAAGCCCGAGCACGAATGCTTCGACGTCGGCCACGTGGGCTCGCTGGCGCCGCTGGTCGACATGGGGTTGCTGGAGGCCCCGCTGCACGCGGATTTCGTGATGGGTGTCGTCGGCGGGATCCCGGCGAGCGCGCGCAACCTTGCGGTGATGGCGGACAACCTCGCCCAGATCCCGGGGTCGGTCAAGCATCACTGGGGCGTGATCGGGATCGGGCGCGAGCAGTGGATGCTGGTCGCGGCGGCGCTGACCCTCGGCGGCTCGATCCGCGTCGGGCTCGAGGACAACTTCTACCTCCCGGGCGGCGAGATGGCGCGTTCGAACGGGGACCTGATCGCCAAGGCGCGCCAGATGACCGAGGACGCCGGGCGGCGGCCGGCGACGGTCCAGGAGGCCCGCGAGCGGCTCGGCATCCGGCGGGCCGAGCAGGAGGCGACGGCGGCATGACCGCGCGGGGCGCGCTCGACGGCCTCACGGTCCTCGATCTGACGAGGCTGCTGCCCGGCGGGTTCTGCTCGCTGCTCCTGGCGGACTTCGGCGCCGACGTGATCAAGGTCGAGGACACCGGCATGGGCGATTACGTGCGCTGGGCCCCCCCGCGCTACGAGGGCGCCGAGCAGAGCGCTTCGAGTGCGCTGTTCCTGTCGCTCAACCGCGGGAAGCGCTCGATCCGGATCGATCTCAAGTCGGCCTCCGGCAAGGACGTGCTCCTACGGCTGGTTCGCTCCGCCGACGTGCTGCTCGAGTCGTTCCGGCCGGGGGTGATGGACCGCCTCGGCGTCGGTTACGAGCGCCTGCGCGAGGAGAACCTCGGTCTTGTGTACTGCGCGATCACCGGTTATGGCCAGGACGGTCCGAACCGGGCCCGGTCCGGGCACGACATGAACTACCTCGGCCTCAACGGAATCCTCGGCCTGACCGGCGAGGCCGACGGGCCGCCGATATCGGCCTCGGCCCAGATCGCGGACCTCGGCGGGGGCGCGATGATGGCGGTCGCCGGGATCCTGATCGCCGTCCGGGAGCGCGCGCGCTCCGGGGAGGGCCAGTTCGTCGACTGCTCGATGTTCGACGGGTCGCTGTCGTTCCTGGCGATGCTCGCCGGCGAGATGCTCGCGGACGGCAGCATCCCGCGCCGCGGCGAGCTGCGGCTGGCCGGTTCGCTCGTCTGCTACCGGCCCTACCGGTGCGCCGACGGTTACGTCACGCTGGGCGCGCTCGAGCCCAAGTTCTGGGCCGAGTTCTGCAATGGCGTGGGCCGCGAGGATCTGCTCGGGCACGCGTTCGACCCACCCGGCTCGGATGCGCACCGGGCGGTCTGCGATGTGTTCGCCGCGCGCACACGCGCGCAGTGGGAGGCGTTCGCGTCCGAGCACGATTGCTGTCTGGAGCCGGTGCTCGGCCTCGACGAGGCGCTCGAGGGGGATCTGGTCGCCGCGCGGGAGATGGTCGTGGAGCTCGATCAGCCCGGCGCCCAGCGTCCGGTCCGGCTGCTCGGAGCGCCGTTCAAGTTGAGCCGCACGCCGGCCGATCCGGTACGCGCCCCGGGTCCGGGCCTCGGTGAGCACACCCGCGAGGTGCTCGCGCAGGCCGGGTACCCGCCCGAGGAGATCGACGCGCTGCTCGAGTCCGGCGCGGTGGCCGGGCCGGCTACGGACACCGTCACGCGCTCGTTCATGGCGTGATCGCGATGGCCGCCGGCAACGGTTTCCTCAGGATCTCCGAGCTGGCCGAGCGGTCGGGCGTCAGCGCCGCCACGATCAAGCACTACCTGCGCGAGGGCCTCCTCGGCTCCGAGGATGAGGTCGTTCGCACCTCGCGGAACATGGCGTACTACCCGCCGAAGTTCGTCGAGCGGATCCAGCTGATCAAGCGGCTCCAGGAGGAGCGGTTCATGCCGCTGCGGGTGATTCGCGAGCTGATCGGCTCGGACCCCGAGCGGGCGGCGCGGGTGATCGAGCTCGAGGACCGGATCCTCGACCGCGCGATCGAGGCGCGGGAGACCGGCCGCGTCTCACGGGCCCGGGTGCGCGACACGTACGACCTCCCGCAGAACGTGCTCGACCGGCTCGAGCAGCTCGGCGTGCTCGCCCCGAGCACGCGCGGCTACGACCAGGACGACGTCGCGATCATCGAGGCGATCTCGCGGTTCCGCGCAGGTGGGTACGAGGAGGCGGTGGGGTTCACGGTGTACGACACGCTCCGTTACCGCGAGGCGCTGGAGCCGCTGGTGGAGGAGGAGGTGAGGGTGCTGCTCGACCGCCTGGCCGGCAAGGTCGACGTCGACCGCGCGGTCCAGATCATTTCGTCCGGCGCGGAGCCGCTGCGCGAGCTGATCGGCGCGATGCACTCGAAATTGCTGCTCGCGGCACTGCGTCGACAGCGCGGTGTGGTGGGTTACACTGACTAGGCTGACTGACTGGTCAATCGAGCCTAGGAGGCGCCATGCGCGTAGGCGCCGTTCAGCTTAACGCCACAGAGGACACCGACCGGAACCTTGATACCGCGGACCGGCTCGTGCGCGAGGCCGCGGCCAAGGGCGCCGAGGTCGTCGTGCTCCCCGAGAAGTGGAGCGTGCTCGGCACCGACGAGCACATGACCGCGGGCGCGGAGGCGCTCGACGGACGCTGCATCTCCTGGGCGCGGTCGACCGCCCGGGAGCTCGGGATCGACATCGTCGCGGGGTCGATCGTCGAGCGCGTCGACGGACGCGAAAAGGCGGCCAACACCAGCGTCCACGTCGGCGCCGACGGCGAGGTCCGCGCGGTGTACCGCAAGCTCCACATGTTCGATGTCGAGGTCGACGGGGACGTGTACGCCGAGTCCGCCCACGAGGACGCCGGCGACGAGGTCGTGGTCTCGGACCTGCCGGGCGGCGTCAAGCTCGGGTTGACCATCTGCTACGACGTCCGCTTCCCCGAGCTGTACCGGATGCTCGCCGTGCGCGGCGCGACCGTGGTGACCGTTCCGGCGGCGTTCACGCTGGCGACGACGCGCGACCACTGGGAGGTGCTGCTGCGCGCCCGCGCGATCGAGAACCAGTGCTTCGTGATCGCGCCCAACCAGATCGGCGCCCATCCGCCCGGACACCGCGCCGGCGGGCGGTCGCTGATCGTCGATCCGTGGGGGCTCGTGCTCGCCTCCGCTCCCGATGCCGAGACGTCGATCGTCGCCGACCTCGACTTCGACACGCTCGAGAGCGTCAGGAAGCGGATCCCGGCGCTGACCCATCGCCGGACCGACGTCTACGGCTGGACGGTCTGATGGCCGCCTCAGGCACCGCAGCTGCCGACAAGCGCCAGGTGATCCTCGACGCCGCGATGCGCGTATTCGCGCGGCGTGGGTTTCACACGTGCCGCGTGTCCGACATCGCCGACGAGGCCGGGGTGGCGTACGGGCTCGTCTACCACTACTTCTCCTCCAAGGATCAGATCCTCGACACGATGTTCCTCGAGCGCTGGGACCTGATGCTCGCCGCGATCGCCCATGCCGACCAGACCGAGCGCTCGCCGCAGGACAAGCTCCGCGCGATCGCCGGGTTCATCGTCGACTCCTATCGCTACGAGCCCGAACTGATGAAGGTGATCGTCGTCGAGGTCACGCGCGCCGCCAACACGTTCGGCCGCACCCATCTGGCCAAGATCCGCGAGGCGTACGGGCTGATCGCCGGAATCGTCGAACGGGCCCAGGCCGACGGCGTGTTCCGGTCGGAGATCACTCCGGACTTCGGGGCGCTGGCTTTCTACGGGGCGATCGAGCAGGTGCTGACGCGCTGGATCTTCGATCGGGACTCGGTCGACGAGGACGAGCTCGAGGGCGCCAAGAGGATGATCGTCGAGACCATCTGCCGCGGGCTCGAGCGGGACGGCGCGGCGGGGCTGGGGCCGGACTCGGCGCAGCCGCCCATCGGCGTCGCCGCGGACGGTTCAGCGGGCCACGCCTCGATGTCTGATTGAATCCTCTCGATGACTGAGAGTCCGCTGGTCAAACGACTGCTTTGGTCGGGCCTGCTCGCCGGAACCGGCGCGCTCGCAACGCTCCTGTCGACGCGCCTGTCCGCCATTATCTGGACGCGCGTGTTCGGCGAGGACCCGCCCGAGTGACCGAAGACATCGAGAGCTCTTCCACGCAGCCCATTGCCGACGCCGTGCCCAGCGCGGCGGACAGTGTCCCCCTGCAGGCGGGCGCGCCGAGCGCGGCCGACGCCGGTTCCCTGCAGGAGCGCATCGCCGCGCTCACTGACGAGCGCCCGGAAGTGGCGGTGGGTGCTGCTTTCGCCGGCGGCCTCGTGGCCGCCATGATCCTCAAGCGCCTTGGCCGCTGAAAACGGGAAGTCCGAGACTCTCGTAACCGCGGTGACCGAGGTCTCCGACCGGGTCAGCAACCTGGTCCGCGAGGAGATCGAGCTTGCCAAGGCCGAAGTCACGATCAAGGCCAAGAGTCTCCTGCGGGGGACGGTGGCCGTACTCGCCGGAGCCGTGTTCGGCGTGTTCGCGGTGTTCATGGGCCTCGAGGCGTTGGCATGGGCGCTCAACGCGGTCCTCGTCCCCGGCGCCGGGAGCATCTGGGAGGGCTTCTTGATCGTGTTCGGGCTGCTCGCGGTGCTGGCGATCGGTTCGTTCGGGTTCGCCTGGACCAAGCTGAAGGCCGGGTCGCCGCCGGCCCCGACGATGGCCATCGACGAGGCCAAGCGGATTCGCGAGACCGTCGCATCCAAGACGGAGATAGGAAGCTGATGGCCGCCGCGCGCACGCCGGACCAGATCCGCGCCTCAATCGAGCAGAATCGCCAGGAGCTCGGCCAATCGCTCGACAAGCTACGCGCTGAGGTGACCGTGCTCACCGACTGGCGCGGCCAGATTCGCACCCACCAGCGTGAGGTCCTGATCGGGGCCGGCATCGCCGGCTTCGTGCTCGGCGGCGGGATCGCGGCGCTCGGCGCGCTCACCTTCGGGCGCGGCCGGCGGCGGCGCCAGCTCGGTCGCTGAAGGAACGCGATCTGCCCCGGACGCTTGTAACCGGCGCGACCGGGTTCCTCGGCTCGCAGGTGACCCGGCTCCTCGTCGAGCGCGGCGACGAGGTCCGGGCCACGGTTCGCGCCCGCTCCAAGCTGGATGTGCTCTCCGAGCTCGACGTGGGCACGGTCCGCGCCGACGTGTGTGACCGGCGGGCGATCCGGGGTGCGCTGCGCGACGTCGACCGCGTGTTCCATATCGCCGGGACGACGAATCTACGGCTCTCGCGCGAGCGGGCGTTCGCGCTCAACGTCGAGGGGACGCGGATCGTGCTCGAGGAGGCGCTCCGCGCCGGCGTCGAGCGGGTCGTGTACACGTCCTCGGCGGCGGCGATCGGGCCGGCGCGCAAGCGCTCGACCGCGGACGAGCGCAACGTCTGGGACGCGGCCCGGTACGGCATCCCGTACGTCGACTCCAAGCACGAGGCCGAGGTCACGGCGCTGGGTCTGTTCGAGCGCGGGCTGCCGCTCGTGATCGTCAACCCGGCCCACGTCCTCGGCGCCGGCGACCCAGGCCGATCTTCGACCGTGCTCGTGCGCCGGTTCCTGCGCCGCGAGATCCCAGCCTACGTGGACGGGACCCTGAACATCGTCGGGGTGGAGGACGTGGCCCGCGGCCATCTGCTCGCCGACGAGCGAGGCGTGCCCGGCGAGCGCTACATCCTCGGCAACCGCAACTTCACGCTCGACCGCCTGTTCAACGATCTCGCGCGTCTGTCCGGGGTCGAGCCGCCGCCGCTGAAGGTGCCGGTGCACGCGGCGCTGCTCCTCTCCCAGGGGGCGCGACCCGTGTTCGGTTCGTCGTTGCCGCCGGCGTCCGAGATCAGGGCCGCGTCGCTGAACTGGGCGTTCTCGAGCGCCAAGGCCAAGCGCGAGCTCGGGTGGCGGACCTCGCCGCACGAGGACTGCCTCGAGGAGACGATCGCGTGGTACCGCGAGCGCGACGGCGACCGGGTGGCGCCGCCGGGGACGCGCCAGCCGATCGCGCTGCGGATGGCCGGCTCGTTCGCGCGGCGCTCGCCGCTGGGGTGGCGGTAGTGGCCACGCTGTATCGCTGCACCACCCCGACCAACTGGCTGTGCCCGTGCGGCCGGGTCGCGCGTGCTTTGAAGCGTGACGGGATCTCGTTCGAGGAGGTCGAGGTCCCGCAGCGGCGCTCGCGGCGGCCCGAGGTCGAGGCGCTGACCGGTCAGCGCCGGGTGCCGGTGCTCGTGATCGACGGCGACGCGATCTGCGACTCGCGCCGGATCGTTGAGCACCTGGAGTTCAGGAGAGCCCGGATCTCCGAGGGTCAACCACCCACTTCTTCGCCGGCCCCCCAGTAGGGGTCGCCAGTGCCGCTGGAAGCTGCTCCAGCGAGATCGTCGGGCCGAGCAGCGTCCGCCAAAGGGCGTCGTCGGCGGCGAGCACGCCGAGCGCTCTGTCGACGTCGCCCGGAGAATGGTGGAACGACCCTCGGAGCTCGAGCTCTTCGTAGTGGAGCGGGCCGGTCGGCAGCGTGATCTCGGTTCCGCCCGGGCAGCCGCCGACGAGCACGACGATGCCGCCGGGAGCCGCCGCCGCGGCGGCCGCACGCCAGGCCTCGGGACGCCCGACGGCCTCGAACACGAGATCGTGCTCCGTCAGCTCCTCCGCGGGCGCCGCGCCCAGCTCGGCCGCCTGCGCGCGCCGTTCGGGATGCGGGTCGGCGACGGTCACGCTTCGCCCGTGAGCGACCAGCAGCGAGGTCAGCATCAGCCCCATCGGGCCGCCGCCGAGCACGCCGACATCGTCCGCTTCGCTGCCCCGGTCGACCGCGTGGACGGCGGCCGCGAGCGGCTCGGCCATCGCGGCAGCTTCGACCGGGAGCCCGTCCGGGATGCCGTGAAGCGCGGCCGCGGGGGCCGCGATCCGCTCGGCGAAGCCGCCGAGCAACCATCGCGGTGATCGGCAGATCTGGGCGCGGCCGGCTTGGCATTGCTTGCACCTGCCGCAGGCGACCGAGTCGGACACGAGCACGCGCTCGCCGGTGTCGGTGCGGACGCCGGCCGTCTCGTGCCCGAACGCGCACGGATACCGCGGGAGTACGCGGTGCCCGTGGCGCCACATCTTGATGTCGGTGCCGCAGGTGGTGGCGGCGTGCACCTCGACGATCACCTCTCCTTGTGGCTCCGGGACCTGTTCGACGCGGAGGTACTCGCGTCCGAAGAGGAGCGCCGCTTTCAAGGCTCCACCACGATCTTCAGGCCTCCCGCGCTCCGTTGTAGTTCGAGCGCCGCGCCGGTCTGCTCGAGTGGCAGGCGGTGCGATACGAGCGATGCGGGGGCCACGCGCCCGGTCGCGATCAATTCGAGCGCGGCGCGCATGTCATTCGGTCCGGCCGAATAGCTGGCGACAACGGCGATCTCGCGCAGGTACAGCGCGGTGGCGTCGAACGCCGGCGGCGCTTGTGGCGACGGCGGCGCGTATAGGCACAGGGTGCCCCCTGGCGCGACCGTGTCGGCGGCCGACTCGATCGCCTCGGGCTTGGGCGTGCACACGATCGCGACGTCGACGAGCTCGTTGCCGTGGTGCTCGGCGCCCCACGCCTCGGCGCGCTCGAGGCGCTCGGGGCGCGGCTCGCGGACCCACACGGCCTCGACTCCCCGGGCGTGCGCGGCCGCGATCTGGAGCAGGCCGCCTGAGCCGGCGCCGACGACGAGCACCGAATCGCCGGCGCGCAGCCCCGCCCGATCCTGGGCGCGGAGCACGCACGCGAGCGGCTCGATGAACGTCGCCGTCAACGCGTCGAGGCCGTCGGGTAGCTCGAGCAGCTCGGGGACGAGCTCGGGCATGATCCGTACGCGCTCGGCGAACCCGCCGGGGTCGAGCCGGGTCGCGCGGAATCGCTCGCACAACGTCTCGTGGCCGCGCCGGCAACGGCGGCACTCGCCGCATGGGGTGTGGTGGTGAATCGCGACGCGGGCGCCGACGGGCGGGCCTTCGACGCCCTCGCCGAGCGCGCGGACGGTCCCGATCACCTCGTGCCCGAGCACCGCGGGCAGCCGCGCTGCGATGTACCAGTCGGTCACGTCCGACCCGCACACGCCACACGCGAGCACGTCGCACACGACCTCGCCGGGGCCGGCCTCGGGCTCGGGCACGTCCTCGATCCGGACGTCGCCGGGGGCGAACGACCGCGCGACCTTCATGTGGCCGTGGCGGCTAGATGCGCGGCCAGGGCTTTGGCGTCGGGAGCGCGGATCAGCCCACGTTCGGTGACGAGCGCGCTGACGAGCACCGCCGGGGTGACGTCGAAGGCGGGGTTGCGACAGGGGGTCTGTTCGAGCGTGATGCGCTGCCCGGCCAGGGATCCCACCTCGTCCGGGTCGCGCTCCTCGATCGTGATGCGGGCGCCGTCGGGCGTGTTCGGGTCGATCGTCGACGTCGGTCCGGCGACTACGAACGGGATGCTCGCGGCTTGCGCGGCGAGCGCGAGACCGTACGTGCCGACCTTGTTGGCGACGTCGCCGTTGGCGGCCACGCGGTCGCAACCGACGATCACCGCGTCCACGGCGCCTCCCGCGATCAGGCCGGCGGCGGCGCTGTCGACGATCAGCTCGTGCGGGATGTTCAGGCGAGACAGCTCGTACGTGGTCAGGCGCGCGCCCTGCAGCAGCGGGCGGGACTCGGTGGCGAGCACGCCGTCGAGCGTCCCGCGCTTGGCCTTCTCGGCGACAACGGCCAGCGCGGTCCCGCGACCGGGCGCCGCGAGCGCGCCCGTATTGCAGTGGGTGAGAATCCGGCGCGCGGCGACCAGGAGGTCGGCTCCGTGGGCCGCGATCGCGTCGCTCGCGGCTTCCTCCTCGGCTTGGATTTTGTGGGCCTCGTCGAGCGCGGCGGCGAGCCGGTCGCCGGCCGCTGAGCTCGCTTTTTGGTACACGCGGTCGACCGCGGTGGTGAGGTTCACCGCCGTCGGGCGGGCGTCCCGCAGGATGTTCCGCGCCCGCTCGAGCGCTTTCGCCGAGGGGTCCCGCGCGAGCTCGAGCGCGACGCCGTAGGCGCCGGCGACGCCGATCAGCGGCGCGCCGCGGATCGCGAGCCGGCGGATCGCCGCCGCCACGTCTTCGGCTGTTTTCAGCTCCAGTTCGCGCTCGTGCCACGGGAGCTCGGTCTGGTCGATCGCCCACAGCGTCGCGCCGTCGAAACGGAGCGCGACGACGCTCGTGGGGGCGGCCCGAGTCGTGGCCATGATCCGATGCTATCCCGGGGTATGCTGTGGGCGCCGCGCGGGGCCGCGGCCGGCCGAAAGGGGCTCCCTTGCATCTCCGAGTTCTGATTTGTGGCGTTCTCGCCGGGCTGTGCCTGCCCGCGAACGCCGCGCTGGCCCAGGGCGGGCCGATCATGCCGCTGTCCGAGGTGCAGCCCGGGATGCAGTGCACGGGCGAGACGGTGATTCAGGGGACGACGATCTCGTCGTTCAACGTGCAGGTGATCGACATCGTCGAGCAGCCGGGCGAGGGGCCGAGGATCCTCGTCCAGGTGTCAGGGGCGGCGGTCGACCCGAGCGGCGTCGCCGAGGGCTTCTCGGGCTCTCCGGTCTACTGCCCCGATTCGTTCGGGACGCTCGAGAACGCGGGGGCGATCTCCGAGGGGATCGGCCAGTACGGCAACAACGTCGTGCTCGTGACGCCGATCGAGCAGATGCTCGGCGAGCCCGTCGACCCGCCGCCCGACCTGCCGCGCTTGGCCGCCAAGACCACGCCGCTGCTCGCTCCGCTGACCGTCGGCGGCCTGTCGCCGTCGGTGTTCGGCCTCGTCCAGCGGGCCGCCGCGCGCTCCGGCCGGCTTGTGGTCGCCGCTCCGACCGGCGCCGGCCAGGTCCCGAATTTCCCGGTGCAGCCGCTGATCCCGGGCGCTTCGGTGAGCGCCAGCTACTCGTCTGGGGCGGTGCCGATGGGCGCGGTCGGGACCGTCACCTACGTCGACGGGCCGACCGTGTACGCGTTCGGGCACGAGCTCGACGGCGCCGGCCGCCGCTCGCTGCTGCTCCAGGACGCCTACGTGTACTACGTCGTCAACAACCCGGACCCGACCGAACAGCCGAGCTACAAGCTCGCCTCGCCCGGCCATACCGAGGGCATGCTGTCGAGCGACACGCCGAACGCGGTGATCGGCGAGGTCGGGGCGCCGCCGCCGACGGTTCCCGTCGACGTGACCGCGAACGACCTCGACACCGGTCAGTCGCAGTCGCTCGACACGCAGGTCGCCGACGAGACCGACATCGGCCTGCCCCTCGGGAGCTCCCTGGTCGACGCGATCGCCCCGCTCGAGGTGGCGCAGGCGGCCACCCAGATCTACGACGGGCCGCCCGCCGAGGAGTCGGGAACGATGTGCCTGCGCATCTACCTGCGCGAGAGCCGCCAGCCACTCGGGTTCTGCAACCGCTACGTCGGCACCGGGACCGCCGGCGACGAGGGCGAGACGCCGCCCGAGCTCGCGAGCGCCGCCTCGGCCGACGTGACCACGGCGTTCTCGGACTTCGAGCGGGTCGACTACGCCGCCCTGCACGTCACGCACGTCGTCGCGAACATGACCGCCTCGCGCGGCCTGGCGATGGCGTCGATCCTGTCCGCGCGCGCCGTCGGCCCGGTCAGGGCGGGCCGTAGCGTGAAGGTCCGGCTGCTCGTGCGGGTCTACCGGGGCCCGTTGCGTCACGTGTCGTTCCGGATCCGGATTCCGAGGGGCGCGAACGGCCCGCTCGCGGTGACGATCCACGGCCCCGCGGCGCCGTCGCCGGCGACCGCGAACAGCCTGTCCTCGGAGCTGGTCGTGTCGTTGTCGGGGAGCGGCGCGCCGTCGGGGGCCGGAAGCGGCACCGGGCCGATCTCGTCGCTCGACGAGCTCCGCGCCGCGATCGCGTCGATCCCGACGTACGACGGGCTGTACGCGAACGTGGCCGGTCAGGCCAGGCGGCGCGTGCTTCGCGACCCGTCGCTGCTGATCACGGGCCGGACCACGCTGGTGCTGCTGGTCAAGCCCTAGAGGCGGTTCCGGATCGGCCCTAGAGGCGGTTTTCGATCGTCAGCGGGGCGGGCTCCTGCGCCTGTGCCTCCGGCGCGGCCTGCCCGTTGCCGGCGTCGTCCTCGACTCCGAGCGCGTGCTGGAGCTCGCCCGACTCGTACATCTCGGTCACGATGTCGCACCCGCCGACGAACTCGCCGTCGATGAACAGCTGCGGGATCGTCGGCCAGTCCGACAACCCTGAGAGCTCCTGGCGGATCCGCGGGTCGGGGAGGATGTTGACCGCCGCGAACGGCTTGCCGACAGACTGCAGGATCGCCACCGTGCGGGCCGAGAATCCACACATCGGCTGGTCCGGAGTGCCCTTCATGAACAGAATCACGGGGTTCTCGGTGATCGCGCTCTGAATCGCCTCGCGGATCTGGGTGGTCTGATCGTCGCTCATGCGCTGTTCTCCGTTTCCGCAGCCTTTGCTTTTGTTTGGATTGACAGGGCGTGAATGCGATCCCCCACCTCCGCGCCGAACACGTCGTAAACGAGCCGGTGCTGGGCGATGCGGGACAGGCCCTGGAAGGCAGGTGCCGACACAACCGCGTTGAAGTGGTGCCCATCCCCGGTCACGGCCGCGGTCGCTCCCGGGATACCGGCCTCTATCCTGGTCTTCAGCTCCTCAGGGGTGGCCGGTGCGTCGGTGGCTGCCATGTCCGTAGCGTAGCGAGATGCCATCGCTATACTGAATGAAGCAAGGAGCCGATAGAGATCCCATGATCACACTGACCGACAAGGGCGCCGAGAAGGTCCGCGAGTTCCTCGATTCGCAGAGCGCGGTCGCCGAGACCGCCGGCCTGCGGGTCGGAGTTCGGGGCGGCGGCTGCTCGGGCTTCCAGTACGCGCTCGCGTTCGACGAGCAACGCGACGAGGACACCGTGTTCGAGGACAAGGGAATCCGGCTGCTGGTCGACCGGCCCAGCCTCCCGTACGTCAAGGGCTCGGTGATCGACTTCGTCGACGGCCTCCAGGGCGCCGGCTTCAAGGTCGACAACCCGAACGTGATCGCGGCCTGTGGCTGCGGTTCCTCGTTCCGGGTCGCCGAAGAGGAAGAAGTCTCCGCCGTCTAGCGTCGCTGCCCGCCCGGGGTTGGTTCCGGGCGGTTGATTTTTTGACCGGGCGCGTGTGAGGGCTACGGCGCGTGCGTGTCGCGCGTCCGGTGGTCCGAACGCCCTGTAAAGCGTCGCGCGTCCGGTTGCCCGAACGCCCTGTAAAACGCGACAAATCGTCCTACCTGCCGAGCCAGCGGCCAGATAAGCATGGTCACCCTGCTTATGTGGCCGGCGAGGGTCGCGGGCCGGAGGTTTGCTGCGATTTACAGGGTGCGTGACTCGCCAAAGGGTCCCGGCCCGCGAGCCTTGGCCAGGTAAGCGCGAAGCGCCACGGTGGCGCTGATGTTGCCGGCGCGGGCTGTTTGCCGGCGCTTTGGCGCGTTTTGCACCGGTCCCGCGAGCTCAGATCGGCGTCGCGTGCAGCGACCGCCACAAGAACAGCGACGCGAGCGTGCGATGAGGGCGCCACGCCTCGCCGATCTCGGTGAGCTCGGCCGGCCCGGGCAGCGCCGGCAGCCCGTACAGGGTCATCACGGCCTTGCGGATCCCGAGGTCGCCGACGGGAAGCACGTCCGGCCGGCGCAGGTGGATGATCAGGAACATCTGGGCGCTCCACAGCCCGAGGCCCTTCACCGCGATGAGCGCGGCGATCACCTCGTCGTCCGAGAGCTCGTCGAGTCGGTCGAGCTCGAGCGAACCGTCGAGCACGTGCTCGGCTAGCGAGCGCAGATAACGGACCTTGGCGTGGCTGAGGCCCGCCGCGACCCGCAGTTCCTCCGGGTCTTCGGCGAGGATCTCGGTCGGCGAGGGCGGCCGGCCCCCGTACCGTCCGAGCAGCTTGTTGTAGATCGCGACCGCCGCCCGGTTCGACAGCTGCTGGCCGGCGATCGCGCGGATCAGCGTGGCGTAGCTGTCGCTCGGGAGGCCGGAGCGGAAGTCCTCGAGCCCGTCGGACCCGAGCGAATCGATCACGCCTCGCAGCACCGGGTCGGCCGCGCGAAGCGCCTCGACGGCCGAGCTCTCGGCGACCGGCTCCCGCTCGGCGACCGGCCCCCGCTCGGCGACCGGCCCGCCCTCGGCGACCGGCCCGCCCTCGGCGACCGGCCCGCTCTTACGGTTGGCCGGCAACGACCCCGGGGACGCCGGTGTTTGTCGAGTACCCAGGCTGGAGCCGAACCGAGGGCCTGATCTCGTGAATGGCCTGGGCGACCGCGATCGCCGACTCCGCGAACCCGGTGGCGATCAGCTTCAGCTTGCCGTCGAACGTGGCGATGTCGCCGCAAGCCCACACGCGCTCCAGCGAGGTCTTCATCAGTTGATCGACGACGATCCCGCCCTTGACCACCTCGAACCCCCAATCCCTCAGGGGCCCGAGCGCGGTCTTGAACCCCAGCTGCAGAAGGATCGCATCGACCTCGACCTCGATCTCGTGCGCCTCATCCTGCGAATTGAACAGCCGGACGCGCTCGACGTGCCCGTTGCCGGACACCTCGCGGATCTGAAACGGCGCGTGGATCGCGACGTCGCCGCGGTCGGCGGCCTCGAGCACCTGGCCGACGGTCAGCTCGTGCGCGCGGAATGCCTCGCGGCGGTGCACCAGCGAGAGCGAATCCGCGGTGTCGAGCAGGTTGATCACCCAATCTATCGCCGAGTCGCC
>Ga0335072_10009561_pt1 | contig 13979 bp, 12 predicted proteins | sample Lox_Sample_21_FD_206725 | JGI IMG/M metagenome (GOLD analysis project Ga0335072, IMG submission 206725) | Soil microbial communities from Loxahatchee National Wildlife Refuge, Florida, United States - Lox_Sample_2.1 | ecosystem: Environmental > Terrestrial > Soil > Wetlands | place: USA...
GGTCCCGGCCGCAGGTGCGGCGCCGGTCCAGCCCACGGTCTCGAGCGGCGCCGCGCTGACGCCCGCCACCGGGGTAACCGTGCCCGCCCAGCTCGGCGGCACCGACAACTTGCCGACCATGGTCGCCTGGCCCACGCCCGCGGCCATCGGCATCGCGCCCATGCCGCCAATGCCGCCAATGCCGGCCATGCCGCCGACCGGCGCCGGCGCCGTGGTACCGGCGAGGTCCGCGCCGGCGGCGGCGTCGCCAACAGTCGTATCCAGCAGACCGCCACCGGCCATCCCGAGCAGGTCGGAGGAGGCGGAGGCCCAGTTCCCGCCACCGATGTTGAACATATTGGCCAGGTTGCCCGACAGGCTGAACGGTTCACCGTTGAGGCTTCCGGAGGGGCCGCCGAGGAGCTGGGCGATGATGTTGAAGATATTCCCGCTGGGGGGATCCGCAGCGGCCTGGGCCGCGTTGGCGGCCTCCGTGGCGCTGTACGTGCCGGAGCTGGTGCCCAGGGTGCTCGCATATTGCTCTAGAAGGGGCTGGGCCGCGGCGGCGGTCGTCTGGTACTGGGTGCCGTACGTCGAGAAGATTGCCGCCTGCTGGATCGATACCGGGTCGGAGGCGGCGGGAGCGATGACGGTGGTTGCTCCTGCAGCGCCCGCGTTCTGCGCGGCCAGGTTACTGTTGATCGCCTCCAACTGCCCCTGTGCGGCGAGCAACTCTTCAGGCAGTGTTGTCAAAGGAGATGACATCTAATTAGCTCCTATGTGTGAACCATGCCGACCCAGTCCGCTGGGTCGACCCTGTGCGTTGGCGTACGGACCTCTGTGTATTCGCGTAAGGCTAAACACCCCGATCTCCACATTCCCGATCGAAAGGGCCAGGGTGACAGCCGTTTACGGCTTCTTAACGCGAACGCCGGCAGTTTTAACAAGCTCCTGCCGGGTGACATAGCGGTGTCATCTGATTCGGGACGGCAAACCAGCGTCAAGACGGGCGGCGCGCGCATCCTACGCGAAGCCCGCTCGATACGCATCTCCAGAATTCGGCAAATATCCGAGCGCCACGCGGTGTCACAGGGCTGACTGTCGCGCGCTAAATTCGCCGCCGAGCCCCCATAGCCCAATTGGCAGAGGCAGCGGACTTAAAATCCGCACAGTGTCGGTTCGAGTCCGACTGGGGGCACTGTCGAAATGGACGCGGGCGCGCGAGACCAACACCCGAATCCGCTAGCTACCGAGGTGCCGCCCGCTTAGACCTTCGTCGCACCCATGTCGACGGTCAGCTGCGTGGCCGTGACAGCACGAGACAGATCCGACGCCAGATAGATGACTGCATCGGAGATGTCATCGAGTTGCGCGGGGGACGGCGACGTTAGGACCATGCCGAAGGACGTGACGTAGGTTGGGTGGGCGGTGAGTACCGATGCGACGTTCGGATCTTCAGCCATCGCGGTGGCCACTCCCCATGGGTGGATGGAATTGACCCGGATGTTGTATTCCCCAAGTTCGATTGCGGCAGAGTTCGTCAGTCCGACCACGCCGTGCTTGGCGGCGGTGTAGTGACTCGCACCAGGCAGCGCTTTGATGCCTCCGACCGAGCTGATGGTGATAATTGAGCCACCGTTTCCCGCCGCAACCATATAGGGAACTGCAGCTTTCAATGTCCGCCAGATACCCGTCAGGTTGATGTCGATCATCGTCTGCCACTGCTCGTCCGACATCTCCCAGAAGCGCCCCCAATTGCTGATGCCGGCGTTGGCGACGACGACGTCCAGGCGTCCACCGAACCGCTCGACCCCGTCTGCTAACACCGTTTCCAGCGTGTCGGAGTTCCGAACATCGGCGACCTCCATCAAGCAACGGCGGCCCTCGGCCTCCACCAGACGAGCGGTCTCCTTGAGGTCCGCCTCGCTGGCGGCGGGGTATCCGTTGTGGGGTGAAACGTCGGCCGCGACATCTACGCCGATGATCGAAGCGCCTTCGCGCGCGAGGCGCACCGCGTGATTACGCCCCATGCCGCGCGCCACTCCGGTCACAAAGGCGACCCTGTCGTCAAGCAAGCCCATAACGGCCCTCCGATTCGCTCATTCCGTCGATGTGTGCGTTCAACCGCAGTTTGAACTGGAAAACAACAACATTTGAGTGCCGGCCGCTAGGGGCCAGCGGTCACATCCGCGTTCCGCTTCCGACGATTGATTGCCCAGGCGATAAGACACACCGCAATCGCAAACACCCCGAAGCGCAGCGCCGAGGGCCACCAGGGCTCGGTGGGTTGGGTGGGCTCCTGGTGAGCGGTCAGCGCTACTAAGAAGCTGCCATTGTCGGTCGGCCCGACACCCGGCAGCGGCTGGGTCTTGGTCACCGTGATCTGGGCACTGTTGCTGGGATCGTTGATCTGACCCCAGGCCAAGGTGGAGTCGTCGAGCAGGAAGGTGTCCTGGCTGCCCGCGGGTTGGCTGCCGTCGTGGCCCATCACCTCCACTTGGCCGACTTCCACGGTCTGGTTATCGGCGGGGACCAAGGCCGAGACGTCCTGGGACACCTCCGGGGGCGGCGGCGGGGTGTAGTTCGGCGGCGGCGGGCCGTTCCAGCCGTCCGGCGGTATCCAGGCCCCGCCGTGGAAGCTGCCCGACGCCACATAGCTGTCGCCGACCGCGGTGAACGGGAACAGGCCAACGGTGGCGACATCGAGCACGATCCGGCCACCGGCCGGCACGTACGCCTCTCGATAGGCGCCGTTATAGAAGTAGCGGAAGGTCATCGCCTGATTGAGCGGGTTGTACAGGGTCGGGCGGTGGTAGTCGTCGTAGTCGAGGTAGTCCCAATGTCGGGGGCGCACCAGCGCCTGATTGTCAACCTTTACGACGTCAACGTTGCCGCTGTGGGCGTTGACCACGTTCTGCACCTGGCCGTTGAAGTCCACCTGCTGCAGCATCTGGTGAGGTGTGCCGGGATTAACCCGCGTCGCCGGTGCGACCTTGGCAGCGGCGACCGCCTGCGGTGACGCATCCAGCCCCTGCGGCGGTGGCACGGAGATGCCTCCTGGCGCCCGGGGCCCCAGCGGATTGATCTTCGGGGCCTGCACCGGAGTGGTGCTCGGGGACGGGGGACTTGGCGGAACGACCTCTGGCGTCTGCACTGGCATCACGCTGGGCAGCGGGGGTTCCGGCGGTGCCGCCGGAATTTGCACCGGCACCCTGCTCGGGGGCGCCTGGGCAGGGCGCGAGGGCGCGGATTGGTCGCAGACGTCCGCAGTGTGATACGCCTCCACGTAAAACCGACAGTGCTCGCAGGATGTGGGGTTTGCAAAAACGCCGGCACAGGGAGCCGCCTGCGCCACACCGGGTGTGGTGGTTACCAGGCAAAACGGTGCAAAAGCAATGGCGGCTGCGGCCGCAATCCGAAGTACTTTCATCTGGTGACAGTGTCGCAGATTTTATTTCCCGATCTGACGCGGACCATGCAGCCAATGCTTCGGAAGACCCTGATCCCGCGTCGGAAGGCGAACCGGCCCTCGCCTAAGCCCTTCGCGGGTGGCGGGGCGGGCCCCCGAGCGGCGGTCGCGGCGGCACCAACCGTCACCCATACACTGGCCCATCGTGGGAATGCTCTTTGGATTCGCGCCATGGATCGTCTATTGGGTGCTTGTCGGTAACGTCCCATTCAAGGCGGCCGTGCTGATAGCGCTGGCGATCGCCGTCGCCGTGTTGGTGATCGGGCACGTCAGTGGGAGGCCAGGCCGCACGCTCGACATAGGTGCTGCCGCAACGTTTCTGGTGCTGACGGTGCTCACGTTTACGCTGAGCGACTCCTTCATGCAGGGGTGGATTCAGCCGTTGAGCAACGCCGGAATCTTTCTGGTGGCGCTGATCAGCGTGCTGATCGGCAAGCCGTTCGTGCGCGAGTTCGCCGCAGCGGAACAGCCTGCCGACGTTGTCAAGACGCAGCTGTTCGGCCGGATCGTCACGGTCGTGACCTGGATTTGGATCGCTGCCTTTGCCGGTATGACGGTGTCGTCGGCGATCCCGCCGATCGTGCAGGGCCTCGGGGGAGAAGGAGCCACGATCCTCGACACCAAGACTCCGCTGTCGTTCGTCTGCTACTGGGTCATTCCGTTTTCTCTACTGGGCATGGCGGCCCTGGCGTCGCGGTACTTGCCCGACCGGATGCTGGTCGGTATCGAGGACGTCGCGCGGGAAACCTCGTTCGTTGCCTACGACGAAGCCACCATCGATGAGCTGTACTACCTCGCCCAGGAACACGCCAACCGCGAGGTCGGCCCGGGTAAGGAGGCCTACAACGTCAAGGTCGGAGGAATGGGGACTCCGCTCACCGGAGACGAGTCTCGAAAGTCGTGGCCCTCGACCTACAAGGTGCGCGACAAGCGCCACTAAAAGAAAGGCCTGGACCCCGCGCGTCGTCGGCGTTTTGCTCGCGCTCATCGGCGCGGCAAATTAGCTTGGTAAGTCATGCGCATCGCATCCAACAACGGCTGGGCGGTCGCGATGGGGACGCTGTTGTTTGCCGTGGCTGCGTGCTCGTCGTTGGACGCGTCGAGCACCGAGCCAGCGCAGCCGGTCGACGGGAAGCTGAGCACCAAACCGGGAAAGGTTCTGACCATCGCTCCGGGCCAGCTGTTGGCCGCCACCAACGGCGTGACACCGGTGGCGTTTGGCAAGCCCGCGCACGGTGGCATCGCGTACGGCGCATACGGGGCAATGATTTACACCCCCGACGCCGGCTTTACCGGTACCGATCAGCTTCCGGTCACCGTCAGCCCCGCCGTCAGGCTCTACGCCGAGGACCAGTCGCCGTTGACCATCATCGGCGAGGTCGCCGTCCAGGCCAATGCGCATGGGTCTGCGATTGCCCCGGTGCCGGGCAGCGCCGATGAGATCTACGGCCTCACCGACCGCGGCCCAAATGTCGACGGGCCCGGGCCTGGCGAAAAAGTGCTGCCGGTTCCCAACTTCCACCCGCAGATCGCCAGGCTCAAACTGGCCGGCGGGGTGGCGTCGCTGGAGCAGATCATCACGCTGACCGGAAAAGACGGTGCGCCCTTGGTGGGACTCATCGACCCTCGAGCGTCCACTGGCGAGACACTTGTGGACCTCGACGGCGATCGGCTGGCGCCGTCGGATCACGGCCTGGACAGCGAAGGTCTGGTCGCCATGCCCGACGGAACCTTCTGGGTGTCCGACGAGTACGGCCCGTTCGTTGTTCATTTCGATGCCAAAGGCAAAGAGCTGGAACGCCTTTCGCCGTTCGATGAGACTCTGCCCAAGGAGCTCTCGCTGCGCAGCCCGAATCGGGGCATGGAGGGGCTGACCATCACCCCCGACGGCGCGACGTTGGTGGGCATCATGCAGTCGGCCCTCAACACCACTGGCTTGGTCGGCTCGCCCAAGTCCGTCCCCGTCATCCGCATCGTGACGATCAACCTCGCCGACCGCACAAACGTGCACGAGTACCTGTACCCGCTCGCCAATCCGCAGCAGACGAAGGTGTCGGTGTCGGAGATCACCGCGTTGAGCCCCACCGCGTTCCTGATCGACGAGCATGACGATGCACCCGCGCCCGCCGGCAACAAGAAGATCTATGTCGCCGACATCGCCGGGGCCACCGATGTCGGTCCCCACTCGACGGTGCCGGGAGCCTCCTATCAGGCCGGCGCCGGTGGCCTGCTCATCAATGGTGTTCCGCTCGAGACCTTTGTTGGCGTCACTACCGACGCGGCTGCCGCGGACAAGCTCAACGCGGCGGGGATCACTATGGCTACCAAGACGCTCAAGCTCGATGTCGCGGATCTCGTGCGAACGCTATCCGCCGACGGTGATTTCTTCGGACACGGCAAAATCGAGGGCGTCATCAGCCGGGACGGTGGAAATGCGCTGATGCTCGCCAACGACAGCGATTTCGGGCTGGCCGGGCTGGCTTCCGACACCCCGCCGTTCAAACTCAAGCCCAAGATGCTGCCCAACGGTACTCAGGACAGCGGCGAGATCTTGACCGTCGACATGACCAAACTGCCCGCCAAAACTGAATCGGTGACGATTCCGATCAGCGTCGGCTGAAGCGTTGTGCTCCGGCTGCAGTCAGGCGCCAATGGGCCGAAGGCGGAAGACCCTGATCTCGGGGGGTGCGCAGCTGGTGCGGTAGCTCTCGTAGCCGGCGTAGAAGTCGACGGCCGTGCCCATGCCGCGGCACGGTCGTCGCCGGTGAGCAACTCGGCCTTGCACCGCGGGTAGACAGTACTCGATTTTCCGCCGGGGCTGCCCCGCTGCGATCGGATACGTTGGTTGCGGCGGGGCATGCTGCCCCGCATCTGTTTTGCGTTCAAGCAAGGAGCACGCGATGAATGCGTTCAGCCCAGATGCCATTCGCGCAGAGACGATCACCATCACCGGCCACGGCGGCGACGAGATCGAGGCCTACCGGGCCAGCCCACTTGCCGAGGGATCGCGCGGCGGAATCGTCTGGATCCACCACATGCCCGGCTACGACCGGGAGACCAAAGAGTTCGTGCGCCGGCTCGCGGTCAACGGCTACCACGCGGTGGCCCCGAATCTGTATTCACGCGAGGCTCCGGGCGCCGCGCCCGACGATGCCGCCGCGGCGGTGCGCGCCGCCGGCGGGGTCCCCGATGAGCGACTGGTCGGCGATGTCGCCGGAGCGGTGGAACACCTGCGCGCGTTGCCCGGCGCCAACGGGAAGTTCGGCGTCATCGGGCACTGCTCGGGTGGGCGCCACGCGTATCTGGCGGCGTGCTCGCTGCAGTTCGACGCCGCGGTGGACTGCTACGGGGCGTTCATCGTCGAGGACCTGCCCGACGGTTTGCCCAAAGCCATGCAACCGATCCTGCACCTCGCGCCGAACCTGAGCTGCCCGCTGCTGGGGCTGTTCGGGGCCGACGACGTCTTCCCCGCCCCGCCTGCGGTGGCCACCCTGGACGCCGAGCTGACCAAGCTGGACAAGCCGCACGAGTTCCATTCCTACGAGGGCGCGGGCCACTCATTCTTCTCGGTCGACCGGCCGGCGTATCGGCCGGAGGCGGCGGTGGACGGCTGGCGCCACATCGACGAGTTCTTCGAGACCCACCTGAAAGGCTAGGTGTCCCAAGCAATGTGCACTTACCTCACCGAATACATGCAGATCGACGGCAGCGGCAAGGGTGCGGCGGGATGGTTCGGCGCCGACCGCGCGACGGTGTACGTCGACCATCCCGTGCATGCGCCCTACGGCCACACGGTCAACATCGACGTCATCAATCCGCAGCTGGGCCCGTCGGCACGGGTCGCCCTCGAACTCACCGAGGAGAGCGCGCTGGCGTTGGCCGACGCCATCCGCCAAGCGATCGCCCATGCGCCGGCCGGGCTGGCGTCGAAGGATCAGTAGGTATCAGATGACTAACGACATTGCGAGCCGCGACTACCCCCAAATGGCCGCCGCGCGCGGACGAATCGAGCCCGCGCCCCGTCGGGTCCGCGGCTTCCTCGGCGACGCACTGGTTTTCGACACCACCGCCGCTCGCTACGTGTGGGAATTTCCTTATTACCCAGCGTATTACGTGCCGTTGGCTGATGTCCGAGAAGGGTTCCTGCGTGACGAGAACCATCCGCAGAAAGTGCAGCTGGGCCCCTCGCGGCTGCACTCCCTGATCGGCGCCGGCCAAACCTACCAATCGGCCGCGCGGGTGTTCGACGTAGGCAGCGACAGCCCGGTGGCGGGAACCGTGCGATTCGAATGGAATCCGTTGCGGTGGTTCGAAGAAGACGAGCCGATCTACGGTCACCCGCGCAATCCGTATTCTCGCGTCGACGCGCTGCGCTCACACCGGCACGTCCGGGTGGAACTCGACGGGGTTGTGCTGGCCGACACCCAGTCGCCGGTTCTGCTCTTCGAAACCGGTTTACCCACAAGGTATTACATCGATCCTACCGACGTCGCCTTCGAGCATCTGGAGCCCAGCCTGACACAGACGTTGTGCCCGTACAAAGGCGTGACGTCGGGCTACTGGTCGGTGCGGGTTGGCCCCCCTGGCGAGCAAGCGCTGCATCCCGACCTCGCGTGGACGTACCACTACCCGCTGCCGGCCGTCGGCCAGATCGCCGGCCTGGTCGCGTTCTACAACGAGAAACTCGATATCACCGTCGACGGTGCCGCCCTGCCTCGACCCCAGACTCAGTTCAGCTAGCTACCGCGATACGAACCGAAATCAATATTTAAACCGCCGCACACATCGCCGAAACATTTCCATTCGAGGCTTCACCCGTCCACGGCGTCACTTCACAGCGGGCTGATTTCGATTAGCCCATTGCCTCGAAATGGGGTGTGTCCGAACCATGTTGCCTTATCCCGATTGGCTGAATCCCGGGGACAACGCCTGGCAGTTGGTGGCGGCGACTCTGGTCGGCCTGATGAGCATTCCCGGCATCGCCGTTCTGTATGGCGGCATCGTCCAGAAGAAGTGGGCGGTCAACACGATGCTGATGGCGTTCTCCGGGTTCGCCCTGGTGCTGGTGGTGTGGGTGCTGTGGGGCTTCAAGATGGGCTTCGGCGAGCCACTGAAGCTCGGCCCCGGCATCCTGCAGTCGGCCATCGGGAAACCCAGGACGATCCTGAGCAGCAACAACCAGCAGATCGCCTACATCCCGTTGTTGGACGGCGCGATGCCGTCGTTCCGCTTCTCCGAGACGACGCTGGCCTACTTCCAGTTCGTGTTCGCCGCCATCACCCCGCTGCTGTTTCTCGGCAGCGTGATCGGCCGGATGAGCTTCAAGGTGTGGCTGATCTTCGTGCCGCTGTGGTCGACGTTCGCCTACTCGGTCAACGCGTTCCTGCTGTGGGGCGGCGGTTGGTGGGCACAAGCCCCCCACGCGGCCCTGGACTACAGCGGTGGGTACGTGATTCACCTCGCCGCCGGAACAACCGGATTCGTCGCCGCCGCGGTGATCGGTCCGCGGCTGGCGCGCGACCGGGAACGCGCTGTGCCGAACAACCTGCCGCTGGCCGCGGTCGGTGCCGGCGTGCTGTGGTTGGGCTGGAACGGGTTCAACGGCGGTGACCCGTACTTCTCCGGCGCCGACGCGTCGCTGGCGGTGCTCAACACCAACCTGGCCACCGCCTGCGCGTTGCTCACCTGGGTGCTCTGGGACCTTTTCGCGAGCAAGCAGCGCAAGCCGACGTTCCTCGGTGCCGTCAACGGCATGATCACCGGCCTGGTCGCCATCACACCGGCGGCCGGCTTCGTCAACAGCTTCGGCGCAATGATCATCGGCGTAGTCGCCTCGTCGCTGGTCTGGATGTCCTGGAATTGGCTCGGCACGACGAGGCTGTTCAAGAAGGTCGACGACACGCTGGGTGTGTTCCACACGCACGGCGTGGCGGGTTTGGCGGGCGGGTTGCTTGTCGGAGTGCTCGCGGACCCGCACATCGTTGAGTACATCGGTGGCAGCGCGGGGCCCGACGTGACCGCCTCCGGCTGGCTGTGGGGTCACCATCCCAAACAGATATTGATCCAGGCCGGCGCGGCGGGCACGGTCATCGTCTGGGATGCCCTCGTCACGTTTGTCATCTTGAGAGTCCTTGGCATCTTCATGAAGCTGCGGTTGCCCGACGAGGTATTGGAGACCGGCGACCTGGGTGTGCACGACGAAGAGGCTTACCCCGACGAAACACTCGTCACGGGTCGGCGGATCGGGACCTTGGTGCCAACGGGCGCTGAAGGCGCGGCCACCAAACCCGCCGAGCCGGTCGACGGTTGACGCCATGAAGCTGGTCACCGCGATCGTCAAGCCTTTCGCGATCGAAGAAATCAAGCACGCCGTCGCGTCCGCCGGAGTGCTGGGGTTGACCCTCACCGAAGTCCAGGGCTACGGCAGGCAACGCGGCCACACCGAGGTCTACCGCGGAGCCGAGTACGCGGTGGATTTTGTGCCGAAGGCCCGTATCGACGTCGTGGTCGACGACGAGTTCGCACAACGAGTCGTCGATTCCATCGTTCGGGTGGCCCGCACCGGCAAGATCGGCGACGGCAAGGTCTGGGTTTCTCCGGTGGAGAGTATGGTCCGCATCCGGACCGGGGAACGCGATCACGATGCGCTTTGACTTCGACCGCCGTTAAGCCCTACCGGGATAACGCTTTTCGTCGCTCGAATTCCTGATTCGAGTGCGCGGCAGCCATTTTGGGAGATCGGACTTCGAATGTGATAGCGCATGCGGTAGCGCCTTCCGCAAACCGACGGGCCCCTCTCTACGTGTGGCGCGTGTGACTAGCGTCGACCTGGTGTCTCGGCGCCCGGTGCGATGCAAGAACATTGTCTAGCGAATTGATTTCGCCACGGACACGCGCGGCGGCGCACAAATGTGACGTTTACCTCTTTTGACGGTTAATTCTAAGAGGCTCTTAATCGATGGCCGGTGGAGCGCAGGCGCCGACAGTTAGCCCAAGTAGTGGAAATACCATCTCGATGCCGCCCTCGACCTTCGCTGTCGAGCGGGCCGATATTTCCGTTATAAGCGAACTCTGAGCGCAGCCTGAGTCGACGGCGTGACCTGGGTAACAATACTCGAATTGCATTCTTCTCCGCCGAAATCCGGTCGCTAAAATTCGACCAAAGCAGTCACCTACAGGTGCTGGAATCCGGTTGATCCGGTGTCGCACACAGCTGAGAGCTGTCGCGCGTGGAAACCCCAGGGAAGGCGGTGCCAGCATGCGCAACGTGAACGGCCGAAAGGCCGCCCATGACGGCCGGGAAGGCCAGGTCGTCGAGTTCGGCGCCGCATCGGGTTTCCCGATTACGGTCGAGATTGCCGTGAACAACGGCCCGATCAGCGGCATTGCGGCCACTGCCGACGGCGCCCGGCTGATGGTGACCAACCACGGGCACGACAGCGTCTCGGTTATCGACACCGACACCTGCCGGGTCGTGGAGACCGTCGCCGCCCTCGACGAACCGTTCGCGATCGCCGTGGGCAGCGAGGACACCGAGCGCGCATACGTCAGCACGGTGTCAACGGCATATGACACGATCAGCGTCATCGACATGCCCACCAACACGGTTGTCGCGACCCATCCGCTAGCGCTCAGTGTCAGCGACCTGGTGGTAAGCCCCGATGGACGGCATGTCTACGCCGGCCGAAATGGCGCGCGCGGTGCCGACATCGCCGTTTTGAACACCACGACCGGCGGTGTCGATGCGCTCGAGCTCGCAACCACTCCCGGAACCACCACCGAATGCGTGCGCGTCAGCCCCGATGGGGGCCGCCTGTACGTTGGCACCAACGGCCCCGCCGGCGGCCGGCTGGTCGTGATCGGCACGCATCCGCAGTCCAAGCAGCTTGAGGCCGGACGCGCGAGCTGGCGCACAAAGGGCTCCACCCGATCGCGGGCCGCCGCCGAGCAAACCGGGTTGCACGTCATCGACACCATTGAGATCGGTTTGCCGGTCCGCGACGTAGCACTGTCGCCCAATGGCGCCATCGCCTACGCAGCCAGTTGGGCTCCCGGGTTGGGTGCGGTGATCGATGTGATCGACACCCGGACCAACAAGATCGTCGGCACGCGCAAGGTCGGCGAGATCGGTGGCATTTTCACCGGTTTGACGCTCAGCCGCGACGGCGATCGCGCCTACCTGGTCAGCGATGACGGCATCGCGGTGCTCTGCACCCTCACCCACGACGTCGTCGGCACGGTAACCGTGACGAATCAGCCGTCGTGCGTGGTCGAAAGTCCGGACGCAAAACACCTGTACATCGCCGACTACTCGGGCGTGGTCACCGTGGCAGCGGTCGCCTCGATAGTCGCGTCGGGTATCGAGAGCCCGGCGCCCGAGGCCCAAATCCCGACCGACTGGATCACGCCGGCGGTGCCGCAGCACGAGCCGGCACTCGTCTAGCCTCCAATCAGCTGCGCCCGGGCACCTGGGTAAAACGTGCGTTGTCGGGGGAACCCGTTCCTCATAGTCGCGCACGGCGATAGCATTCGCCCGATTGATCATCAGGCGGTGCTGCGCCGCGACCTATAAGGCGGTACATCGATGGACAGCACGATGCAGGACTTTCCGTTGACGATCCCCGCGATCATGCGGCACGGCTGCGGTGTCCACGGAGCTCGCACGGTCACGACTGCCACCGATGCCGGCTACCGGCATATCAGCTACCGGGAACTGGGTCAGCAGGCAGCCCAACTGGCAAACGCACTACGCCGCCTCGGCGTGAGCGGAGACCAGCGCGTCGCGACGTTCATGTGGAACAACGCCGAACACCTGGCGGCATACCTGGCAATTCCGTCGATGGGCGCTGTTCTGCACACCCTCAACATCCGGCTCTTCCCCGAGCAGATCGCCTATGTCGCCAACGAGGCCGAAGACCAGGTCGTACTCGTCGACTTGTCCCTGGCCAAAGTTCTCGGGCCGGTACTGGCCGATCTGGAAACCGTTCACACCGTGATCGCGGTCGGGGAGGGCGACACGGCAGCGCTGCAGGACTCAGGGAAGAGCGTGCTGCGCTACGCCGAGGTGATCGACGGCGAGCGGACCGAGTTCGACTGGCCGCAGATCGATGAGAACTCGGCGGCCGCGATGTGCTACACCAGCGGTACCACCGGCAACCCCAAAGGTGTGGTCTACAGCCACCGTTCGAGTTTCCTGCACACCATGGCGGCGTGCACGGCTAACGCCATGGGGCTGGGATCCAGCGACGGCGTGCTCCCGGTCGTGCCGATGTTTCATGCCAACGCCTGGGGATTGCCGTACGCCGCGTTGATGGCGGGCGCGGATCTCGTGTTGCCCGATTGCCACCTCAACGCCCGCTCGCTGATCGACATGGTCGAAAAGCTGCGGCCCACCGTGGCCGGCGCGGTGCCGACCATCTGGAACGACGTCATGCACCACCTCGAGAAAGACCCGGACCACGACATGTCGTCGCTGCGGCTGGTGGTTTGTGGTGGGTCCGCTGTTCCGGTATCGCTGATGCGCACCTTCGAAGACAAATACGGCGTCGAGATCCGGCAGTTGTGGGGCATGACGGAGACGTCGCCGCTGGCGACCATGGCGTGGCCGCCGCCGGGAACCCCGGAGGACCAGCACTGGGCGTTCCGCGCGACGCAGGGCCAACCTGTGTGCGGGGTGGAAATGCGGATCGTCGACGACGACGGGCAGGTGCTGCCCAACGACGGCAACGCCGTAGGCGAGGTAGAAGTCCGCGGCCCGTGGATCGCCGGCTCCTACTACCGGGGACGTGACGATTCCAAATTCCATTCCGGCTGGTTGCTCACCGGCGATGTCGGCCGTATCGACGAACGGGGCTTCGTGACCCTGACCGACCGGGCCAAAGATGTCATCAAGTCCGGCGGGGAATGGATCTCCTCGGTCGAGTTGGAGAATTGTCTGGTCGGGCACCCCGATGTGCTGGAGGCCGCGGTCGTCGGGGTTCCCGACGAACGCTGGCAGGAACGACCGCTCGCAGTCGTCGTTACCAAGCAAGGCACGTCGGTCAGCGCCGAGCGTCTGCGAATGTTCCTTGCGGACAAGGTCGTTCGGTGGTGGTTGCCGGAACGGTGGACGTTCGTCGATGAGATCCCGAGGACCAGTGTAGGCAAGTACGACAAGAAAGCCATCCGGTCGCGATATGCCGAGCGTGGCTACTGGGTGGTTGAGGCGCGCGACTGACGGGTGCACGCGCCGATGGTGTAGAACGAGTTCATGAGTCTGCGGGTCGTTCAATGGGCAACCGGGTCGGTCGGTGTGGCGGCGATCAAAGGTGTGCTGGACCATCCCGAACTCGAACTCGTTGGCTGCTGGGTGCATTCCGAAGCCAAAGCCGGCAAAGACGTCGGTGAGATCATCGGCACGTCACGGCTGGGAGTGACCGCGACGAACGACATCGACGATGTGCTAGCGCTGGACGCCGAGGCGGTGATCTACGCACCGCTGTTGCCCAACGTCGAAGAAGTCGCCGCACTGCTGCGCTCGGGGAAGAATGTC
>Ga0335072_10009562_pt1 | contig 13978 bp, 13 predicted proteins | sample Lox_Sample_21_FD_206725 | JGI IMG/M metagenome (GOLD analysis project Ga0335072, IMG submission 206725) | Soil microbial communities from Loxahatchee National Wildlife Refuge, Florida, United States - Lox_Sample_2.1 | ecosystem: Environmental > Terrestrial > Soil > Wetlands | place: USA...
GGCTTGCGGAGCGCGGCTTCGACGTCTTGGGGATCGATGTCGCTCCGCTCGCGGTGGAACGTGCCACTGCGAAGCTGAATGGTCGCGCTTTGCGTTGCCGCTTCGCAGCTCTGGACTTTCTGGCCGGTACTCCGGAAGGCGGTCCGTTCAGTTTTATCTTCGACCGTGGATGCTTTCATGTTTTCGATGAACCTGAAGAGCGCGGCCGTTTCGCCGCACAGGTCGCGGCGGCGCTCGCGCCCGGCGGGATCTGGCTGAGCATGATTGGCTCGACCGAAGGCCCACAGCGGGAGGTGGGCCCACCGCGGCGGTCTGCCCGGGAGGTTACGCTCGCCATCGAACCCGCACTTGAAATTGTAGAGTTGCGCTCGGCCGAGTTCCGCGGTCACCGAGCACCGGCGTGGTTCTGTCTTTCACGCGAGCGCAGGATCCCAGCGCAACCCTCCACGCGACACGATTAGATACAGTGCCGAGTCCCGCGATGTCAATAGGAGTTCCGGCGCCGTACGACATCAATGCCTTCTCCCACATGATCCGCGGCGGCCCAAAGTTTCAGCGATTCCAATTCTTCTTTCAAGCTCTGAAGCTTCTCGAGCATGCGTTGTTTGTCGGCTTTGGCGAGTCCGTTGCGCATTCTGGCGTCGCCATTCTCGGCGCGTTTTGCCAGACGATCAATGACTGACTCGAACTTAGTCCCCTTCAGGTACTCTCTGAGTGCATCTTCGTCTGATCTGCTCATTTCCTTATGACTGACGCCATGAAACCTGGTTTGATTCTCTCAGGGGGTGGGTTGGCGATCTTCGGAGTAGTGCACGTGGACCAGATGCCAGTGTCCATCTTCTTTCCGGTACACCTGGGTTTCGACACCATGCGTCGTCACCGCCGAGCCATCCTTGCGCAGGGTGGCGTGAAAATCCCAGTGGAACTCTGACCAGGCGGAGTCGCCGTTCACATAGACCATCACGTCATGCGGCTTGAGATCGCGCACCGAGAACATACCACTCATTACCTTCTCAAAGACATTCTGCTCAATCGCATCGAAGCCATGTTCTTCGCCCAACGGATAGATGAAGGAAACGTCCGGGGAATGAGACCAGACCTGTGCGAGCAGCTTCAGATCGACTGAATCGACAGCCTGGACATACTGTTCGAGCAAATGGTGAATGGCCAGATTGTCGGTCGCTGCGGAGGTGGCGGGAGCGGCTTGGCTACAGGCGAATGCGGGAAGGAGAAAGGCCGCGGCGGCGGTGAGGATTCGGAAGCGCATGGATCGCTCTCATTCTAGTTCTTCCGAATGTCACAACGTATTTACGAGGGCACTCCGGATCCCGAATTTCGCCATTCGCGAGCCGCGACTTTCGCCAGGCGGTGCGTGTCCCACAGAGCGCCCGGATTGCTGCGGTCCCGCGGCTGATTTCAGGTGGATAGAGCGGGTTCGTTCCGAAGTGCCATCGCGGGCGGATGAACGGCTATCATTGGCCGCAACACTCCAGGATGCAGAACGGCGGCGCACGACTTCAGCGCGCGTTCGGGTTGGTACGATTGCGCCGGCCGGACGCCCGGAGCCGCTTCAGGTTTTCGTGAGTTCCGAGATATTGCCAATAGCCGACCGATTCAAGGAAAAGCCGCCGGGCAAGAAACTGCACGTTCGCAACGTCATAGACCGAGAGGACGCGGAGATAGCTCTTGTCTCCGCTAGTGTGGGCCGCAATTGTGCTACGCAGGAAACTTGCGTAGGCGATGGCGTCGCTGATATGCATTTGCCCATCGCGGACAACATTCTTGATTGCCCAGAGAGCGGGCTGGGTGATCTCCGGCGCTCGTTTCGTTTCGATCCGGGTCCGTTTGCCGCGAAGATTCCAGTAAGACGGTTCGGAGAGATCGACACCCGCACCCATAAGCCGCGACTCCAACTCGCTGCGAACCCGGGGATTCCAGGCACCGTTGATGCGGCTCGGATTTTGGTTGCTGGCACGGATGGTGAGGCCGAGCTCTTCGATCGCGGCGTAGGCCGACACGATCGCCGTGGCCATGCGAATGTGATCCTCGGGAAACTCTGACTTGGGGAGATTCAGGCTGTGCGTCGGATCGAGCTCAATCGTCGGTACTGAAAGGATTTCCATGCTGATTGCTAGTCGCGCGAGGGCGTAGACGAATCGGAGTCGGCGAGAGACTTTGGCTGCAATCAGACAGGCCAGTGGTATGTTCGGACTGGAGTGGAACGCGGGCTGCTCCCTCGCCGTACCCTCCGAGGTGTCGCGCGCGTCTTCCTCGACGGGCGAGACGACTTGCGGACCGCTCGAAAGCTTGTGAAAGAAATTCGAGCCCTCCAATAGATTGCGGGCGCTCAGGATGGTGTCCAGAGCCCGCTGCGCTGCCATCTGATTTCGTGCCGAGAGGATGACTTCCTTGAAGGGATAGAGCCGATCCCCCACGTACTCACCACCCTGGGGAAACTCCGACTTCTGCTTCAGGAAATTGACAGCCCAACCCTGTCCTCGATAGGGAGGCGCCGGGAATCGGTGCCAGTCCGAGGTGTGAAGGCCGGTGTGGAATGGACGGTGTGTGGACATTCCCTGTTCTTCTCTTTCGACAATTAGGAACGCAACCCTACTTGGAAACTGAAGTCAGTTCCTTCACTTCGTTGGCGGTGGCTTTGCGAAGCCCCATCCACGACATGCTGTTCGCCTCTGTCACCAAGACGCCAGGATCACTCCATACGGCCTTGGCATTGGCCCATACCTGATCGCGCACCTCGGATGCGGACGAATCCGCCGCGTGATCATAGGTCGCGCTGGGCAGGTGGTACCATGCCTTTTCACCCTTGACTACACGGAAAAATCTCTTCGCCTGCATTTTCTCGTGGAGCTTCTCGTAGTCCTCTTCTTGTGCCTTGCCGAACAACTCTACACGCACAGTGAACATCGCCATTCGGTGCTCCTTCCAATATTCATTTTTGACCAGTCTTGCGTTCTCGTGACAACGGAATACCGGCAGCGGTGGTTCTGGCCTCGACCGCGTAGCAGCGGGTTGCGCCTATCTGTCGAGGAGGCCAGCGAAAAGCGCATCCGCATCAAATCCGCTGTCGACCGTTGTTCTTGACATGTAATCCGATTCCGGATCGATCTCCCCGCGGTAGCCCGGTCGCGCCACCAGATCCTCGGCGCATCCTTGGAGTTCCGCAATTTCATCAGTCAAAACCAGGCCGCAGATCTTCTCCATCTTTTCGAGTTCATCGGCTTCGCCGCGCACGTCGTCGGGATCGTCGGCGTTGTTGGCAATGGTTCCAGCGGCGAGCTTGCACGCAGAAAGAAAGACGGCCTTCTCCTCGTCCGTCAAAGAAGCGTCATCGGTGCTCATCGTCTCCGCCAACTTGCGCAATGAACCGATCGAACAGGCCCAGATTTCCTCGTTGTCACCGACGATCTCGAGCACCCCCTGCCGAAATGCCGAGCGGCAGCTGGCTTTGGCCGCGTGAGACCAGCGACTTCTTTTCATGACCCACTCATACAACTGCTGGACACCATATGCGTGCGAGTCATCGTGCTGAATTCCGTGAATCAGGCTCGCCCATCCATCGGCTGTGGTCACCCTTCTCTCGAGCTTCCGAAAAAGCTCGTCGTTCAACTTAGCCTGGCACTCGATTTTCAGCCGCACCAAGGTATAGCGCGGCAAATCCCGCTCTCCCCGGTCCCAGGTCCGGCGCACTGCTTCCCCCGAGGAAGGACGGAAATTGATGAGATGTCCCCCTGGCACGTTTTCGACGGCCGCGGCGGTCTCGCGGAGCGAGTGAAGGTAGGACGGAGAGAGGCCAGGCGCCTTCCTTCCATCCAAGGTCTGCTCCGCTAGCTCACGAGCCTGATCGAAACAAACCACCGATCTCGTCAGTTGTTCAATCAGGGCCGGATCCGATCGCAGGTGGTTATCGATAAATTCTTCGACGGATGCGTTGTTGAACTCAGCAACCAGATAGAGCCCCTCCTCGCGGGACCTTCCCGGATATCGATTCGTCGAAAGAAAATTACCGTCAAGCTGGCGTAAAGCGTCGGTAAAGCGAAGAGGAAACTCTCCATCGTCTCCTGTCGAAGTCTGCTTCAGGGCCGATTTCAGGGTTTCGAGATCAGAGGTTCCGCCGAACGTCCACAGAACCATCAGAATGGTCCGTGCCTCGGGGCTGATGTCGTAGCGAAAGGGCTGCTCCCAGACGCGCACCGGATTGTCGAACTCGCGCTGAATGAAAGCGACGTACTGGTCATCATCCATGGCCCGGCTATTCGCATAGTTACTGATGGTCTCCACAATCCGAGGATTGAAGTAGCTATGCTCGACGATTCCACGATAGACCCGGTCCTTGACCAGGCGGGAGAGTCGGCTATCGGGCAGATCGGAAAAATAGAGGTGGTTGAATAACATCTTCGCCCGGTGGGCTTTCGAATAATCTTCCAGGCGCAGTGTATATTTCAGGATCTCGCGCGCGTGCTCGGCAAAGGCCCCGTGCATCCGCTGGGCATCGGCAAGGATGTACTCGCGCGTGGTGAGGATAAATCGCAGGTTCGGTGAGCGGCGCACCTTGTCCAGAAATTCTAGGAGCGACAACTCCTCGTTCTTTTGGAAGCGCACCGAATCAAACCGGAGCCGGCCCAGGAAATCGTCGTATAAGACGACGATCTTGCGGTCACTCCCGTCATGAATGAGTTGCCAGGCATCCTCGATGTTTCCGGCGACACACAAGGGCTCGAAGCCTTCGCGCAAGTAATGGCAAAGCAAGATCCGGGCCAGGGTCGTCTTTCCGATCCCGGGATTTCCGACGATCAGAACATGATGATCCTGGTGCAAAAGGGCGAGGGCGCGCTCGAATCCTTGGTGCAGGACCAGTCGGCTGAGGTGAACCTTGGTCGACTCGACGGTTGCCTGGGTCAGGTTGAAGATGCGCGCATGCAGAACGCGCTCCAGCACCGCGGTGCTGCTGATCCAAAGCTTGAAGTGATCCTTTTCGATCTTGGGATACTTGCGCAGAAGAAAATTGAGTTCTGTTGCGCCGTAAATATCCTCGCTCGATCGGCACCACGGATGAAGCGCCGCCAGGAGAGCATCCTTATTGTCCGGGGAGAGCGGCACCGAGGTGGCCAGCACATAGCGGGCCGGTCGCAGTTTATCGATCTTCGCCTTTTCGGATTTCGTGGTTCTTAGCAGTTCCGCGAACTTGTGAGGCGCGTAGCGCTTGCACTGGACGACGGTGATGCCGGACCCGGCGAAGGTGCGCGCGTTGCGCAGATCCATCCCTTTGTCCTTGCCGGGTTTGAAGGACTCAAGGCGCACGCCCCAGTCGCGCGAAAGCAGATCCGAGGCCAGTTCCTCGAAATCGTCGGGCGACAGGGTTGTGAAATCATAGGCCATGCGGCAGAGCGCGCCTTTCGAGCCTCGCGCCACGAGTAGTGGTGCTCAAGGGGTTTGGCGATACTTACAAGGATAAAGGAATCTTCATGGATACCAATCAGAAGATGGATCGGATGCTTTGCGAACAGGCGTTGGAGCGGTACTGAGCTATTGAGGCAGCGATTGAAGGTGGAAGGGGCGGAAATGCCAAGGAAAGACTCACCGATCTCCGGTCATTTTTGAAAGGCCTGACCCAGCACTCGGCGTTCCGCAATGCCCACGCGTATCTGCCCCGCGCCAGCACCAATCTCTCCGCGTGGAAGTCTGAGCTCGCCTATTCCCGGCTCTCGATCGAGGACTATCTGCACGCGTTGGAACGGAAAGCACAATGAAAAAGCTCTCTGACCTGATCCCGAATTGGGAGGATGTGCTGCGGCTGGAGCCAGAGCAGCTGGCTGGAATTCTCTTGGAGATTCTTCTCGAGATTGACGGCAATGACCGCCAATTCTTCCATCGAGGGAACTTCTTCAACCAGTTCGCAGCCGCCCAAAACTACCCCGCGGCGCGCGGCAACGAAGTCGCCCAGGCCACGCTCGAAGCCTGGATGTACCTCGAACGCGAGGGATTCCTTGTTCCGCGCTTGAACGATGGGATCCATGGGTGGGTGGACTTGAGTCGACGCGCTAAAAAGGCAGCCAATCGCAAGGGCGTCGCTCTCTACCGGAAGGCTTCCCTTCTTCCATTTCCGGAGATCCACCCTACGATTGCATCTAGCGTTTATCCGATGTATCTTCGCGGCGACTACGACACGGCAGTCTTTCAGGCCTTCAAGGAAGTCGAGATCTCCGTCCGCAACGCTGCACGACTCGGGAATGATCGCTTGGGCTGCCCACTGATGCGCGATGCCTTTAACCCTAAAGCTGGCCCCTTGAGTGACCCACTGGAAGTCCCGGGAGAGCAAACCGCGCTAATGGAGTTGTTCGCGGGGGCGATTGGGTATTTCAAGAATCCGGGAAGCCACCGGGAGGTGGAGCTGACCGCGATCGAAGCCGCGGAGGCGATCATGCTGGCCAGCCGCCTGCTCAGAATTGTGGATAGCCGTGCCCGTATTTCGCCCGGCGGTGGTGCGCCCTGAAGTGCGGGTTGAAAGGGATGGAGCAGGTCGATCCCGGGATTGCAATGGCAGGTAGCGATGTAGGCATCATATCAGCTGATATGTGGCCCGACAGCGTGTCATTCTTTTATGCTGACAAGGGAATTCGCTCATAGCCATGGCTCTAAGCATTAAAACTAACAGGATGCTGTGGGGGCGGGCGGCATCGCGCTGTTCGTATCCGGATTGCCGCCTCGAGTTGGTCATCGACTCGTTAGAGACCGATGACCCATCCCTGGTTGGCGAGGCGGCTCACATCGTTGCAGAACAGTCTAATGGACCGCGAGGCGATTCTACCCTGGCGCTCGAGCAGCGCAATACCTACTCCAATCTCATCCTCCTCTGCAATGTACATCACAAACTGGTCGACGATCAGACAACGACCTATACCGTGGAGAACCTGCAATCCATGAAGGCCGAACACGAAGCCTGGGTCCGTTCCAAGCTGTCAGGCTTTGACCCAAAGAAACAACAGGAAGACGAACGATGGGCCGGTTACATCGTCGAATGGCAAACCCGATGTGACCTAGACAATTGGCTGGCCGAGACATCCCACCTATTTGCGCCCATCCCCGAGATCCGGACCGAATTCCTAGGACAGCTCGACCAGTTGCGCGACTGGCTCCTATCGCGCGTCTGGCCGGAGAGCGGAGCTCTCATTCGCAAAGCCCTGGAGAATTTCAGGATGGTTTTGAACGATCTGCTTCTCGAATTCCGGAGACGCAAGACCCGCGAAGACCTGGGGGACTTTGCAGTCACCGAACAGTTTTACAAGATCCGGGAATGGGACGAGGCGACGTATCAGCGGCTTCTGAAACAGTTCGAATTCCATGTGGATCTGATCCACGATCTCACGTTTGAGCTCACGCGAGCGGCGAACTACGTCTGCGACCAGGTCCGCGAGAGTCTCGACCGAACCTTCCACATCGAGCCAGGAGTTTTGCTTGTCAGCCGAAGCGCCGGAATGAGCTGGTACACGATCCGCACGGAGTATCGCGATGAGGAGCGTACCGAGTTTCCCTATCCAGGACTGAAGGCGTACATGGATGCCCGTACCTCGAGGAGCTATTGCGTCGGCCAGGGCCAGCCTCCGTTTCAAAACGAATTCGCCTTGTAGATTAGATCGTCGTTCTGATTGCTGGCTGCAGGCCATGCGATTTCTTATCGACCGGGAACATAAGAATGACAGGTGAATCGGCGACAACCTGCCATGTTGAGATTCGTGAATCAGGTCGGCAAGTTCCTAGCCGCTGAGCCAGCTATTCCGAACCCGCTGCCACCGTTGAAACACTACATTGGAGTAGTCCCGATCAAGTGCGCCTTGCGTGATGTGCGAGGTGCCTGCAAGAATCAGGACGAAAAGACGGCATCCATGTACGAATTCCATTGGGCTCACGGATCATTGGTCAACTCCGATCTGGTGTCGGAGATGAGTAAGTTGTATTCAAATCACTATGGTGTCTGGGGACCGAAAGGGCGGAGACCGGGAAAGCCGATCCGACTCTCTCCAGATCAAATCAGAAAATGGCTGACTTCCGATTCCCTTGTCGTTTGGGCGGACGCATTCGGACAAATGATCGGATATGCTATTGCCGTTCATGTGCAATTGCCTGGCCATGGCAATATTGCTTGGATTACACAGCTTGTCGTTCATAAGGAACATCGGCAAGTGGACGTCGGCAAGCGGCTTCTGTTTACGGTGTGGGGTTTTTCCGACTATTTTGCGTGGGGTCTGTTGAGCGCCAATCCCTATGCTGTCAGAGCCCTCGAAAAGGCGACTAGGCGAAGGTGCCACCCAGCCATAATCGCGCAACACGCAAAAGCCTTGCTTGGCTTAGGAGAGAAACAGGTGCATTATTTGGATCCTTCGAGAGCGACGGCGATCAATGCAGAGGAATCGTGCGTTGATACTGGCTTCCCGCTCGACCACTCAGAATTACCGGTGATGATTGACAGCGCGACGAGTGAATCGAAACCCTGGACTCTGGGCAAGCTCCGAGATGGTTGGGAATGGTTTGCTTTCACATTTCACGATCAGGAACAGTTCACTCTGGCTGAATCAGAGTTGCAGGAGATGTTGACCGCCTCGGATCGGGTTACGAAGCAGGCCTACGCACGGATGCAATCTCAGTGGCGCTCGCATCCGTGGGCAAAATACGCTGCCAAAGAAGTGGATCTTTTCCTCAAAGCCTGCGACGTTCCGCCGGCCGCATTGGTGCTGGATTTCGGTTGCGGTGACGGAAGACATTCTATTGAATTTGCGAAGCGCGGGTTCCGTGTAACCGGCGTCGACTATCTGCCCGAATCAATCAATGCTGCAAAGGGGGCGTCGGACGATTCCGCCACTGCAACGAGTGTTAGGTTTCACGCCGGCGATTGCAGGACCACAGAGATCAGCGGAGAATTCGATCTGGGAATTTGCGTCTATGATGTCGTCGGAAGTTACGCAGATGACCGCGAGAACATGGCGATTCTGGTAAACCTTGCGAAGCACATTCGGCCTGGCGGTTATGCATTTCTATCTGTAATGAACATGGAGCTCACCGAGAAAATGGCGAAGAACTGGTTTTCGATCTCGTCTGAACCCGACAGATTGCTAACCCTTTCTCCAAGCAGCATCATGGAACGATCGGGCAATGTTTTCAATCCGGACTTCTATCTGATTGATCGCGACCAGCGCGTGGTATACCGCAAGGAGCAGTTTCGCAGGGGTGACACGCTCTTCGAGGAACTACTTGTGAGGGATAGACGATACACCGAAGAAGAGATCAGGAGAATGTGTAACGCCGCGGGATTTGAAGTGATATGGACGCGGTTCGTGCGCTCGGGACATTGGGAAGAGCCACTAGACCACCTCAGTGAGAGCGCCAAAGAGATTCTGGTTATGTGCCGAAAGCCGGCACAAGAAGATCGTCAGGAAAAATTGTTTCTGTAGGTGATGGGCTTTTCCATGCTGTAGTTCACTTCAGTCGGAAAGAGTCAACCCGAGCACTCTTAGAGCCTCCACCAAGTCCGGATCGTCTTCAGCTATTTTCCGCGAACTCGGCTGATTAATGGGAGATCGATCCGGCATCGTCCAGTCTTCGAAGATCGCCCAGTTCTCAATCGAGTGGCCGTAGCGAGAGTGGTAGAAGACCCCAGCGAATCCGAGTTCGAATGCAACCCGGCCGGCCTGTTGTGTCAATCGGCGCGGTTCGGCCCGTTCAAGCGAACTCAGGTCGATGTCCTCCATCCCAAGTTTCACCGCAACCTCGGCCAGTGCTGTCCGCAGGTGGCTGACCCATTCGAGAGCGTAAATGTCCGCATACTCGCCTTCGACATTGGCCGAGCCGATGCTGCGTCCTTTGAGCCATGCTTTGCGGACCGTGCCGAACGCCGTAAAGTCATCCTCTCCGTTTTCCATGAGCGCCAGGTCTGCGACGAACGAGACATCCACGCGAAAACGCGCCAGGGTTTCAACGAAGCATCCCAGCCGTTGCGAAGACGCGTAGAGAACTCGGTAGACACCCATTGGGTCATCGAACCGGTTTCCGAAGGTTCCGTCTTCCTTGGCACAGGCCCAATCAGGAACCGCCCATGCCTCGTCATCCCTGCCAACACGGAAAGGCGGCCTTAGAGGCCGCTTCGATTCAAGATTCATTGTGTTCGCTCCTAGCCCCCAAACCCGACAACCCTGCCAGACCCGCATCCCTCTGGACCAAATCCGCGCGTTGGCACCAATTCGCTTTCACCCTCATTTTTGATCCTGGCTTACTGTCCCCTATTGTCTGTGAAGAAGTCGGTAGATAACGAACGATGGAAATTTGAAGGGCGCTCTCGTAGATGAGCCTTGAGAATTAACTGAGCCCCACTCTCCGCATTCAATCGCCACTTCTCGATGCCTTGGGAGTGATCTTTTGTTCCAGCTCCTCCTGCCTGCGCATCAGGCCCAAGCTAAGACTCTTTGGAGCCTGCTCGAAGGCAATGAGAAGACCAGGATCGGAAACTATCCGCCTGTCGGCCATGATCCCATGCGAAGGAAACCAACGGCCCTGCTCGAATTCATACGTGAGAGCCGTGAGTGCCGGGTTCTGCTCGCGGAAGCTGTCGATCAACCTCGCGGCCTGCGCTGCTGCAGCCGCCAATTCCGCATGAGCGGCATAGTGTCGCTCCACATCGCGGCCTCGGAAGAGGAACGAAACAAAGGGAAACGGTCCTGGCTATTTTCTTTTCGTCTTGAGCAGCTGGCTCAGATCGTCGAGTCCTTCCCGGTCAAGAACGGTCCCTAGCTTGGTATCGCTCCGGTACCCCCTGGCGAAATCCTCGCCGTATTCCTCGCGTAGGGTCCCAACCAGAGTGTCACTACGCTTCTTGCGGATCTCACCATCCTCGTTGCGAGAACGGGCATCAAGACCGGTGTGCTTGGGCGGCTTTGCCATGTACGTTTCTCCTCGGGAAGTGCCGGAAGGTCGAAAGTTGAAACCACTCGCCGATTCTTCCTGGCCGAGCGCCTGATGAATCAGCGATTTCAAATAAGTCTGGTACTTCATCCCCCGGCGTGCAGCATGCATGCGGGCCTTCTCAATGTCTTCGGGATCGAGTCGGATGGTGGTGGTCGGGGTATTGCCACGTCGCGTCACACTGCCGCGCCCCAACCTGCCCTCCCCCGCCGCCCGCTGAAACGTGCTACCGAGTTGACCTTGATTCTCGGCCCACCAGCGGGCCTCGTCACCCTCGGTCTCGAATTGAGGGATCTTGAGGATCTGTTCCATACTTCCCCTTTTCGACGATGTAGAGATGCTTCAGTGTCCTTGAGGCGTCCCAGGCCGTGATGACCCGGATTTTGGTCCCGCGCCACGTGGAGATCAAGACCAGAATACGGCCGGCATTCGTCTCACCAAGTTGGGCGAACCGTTCTTCGCCGGCTTCTGTTTGAAATTCGAGATCGAAAGGCTCGTTGGTTACGACCTGTTCTGCTTCCGCCGGAGAGACACCGTGCTCCTCGATGTGATTGATGTTGTTCTGGTCCCAGTCAAATTCCAGCATCTAGCCTCCAAAGCGCCACGAGCGCTCCTCGTCTTGACATGCATCGCTATCTCTCCTCTCTCTTCTTTTCTGTTTTTTGTTTAGATTGGTCTGTGGTTGAGTCGTGGTCGATTCAGAGTATCGCTGCTGCCAATGTAGCTACAGTGTAGTTACATGTCAAGGGGGGGTACCAGGGTTGCCGGGCGGCTAGACTCTGACGGGCCCAGCTTCCCACGCGCACTCTCCTCTGGCCCTGGCGCTGCGCCTAGACCCATGCGACCCGACCACCGTGGGGCTTCCAAAGACCGAAACCCGGCGGCATAACCCGAAAGTAATAGAAACAACTTGCCTTAGGGGATGCTTGGGCTTTTTGTCGTGTGCTATGCTTTTCTCCCGTTTTCATGGCCAAGCGCAGCCGTTCTCTAAATCCGGTGACGCCCAGGCGTGCCCTTGTGGACACCGAGGTGATCTATTGCGGCGACAACCTCGACAAACTCCATGACCTTCCTGACTACTCGATCGATCTGATTTACATCGACCCGCCGTTCAATTCCAACCGCAACTACGAAGTGTTCTGGGGGGAGACGAAAGAGAAGCGGGCTTTTGAGGACCGCCATGCGTCGACCCAGGCGTATATCGAATTCATGCGGCCGCGCTGCGTTGAGTTAGCACGGGTCCTCAAGTCGACTGGGAGCTTCTACTATCACTGCGACTGGCACGCCAGTCACTACGTCAAGGTCATGCTCGATCAAGTCTTCGGCGAGAACAACTTTGTCAACGAAATCGTCTGGAAACGTCAGACCTCGCATAACGATGCCAAACAGGGCAGCAAGCACTTTGGCCGGCTCCATGACGTTTTGTTGTTCTACCACGGCGGCAGCAAGCAGTACACATGGAACCATCAATATCTGCCGCTGGACCAGTCCTACATTGACTCGCACTATTCGCAAGTGGATGAATCGGGGAATCGGTTTCAATGGGGTGATCTGCGGGCGCCCGGCGGTGCCGCGCCAGCCAAGGGCAATCCGCGTTACAAAGTATTGGGAGTCGACGGCTACTGGCGCTATAGCGCCGAAAACATGGAGAGGCTGATCCGCGAGGGTCGCGTCGCGATTCCACCGGGAGGACAAGTCCCGCGATTCAAGCGCTACCTGAAAGAGTCAAAAGGACTGCCCGTCGGTTCGGTCTGGGACGACATCAGTCCGGTCAATTCCCAGGCCAAGGAGTCGCAAGGCTATCCGACGCAGAAGCCCATTCCACTCCTCGAGAGAGTTATCCAGGCATCGTCGAACGAAGACGATATCGTGCTGGACGCATTCTGTGGATGCGGAACCGCACTAGAGGCTGCACAGAATCTGAGACGGCAATGGATCGGGATCGACAATTCGCCGACGGCTTGCCGGGTGATGGCCAAGAGGCTCCGGGACAACTGTGGAATGCGCGAAGACGAGAGGCTGTGGAAGATCGGTCGGGGATTCATCGTGCGCGATCTTCCCTGGACCGAGGAACAGCTGCGCAAGCTGCCGCCCTTCGAGTTTGAAAATTGGGCGGTCATTGCGATCGGAGGCGTGCCCAACAAGTGCCAAGTCGGCGACATGGGAATTGACGGGAGAATCTATCCGGTCTCCGCGCTTCCGGAGCGAAAAAGAGCATCCGATCAACTGGCATTCATGGATGAGTGGTTTCCCATCCAGGTTAAACAGAGAGACAAGGCCGGGCGGCCCGATGTGGACTCGTTTGAGGCGGTGATGATCCGAGAAAATCGACAACAGGGCTTCATCGTTGCCTTCGATTTCACGCTGGATGCGGAGAATGAAGTCCGTCGATTCCTGCGCAAGGAGCGGCGCGAGATCAAGCTCGTGCGCGTCAGGGAACTCCTGGAAGCCGCCGGGCCCGCGCTTCCCAAAAAGAAGCCGCCACAGTCGGAACAGATGCCGCTCCCCGGTGTCTCCATACTTTCGAGGTAGGGTCCGACCGACTTGGCCCGCTGATCCAGTTGCGCCACCGGCATATTGGCGAAGATTACTAGGGGGCGCATATCTTAAATCTGGGTGAGCAAGATAGCAATACAGACTTGCGAAATCAGAGACGGGTCGAAGTGGAAGCAGATCGACATTGTGGAGGGTCTTGCGTTGAAGGGCGAAGACATGAGATGCCATGAATGTCACGGCAGAGTCGTTCCGATGAAACAGTACAGTACGGGTGCCAAGGCTCACTTCGAGAACGTCGTTGCGCATAAACGGTGCTCGACCGAAGAGCGGACATTCTGCGGCACCAAAAGCCTCCACCCTCACGCCGTCGGTCGAACTGCCGCTTCCTCCGTAGCGTTGTCAGCATTTATTTACCGGCATCGGCTCAGGCACTCAGAGCGGGAAGAGAATCAAACAAGGTGTTGATCTCCTTGACCACGCGCTCGATCGTATCGGCACCTGGCAGGCTAATCGA
>Ga0335072_10009563_pt1 | contig 13975 bp, 9 predicted proteins | sample Lox_Sample_21_FD_206725 | JGI IMG/M metagenome (GOLD analysis project Ga0335072, IMG submission 206725) | Soil microbial communities from Loxahatchee National Wildlife Refuge, Florida, United States - Lox_Sample_2.1 | ecosystem: Environmental > Terrestrial > Soil > Wetlands | place: USA: Florida...
ATGCCGACTGCACCTCTGGCCGCACCGGCATCACGGTCTCATCAATCTCAATCCCCACTCCCGAAGAGTTTGCAATCTCATTCAGCGTCGATGCCAGCCCTCCGCGCGTAGGATCGCGCATCGCGTGCACCGAATTGCCCACCGCGTCCAGCACATCACCAATCAACCCGTTAAGCGCCGCGCAATCGCTGCGAATTTGGCTCTCGAACTCCAGCCCCTCCCTCACGCTCATAATCGCCATACCGTGATCGCCGATCGTTCCCGACACCAGCACCGCGTCGCCCGGCCGCGCGCGATGCGGACCAACAGTGATCCCCTCGCGAATCACGCCCACACCCGTGGTGTTGATGTAAACGCCGTCGCCGTGGCCGCGCTCCACCACTTTCGTATCGCCAGTAACAATCTTCACGCCCGCCGTCGCCGCTGCCTTCGCCATCGCGTCGACAATCGCCGCAAGCTGCGCCAGCGGAAACCCTTCTTCAAGAATGAGTCCCGCAGAGAGGAACTTCGGAATCGCCCCGCTGACGGCCAGATCGTTGACCGTGCCGTTCACGGCCAGCTCGCCAATCGATCCGCCCGGAAAAAACAGCGGCTGCACCACAAACGAATCGGTGCTGATCGCAATGCGTCCGCCACTCAGTTCCAGCACCGCCGCGTCGCCCAGATTCTCAAGCGCGGGATTGCGGAACGCCGGCAGAAACAAATGCTCCACCAGCTCATTGCCCAGCTTCCCGCCGCCTCCATGCCCCATCACGATCGTCGGATAATCAGCCAGCGGCAGCGGGCACGACCAGTTCGCGAAGTCGGGAGCCTGTTCAGGCATAATGAGGTCCCCCGGTTCTCAAGAATTCGTGAGGGGCTGGCTCGGCCGTGGCAATAACCAGGGTTGTAGCGGTTTTGTAAAAGGGCACGACTTCAGTCGTGCCGATAGGGCCACCAAAATGAGTTGGGGCTTTAGCTCCTGAGCGACGGTCTTGAGGAATCTTACCCATTGACGGCTCCCGATAACGCCGAGCCCGCATTGGCCAACTCATCCGCCGACAAAAACCGCCCGTAGTTGAAATACGCCGCGCAAGCGCCCTCGCTCGAAACCATGGTCGCGCCCAGCGGATGACGCGGCGTGCATTCCTTGCCGAACGCCGGGCACTCGGCTGGCTTGATCACTCCGCGCAGCACCTCGCCCGAGTGACAGAGCGGCGACTCCACCGTGCGAATGCCCTCAATCTGGAATCGCACCTCCGCATCGAACTCGCGGTAATCCGCATTCAGCCGCCACCCGCTCCTGGGAATCACGCCAATCCCGCGCCACGCCCGATCGGTCACTTCAAAAACTTCTCCCAGCAGCTTCTGCGCCGGCCGATTGCCCTCAAAACTCACCACGCGCTCGTACGCGTTCTCAACTTCGTGTTTCCCCGCCTCAAGCTGGATGACCGTCCGCCTGATTCCGTCCAGCAGATCGAGCGGCTCAAAGCCGGTTATAACAATCGGTACTTTGAATCGCTCCGCCAGCGGCGGATACTCCCAATACCCCATCACGCTGCACACGTGCCCCGCCGCCAGAAAACCGTTAATCTCGGTTCCCGGAGCGCTCAGAATCGCTTCAATCGCGGGCGGCACCAGCACATGCGAAACCAGCACTGAAAAATTCCTGATGCCGCGCCGCTTGGCCAGGTGCACGCTCATGGCGTTGGCCGGCGCAGTGGTCTCAAATCCCACCCCAAAGAAAACCACCTGCTTGTGAGGATTCTTTTGCGCCAGCTCGACCGCATCGAGCGGCGAATACACAACCCGCACATCCCCGCCCGCGCCCTTTACCTGGAACAGGTCGCGATCGGTCCCCGGCACGCGCAGCATGTCACCAAAAGAACAGAAAATGACGCCCGGTTGCGCGGCAATGGCCAGCGCCTTGTCAATCAGTTCCAGCGGAGTAACGCACACCGGACACCCGGGCCCGTGAACCATCTCCACACCGGCGGGCAGCATCTGGTCAATTCCATTTTTGATAATCGAGTGCGTCTGCCCGCCGCAAACCTCCATAATCTTCCACGGGTGCGTCGTGACGGCATGAATCTCGCGCGCCAGCCGTTGCGCAATTTCGCCGTTCCGAAACTCGGTCAGGTACTTCATCCGTCACCAAACAATTCCAGTCATCCTGAGCCGGGTGCCCCCGGGTCTGGATTTTCAGACCGGGGATACCACAACCCTCAATCCGCCTTCGCTGACCCGCCGACCCGCTGACCAGCTTCTTCCCCACAACTACCATCCGGACGCGCCGACTGCGGCGCTTCAGCCGCCCGCGCAAACGCCTCTTCCTCGCTCGCAAGTTCCTCTTCCAGCATGCCCATCTTGCGGAACACTTCCAGCGTCTTCTCGGCAGTTTCGGCGTCCAGCTTTGAAATGGCAAACCCAACGTGGACAATGGCATAGTCGCCCACTTCAATGTCGGGGACGTAGTCCAGGCAGACTCGTTTCACAATGCCGCCAAAGTTCACGCGGCCGATGCGCAGGTCGCCCTCATTCACAATTTCGTCAACGCGGCCGGGGATAGCAAGGCACATGGCAACTACGTTATACCCCCCAGCCCGAACCACCAAATGTGATTTAGATCACCTCAAGAGAAACCTTTCCTGCTATCGAGCCAGCCCCGGACGACGTCCTTTAAATCCTTCCAGAAGAACGAGGCAAGTACGGCGACCGCAATCACGAGCCACCTGAGCCCCCTCTTGTCGCGGTCGAGTATCCATCCGGCAAGCGGAGCGAATCGCGTTCCCCGAAGCCAACCCGCAAACAGGAAGAATCCGAAAAGACCGAAGACAACCACCAGCGCCGTAACCAGGAGCTTCAGAATGTCGTGGGGCGGGCGAATGGCTGCCGGCTCCAGCGTGGGAAGAAAGCCCGATCCGCCCGGCCGCCCGAGGTTGACCAACACGAGAATGTAACGGTCGCCCTCGCTCAGTCTCGCAACCGCCCGGTTCCAGTCCTCTTCCTCGTGCAGGTCGTTGCTGTGGTGGTGCGCCGTAATCTTGTGGACGAGGCCGGCGATCTTTTGCTCGTACTGTTTCTGGTCGTAGTCGCGGTCAAACTCAGCGCTCACCTCGGCCATATCCGGCAGCGTCCAGTCAGTCTCAGAAAAGTAGAGCATCCTGCGCTCGACTTCCGTGAGCGGAACGCCTTCCTTTTCAGCTTCTCTCGCGATACAGCCAGCGATGAAGTCCAGCGCCTGCTTGTCCGTACGGAACTCTTTCACGGGAAGAATTCTACAGCCATACAGTGCAGTCGGCAGGCACACAGCTCCGCCAACACACTGACCCCTGATCTCTGTTCTCTGTTCTCTGTTCTCTGCCCTCTGTTCTCTGCTCTCTGCTCTCTGATCTCTGATCTCTGATCTCTGATCTCTGCCTTTAATCCGATACCATCGTCTCGCCCGGCAGAATCGGCCGCGTGCGCGGCAGCACGCCGCGTTCAGCCAGCCAGCCTACAATCCCCAGCACGCCCACAAACACCGCGAGCTTGATGAGCGACCCGGTCCGCGTCTCCGGCAGCGCCTTCCACAAAATCAGCAGCACGGTTTGGGCAATGGTCACCGCCCACACCGATCCGTAAAAGTAGCGGCGCTCCCAGCCCTCGCCCTTGGTCGAGCGCCCCACCCGCGGCAGCATTCCGACAATGCCGAGAAAAAGAATCACGGCGCACAGCGGCGAGTAACAGTACATATAGATCTGCTTCAGCCGCCACACACCGGTCACCACCGCGTAGATAAGTCCCGCCAGGTTGAGCAACGCAAAGTTGAGCACGGCGTTCCACGCAAACGTGTAGCAGATACGCCGGTAGAGCGGATTGGGCTTGTCTTCATCGAAGCGCAGAATATAAGGCCGATGCTCGACGCCCGGCAACTGCGCATGGTAGCCGGCTATCGCCACGCCAATCAGCACGATCGAGAGCCAGATCGTGTTGCCCAGGTGAAAGCCCCGCTCAAACAGGCTGAAGGTGAGCGGCCCCGGCGCCAGAAAGAAGACCCATATCCAGATGGGCAGGTGGCACATGCGGTAGACCACGGTGTTGCGTTCGCGGATTTTTCGTTGTTCGGCGTACTCCAGCTTTCCGCTGTATCCCATGGGCGTAGTCTCGCGTAGCAGGGAACGGCACGTCAAACCCGCCACCGTCCCCATTGGGAGCCGAACGGTTTGTTACGCGTGATAGACTCCGTTTGCGCTGGAAATCGAATGAATACAGGAGGCAAATGACAACGATGCTCAATCGCTGGTCGAGCGTGCTTGCGATGGTTGCCGCAATAAGCGCGGGAATGGTTTGCGCCGCGCAGGACGCAAAGAAAACTACCTGGGTGGGGACCTGGGCGGCGTCGCCCATGCAAGTTGAAGCCCACGCCATGAGGCCGTTTGCCCTCACAACGCTTCGCCAGATCGTTCACATCTCGAACGGCGGCGATCAGGTGCGCATCCGTCTCACCAATGCGTACGGCACTGATTCGCTGGCCATCGCCGACGTGCACGTCGCGGTGAGCGCGGGCGGCTCATCCATCAAGGAGGGCACCGATCATGCCGTCACCTTCGGCGGCGCCAGCAGCATTCGGCTCCCGCCCGGGGCCGAAGTTTATTCCGATGCGGTTCCGATCGCCGTGGCTCCGCTCTCCGATCTCGCCATCAGTTTCTATCTTCCCAACCAGGTCATGCGCGCTGAAACCTATCATCAGCTCGGCCTGCAAACCAACTACCTGGCGAATGGCGATCAGGCCGGCGAGGCAACGCTCGGCGACGCAACCGAGCTTGACTCCTGGTACTTCCTCGATGGCGTCGACGTGCCTGCGGTCGAGGGTTCGAGCGCCATTGTAACGTTAGGCGATTCCATCACCGACGGCGCTCTCTCCACCCCCGACACCAATCGCCGCTGGCCCGACCTGTTGGCAGCGCGGCTCAAGCAGGAGCACGGGCTCGAGAATGTTGCCGTGCTGAACCAGGGCATCAGCGGCAACCGCGTGCTCAACCAGGGCGCCGGGGCGAGCCTCATCTCGCGTCTCGATCGCGACCTGCTGGCGCAGGACGGCGTCAAGTATGTCATCGTGCTCGAGAGCATCAACGACATTGGCCGCCTGGCCTCGCAGTCGATGGCGCCGGAAGACGAAATTACCGCCGGCAATCTCGAGTATGGACTGCGCCTGCTTGCCGACGCCGCGCACCAGCACGCAATCAAAATCTACGGCGCGACGCTTACCCCGTACGGCGGCGCAGGATACTCCTCCGAAAAAGGTGAACAGATTCGCCAGGCGGTGAACGACTGGATTCGCTCGAGCGGCGTCTTCGATGGCGTGGTCGATTTCGACAGGATCACGCAGGACCCGGCCAATCCAAAGAGATTCAATCCGGCTTACGACTCCGGCGATCACCTGCACCCCAACGATGCAGGCTACAAAGCAATGGCTGACGGCATTGATTTGAAGCTGTTCGCGAAGTAGGCAGCATACGAGCTGGAGCGGCGCCGGCAAGCGCAGTCCTGGGGGGAAATTGAGCCATGGCCAACGCGAAGAGAGATATCGCTGCCGCAATTGGGCTATTCTGTGTTGCGCCGCTTGTGGCCGAATACCTGCTCGGCGACTTTCCACTCACTGTGTTGTCGCCGCTGCTCATCATGGCGCCTCTTTATGGAGGCGGCGCGCTGCTCATTCGCGAGCTCGCCCGCCGCAATGGCCGCGGCTGGCCAACCATGCTGTTGCTGGGCGCGGCATACACGCTGGTTGAGGAGGGCTTTGCCACGCAGTCGCTGTTTAATCCCGACTACCTCGGCATGCACATGCATCTGCTCGACCACGCGTGGATGCCTGCCTTCGGCATCAGCGCCTGGTGGACGCTCTTCATGTTCAATGTTCACGCCTTTTGGAGCATGGGGGTTTCAATCGCATTGGTTGAGGGCTTGACGCCGGCGGACGCGCAGAAGCCGTGGCTGGGAAAAATCGGCCTCTCGATTGCAGCTCTGCTGTTTGCAGCGGGTATAGCGGCCAACGCAGCTTTCAGCATCAAGCACGATCATTTCTTCGCATCGAGGGCTCAATTCGCTACTGCATTCGTTTTCATCGTTCTGTTTGTCTGCACTGCATTCTTGATTCCCTTCCGCGGCGGGCGCCGGCAACCTGGCGTGACCCTGCCGGCCTGGCTCACCGGCTTCGCGGCCTATGCCCTGGGGATGTGCGTGCTCAAGACTCCTCCGACCTGGGACTGGGGCGCGGTTGCCATCATCGCGGTGATCGATGCGGTGTTTCTGGCGATGATTGAAAAGCTTTCACGCAAAGGGAAATGGACGGCGCTCAACACTTTGAGCATCGCTGGTGGCGGCGCCGCGGCTTACGGGGCAAACGCGTTCTTCCAGTCGCCAGTTCTCGGAGGCGGCAACAAACTCGCGGTGCTCGCCAGTCACATGATTCTGTTGTGCGGGGCGTTGGCATTGACAGCGGTGGGAATCCGGCGCACCGCGCGTTGGATGAATAGCGACAACGTGGCGTCGAATGCAGGCTGAACCAAGCGCATAACGAATTCAGAACGCTCACAGCCCGCTTAAGTCACGCGTGCCCCGCTTTCAAGGGGACCCGGAAACCCACGGGGTCGGGTAGCGGACGCCAGTCTTTTTTCGCCAGGGTGAATAATTGCCAAACCAAGCAGCTTCTGTAGTTAACAGCCACTGACCCGGAAGTTGGCGCTGCCGGAATTGCGACAAAAGTAACGTTGATTCACACTCGGTTTTGGATATACTTAATCCGAATTGATTACATCAAAAGAGTTTTTTGCCACCTCTAATTGCATAAATTCTTGCCTTGACGATCCCGTATGAGGAGCACCTATGCAAGTACCGTCGGGACGCCCCTCCCTGTCACGACTCGCTGTTCCTTTGGCGTTGTCCTTGCTTTCCACGTCCCTTATCACCGGCTGTAATTCCTTCACGCTAGGCAATGTCAGCAAGGCTGCTGCGATCTCCGCCTCGAGCACCACGATCCGGGTGAATCAACAACTTCAATTCACCCCGACCCAGCTCTACCCCGGCGATCAGCTCACCTATTACGTGAACGGCGTGCAGGGTGGTAATGCGCAACTTGGGACGATCACCAGCGCCGGCCTTTATACCGCGCCCGCGGTTGTGCCCGCGCCGGATTCAGTGGTGGTCACAACCACTTCCGCCATGTTCCCCCAGGCTCCCCAGGGATCGGTGGCTCTTCAGGTGTGGAATCCAATTCCCGTCCTCAGCTCTGTCACTCCCACCGGTTTTACCGAGGGAACCACGACCGTACAGATCGGCGGTTCGCAGTTCGTTTATGGCGCGCAGATCAGTTGGAACGGCGCGTTCCTCGAAACCACCTATATCTCCGACACAGAACTGGTCGCGGTAATCACGGCGCCCAATCCAGGCACCTTCCCGTTGACGGTGACCAATCCCAATCCTGGGTCGGCTAGCGCCAATCCCATTTCAGTAAAGGTCGGCCCGGGCCAGGTCGTACTGCAGCTCGACACCAGCGGCGGAACAGACGTCCGCGTCTCGAATTCTCTTACCTTGGGTCTCACTGTTAATGGAACCGATAACCCCGCCGTGACTCTTGCCGTGAACGGTATCGCCGGCGGTAATTCCACCGTGGGAACTGCGGTCTCAAAAAACGGCCTGATCACCTACACCGCGCCGGCGGTGGTTCCCACTCCAAGCAATATTGTTCAGCTCACGGTCACCAGCGTTGACAATCCCACGGTCTCCATCGCCCAGAACATTGCGGTAATGAATCCGATTCCGATTCTGAACTCTGCTTCCCCCATGTCATTTAATCCGGGCCCGGCCACGATTGTGCTCACAGGCAATAAATTCATCTCTGGTGCGCAGGTCCTGGTAGACGGCTCGGCGGTAACTACCACCTTCAACAGCGGAACCCAGCTAACTGCGAGCGTTGACCTCACCCAGCCCGGCAACCTCGATTTGCAGGTCTTGAACCCGGCGCCCGGTCCAGCCACATCCGCCGATCTTATCGCCACCGTCAATGGCACGCCGCCGGTCCCTGTTGTGAGCCCTCAGGATGCCGCCCGCTTCCTTGAGCAGGCAACCTTCGGCGCAACCGATGCAGACATCCGCACCGTTTCCATGAACGGCTTCCAGTCCTGGCTCAACCAGCAGTTCAGTATCGCTGAGACCCCTGAGGAGCCGGCCGTCGAACAGGCGGTAATCGTGGACAACCCGCCCTGCGTTTCCAGCGATGTCAAGTGCAACGCGGCTCTATTTGTTCAGAACAGCTCCGACGAAAATCTCGTCCAGGCTCAATTCTGGCAGCAGGCCTTGTCTGGCAACGACGAGTTGCGCGAGAGAGTGAAGTACGCCCTGACCCAGTTGTTCGTCATATCCAGCAACAATTCCACCCCCATCCAGAGCATGCCGCGCGGCGAAGCCGGCTACTACGACACGCTGGGCAACGACGCGTTCGGAAACTTCCGCCAGCTTCTCAACGATGTGACTCTGAGTCCGATGATGGGGCAGTTCCTCAACATGCTCGGCAACGACAAGGGCAACGCCACCACCGATCCCGATGAGAACTATGCGCGCGAGGTGATGCAGCTCTTCACCATCGGCCTCTGGCAACTCAACGACGATGGCTCGCAAAAGCTGGATGCGAACGGGAATCCCATACCCACTTACTCAAATACCGACGTGATGGGACTGGCCGCCGTCTTCACCGGATTCAGTTGGAATATTCCCGGCGATGACACCGACACCGCGTGGTCCAATTGCTGCATCTACGTGGGCCCGGGATACGGCGAAGAGCTGCTGCCCATGCAGAGTTTCGCCAGTCACCATTCCACGGTCGAAAAGCAATTCCTCGGCGCCACCATTTCCGCCTCGGGCGTCCCGGATCCCGACGGCGATCTCAAAATCGCGCTCGACACCATTTTCAACCATCCCAATCTGCCCGCTTTCTTTTCCAGGCAGATGATCCAGCATCTGGTCACCAGCAATCCCAGCCCGGCTTATATCAACCGGGTTGCGCAGGTGTTCAAGGACGATGGAACCGGCGTGCGCGGAAATCTTCAAGCGGTGATTTCGGCCATTCTGCTCGATCCCGAAGCGCGCGACACCGCAGCCGCAACTTCAAACCCGCAGTTCGGAAAAGTAAAGGAGCCTCTGCTGCGTTATACCGAGTGGGCGCGAGCTTTCACGGCGCAGTCGGCCACCGGCTCCTATAACCTCGGCTCGACTGAAGATCCCATTTACGGGTTGGGCGAGATGTGGCTCCGTTCGCCCACCGTCTTTAACTGGTTCAGTCCCGGATATACGCCTCCGGGCACGCCCATCGCGACCGCTAATCTGCTGGCCCCCGAGACCCAGATAACCAATGTCTCAACGGTAGTCGGTTTCATCAACTACATGCAGAACGCCGTCGGCGCAACATCCACTCAAGGGTCCGACGTCTTCTCGTCCTACGCCGAAGAGATCCGGCTGGCGGCGACGCCCGATCAACTGATGGATCGCATCAATCTGCTGTTGATGGCCGGCCAGATGAGCAACTCGCTGTACACCCAGATTGAGACCGCGGTCGAATCCATTCCCATACCCACCGGCGACCAGGCGGCAATCACCGCCGCCCTTCTTAGCCGCGTGCAAACGGCTGTCTATCTCACCGTCGCATCACCTGACTTCGCCGCCCAGCAATAGGAGCCCACTATGTGCAAACTCCATCAAACGCGCAGGCAATTCCTGAGAACCGCCTCCCTGGCATCCATGGCCGGGTTCTACGTCAGCCCCTTCTTCCTGGAACTGAACTCAGTTGCCGCCATGGCCCAGGAAAGCAGCGGGTCGGATTATCGCGCGCTGGTCTGCGTGTATCTGCAGGGCGGCAACGACGGGCACGGCACCGTCATTGCGACCGATACTGATTCCTATAACGCCTTCGTTCAGGCGCGATCGGGGGCGCCGGGCCTGGCATACCCAATGAGCGAATTGTTGCCCATTACTCTCCAGACTCCGCAGAGCGGCCGCACTTTCGCGCTCAACCCCTACTTGACCGGAGTGCAGAATCTGTTCAACGCCGGCCGCGCCGCAATTGTTGCCAATACTGGCACGCTCGTGGTTCCCGCCACCAAGACTCAGATCGATGCCAACTCGGTCACATTACCCGACTCGCTCTTCTCCCACTTCGATCAGACCGCAGCATGGCAGGCGATCTCCTCGAATCTGGGCAGCGGCCAGCATCTCGGCTGGGGTGGCGCCGTCGCTGACGCAATCGAATCCATGAACATGAATTCGAATTCGATCTTCACCTGCATCTCAACCTGTGGCAACGCTCTGTTCCTCGCCGGTAATTCTTCAGTGCAGTTGAATGTCACTCCCGCCGGGCCAATCCCCATCGCCGGACTCTCCCAGCCTCCGTTTGGCGCCACCACCAACCCGCTCAACTCCATCCTGACTGCCGACGAAACCAACCTCTTTGCCCAGGAGTACCAATCCGTCATCAATCTCTCCATAAAGGCACAGTCTACGATGGCAACTGCCATGGCTCCGGCCGGTGAAGGAGGTGTTGCCAACCCGCCGCCGTACCTCGATCCTGTCTCCAACAAGCTTATGGACAACCCGCTCGCTGACTCGCTTCAAACGGTTGCGCGGATCATCGCGGGCAGGTCGATGCTTGGAGTCACGCGGCAGATCTTCTACGTCCAGCTCGGCAGCTTCGACACCCATAACGACCAGGCCCAGGTTCACTCCCAGCTTCTCACCCAGTTAGGCGCGGCCTTCGAGTACTTCGACAGCCTGATGGTCGGCATGGGGCTGAGCGACCAGGTCACCGCGTTCACCATCTCCGACTTTGGACGCACTCTTACCTGCAACAGCAATGGCACCGACCATGGCTGGGGAAGTCACCATTTCGTTCTGGGAGGCGCAGTAAAGGGGCAGGATATGTACGGCCAGTTCCCGGTGGTCGGCGTCAATCAGGCCAACGATGTGGGTGAAGGAAGGCTCATCCCCACCACCGCCGTCGAGCAATATGCCGGTACGCTAGCCAGTTGGTTCGGGCTCTCCAACAGCCAGATTCAGCAGGTCTTTCCCAACTTCAACAACTTCGGTTCCAACCCCCTTCTGGGCTTTATGGGTTAAGCACAATACCGTTCACTTAACCGGCGGCTCGCAGTCAGAATCAAGTGGGTGCCCCATCCTGGCGGCGCAGGGTGCCCCCGGTCTCGATTTTGAGACCGGGGAAACCACGAATCTCAACGTGTCGGCACTTGGTCTTGTTTCTTATCAGTGCACGATTTCACAGCTTGGCGAAAAAGGCCTGCCGAAGGGGGCTTTGTAACAAGGGCACGGCTTTAGCCGTGCCGAAAACGCCTCCTGATCATCATCGGGCTTTAGCCCCTGCTGCATTTCGCGAAGGCCGAATCACTTTTTCACCTGACTCTCCAGCCGTGCCGCAAAAAGTCCAACAAAACCGCGGGCTTAAGCCCCTGTTGCCTCTCTCTCGTGCAGATCCACTTTTTCACCAAGCACTTCAGCCGTGCCGAAAAGTGCTCAAGAAATGGTCTTGTATCAGTCCGCCACCGTCGTTGCCGACCCGCGATGAATGAAAAATCTGGGTGCCCCATCCTGGCGGCGCTTTTTGCCGTCAGGGTGGGAGACCACGAATCTCAACCTGTCGGCACTTGGTCTTGTTTCTTATTAGCAATACGCTGGTCGGCATCGGAAAATATTGGACCGGTCTTTGGCGGGAAATCCTTGTAATCAACCCTGCAAATCGCCGTGTATACTGGCGCCAATAAGACACAGGAGGTCCCCGGATGAATGGTGTCAAAGATGATCTGAAAGCGGGATCGTGAGCGCGCCATTCAGGGGTGTCGACCAGCATGGCAGATCTGGAAATCAAACGCACTCAACTTCATGGAAATATCCTTGATCTCGATCTACCCAACGGCGAGGAGCGGGGAGATCCCCTGGCAACCGCATTCATCCAGAACAACTGGAATAACGCAAGGCACTTTATCGGTGAATGGTGGGATGCCTATAAAGAATGGGAAGAACATGACACCTTCAACACCGCCATGGCGCAGGGCCGGATGACGATGAGGTCGTTTGGGGAAGCCTTCGACACCCAGGTAAAAAAGACGGCGCCTATGAATATTGCGGAGACGAGCAGGTTCTACTCCGACTCCAACCGTACACAGGTTACAGACCCAACCCAACATGAAGCCGCCTTCAAGGAGGCAGTCTCGGGACCTAAACCACCGATGTTTGGGTGGAAGAAAGGCCAGGAACCTCCGCCGTCGCCCTATGCGAAACTCAATCGCGGGATCGACGCCTCCGCTTTTGCAGTTCCTGCGAATTTCGCGACCCGCGAGGCGAAGTATAAAAATGGCCTCCACGACCTCAGCGTAAAACTGGTGATTCCGAATACGGACATCAAGCAGCAGAGTCACCACCAGGGATCGACCAAACCGCACTTCTGTTTTCTGCCCATCTCGAAACCGGAAGATCAATACGTGATCTATACGCTCACTCGTTATGCAAAGGCGCTCAAGGCAACGCTCGGAGACTTTTACACGCTGATCCGCGGTTATCGAAGCGAGATGACGCGAGTAAAACTCGCCAACGAGCTCGACATGGATACCGGCCTGGTCGCTGTGGCGACACCCGGCCGCACAGACAATCTCCCCTATAAAGTCAGTTACTCCCTGGGGGGAAACACCAAGGACAAAGGACCTGATAAGAGCTACAAAATGATACCCGTCACCCCTGAAGTTCTTCGCATGCGAAGGCAGGCATATTTCATAGAACATGCGAAGGTTCTAAAGAGTGGGAATGAAGTCGTGATCGCGATGCGCAAGCATGCAGGCCCGTTCCCTGTCTACGCTGTTTATGACGCCGGCACTCTCAAGTGCTTCACGGTCGGGGCTGACAACAAACTGAAGTTCACCCCCAACAGAACCATATCCGCAACAGGAGTTGCAAATTGGTGAAGCGCCTGTGGCGAGTTCGCCGGAGATCCTGAGTTACGCATCCCGCATAATTTGCCGGCGAAGGCTACGCGCTACCTGACGCGGGCTGCGGCGTTCACTCGACCGTCACCGATTTCGCCAGATTACGTGGCTGATCCACGTCGCAGCCCCGCCGCACTGCGATGTAATAGGCAAGCAGCTGCAATGGCACTATCTCAATCAGCGGCGAAAGCATTTCGGGAGCGGGCGGAATGGGTATGACGTGCTCTACCAGGCCGCCGATCAATGCGTCGCCCTCGGTGGCGACCGCGATTACCCGGCCCGAGCGCGCGGTCACTTCCTGAATATTCGAAAGCGTCTTTTCGTAGCGCAGTTTCGAGGCCGCGTCGGCAGAGTCCCGTGTGGCAATCACCACTACCGGGAGCGACTCGTCGATCAATGCATTGGGCCCATGCTTCATTTCGCCCGCCGGGTAGCCCTCGGCGTGGATGTAGGAGATCTCCTTGAGTTTGAGCGCCCCCTCGAGAGCAATTGGAAAATGAATGCCGCGGCCCAGGTAGAGAAAATCCCGAGACGAAGCAAATTCCTTTGCCAGCATCTCGCACTGCGCCGAGCGAGCGCGCAGAATTTCTTCGATCCTGGCGGGAATGCGGCTCAACTCCGTGATCAGTTCTATCGACTGGTCTTTGCTTAAATGGCCGCGCAACTGGCCCAGCTTGAGCGCCAGCAGGAAAAGCGCGGTGAGCTGCGCCGTAAAAGCCTTCGTTGAGGCAACGCCGATCTCGGGGCCGGCGTGGGTGTAGATGGCTCCGTACGCTTCTCGCGCCACCATTGCGCCCACAACGTTGCAGATGGCAACGGTCCTTGATCCAAGCTCCTTCATCTCGCGCTGGGCGGCCAGCGTGTCGGCGGTTTCGCCGGATTGAGTAATCAGCAGACCCAGCGCGTTGGGGTCGGCGATCGGACCGCGGTAGCGGTACTCGCTCGCGTAATCCACATCCACCGGCAAACGCGCCAGC
>Ga0335072_10009564_pt1 | contig 13975 bp, 14 predicted proteins | sample Lox_Sample_21_FD_206725 | JGI IMG/M metagenome (GOLD analysis project Ga0335072, IMG submission 206725) | Soil microbial communities from Loxahatchee National Wildlife Refuge, Florida, United States - Lox_Sample_2.1 | ecosystem: Environmental > Terrestrial > Soil > Wetlands | place: USA...
CGGCGGGTGGCCCGAGGCCAGATCCTCTACGACGCACCGGAAGTCGTGATCCCGATCATGGTGCCCGACGGCGCGCACAGCTATCCCGACGCCGCACGCACCGACGCGGAGCACACCATGTTCACCGTCGCGGTCGGTGCGGCCGTGCAGGCCCTGCTGGTGGCGCTGGCCGTGCGCGGGGTGGGCAGCTGCTGGATCGGCTCGACGATCTTCGCCGCCGACCTGGTCCGCGACGAGCTGGGGCTGCCCGGCGACTGGGAACCGTTGGGCGCCATCGCGATCGGCTATGCCGAACAGCCCGCGGAGCCCCGCGGGCCCGTGCCGGCGACCGATCTGCTGGTGCGCAAGTGAGCGTTAGGTCCTCGGCGATCGCGCTGCTGCGCGAGTGGAAGGCGCCCAACCGGGAGCAGGACTCGCTGCGGCACGCGGTGCTGGCGTTTTTGGACGCGCGCGACGACGCGTGCCGCCGCGCCTGCGTGCCCGGACACATCACGGCCTCGGCGCTGGTGCTCGACGACTCCGGCGACCAGGTGCTGCTGACGCTGCACCCCCGGCTCGGCCGTTGGGTGCAGTTGGGCGGGCACTGCGAGGACGACGACGAGGACATCGTCGCGGCGGCGCTGCGCGAGGCCACCGAGGAGTCCGGCGTCGACAGCCTGCGGATCAAGCCCGATCTGGCCGCGATCCACGTCCATGCGCTCACCTGCTCGCTGGGCGTGCCGACCCGCCACCTCGATCTGCAGTTCGTGGCGCAGGCCCCGGCCGGCGCGCAGATCGCGGTCAGCGACGAATCGGTGGACCTGCGGTGGTGGCCGATCGACGGGTTACCCGAGGGCTCCGACGAGGCGTTGGCGTACCTGGTCGACCGCGCGGCTCACACGTCGCTGGAGTAGCGGATCCCGCCGTCGGGAATCTGGACACCGGGCCAGACCCGTGCCCCGCGCAGCAGTTCGCAGCGCGCGCCGATGTGGGCTCCGTCGCCGATGACACCGTCGCGGATCAGCGCCCGCGGGCCGATGCGGGCGCCGAAGCCGATGATCGAGCGCTCGATCACGCTACCGGCCTCGATCCGCACGCCGTCGAAGACGACCGCGCCGTCCAGCCGTGCGCCGGGGCCGATTTCGGCGCCGCGCCCGACCACGGTGCCGCCGATGAGCACCGCGCCCGGCGACACCGCCGCGCCGTCGTGCACCAACTGCTCGCCGCGGTGGCCACCCAGCGCCGGCGACGGAGCGAGGCCGCGCACCAAATCCGCGGATCCGCGCACGAAGTCCTCGGGTGTGCCCATGTCCCGCCAGTAACTGGAGTCGACGTAACCGCAGACCTTGACGCCGTCAGAAAGCAAGGCGGGGAACACTTCACGCTCGACCGACACCTCGCGGCCCCGAGGGATGCGATCGATGGTCTCCCGGGAGAACACGTAGCAGCCGGCGTTGATCTGGTCGGTCGGCGGATCCTGCGTCTTCTCCAAAAATGCTGTCACCACGCCGTTTTCGGTGGGAACACAGCCGAAAGCCCGCGGGTCACCGACCCGCACCAGATGCAAAGTGAGGTCGGCGGCGTGCTCCCGGTGATGATTCAGCAGCAGGCCCAGATCGGCGCCGGAGAGCACATCGCCGTTGAACACCAACGCGGTGTCGTGGCGAAGATGGTCGGCGACGTTGGCGATTCCGCCGCCGGTGCCCAGCGGCTCTTCCTCGGTCACATACTCGATCTGCAGACCCAGTTGGGATCCGTCACCGAACTCGGCCTCGAAAACCTGTGGCTTGTAGGACGTCCCGAGGATGACGTGCTCGATGCCGGCCGCGGCGATACGCGACAGCAGATGGGTGAGAAAAGGCAGCCCGGCCGTGGGCAACATCGGCTTGGGCGCCGAGAGCGTCAGCGGGCGCAGCCGAGTTCCCTTGCCGCCGACCAGAACAACCGCATCCACGTCCGCCACGGTCACCCCCCTTTTGCCGCTTTCCGCCGAGCGTCACGCACCATCAACCCCGACCGCACCGCCAGCCCGGCCCGGAACGCCCAGCGCAGCGGGGCGCGCCAGGCTCCCCGATGCCGGTCGGCCAGGTAAATGTAGGTGCTTTTGTGGTGCGCCGCCAGATTGGGCGCGGACTCGCGTCCGGTCGCGTGGCCCTTGTGATGCAGCACTTCCGCCGACGGCACGTACACGTTCAGCCAGCCCGCTTTGCCCAATCGGTCGCCCAGATCGACGTCTTCCATATACATGAAGTAGCGCTCGTCGAAGCCGCCGACCTGCTCGAAGGCCGCGCGGCGCACCAGCAGGCACGAACCGGACAGCCAGCCCACCGGCCGCTCGCTGGGCTCCAGCCGGTCCTGGCGGTAGGCCGCCGACCAGGGGTTTCGCTTCCAGAGCGGTCCGACGACCGCGTGCATGCCACCGCGAACCACGCTCGGCAGATGCCGCGCCGACGGGTACACCGACCCGTCCGGGTCGTGGATCAGCGGACCCAGGGTGGCCGCCCGGGGCCAGCGTGCCGCGGCGTCCAGCAGCGCGTCGATGCTGCCCGGCCCCCACTGCACGTCCGGGTTGGCCACCACAATCCAGTCGTCGGCGTCGCCCAACTGCGCTATCGCGCGGTTCATCGCACTGCCGTAGCCGAGGTTGGACCCCGTCGAGAACAAGCGCACGCCCGGAAAGCGTTCGACCGCGGCCTGCGGCGCCCCGTCGGTGGAGCCGTTGTCGGCGATCAACACGCTGACTGGCCGCTCGGTGGCGTGCGACAACGATGCCAAGAACCGGTCCAGATGCGGGCCCGGCGAATAGGTCACCGTCACGACCGGCAGCACGTCACTCACGCGTCGAGGGTAGCGGTCAGGCATCCAGCGGCACGGAGAGCGCCGCGGCGAGCGCCTCCTGCCAGGGTCGAAGCGGCGTAAGGCCCGCTTTCTGGGATTGCAGGCCGGACAGCGCCGAGTACGGCGGCCTGGCCGCCGGCCGAGGGTTGTGGGAGCTGCTGACCGGCAGCAGCCGGTCGGGGTCGGCGCCGACGGCCTCGAACACCGCGCGGGCTTGCCCCAGCCGGGTGACCTCGCCGCCGTTGGCGGCATGCACGATGCCCGACGGCGCGTGCACCTTGCCATCGGCCACCTCGAGCAACGCGGAGGCCAGGTCGCCGACGTAGGTCGGCGACCCGGTCTGGTCAGCGACCATGTCGATGGTGCCGTCGCCGGCGGCCAGCCTGCGCATCACGGCGACGAAGTCCTTGCCATTGCCGCCGGTGTAGAGCCAGGCGGTGCGGACCACCAGGGCGTCGGGCAACGCCTCCAGCACCGCCCGCTCGCCCTCGAGCTTGGTCTGCCCGTACACGCTGAGCGGCCGCGTCTTGTCGTCCGTTTCGTAGGGATGCGGCGCCGCGGAGCCGAAGTCGCCGTCGAACACGTAGTCGGTGGACACGTGCGCCAGGCCAGCGCCGGCCCGCGCGCAGGCCTGCGCGATGTACCCCGGGCCCGCGGCGTTGACCGCGTACGCCCTGTCCTGGTCGCTTTCCGCGCCGTCGACGTTGGTGTAGGCCGCACAGTTGATCACCAGGTCGCCGCGCTGGACGATCTGCTGCGCCGCCTGCGGATCGGCGATGTCCCACTGCGACGACGTCAGCGCCAGCACGTCGCGGCCCTGCCGGGTTGCCTCGGCCTTGAGATAGCTACCGAGCTGTCCGCCGGCGCCGGCGATGACGATTCTTTGCGACAGGCTCATTTATGCCGCTCCTCCACAGCGCTTTACTGCTGCATCGTCGCAGCATGGTCACGAGTCTGGCACGCCGAGGCTGCGCTACCGCCGATACCGCTGTGACGTAAGTAGTCTGATGTGATGCCTGAGCAACGCGTGGCTCGTGTGATTGCGACCGTCGCGGCCGTAGCGGTCGTCCTCGTCACCGGGGTGGCGTGGAGCAAGGTGCGCTCCTTCGAGGACGGCATCTTCCACGTCTTCGCGCCATCGCTGGGCCAGGGCCGCGACGACGGGGCGATCGACATCCTGCTGGTCGGCATGGACAGCCGCACCGATGCCCACGGCAACCCGCTGAGCGCCCAGGAGCTCGCCAGCCTGAAGGCCGGTGACGAGACCGCGACCAACACCGACACGATCATCCTGGTGCGCATCCCCGACAACGGGAAGTCGGCGACCGCGATCTCGATTCCCCGCGACACCTACGTGGCCGCGCCCGGGCTGGGCAAGACCAAGATCAACGGCGTCTACGGCCAGACCAAGGAAGAAAAGCGAGTCAGCCTGGTCGAATCCGGTGTCGCGCCCGACCAGGCCGAGCGGGAGGGAACCGAGGCCGGCCGCGAGGCGCTGATCAAGACCGTCGCCGATCTCACGGGTGTGACGGTGGACCATTACGCCGAGATCGGGCTGCTGGGTTTCTCGTTGATCACCGACGCCCTCGGTGGTGTCAACGTGTGCCTCAAAGAGCCTGTGTTCGAACCGCTTTCGGGTGCTGACTTTCCGGCCGGCTGGCAGAAGCTCAACGGCCCGCAGGCGCTGAGCTTCGTTCGTCAGCGCCACGAATTGCCGCGGGGTGACCTGGACCGGGTGGTGCGCCAGCAGGTGGTGATGGCCTCGCTGGCCCACCAGGTGATCTCCGGCAAGACGCTGTCGAGCCCGGCGACGATGAACCGGCTGCAGAGCGCCATTCAACGCTCGGTGGTGCTGTCATCGGGTTGGGACATCATGGATTTCGTGAACCAGCTGCAAAAGCTCGCCGCCGGCAAGATCGCCTTCGCCACCATCCCGGTGCTCGACGAGTCCGGCTGGAGCGACGACGGCATGCACAGCGTGGTGCGTGTCGACCCGCATCAGGTGCAGGACTGGGTGGCCGGCCTGCTGCAGGACCAGGCGAAGGGCAAGACCGAGGAGTTGGCCTACACGCCGGGCAAGACCAGCGCCAGCGTGCTCAATGACACCGACATCAACGGGCTGGCCGCGTCGGTGTCAGAAGTGTTGACGTCCAAAGGATTTACCACCGGCACGGTCGGCAACAACGACGCCGCGCACGTGTCCAGCAGCCAGGTGCAAGCCGCCAAGCCCGACGACCTGGGCGCCCAGGCGGTCGCCAAGGAACTCGGCGGGCTGCCCGTCATCGCCAACAAGCAGGTGCCCCAGGGAACGGTTCGAGTGGTGCTGGCCAACGACTACACCGGCCCGGGCTCGGGCCTCAGCGACGGCCACGCCACGATGGCGTCGGCGAACACCGGGTCGTCGAACTCCGGGCCGTCCAACCCCGACGCTCCCCCGCCGTCGCCGATCCTGACCGCCGGCTCCGACCGCCCCGAGTGCGTCAACTGACGGTGGGCACGCTCAGCGCAGCGATTCTGGACCCGATGCTGCGCGCCGACCCCGTCGGCCCGCGCATCACCTACTACGACGACGCCACCGGCGAACGCATCGAGCTGTCCGCGGTGACGCTGGCCAACTGGGCGGCCAAGACCGGCAACCTGTTGCGCGACGAGCTCGGTGCCGGCCCGTCGAGTCGGGTGGCGGTGCTGCTACCGGCGCACTGGCAGACCGCGGCGGTGTTGTTCGGGGTGTGGTGGATCGGCGCGGAGGCGGTGCTCTCCGGTGCCGAGGCGGACCTCGCGTTGTGCACGGCCGAGCGGCTCGACGAGGCGGACGCGTTGGGCGCCGACGAAGTAGCGGTGCTGTCGCTGGACGCCTTCGGCCGTTCGGCGCCGGACCTGCCGGTGGGCGTCACCGACTACGCGACCGCGGTGAGGGTGCACGGCGACCAGATTGTGGCCGAGCGTTCTCCCGGGCCGGCGCTGGCCGGCCGATCGGTCGACGAGGTGCTGGCTTTGTGCGAAACTTTCGCCACCGCAAGGGGTTTGACGGCGAGCGATCGGGTGCTGTCGACCGCGTCGTGGGATACCCCCGACGACCTGATCGAGGGACTGCTGGCCGTGCTGTCGGTGGGCGGGTCGCTGGTGCAGGTGGCCAATCCGGATCCGGCCGCGCTGCCACGCAAGGTCGAGACGGAGAAGGTCACCCGCAGCTCATAGTCCGCGCCCGCGGGATTTGGGTGCCCCAGCCCGGCGACTGGTGTGGCTGCTGGGACTCAAGCCCTGCCAATACATATTGGTATCGCAATACTTCTATGTTAAGTTGACACAGCGACGAAGGAGGGCATGGCGATGGTGGTGCACGGGCTGTTGGGGAAGGCTGCCGGCACGGTGGTGACCGGTCTGGTGGGCGTCAGCGCCTACGAAGTCCTGCGCAAGGCCCTGGGCAAGGCGCCGCTTCACAACGCTGCGGTGACCGCGACGGAGTGGGGGCTGCGCGGCACACGGCGCGCCGAGGAAGCCGCGGAATCCACCCGGCTGAAGCTGGCCGACGTCATGGCCGAAGCCCGCGAACGCATTGGTGAAGAGGCGCAACCTCCGGCTATCGGTGACCACGACCACGAGCACTGACATGCGCGTCGTTTCGGACGCGGCCGGCCGGATGCGGGTGCAGGTGCCCTGGGTGCGCGCGAACACGGGCCGCGCCGTCGCGGTGGAAGAAGCCGTGGACCGCCAGCACGGGGTGCGGGCCGTGCACGCCTATCCGCACACCGGCTCCGTCGTCGTCTGGTACTCCCCGAAACGGTGCGATCGGGCCGAGGTGCTTGCCGCGATCACGTCGGCCGAACACGTTGCCGCCGAGCTAATTCCGGCGCGCACGCCACGCTCAGCCGACATCCGCAACACCGAGGTGCTGCGCATGGTGATCGGTGGCGCCGCGCTCGCGCTGCTCGGGATACGCCGCTACGCCTTCAACCGGCCACCGCTGCTGAGCCCGAGTGGCCAACTGGTCGCGACCGGCGCCACGGTGTTCATGGGTTACCCCTTCCTCCGCGGCGCGTTGCGCTCGCTGCGGTCCGGCCGCGCGGGCACCGACGCCCTGGTGACCGCGGCGACGATAGCCAGCCTGGTGTTGCGCGAGAACGTGGTCGCGCTCACCGTGCTCTGGCTGCTCAATATCGGTGAATACCTCCAGGATTTGACGCTGCGGCGCACCCGGCGGGCCATCTCCGATCTGCTGCGCGGCAGCGCCGACACGGCATGGGTCCGCCTCGATGACGGCAACGAAGTCCAGGTGCCGATCGACACCGTGGAGATCGGCGACGACGTCGTGGTCCACGACCACGTGGCGATACCGGTCGACGGCGAGGTGGTCGACGGCGAGGCCGTCGTCGACCAGTCCGCGATCACCGGCGAGACACTGCCTGTCAGCATCGTCGCCGGGTCGACCGTGCACGCCGGTTCGGTGGTGCTGCGGGGGCGTCTGGTGGTCCGCGCTCGGGCCGTCGGCAATGAGACCACGATCGGCCGCATTATCAGTCGTGTCGAAGAGGCACAACATGATCGGGCGCCGATCCAGACCGTCGGCGAGAACTTCTCCCGCCGCTTTGTGCCGATCTCGTTCATCGTCTCCGGGATCACCCTGGCCCTCACCGGCGATGTCCGGCGCGCGATGACCATGCTGCTGATCGCTTGCCCCTGCGCGGTCGGCCTGGCCACGCCGACGGCGATCAGCGCGGCGATCGGCAACGGCGCGCGGCGCGGCATCCTGATCAAGGGCGGGTCGCACCTCGAGCAGGCCGGCCGGGTGGATGCGATGGTGTTCGACAAGACCGGAACACTGACCGTCGGCCGCCCAGTAGTCACGAATATCATTGCCTTGCACAAGGATTGGCAGCCAGAGCAGGTGCTCGCCTATGCGGCCAGCTCCGAGCTGCACTCCCGTCATCCGCTGGCCGAGGCGGTGATTCGCTCGACGGAGGAACGCCGCATCATCATTCCGCCGCACGAGGAATGCGAGGTGCTGGTCGGCCTCGGCATGCGGACCTGGGCCGACGGGCGGACGCTGCTGCTGGGCAGCCCGTCGCTGCTGCGCTCGGAAAACGTCAAGGTGTCCAAGAAGGCCGCCGATTGGGTGGACAAGCTGCGCCAGCAGGCCGAGACGCCGCTGCTGCTTGCCGTGGACGGCACCCTGGTCGGGCTGATCAGCCTGCGCGACGAGGTTCGCCCGGAAGCGCTCGAAGTGCTGAAGAAGCTGCGCACCAACGGAATCCGCCGAGTCGTCATGCTCACCGGCGACCACCCGGACATCGCGAAGGTGGTTGCCGCCGACCTCGGCATCGACGAGTGGCGCGCCGAGGTGCTGCCCGAGGACAAGCTCGAAGTGGTGCGGCAACTGCAGGAGGAGGGCTACATCGTCGGGATGGTCGGCGACGGCATCAACGACGCCCCTGCGCTGGCCGCCGCGAACATCGGCATCGCGATGGGCCTGGCCGGCACCGATGTCGCGGTCGAGACCGCCGATGTCGCGCTGGCCAACGACGACCTGAACCGGCTGCTCGACGTCGGCGACCTGGGCGCCCGCGCCGTCGACGTCATCCAGCAGAACTACGGCATGTCGATCGCCGTGAACGCCGCCGGCTTGCTGATCGGCGCGGGCGGCGCATTGTCGCCGGTGCTCGCCGCGATCCTGCACAACGCGTCGTCGGTGGCGGTCGTCGCCAACAGCTCTCGGCTGATCCGCTACCGGCTGAACTGAAAGCCTGCACGGATCCGACGGCGGCCTCGTACGATGTGGCAACCGGCGAAAGGACGTGCAGGTGTCGCAGACCCCGCTCGACCCCGTTGCCAGCGAACGGCTCTCGCACGCCGGCAAACTCTTCACGTCGGACCTGTCCATCAACGAGTTCGCCCTACTGCACGGGGCCGGTTTCGAGCCACTCGATCTGGTCATGGGCGTTTCGGTCTATCACGTGGGCTACCAATTCAGCGGCATCCGACAACAATCCGAGCTGCCGGTGCTGACCGAGGCGACGTACCGGGCACGGTGGAACGCCATGGCCCGCATGCAGGCCGAGGCCGACGCGCTCGGCGCCGATGGTGTGGTGGGCGTCCGCCTGGAATGGCGCCAGCACGGCGCTGAATCGGAGCACTTGGAATTCATCGCAGTCGGCACCGCGGTGCGCTGCACGTCAAAACCAGGGTCGTTCAAGCGTGGCAACGGGCAGGCTTTCTCCAGCCACCTGTCGGGGCAAGACCTGGTAACCCTGCTTCGATCGGGCTACGCGCCGGTGGCGTTCGTCATGGGCAACTGCGTCTTCCACATTGCCGCGCAAGGCTTTATGCAAACGCTGCGGCAAATGGGCCGCAACACCGAAATGCCGCAATGGACCCAGGGGAACTACGAAGCACGCGAGTTGGCGATGTCGCGGATGCAGGGCGAAGCCGAGCGCGACGGCGCGTCCGGAGTTGTCGGGGTGCATTTCTCCATCCAGAACTACGCGTGGGGCCTCCACACGGTGGAGTTCTACGCCGCCGGAACGGCGGTGCGTCACAGTGGCACGCCCGAAACGATCTCGCCGTCGTTCGTGCTCGCCATGAACGACTGATGGCGGCTTTCGATCCCGAGCGAGTGAGCCGCGCCATCACCGGCGCGCTGGCCGGACCGGGCGGAATCGCGTTGGTGATCAACGTTTTCGGCGGTCTGCCAGGCGTAGCGCATAGCGCTGCCCGTCGTGGAGTGTTCAAGTCGCAACCCGCGCGGCTGCAGATCGGTGACTGGCGGTACGAGGTGACTGCCGACGGCCGGTTAATGGCGGCACACCTGGTCGGTGGTGTCGTGATCGGCGAAGAGGTGCTGCTTGCAGATGCGGTGGGGCCGCATGTCGCCCGCTCCCTCGGGCAGATCGTCGCCCGCTACGGCCCCGGGGTCATTCCCAACATCGACGCGGCCGTTGACGCGCTGATCGCCGGCACGGGATGAGGCGAGGCCGTCGCAGGTAACGGCAGCGTGGGCGGGCAGCGCGCAGGCGGCAAAGCCGACAACCCGGCCGATTTGACGCCGCTTGCACTACGCGGGTGCAAGAATGTCGCAGGTAAGGCGATGACGATGTAGGAAGCCGGTGCAAATCCGGCGCGGTCCCGCCACTGTCATCGGGGAGCGAACCTCAAACGCCACGGCCGCGAGCTGGAAGGCGAGGCGAGCAGCGATCCGAGAGCCAGGACACTCGCGTCGTCGCATCCTGCAACCCGGGGCGGTCGACCCCGAGAGAGCTGGCGAACGTCGATGTCACGTCTCACCTCTGCCGCGGCGGCATTCGCCGAACTCGCAGAAGTCAACGACTACTTCCTCGTCGGGACCGGACCGGTCGACGGCCACTGGCAACCGGTACAGCAGCTTTACACCGACGCAGGACTGCTCGACGGGGTTATCGCTCGTGTGCGGAGGCGCATCGACGCCGACGAGCGCCGAACCGCGGCGTCGATATTCTTCCTCGGCTTCGCCGCCCGGCTGTGGTCGATCAGCGTCGGCGCTGTCGTCGGCCACCACCTGCTGCCCGACCTGGCGCCAGAGCAGTTGCTGTTCCGCGAGGTCGACGGCGCGATCGAGCTGCACATGGAACGCCCCACGGGCCGCGCAGGCGAGAACCTGGCGGACATGCTGGCCGACCTGGTCCTCGACTCCCACCTGACACCGCTGGCAACGGCGCTGCAGCCGGTCTCGCGAGAAGTGTTGCGCGGCAACGCGGCATCCGCGCTGCTCGGCGCCGCACGCGCCTACGACCTGCATCACGGATCCGGACTGGCATGGCAGCTTGCTCGTCGACTGTGCGCTGATGAAAGACTCAGCGGCACAGTCCGATTCACCAAGACGAGCTATCGCCGCACCGGCTGCTGCCTGTACTACCGCGCCCGCAATGGCGGGCTGTGCGGCGACTGCGCGCTCACCCATGTACCCGGCACCGTCGGCAGGAAGGACGCATCATGACCGCGCCGATCTGGATGGCCGCGCCTCCGGAGGTGCATTCGACGCTGCTGAGCAGCGGACCCGGGCCGGGCTCACTGCTGACGGCCGCGGAGGCGTGGAAGTCCTTGAGCGTCACCTACACCGAGACGGCCGACGAGCTTTCCACCGTGTTGAGCGGCGTCCAGGCGGGGGCCTGGCAGGGCCCGACCGCCGAGGAGTACGTCGCCGCCCATGTGCCGTACCTGGCGTGGCTGGCTCAGGCCAGCGCCGACGCCGCCGCGAGTGCCACCCTGCACGAAACCGCCGCTAGCGCCTACACGACCGCGCTGGCGACCATGCCGACCCTGGGCGAGCTGGCCGCCAACCACGTTATCCACGGTGTGTTGCTGGCCACCAATTTCTTTGGTATCAACACGATTCCGATCACGCTGAACGAGGCCGACTACGCCCGGATGTGGGTTCAGGCGGCCGCCGTGATGGGCGCTTACCAGACCGTCGCCGGCACGGCGGTCGCCGCGTCGCCGCAAACCTCACCCGCCCCACAGATCGTGAAAGCCGATGCGGCACAGAGCATTGCCGATACCGACACGGAAAACCAGTGGCTGCAGTTCATGCAGAACATCGGCTACACGAACTTCTACAACAATGTCTTGCAGCCGCTGATCGACGACCTCGACAACAACCCCTACTTGATCAACCTGTTCTCCGGGATCGACCCTTATCTGGTCGAGCTGGGCAATCCGCTGACCTTCCTGGACCCTTATAACGTCGCGTTCGCGCTCGGCTACCCGATGGACATCGGGTCGTACGTCGCCTATCTGTCCGAAACCTTCGGCTACATCGGGGCAGATATCACCGCGGCGTTCGCCTCGGGTAATCCCGCGGCCGTCGGCCTCACCCTGGTGCTCGACACCGTCGAAGCGATCGGCACCATCATCACCGACACCATCGCGCTGCTGAAGACCCTGCTCGAGCAGTTTGTGGTGCTGATCCCGACTTTCCTGCCGCTGTTGACGATTCCCCTGGCACCCTTGGCGGCCGTTCCGTTAGCGGCGAGCGGCTTGGCGGGCTTGGCGGGTTTGGCCGGACTGGCCGCCATCCCGCCAATGCCCATCCCGCCACTTCCGCCGGCCTTCGCGTTGGCGCCGCCAACGAGCCCGACACCAGTACCGGCGCCAGCACCCGCGCCGGCCCCCGCCCCCGCACCGGCTGTGACCGCGGCAGCTCCGCCCGCCGCCCCCGGGCCGCCGCCGACGCCGGGCGGACCCCCGTTAGCGGTGATGCAGAACTACCTCTACATGGTCGGTGTGCTGTCCGCGAGCGCTCGGCGGGCGGCGAGTGTCGCCGCCCGCCCGCAAGAAGCGCCGCTACCCGACAGCGCCGAGGCCGCGGCAGCCGCGGCGGCAGCGGGCAGGGCGCCCGCGGGCCGGCGCAGGCGGGAGACGGTCACCCGACTCGGGCGAGGCTACGAGTACATGGATCTGGACCCAGTGCCGCCGGTGACGCCGTCGGATCGTGGCGCCGGGCCGCTCGGATTCTCCGGAACCGCGACCAAAGCCAGCGCCGAGACGGCGACCGGACTGGCCACGCTCACCGATGACGACTTCGGCGGCGGCCCGCGCATGCCGATGATGCCGAGCACGTGGGACGCGCCAGAAGAAGACTGACGCGTCTAGCAGCCGCAGTCCTCGCCTCGCCATGACCTGATGCCTTGCCAGATCGCGGCGGCCGCAATGCCCAGGCCGATGACCGGATCGAACCACCACAAGCCAGGCCAGGCGGCGGTGATCGCAAGGCCGGTCAGAACGGCGGCCGCCTGCGCGCCGCACAGATAGTTCTGCATGCCTTCACCCCTGGTGGCCGCCGACCCCAGACGCACGGCCAGGACATGCTTGGCCCATCCCAGGATCGGCATCAACGCCAGCGAGGCGGCCGTCAGCACCATTCCGATCACCGAGGTTTCAGCGTGATGCTCACCGAACAGGTGGTGCACCGACTCCGCCGCAATGTAGGGCGCCGTCAACCAGAACGACAACGCGACACCATGCTGCGCGCGCCGCTCTGCATGCTCGGACAATCTCCGCGCGCCGGAGAACCGCCACGCGACCATGGCGCTGGCCAGCGCTTCCGGCAGGCTGCCCAACGCCCACCCGGTCAGCGCGATCGACCCGACCGCCAGGCCCTGCCAAAGTCCGACCGCGCCCTCGGTGAGCATCGCGGCCATGCTCACCCACGCCAACCACCAGGCCCACTGCGCACGGCGGTGCCAGCTCGCATCCCGCGCTATCGGCTGCCCGTGTCCGGCTTCGGCACAGCAGGCGTCGGCGACGAGGCCGGCCGGGTTGCCGATCGAACGGGATTCGGTCACCAGGCGATGTTAGGCCAACATGCGATCAGGGCATGCCCGCCACACCTCTGGTGTCGGTTACTGCGGCGGGAGCGGCCGCTTCAACGTGCAGACGATGCTCCACTCGAACAAGTACTCGCCGACCTTGTCGTACCCGGCGAAGTGGTGAGAGACCTGGGCGCGCTGCACCGAGGAGTTCACAATCTCCCAGCCCTGCTGTCCGTAGTCGTTGGTCTGACGGGTGACTTCCTCGATCACGACTTCCAGGGATTCGTTCTTGACGTGGATGAAGCTGGTCTCCCACCGCGGCGGCGACCAATTGCCATCTGACGTCAGCGACGAACCGGACCCGGATGAAGGAGCGCTCATGGGCGGGCATATTACGCGGCCGCGACCGCCGAAATATGAACGGAAATTGACTGACGGCTTACAGACCGTTCGGACTTAACTGCCCACCGCCCAACTGACGTCGGCGTTCTGACGCGCCCGCGCACGCTCGCTACTGTGGCGACCATGGCGCGCACTGACAACGACACCTGGGATCTGGCAACGAGTGTGGGAGCAACCGCCACGATGGTGGCCGCGGGCAGGGCCCGCGCCACCAAAGCGAAGCTCATCGACGATCCGTTCGCCGAACCGCTGGTACGGGCGGTCGGCGTTGATTTCTTCACCCGTTGGGCCGCAGGCGAACTCAGCGCCGACGAGGTCGACATCCCGGGCCACCCGTGGGGCATGCAGCCGATGACCGACCTGCTGACCGTGCGTACTCGGCTGATCGACCGGTTCGTCGCTGACGCGACGACGGCCGGCGTCCGCCAGGCGGTGATCTTGGCGTCCGGCCTCGATGCCCGCGGCTATCGACTGTC
>Ga0335072_10009566_pt1 | contig 13974 bp, 11 predicted proteins | sample Lox_Sample_21_FD_206725 | JGI IMG/M metagenome (GOLD analysis project Ga0335072, IMG submission 206725) | Soil microbial communities from Loxahatchee National Wildlife Refuge, Florida, United States - Lox_Sample_2.1 | ecosystem: Environmental > Terrestrial > Soil > Wetlands | place: USA...
CTTCCTCGGCGTTCGTCGCGTAGTCGAGGGTCGCCAGGACGGTCCGCTCGAGCTGGATGTTGAAGATGCGCTTGGTCGCCTCGACGGCCAGGCGGGGCAGCGCGGCGATCCGGCTCGCGCAGGCCAGCGCCTCGGTGACCGGATCGTCGGCCACGTGGTTGGCCAGGCCCATTTCCACGGCGCGGGCGGCCGGGATCCGCGCGCCGGTGAACGCGTACTCCTTGGCCCACAGCAGGCTAGTCTGCAGCGGCCACACCAGCGGGCCGCCGTCCGCCGCGACCAGGCCGATTGACACGTGCGGGTCGGACAGGTAAGCGGCGGGCGCCATGTAGACGACGTCGGACAGCGCGACCAGGCTGCAGCCGAGGCCGGCGGCCGGGCCGTTGACGGCCGCGACAACCGGGACGCGGCAGCGGGCCAGGCCGAGCACGAGGTCACGCCCATGCTGGATCGTCCTGGCCCGCAGGACCGGGTCCTGGCTCAGCGCGCTGAGGTAGCCGAAGTCACCGCCCGCCGAGAACGCCCGCCCGGCCCCGGTGATGACGGCCGCCCGGGCCTCGTAGTCCTCACTGAGCCGCCCCCAGAGCCGGGCCAGCCCGGTGTGCAGCGGCTCGTTGACGGCGTTGAGTGCCTCGGGCCGGTTCAGCGTGATGATCCGGAGCGGGCCGTCCGCCGTGACCGTGATCTCCGCGGGCATGTCGTACACGAACGGGTCAGCCTCCCAGGCCGAGGATGCGGCCGGCGATGATGTTCTTCTGGATCTGCGATGTCCCGCCCATGACCGACTGGGCGCGGCTGTACAGGTAGGCCTCCAGCCCGTGCGGGTCGCCGGTGCCCGTGACGGCTAGGGCCGCGTGGCCGACGGCCTGCTCGGTCCAGGTCATCAGGAGCTTGTCCAGGGACCCCTCGGGGCCGTGGGTCTGGCCGTCCAGCTGCTCAGACAGTCGCCGCCTGACATGGGCGTAGAGCATCTGGGTCTGCACGTGTGCCCAGGCCAGCTCGGCCGGGACGGTGCGGCCGGTGCCCGGCTCGCCGGGCAGGCCGGCGGCCAGCGCCGCGACCGTCTTGCCGTAGCGGGCGGTGAAGCCGAGCGTGGAGGGCTCCCGCTCGTGGGCCACGACCGTCATGGCCAGCTTCCAGCCATCGCCGGGCGCCCCGACCAGGTTGGCGGCGGGCACCCGCGCCTCGTCGAAGGTGACCTGGCCGAACTCGGTGGAGATGCCGCTGATCATCCGCAGGGGCCGTTGCCTGATGCCGGGCTGGTGCATCGAGATGACGAAGGCGGAAATGCCCTTGTGCCGGGGGGCGGAAGGGTCGGTGCGGGCCAGCAGCAGGCACCAGTCGGCGACGTCGGAGTAGGACGTCCAGATCTTCTGCCCGCAGACCACGTAGGCATCGCCGTCGCGGACCGCGGTCGTGGCCAGGGCGGCGAGGTCGGACCCGGCGCCGGGCTCGGAGAAGCCCTGGCACCAGCGCTCGCCCCCGCTGATCAGGCCGGGCAGGAAGCGCTGGCACAGTTCCTTCGACCCGTGATGGCCAAGCCCGGTCACCAGGTAGCCGAGGGACGGCCGGGGTGGGGCGCCGGCCGCGGCGAGCTCCTCGTCGAGGATCACGTCGTAGACCGGGGGCAGCTCCTGCCCGCCGTACTCACGCGGCCAGGACAGGCCGAAGAACCCGGCGCCGTAGAGGGCCTGATGCCACTGACCGTAGCGCGCCCAGTACTCGTCGCCCGACAGCGCGAACTCGCGGGAGTGAGTCGCGAGCCATTCCCGCAGCCGGGAGCGGAACTGCGCTTCCTCGGGCGAGTCACGGTAATCCAACCTCGATCTCCTCCAGCCGCACCGGGAACGTCTCCGCGCAGGCCAGCACGCGGCGCAGGAACAGGTGAGCCAGGCACTCCCAGGTGTTGCCGATGCCACCGTGGACCTGGATGGCGGTCTCGCAGACGGTCCGCGCGGCCTGCGCGCAGTAGACCTTGGCGATGCGCGCGGACCTGATCGCCTCGGCGGGGCGCAGCTCGTCGACGGCCCAGGCCGCGTAGCGCAGGATCGACTCCGATCCCTCGATGAGGGCCAGGCTCTCGGCCAGCAGGTGCGCGACCGCCTGGTAGGAGCCGATCGTGGCGCCGTACTGCTCGCGGACCCTGGCGTAGCCGACCGCCAGGGCGTGGGCACCCCGAGCGGCCCCGACCATCTCGGCGGCGGTGACGCTGATCGCGAGCGCCTGCCACCGGGTCGCGTGGGCGGCCGAGATCTCGCCGGCCGGCTCGTAGGGACCGGCCAGCGGGGCGGCCACGCGGGTCAGGTCGACGCCGTCAGCCGGCGGACCGAGCGGCGCCGTCAGCAGCCGCGTCCCGTCGAGGGCCAGCGCCCGGGTGGCGCCCCGGGCGTCGATGGCCGTCGGGCCGACGGCAAGGGTCAGGCCGGGACCCGCGGGGCGAAGCGCGTCGGCGAGAACCGGGCCGAGGAACGGCACGTCGACCAGGCCGCGCGCGAGCTCCTCAGCGACCAGCGCGATCTCGACCCCGCCGGCCCCGTCGGAGCGCAACGATCGCCACCCGCTACCGGTGATGGCTTGCTCGAGTTGAACTACCCGTTCTGAATCGGCTAGGGCGAGCACGGAATGGGGGCCGAGCGTGTCGGCGAGCCGGGCCGCGGCCTGGCGCAGCGCGGCCTGCTCAGGCGTCAGGCGCGCGTCCACTGTCCTCCACTGTCCTCCTTCAGGAAGTCCTCCTTGAGCAGCCGGCGCAGGGCCTTGCCCGAGGGCAGCCGCGGTATCGCGTCGACGATCAGGACCTGCCGGGGCTTCTTGTAGGAGGCCAGCCGCTCGGCGACATGCCCGGCCAGGGCGTGCGGCGCGGCCTGGGCACCGGGAGCGAGCACCACCGCCGCGATGATCGACTCGCCGCTGGCCTCATCGGGGACGCCGAAGACGGCCGCGTCCGCGACTGACGGGTGCCCGAGCAGCACGCCCTCGACCTCGGCGGGCGCGACCTGGAAGCCGCGGACCTTGATCATCTCCTTGCACCGGTCGGTGAGGTGAACCCAGCCGTCCGGCTCGATGTAGCCGACGTCGCCGGTGCGGTACCACCCGTCGGCCATCGACTGGGCGGTCTCGGCGGCAGGCAGGTACCCGGCCATCAGCGACGGGGAGCGCAACTGGAGCTCCCCGGCTTCGCCTGCGGGCAGCACGGACCCGTCCTCCAGGGAGACCACCCGCAACTCCACTCCGGCGGCGGCCTTGCCGACCGAGTCAAGCCGGGCACCGCGGACCGGGTTGCAGGTGATCACCGGATTCTCGCTGGCGCCGTAGGCGGGCACCCAGCCCACGCCGGACCGGTCGGTCACGACGCGGGCGACGCTGGTGGTCACGGGGGTCGCCCCCCACATGATGAACCGCAGCGAGGAGAGGTCGTAGGACTCCAGGTCCGGGTGGCGGGCCATGGCCAGCGCGATCGGCGCGACGGCCATCTCGACCGTGATCCGGTCGCGGGCGACGCAGCGCAGGACGCGGTCCAGGTCGAACCGCGGGTGCAGCCGCAGCCAGATGCCCAGCTCCAGGCAGGTCACGATGTTCAGGATGCCGAGAATGTGCGATGGGGGCGTCGTGACCTGCAGCCGGTCGGCCGACGTCAGCTCCAGGCAGTCCCGCCAGTGGGCGATCGCGGCGGCCAGCCCGCGGTGCGTGTGCCGCACCGCCTTGGGCAGCCCGGTCGTGCCGGAGCTGAACACCAGGACCGCCTCCGCGTCCGGGTCAGCGGGGGCGGGCGGGCAGGTGCCGGTGATGTCATCGTCGAACCTGACCGTGGGCAGCAGCCCGGCGAGCACCGGGTGGTCGCCGATCCCGCAGGCCGGGCTCACGATCCCGATCGCGTGCTCGGTCTCGGCCTGCTTCCACGACGGGCTGAACAGCGCGACGGCGGCGCCGACCCGCCAGGTGGCCAGCACGGCCGCGACCCACTCGGGCCGGTTCGAGCCCATCAGCGCGACCCGGTCACCGGGTTTCACCCCGCGCGCGGTGAGGGCGGCCGCGTAGGCGCCGGCCAGTTTCTCGAGCCGCCCGTGGGTGTAGACCTCGTCCTCGAAGACGAGGGCCACCCGGCCGGCGGGCCACTGCCTCATGGCTCACCCTCCGCTGTTGTGGCGGTCAGGTCGCCGTGCTCGCCGAGGGCCGGGGCCGGGCCGTAGTCCGGCTCGTACCCGTGGACCCTGATGGCGTTCCCGACCAGGTCGAGCCCGCCCGCCGTGCAGAGGGAACCGGCCGCGTCGGCCAGCGCGGCTGGGAGATCCCGAACGGCCCGGGCGGGCACGCCCAGGGCCGTGAGCCTGGTTTCCCAGCTCTCGGCGGTATCGGTGGCCAGGGCCTGGGTCACGATGGACAGGACCTCCTCGCGACGGGCGGTGCGCTCAGCCATCGTGGCGAAGCCTTCGATGGCAGCGATGCCGTCGAGGGCGGCCTCGGCGGCGAAGGCCCGCCAGAACCGGTCGTGGGTGATGAACAGGGCGAGGTGGGTGCCGTCCGCGGCCGGGAACAGCTGGGCCGGCACGTAGTGGGAATGGGCTCCGCCGGCCAGGCGCCGCGGCCTGATCCCGTCGTTGAGCCAGCTGGCCGCCCGGTAGTTGAGCTGGGACAGCACCACGTCGCGCATGGACACGTCGACCTGGCCGCCGCGCCCTGACACGATCATGGCCAGCAGGCCCAGGGCGGCGGCCATCCCCGAGGAGTTGTCGGCCGAGGAGTAGCCGGGCAGGGTCGGCGGACCGTCGGGGTCGCCGGTCAGGCTGGCGACCCCGGTAGCCGCCTGGATCAGGTAGTCGAAGGCCGGCTCGTCGCCGCCGTCGAGGCCGAAGCCGGTCAGCGCGACGCAGACGAGCTTGTCGTTGTGGCCGCGCAGGGCCTCGTAGGTGAGGCCGAGGCCGCGGATCGCCGCGGGCTTGAGGTTGACGAGCAGGGCGTGCGCGCCGCGGGCCAGGTCGTGCAACTCCCGCTGGCCGGCTTCGGTGGCGAGGTCAAGCCTTATCGAGCGCTTGCCCCGGTTGACGCTGGCGAAGTAGGAGTCGCTGACCTGCCTGGAGATGTCGCCGCCGGGCGGCTCGAGCTTGGTGACCTGCGCGCCCAGGTCGGCGAGCAGCATGGTGGCGTAGGGGCCGGCCAGCACGTGGCCGACTTCGAGGATCTTGATGCCCGCGAGCGGTGCCTTCATCTAGTCCGCCCGGCCGAACTCGGCGCTGAGGGCGGCGACGACCTCCCGGGTGCGATTCTTCGAGGCGATCAGCTCGTCGCGGCCCGTCCCGATGGGCAGCAGCCGGACCGACAGGTCGGTGACGCCCGCGTCGGCGAAGCGCTTGAACCGAGCGGCGATCGCGGCCTCGTCGCCGGCGGCGCACAGGTCGCCGACGTCACGGGCATCGCCGTAGGACAAGATCCGCTGGTAGTTCGGTGAGATCTCGGCCTCGCCGAGGATGCGGTTGGCGCGTGCCCGGGCCTCGTCGACCCGCGACGGGCCGCACAGGCAGACCGGGATGCCGGCCACGACCCGGGGCGGCTTGCGCCCGGCGGCCTGCGCCGCCGCGGTGAGCTTCGGCACGACGTGGTCACCGACGGCGCGCTCGTCAGCCATCCACAAGATCGTGCCGTCGGAGTGCTCGCCCGCGACCCTCAGCATGACCGGGCCGAGCGCGGCCACGAGTACTTGGAGCGGGGTGACTGGGGCGACATCGAATGGGTTGCGCACGGTGAACGTGTCGTTTGGCACGTCGATAGAGCCGCCGGCCGTGGCCGCAGTCCAGGCGGCGTCGAGGACCTGGAGGTAGTCGCGGGTATAGGCGGCCGGGCGGTCGTAGGGCAGGCCGAGCATGTCGGTGACGATCCAGTGGTGCGACGGGCCGACGCCGAGGGTCAGCCGACCGCCGGCGATCGCGTGGGCGGTCAGCGCCTGCCGGGCCAGCGTCACCGGGTGCTGAGCCTGCAGCGGCACGACGGCGGTGCCAAGCTCGATGCGCGTGGTCTGCATGGCCAGCAGCGACACCATCTGCAGGGCGTCCAGGTCGCTGGGAACCTGCGGGACCCAGGCGGTGGGCAGGCCGGCCCGCTCGGCCCAGCCGATCTCCTCGACTAGGCGCCTGACCTTGCGGGCGGAGTCGCCCCGCTCGGGGCCGATCATCACGCCGATCTTCACGGGGCCTCCAAGGTGATCGCGCGGACGCCAGCGACGACGTCGTCCAGCGGCGTGCCGGTGGGGAAAACGGCGCGGGCGCCGGCGGCCATCAGCCGGGTGACATCACCGGCCGGGATCGTGCCGCCGACGATGACGGGGATGTCGCCGGCGCCGGCCGCGCGAAGGCCCTCGACGACCTTGGCGGTCAGCGCGACGTGCGCACCGGACAGGATGGACAGCCCGACGACGGCCACGTCTTCCTGGACGGCGGTGGTGACGATGGCCTCAGTCTTAGCCCGGATGCCGGTGAAGATGACCTCAAAGCCGGCGTCGCGCAGCGTGCGGGCGACGATCTTCGCGCCACGGTCGTGCCCGTCAAGGCCAGGCTTGGCCACCAAGATGCGCTTGCTCGTACCTCCCGGGGGGACGACCCCCCGTACCCCCCGATCCGGGCGCCTCAACGCGCTGCCTTCCCTCGCTCCCGCTCCTCGTTCCTCGGAGCTCCCGCTCAGTCCAGGCACCGCGGCGCCCTCCTCGGGCATGTCAGAACACCACCGGCTGCTGGAATTCGCCCCAGACGGTTTTGAGGGTGGTGACCATCTCGCCGACCGTGCAGTAGGCGCGGGCGCAGTCGATGAGGTTGGGCATGAGGTTGGCCTCGTCGGTCCTGGCCGCTTCGCTGAGGGTGGCGAGCGCTTGCGTTGCCTTGCTGTTATCGCGGGTGGCCTTGATCTGGGCCAGCCGCGCCAACTGCCGGTCGCGGCCGTCGGCGTCGAGCTCGTAGGTGGCCAGGTCGGGCGGGGGCTCATCCTCGTCGACGAAGCAGTTGACGCCGACCACGGGGCGCTGGCCGCTCTCGGTGGCCTGGTGCGTCCGGTAGGCCTCATCGGCGATGAGGCCCTGCAGGTAGCCGTCCTCGATGGCGCGGACCATGCCGCCGTGGCGGTCCAGGTCGTCCATGATCTCGACGATCCTGGCCTCGGTCGCGTCGGTCAGCGACTCGACGAAGTACGACCCGCCGAGCGGGTCGGCGACCCGGGTGACGCCGGTCTCGCAGGCGAGGATCTGCTGGGTGCGCAGGGCGAGCGTGGCCGACTCCTGAGACGGGAGCGCGAACGGCTCGTCCCAGGCGGCGGTGAACATCGACTGGACGCCGCCGAGGGCCGAGGCCATAGCCTCGTAGGCGACCCTGACGATGTTGTTCCGCGCCTGCGGGGCATGCAGGGAGGCGCCGCCGGCCACGCAGCCGAAGCGGAACATGGCGGCCTTGTCGGAGGTGGCCCCCCAGCGCTCACGGACGATCGTCGCCCAGCGGCGGCGCCCGGCCCGGTACTTGGCGATCTCCTCGAAGAAGTCGCCGTGCGTGTAGAAGAAGAAGGACACCTGCGGCGCGAACTGCTCGATCGTCATCCGGCCGCGGGCTAGGACCGCGTCGACGTAAGTGACGCCGTCGGCGAGGGTGAAGGCCATCTCTTGCACGGCGCTCGCGCCCGCGTCGCGAAAGTGCGCGCCGGCGACCGAGATCGCGTTGAAGCGGGGCACCTCGGCGGCGCAGAACTCGATCGTGTCGGCGATCAGCCGCAGCGAGGGGGCTGGTGGCCAGATCCAGGTGCCGCGGGAGGCGTACTCCTTGAGTATGTCGTTCTGGATCGTGCCGGTGAGCGCCTTACGGGGAATCCCGCGCCGCTCGGCGGCCGCGACGTAGAAGGCGAGCAGGATCGCGGCGGTGCCGTTGATGGTGAAGCTGGTGGAGATCTTGTCGAGCGGGATCTCGGCGAAGAGGATCTCGGCGTCGGCCAGCGTGTCGATAGCGACGCCGACCCGGCCGACCTCGTCGGTTACCTCGGGGTCGTCGGAGTCGTAGCCGCATTGGGTGGGCAGGTCGAGCGCGACGGAAAGGCCGGTCCCGCCCTGCTCAAGGAGGTAGCGGTAGCGCTGGTTGGACTCCTCGGGGGTGCCGAACCCGGAGTACTGGCGGAACGTCCACAGCCGCCCCCGGTACCCGGTGGCGAAGTTGCCCCGGGTGAACGGGTACTGTCCCGGCGCGGGCTCGTGCCCGGGCCGGTCGTCGGGTCCGTAGACGGCCTGAACGGGAATCCCGGACGGCGTCTGGTCGAGGTCACTCATCGTCCGATACGTTACTTGCCAAAAAAGAGAATGCCAATATCGATGACGAGAATGAAGGCGGTTGATGTGACGTCGTACGACGTGGCGGGGGGCGCGGTCCAGCTGTCAGTCCAGGATTCTGTTGCTGTTATCACGGTGGATAGGCCGGGAGCGCGCAACGCGATCAGCCTGGAGACGATGGACGCCCTGGATGCCGCGCTTGACGCGGCGGCGGGTGCCGGCGTGCTAGTGATCCGAGGCGGCGGCGATCGCGCCTTCATCTCGGGCGGCGACCTCAAGGACCTGGCCCGGATCAGGGACTTTGACGGCGCGGTGGACATGGCCTTGCGGATGCGCCGCCTGTGCGACCGGCTGGCGACGTTTCCCGCCCCGGTCCTGGCCGCGCTGAACGGGCACGCGCTCGGCGGCGGCGCCGAGGTGTGCGTCGCCGCCGACATCCGCGTCGCGTCGGCCGACGTGACGATCGCCTTCAACCAGTCCCGGCTGGCCATCATGCCGGCCTGGGGCGGCGCCGAGCGCCTGGCGGGCATCGTCGGGCGCTCGCAGGCGCTGCTGCTGACGACCACGGGTGAGCGCATCGACGGAGCCGAGGCGCACCGGATCGGCCTGCTTGACCGCCTCTACCCGCGAGAGTCGTTCGAGGACGCCTGGCGAGCCCTGGCCGCGTCGATCGCGCGCGCTCCGGCCCGCGAGATCAAGAAGGTCATCGCGGCGGCGGCCCCGCACCACCACCCCGATCTGGCCGCGCCCGCGGCCAGGGAGTTCGCCGCCCTGTGGATCTCCGACGCCCACTGGGAGGCAGCCGACGCGATCACGAGGAAGCAGGCTCAGGGAAGCACGGCGTGAGGCAGCAGCGCCGGGCTGAGGCGGGCGGCCGGCTGCACGACGGTGAACGCGCCCTGGTGCCAGGCCTGGTAGCCGAGGCCGTGACCGGTGCACCAGGCCTCGAACTGGCTGAGGGTCCTTGACGTGGTGACGAACAGGTAGGCGGGATCCGGGCTGGCGGCGACGGCCGCGGCCATCGGCGGGTACCGGTCGTAGTCGTAGGGAGTGACCAGCGTCCGGCCACCGGTCTCGAACGTGATCCGGTAGGCCATCCAGTAGGGGGCGTAGGCGTCGGCGATATGGTGGCCGGCCAGCAGGGCACGGAGCGCCGAGTCATCGGCCGGCATGGGAACGTCCGGAGCGGGCAAGGCCGCGATCTGGCGGCCGGGCTCGCTGGCCAGGCCGACCGTGCCAAGCGCACAGGCGAGCGCCAGCCCCACGGTCCAGGCGAGCCGAGGTCCCAGCTGGTGGCGGACTACCCAGGACGGCGGCTGGCCCGGTGGCCTGCGGACGGGCGCGTACCGCCGGGTGAGCTGGCCGGCCTGCTCGAAGGCGACCCCGAGGAGCAGGGCGGCCATCGGGACGGCGAACAGCGCGTACCGCCCCTGACCGACCCGGTCGGCCAGCGGGATGAGCGCGTAGAGAATGGGCAGCAGGGCCAGGGACAGAACGGGCAGCACGCAGCGGGGCGCCCGGCCGGCCAGGACCGCGCAGGCGACCGCGAGCAGGGCGGCGGCCCCGGCCAGGGCCAGCACCTCGCCAAGGGAACCGCCGACCCAGGCCAGCGTGCCCTCCACGCGAGTCCCCATGGCTATCGGGGCCTCGACGGGAAAGAACTGGCGCAGCCGGCCGAGCGCCCCGCTCAGCAGGTCAGCCCGGTAGCCGGGCATGTGCAGGTTCGTCCAGTCGTGCGTGGCGCCGAACGCCACCGCCGGGAGCCCGCCGATGACCGCCCCGCCGACCATGGCCAGCGCCCGCCAGCCGACCCGCCGGGCCGCCGGGATAAGCCAGAGCACAGCCGGGATAAGCAGCTCCAGTGACATGGGGCTTGACCACAGGGCCAGGCCGCACCAGATCCCGGCCAGGCCGCAGCGGCGCCAGCTGGCATCGCCCTTCCTGAGCCTGGCCAGTGCCCCGACCGCGCACAGGGTGATCGCCAGCCCGATCATGTAGGTCCCGCCTGGCTTGACCGACCGCCACACGAAGGAGGCGGGCCAGACCCAGAACGCGAGGGCCGCGAGCTGCGCGGCTCGTTCGCCGACGATGGGCCGCCCGGCCAGCCACAGCGCGAGTGCGCACAGCCCGCTGGACAGGGCGGTGGTCGCGAGCAGCTGGCTGGTGCCGGTCCCGGCAACGGCGAAGACGGCGGCGGTGACGACCGCCTCGAGGCTGCCCCCGTAGGACTGGCCCCACATGTAGGCGGTGAGCTGTCCGTGGTTCAGCAGTTGCTGGGCCATCAGGCCGATTACCGCGCCGTCGGAGGTGAGCGTGCCGATGAGGTGCGTGGCCGCCCACCAGCGCTGAAGCCCGCCCGCCAGGACGACGGCCAGGACCACGGGAACCGGCAGCCTGACCGCGGCCAGCTGGCCAGGACCGAGAGCGGCCACGCTCACCCGACGCGACCGCACAGTAACGTCCATGGCGCCACAATGGCGGACGTACCGCCCGCCGCACATCGACCGACAGGCCGCATTTCGGCGGCCGCATTAGCCCGCAGGCGTACGCCTTGCGGCCAATGGCGACGCTAGGACGGCTTGGTCTCGCCGTCGGGACCGGGCTGGTAGGCCTGCGGGGGCGGGAGGAGGAAGTACCAGGCGTTGAGCACTCCGCTGACGAACGCCACGGCCGCGGCGGGCAGCAGCAGGTACAAGCCGTCATCGGCGCCGCAGGTCACGATAACCCCGCTGGCCACGAACATCAGCATGACGCAGAGGCTGGCGGTCTTGCGGTTGAAGATGCTGATCAGCAGCCGGTCATCATCACCCAGGGCGTGCTTGATGCTGGCGATGCTCATCAAGACCAGGCTGGAGACTACCCCGGTGGCGATGAGCTCGCCGCCCAGCGCCCAGTCGGCCTGACCCGGGGCGAGCAGGGCCATGGCCATCGCCAGCGGGACCAGGAACATCACGAGCGTCTGGGCCGCGCTGGCGCGCAGCCCCTTGTGCCCGGCGATCCTGGTGGCGTTCAGCGACACCGCGACGAACAACAGCCCGGTCAGCGCTCCGCTAGCGGCCCCGGTCATCTCGGCGAACCCCTGCCAGTCAGCGGGCGAGTTCATCAGGAAGTCCCAGGGCCGGGGGTGCTTGCCAGGCTGTCACAGGCATGATCCTGCCACGCGGGTGTCCCCGCAGAAACACCCGCGTGGCGCGGTTGGGTAAGCGGATCACTCCCAGGAGCGGACTAGCAGCCGTCGTAGGGCGCCCAGTTGGACGCACCGCCGGCCGCGACCGCGTTGTTGAACACCTGGTTCTGCTCGGCCACGCTCGCGCTACCAAAGTCGGCGGGGTCACCGCCGTACTCGGCCCAGGTTGACGAGCTGAACTGGTACAGGCCGTAGTGGCCCGAGGAGTTCATGACCTGGCTGTTGCCGCCGGACTCGGCGGCGATCACGCACGCCTGGAATCCGCTGCCGCCGCTGTAGGTACCCGTGGCCTGCGCGGGCTCCGATGGCGCGGGGGCAGAGGCGGTCTGCACCGGGGCAGCCGCACTGCTGGACTGCACCGGCGCTGGTGCAGGAGCGGGCCCGAGCGCCGACGGCGGCGCGGGCACCTTAGCGGGCTTGGCCGGCACCTTCAGGACCTGCCCGACCTCGATCTCGTTGGCGTACTTGATCTTGTCGTGGTTGGCCCAGTAGAGCACCGGCCAGTAGTCCGGGCTCTGGTAGAAGTGCCGGGCGATGGCGCTCAGCGTGTCACCGGACTTCACGGTGTACGAGGCTGAGCGCGCGGCCTTGTGCGTGGCCTTGTGGGTAGCCCGGGGCGCCGCCGGCCGGATGGCCGAGAGCAGCGCGTCGCTAGCAGCGCTGGTAGCGGGCGAGTGATGGGCTGGCACCTGCTTGGCGGCCAGCGCGGTGGCAGGTGCGTTGGCGAGCGCGAACGCCGCCATGCCTGCCATGCCGGCCACGACGGGCGCGGCAACGCCCGGCAGTCGGCGGGTGAAACGGTTTCGTCCTGATTTCGCTCGGTAGCCCAAAGGGCTCCTTCCCGAGGAGTTCGCGCTCACTAGGAAGGCTGCCTGCACGACACGCGATGTGCATGAGGTGCGGGCAGCCTTCGGAGCGCCTGACGTCTCGGAAGCGTAAACGCCTTACGACGAATATGCAAAGATTGGACAAAATTCCCAGATAACGTTATCCTGCGACACCGCACTGACTGGTCGGGGTTATTTCCGCAAGCCGCTCGGCCGCCTGCGGATAGGGAATTTCTCCTGCTCAGGGGGGCTATTCGAGGGAACCACGAACGGCTTTCCGTGATCGAGGGTGGCGCGCAGGATGTCGATGCTCCTCTCCAGGAGCGTCTCCAGGCGGACCCCGGCGGCCGGCATCGCCGGCAGGGTGTCGGTGGCCGGTCGAGCGAAGTCGAAGGCGGTCGTCAGGTCGCCGGTGACGTCCCGCCGCCAGGCCGACAGGTTCGGGACGGGCACGCCGAATCTCCGCTCGAGGAACTTCAGTTGTGACGTATGGTCGAAGGTGTCCGATGCGACGAGGCCGCCGCGGCTGTAGGGGGAGATGATCAGGCAGGGCACGCGGAAGCCGAGGCCGATCGGGCCCGCGATGCCCTCGGAGTCGGCGACGCCGCCGAGCGGGGCCGTGATGTACTCGCCGGGGGTGCCAGCGGGGGCAACGGGGGGCGGGACGTGGTCGAAGAAGCCGCCGTTCTCGTCATAGCTGACGATGAGCGCGGTCTTTTCCCAGATCGCGGGGTTGGAGGTGAGGACGTCAAGGACGTGCATGATGCCGGCCGCGCCCTCGGCGGGGGGCATCGCCGGGTGCTCGCACGACAGCAGGGAGGGGATCACCCAGGACACGGCGGGCAGGTTGCCGCTCGCTACATCGGCCTGGAAGTCACCGGGGTAAGACGTGCGGATCCCCTTGACGGCCAGCGGTGAGTCCTCGTCGCGGACGAACGACTTGAACTGCCGCATCATGCCGGACAGGAACGGCCGCTCAAGGAAGCCGGCGATCCCCTCGTCCTGGTAAATCTTCCAGCTGACGCCGGCGTCTTCGAGCTGCTCAGGGTACGTGGGCCAGGAGTACACCCCAGGCTTGGGGTCAAGCGCGGTCTCCAGCACGGGACCGCCGTGCTGGCCGGCCGGGTCGATGGTGCCGGTCATCCAGTACAGCCGGTTCGGGTCGGTCGGGCCGATCACCGAGCAGAAGTAGTGATCACAGATCGTGAACGCGTCGGCCAGCGCCCGGTGCACGGGGATGTCGGCCCGGGTGTAGTAGCCCATGACCGCCGCCCCGTTGTCGGGACCGTCGGTGGCCAAGTGGGCGGTGACCCACTGGTCCATCGCCCCGCCGTTCCAGGCCCGGTGCTGCGTTGCCCAGTCGTGATTCGGATCGTTGATCACCTGGCCGGCCAGGGTGGCGCCGTGCGTGGCGTCCAGCCGGAACGGGTTGAGGTAGCCGTCGGGTGACGGCCCCCGGCCTGGCTCGTAGCCACGCTGCATGAAGGCCGCGGACAGGTCGCTGAACCCGCGCACCCCAGACATGGTCCCGAAATAGTGATCGAACGAGCGATTCTCCTGCATCAGCAGCACGACGTGCTCGATGTCGCCGAGCGAGCCGCTCCCGGCCGGGTCGGTGGCATAGGCCCGGTCGATGATGGTCCCGGCGGCACGGGACAGGGTGACGCCATGGCGAT
>Ga0335072_10009567_pt1 | contig 13974 bp, 9 predicted proteins | sample Lox_Sample_21_FD_206725 | JGI IMG/M metagenome (GOLD analysis project Ga0335072, IMG submission 206725) | Soil microbial communities from Loxahatchee National Wildlife Refuge, Florida, United States - Lox_Sample_2.1 | ecosystem: Environmental > Terrestrial > Soil > Wetlands | place: USA: Florida...
CTGCGCGAGCAGGCCATGCAGCAGGCGGCTCGGCCGGAGGTACGCCTGGCGGCGGCCGCGGTCGGACTGGCCATACTCGGGGTGGCCGTCATCAGGATCTGGGGCCGGCGCCGGAAGTAACCCGGTCAATCTCCCGTTCAGGCTTCGCGCTTCCCCGGCGTTCTCCCGTCGCCTTTCCATGATGAATCCCGTTATGGCCGGACGTGCTCATCTGAGCCGCCGCCGCGCGGTCCTGGGGACCGGCGACTTTCGCCTGTTTTCACCGTTACCGGTGCTAGGTGACCGATTTATCACGATCATTAGCCTGACAACGGCTTCAGACAACGTTGTCGCGATGTGAGCCGGACCGCTTGACAACGGACGGCATGGTGGCGAAATATGCCTGTTGACATCGTTGTCAGAAACGGGCCTGGCGCCGTTTGCAAGGGCTTGGGTGGGTCGCCCCGGGGGGTTGCGGAGCGGTGCTGGACCGCACCTGGGAGGACGATCGATGAGACCCAAGCACACGGTGCGCCCGGCCCGCTGGCCAGCGGCGGTGACCCTGGCCGCGGCAGCGATGATGGCGATCGGCCTGTCGCTCGGGACGGCCGGAGCCCCGGCCGCCATGGCCAGCACCGCCGCGCGGCCCGCGCAGAGCACGAGCCCGCAGCCGGCGCCGAGCCCGAGCCCGAGTCCGAGCCCGAGTCCGAGTCCGAGCCCCACGCCGAGCGCCAGCCCGAGCCCGCGGCCCGAGCCGAGCACTCCCGTCTCGACCAGCGCCCGGTCCTCGGCGTCCCGGCCGGCGCGCCATCGCTCTATGTGCGCCGAGGCCCTCGACGGCCGCGTGACCGACTGCGCCAAGCCCCTGGCCAAGGGCAAGCTGCCGGCCGGGGCGCGCAACTCCGGCGTGGTCAGCCAGCCGGTGGCGGATCCCGCCGCGCTGGTGGACACCCGCACCTGGACCAGCGGCGGCGGGAACACCTTCCCCGGCGCCGAGGTGCCGTTCGGCATGGTGCAGTGGAGCCCCGACACCTACCCGGACCGGAACGCCGGCGGCGGCTACGGCTACGGCGACACCCAGCTGATGGGCTACAGCCTGACGCACCTGTCCGGGCCCGGCTGCGGCGCGGGCGGTGACGTGCCGATCCTGCCGATGACCGGCGCGCTGCCGTCCGGCAACCCCAACAACGTGATGACCTCGTTTACGAACACCGGCGAGGTCGCGCAGGCCGGCTACTACTCGGCCCAGTCCAACATGCCCAACACGATCACCTCGCAGTTCACCGCCACCCCGCACAGTTCCATGGGCCGGTTCACCTTCCCCAAGACCACCGCCGCCGACTTCCTCATCCAGCTGCAGAACAGCCAGAACGGCGACCAGGGCGACAGCGCCCAGATCGTCGGGAACAACGAGGTGATGGGCTCGGACACCAGCGGCGACTTCTGCGGCGAGAGCGACAACGACGGTCAGTCGCAGCTGTACACGGTGTACTTCGACATCGTCTTCAGCCAGCCGTTCACGGCCTCGCAGGTGATCACCGAGTCCGGGCAGAACGACCCGGCCGCGGTGTTCCTGACCTTCGACACCACCTCCGACCCGGTGATCGACGCCAAGGTCGCGATCTCCTACGTCAGCACGGCCAACGCGCAGCTCGACCGGCAGACCGACAACCCGGGCTGGAACTTCGACGGCGTCAAGGCCGCGGCCCAGCGCTCCTGGAACAGCCTGCTCGGAAAGATCAAGGTCTCCGGCGGCAGCTACGCCGAGACCCAGGAGTTCTACAGCCTGCTGTACAAGGACTTCCTGCAGCCCAACATCACCAGCGACGTCAACGGCCAGTACATGGGCGCCGATGAGAAGGTGGCCACGATCAGCGGGAAGCAGAAGAACCAGTACGGGATCTACTCGGGCTGGGACATCTATCATTCGCTGTCCCAGCTGCAGGCCATTCTCGATCCTGGTGCGGGATCTGACCAGGCGCAGTCGCTGCTCAACTACTACAGCCAGGATCAGATCCTGCAGCAGTGGGGCTACCTGAACCTGAACAACTACGTCATGGTCGGCGACCCGGCCCAGTCGATCATCGCCGACTACTACGCCTTCGGCGCCCGCAACTTCAACACCAGCGAGGCGCTGGCCGACATGCTCAAACAGGCCACCACGGTCAACGACGTGCGGCCCGGCGAGGCAATGGAGCAGAAGGACGGCTACATACCCTTCCCCGGCCCTTCCGGCTGCTGCAACCCCCACGGCAGCGTCGCCACCCTGCTGGAATACGACACCGAGGACCTGGCGCTGTCCCAGTTCGCCTCGGCGCTGGGTGACAGCAAGGACGCGGCCATGCTGGAGCGGCGGGCCAACAACTGGGAGAACCTGTTCGACCCGAACAATGACCTGCTGAACCCGAAGGACGCGAACGGGAACTTCATCCCCGGCGTCGTCCCGACGTTCCCGGACAGCGGCGAGATGTACTACGTCGAGGGCGACGCCTACGAGTACCTGTGGAACACGCCCAACGACTACTCGGCGCTGTTCTCGCTCATGGGCGGCAACTCTCAGGTGGCGCCCGTGATTGACCAGTACCTGTCGCAGCCCAACGGCGGCGGCATGTTCGGCGAGCTGTCCAACGAGTTCGACTTCGGCGAGCAGTACATGCCCGACTACGACCAGGACCCGGCCGGCGCTCAGCTAGCCGTGCACACCATGCTCAACACCATGCAGGCGCCTGGCCCTTCGGGACTGCCCAACAACGATGACCTGGGCGCCAACAGCTCCACCACGGTCTGGGAGATGCTGGGCATGTACCCGGAGAACTCCGGCACCGACACCATGGTGTTCAACGGCCCCCACTTCCCGCACGCGTCGATCAGCCTGGACAACGGCAAGACGATCACGATCAACGCCCCGGCGGCATCAAACACCGACTTCTACGTGCAGAACCTGAAGCTCAACGGCCGCCCCTACCAGAAGCTGTCCGTGCCGTTCTCGACCCTGTCCAAGGGCTCGACCCTGGACTGGACCATGGGCAGCAGCCCCAGCACCTGGGGCAGTGCCCCGCAGGACACGCCGCCCTCCTACACCTCCGGGCTCCGGCCGGTGGTCGGCTACACCTCGAGCCAGCAGGTGACGATCGCCCCCGGCGGCAGCACCACGGTCCAGGTCGAGGCGCAGAACGCTACCCACACCAACCAGGCGGTCAACGCCAGCGTGTCGGTGCCGGCCGGGTCCGGGCTGACCGTCACGCCCGCGAGCGGGGCGTTCCACGTCGCGCCGAACGGCAAGGGGTCGGTGACGGTGAAGGTCTCGGCCAGCGCCACCGCGGCGCAGACCTTCTACACGGTGCCGATCACGCTCACCGACGGCGGCAGCACGCTGCCGACGGTGAACCTGACCGTGCTGGTCGCCACGCCCGGAAGCCTGCTGACCGCGTTCAACAACTCCGGCATCTCCGATGACAGCAACGTCACCGGGGAGTTCGACACCAGCGGCTACAGCTACTCGCAGCAGGCACTGGAGGCGGCCGGCCTGGTCGCCGGCCAGCCGGTGACGGCCGGCGGCGTCCAGTTCACCTGGCCGCTGCCGGGCCCCGGCGACCCCGACAACGCGATCGCCGACGGCCAGCAGGTCACGGTGAACGCCCCGGAGGGCACCCAGACCCTCGGCTTCCTCGGCGCGGCCAGCAACGGCCCGAGCCAGGGCGTAATTACACTGCATTATTCCGACGGCAGCACCGCGGAATACTGGCTCGGCCTGAGCGACTGGACGCTGAACGGCGGCGGCGCGTCGGCGCCCTCGTACGGCAACCAGATCGTCGCGACCCTGCCGTACCGGGACTGCATGGGCTGCGCCGGCCCGGATAACACGAAGACCTACGTCTTCGATACGGGCGTGCCGGTCGATCCCGCGAAGACGCTCACCAGCGTGACGCTGCCGCCCGGCGCCACGCAGGGTTCGCTGCACGTCTTCGCGATCGGCACCTCGGCGCAGCCGCTGGCCGCGCCGGTCGCCACCTCGGTCAGCCCGGCCACCGCCTCGGCCGGCCAGCAGGTGACGATCAGCGGTTCCGGCTTCGGCGCCACGCAGGGATCGGGCTACGTCGCGTTCTCTGACAACGGCACCAACTGGGGCTCGCCGGGGAACTCGGCCACCTTCCAGGTGGACAGCTGGAGCGACACCTCGATCACGTTCACCGTGCCCACCCCGAGCGGGCCGGGTGGCGAGTGGGCGGTGTCGCCCGGCACCGACGCCTCGGTGATGGTGGTGAACGACCCGGGCGGGGTCTCCGACAGCCCGGTGCTGAAGATCACGCCCACGTCCAACCCGGCCGACTACTACGACAACACCGGCATCTCGCCGGATGGCAGCACGACCTGCGACGCCAACATGGACGGTGACGGGTTCAGCTACTCGGCCAACCTGCTGGCCGCCGCCGGGATCACCCCGGGCGGGACGGTCACGGCCGACGGCCTTAGCTTCACCTGGCCCAACGTCGCCGCCTGCACGCCGGACAACATCCTGGCCTTCGGCCAGACGATGCTGGTGAACGGCACGGCCGGGGCCACCACGCTGGGGCTGCTGGGCTCGTCGACCAACGGCGGGTCCTCGGGCACGATCGTGATCAACTACACCGACGGCACGTCGTCGACGGCCACCGTGTCGTTCAACGACTGGGCCTCGTCGGCGAGCGACGGGGACACCGCGGTGGCCACCATGGCCTACCGCAACGCCATCGGCGGCGGAAGTCAGGGCATCACCATGTATCTGTTCGCGACCACCGTACCGGTCGACTCGGCCAAGACGGTGGCCTCGATCACCTTCCCCGACATCGGCACCCAGACCGCCAACGGCGCCACGGCGATGCACATCTTCGCCGTCAGCCTCGGCGGGTAACCGCGATGCGCGGCGGGCGGGCTAGCTGACTGGAGCGGCTAGCTCGCCCGAGCCGCGCGGGATGAGCCGGGTGGCGATCTCGGTCCGCTCCACCGGGCCGCGGTCTCCGGCGAGCCGGCGGAAGAGCAGTTCGGCGGCGCCGCGGCCCAGCCGGGCCACGTCCTGCGCCACCACGGTCACGCCGGGGCTGAGCAGGTCGGCCAGCTCGAAGTCGTCGAAGCCCACGAAGGCCGGGCCGGCGCCGAGGGCGCGCAGGTGCCGCAGGGCCGCGACCGACGTGCGGTTGTTCCCGCAGAACAACGCCGTGACCGGTGCCGATCCGGCCAGCATCCGGCGCAGCGCGAGGCCGACGTTCTCCGGCGTGGGCGTTGACATCGCGACCCAGCTGTCGTCGACGCGCAGCCCGGCTCCGGACATGGCCTCCCGGTAGCCGCGATGGCGGAGCATCGAGGTGAAGATGCCGGGGGAGTCGCCGATGAACCCGATCCTGCGGTGCCCGCCGGCGATCAGGTGACCGACGCCCTGGCGGGCGCCGCCGACGTTGTCGCTGATCACGGTGTCGGCTTCGATCAGGCGGGCCGGGCGGTCCACGAACACGGCCGTGGTTCCCGCCGCGATCTCGGGGAGCAGGTAGGTGTGGTCGTCGGATGCCGGGATGACGATCAGGCCGTCTACCCGGCGGGCGCAGAAGGCGAGCGCCAGCTCGCGCTCCCGGACCGGGTCCTCGTCGCTGGATCCGGTGAACAGCAGGTAGTCGTGCTCGCGCGCCACGTCCTCCACCGCGCGGGAGAGCGCCGAGTAGAACGGGTCCCCGATGTCCTCCATGATCAGGCCGATCGATGCGGTCTGCCCCTTGCGCAGGATGCGGGCGCTGTCGTTGCGCCGGAAGCCGAGCTGGTCGATCGCGGCGCGGACCCGCTCGGTGGTGCCCGGCGTGACCCCGGGCTCGCCGTTGACCACCCGCGAGACGGTCTTCAGCGCGACGCCGGCGTAGGCGGCCACGTCCTCCATCGTGGGGCGGCTGCGCGCGGCCGCCGCGGGCCGCTCGCCGGGTCTCGTGCCGGATCTCGTGCCGGGCCTCGTGCTGGGTCTCGTGCCGGATCTCGTGCTGGGCTGATGGTCGGTCGTCATCGCGATCCCCCCCGGGCTCCGGCGCGGCCAGTGAGGCCTGGCCACGCTGCGCAGCCGGTGAGGCCCGGCTGCGTGATCATGGTCCAACTATATGACAGCGTTGTCAACTGGCGTTTGATCTTCGGTGTCGTCATCTTCAGCGGGGGTGGGCGTCGGCGGGGCGGGGTGGCCGGGCTGGGTTATGGCGCGGTCCCTACCGGTTTGACGACTCCGGCCGCGTCTTTGGTTCCGGCTTGGGCCAGGATCATCTCCGAGCTGCAGTAAGGTCAGGCCCCGTGAGCGAACACGCCGGCCGCGTCGCGCTGGTCACCGGCGGCTCGAGCGGGATCGGCCGCGCGGTGGCCGAACTGCTCGCCGCGCGCGGCGCGTCGGTCGGCGTGTGCTCGTGGGACGCCGACGAGGCGCGGGCCGTGGCCGGCGCAATCACGGCCGTGGGCGGCGCGGCCGTGCCGGTCCCGGCCGACGTGCGCGACGCGAAGCAGGTCGAGGCCGCGGTGCGGACCACCGCCGACGCGTTCGGGCCGCTGGACACCCTGGTCACCAGCGCCGGGATCCAGACCTACGGGACCGTCACCGAAACCGACGAGCAGGCCTGGGACAACGTGTTCGCGGTCAACGTCAAGGGCGTCTTCCTCGCCGCCCGGGCCGCGCTGCCGGACCTGCGCCGCAGCGACCGCGGGGCCATCGTCGTCGTGTCGTCGGTGCAGGCCCTGGCCACGCAGACCGGCGTGGCCGCCTACGCCGCGACCAAGGGCGCGCTGAACGCGCTGACCCGCTCGATGGCGGTCGACGAGGCCGCGCACGGCGTCCGCGTGAACGTGGTCTGCCCCGGATCCGTTGACACGCCGATGCTGCGCCGGTCCGCCGAACTGTTCGGAGATGGAACAGCAGTCATTACGCACCGTCTCATCGAGGACTGGGGACGTTCGCATCCTCTGGGCCGCGTGGCACAACCCAGCGAGGTGGCCGAGGTGGTCGCCTTCCTGGCGGGCCCCCGGGCGAGCTTCGTGACCGGCGAGGAGGTCCGGGTCGACGGCGGGCTCATGGCCGGGCTGCCGGTGACGCTGCCGCGGGACGGCGGCTGAGCGACGGGGCGGCGGTTAGCTCTTCACGTGCAACGACGCACACAGGTTGTAGAGCTTAGGGCCATTGCTACTCGAGGCACCGGGCGAAACGGAATAGCTGAATTGCACGACGTAATCGCCGCCGGGCACCGTCGGAACCCGGACGCGGAACGGCTTATTGGGCAGCCCGACGCCTCCGACGGCCCCGGAGGGCCCTATTGGCACATTCTTCCCGCGCTGAATACCCGGGGCAATGGCGGCCAGATTGTAGGTCGCGACGAAGCGCCCGCCTTTGTCCGTGCCGAACAGGCCATAACTCTCGGTTGTGACGTTATTACTTTGCCATGGCCCGCTCGCTGTCACTGTGACAAGGTCATCTGGCCCGGCGTTGCTCGGATTGACTTTCAGGTGATAAGCCCCGACGTAGCACCCCCGCGGCTCCTGGGCCTGCGACTGGCCTGAGCATGCGGCGGAACTGAACGCCACGGCAAGACAGAATATAACTGCCCCGCCGAGGCGAGCACGCCGCCGGAGACCATGTGGGTCCGCGATGCCAGGCATGGCTTACTAATTCCCCCAGATTAGCCTGACGTTCGCAGTATTGCGAATATAGGAGATCTGTTGAGCCATAGCAGAAGTCACCATCAGAGGCGTTGTCGATCGCATTGCAGGTGAGGTGACCGCCGTAGGAGACGCAGGTGATTCCTCCGCCTTCGATCACGTAGTTGCCGCCATTGCAATGTGCGGCCGTGAATACCCGGTGGTCGTTCGGATTAACAGCGCCGTAAATTGTTGCCAAATTTTATCATGAACGTCGTCCGCAAGTAAATGCTTCCAACCTCGATGGTTCATCCTCGTGAGCCTCGATGCATCAGGGCGCGCCTGATCACTGATCGTCTTGTGCCGGGCTTCGGCTGCGGTGTCTGGTTCCTGATGGCCGGGTGCGTCGCGGAGTAAAATCCGGCAAATGGGAATCCGGCTGTCCATGGGCCACGTTGAGCGGCTCGATGACACGGTCATCGCGTTCGCCCGCCAGCTCGGCCTGCGCGGCGTCCAGCTGCACGCGCCCGCCGACCTGCCCGGAACCGACGGGTACTGGAGCGCCGCCGAGCTGCGCGCGCTGCGGGAGCGGTCCGAGGCGGCCGGGCTGAGCCTCGACGGCCTGGAGAACGTCCCGCCCGCCCACTTCACCAAGATCCAGCGCGGCGAGCCCGGGCGGGACGAGCAGATCGAGAACTACCAGCGGACGATCCGCAACCTGGGCCAGGCCGGGATCACGATGCTCGGCTACAACTGGCTGGCCACCTACGTCTGGCGCACCGACATGATGGTCGAAGGCCGGGGCGGCGCCCAGGTCACCGCGTTCGACCTGGACCGGGCGGGCGCGGGCAACGCGCTGGCCGGTTACAAGCTCACGCCGGGCGACCCGCTGGCCGGGCCGATCGGCGCCGAGCAGATGCGGGACAACCACCAGTACTTCCTGGACGCCGTGCTGCCGGTGGCGGAGCAGGCCGGTGTCCGGCTGGCCCTGCACCCGGACGACCCGCCGGTCGACGCGCCGCTGGGCGGGGCGGCGCGCATCTTCACCTCACCGGAGGCGATGATCCGCGCTCACCAGGCGGCCCGGGGCAGCCCGGCCTGGGGCATCGACCTGTGCCTGGGCACGGTGTCGGAGATGGCCGGCGAGCGCAGCGTGAACGAGATGATCGACTACTTCGGGCCCCGCGGCTCCATCTGCTACGTGCACTTCCGCGACGTGCAGGGCGTGGTCCCGAGCTTCCGCGAGTGCTTCCTGGGCGAGGGCAACTACGACCCCGCCGCCGTGCTGCGCCGGCTGGCCTCCTCCGGCTTCGACGGCTTCCTCATCGACGACCACGTGCCCGCGATGATCGGCGACCCGGGCACCTGGGGCGACATCTCATCGGACGCGTACTGCTCGCGTGGCCGGGCGTACGCGATCGGCTACCTGCAGGGCCTGCTGCGCGCGCTCGGCCTCGACGACTAGCCACGCCGCGCGATCACCGCGGCGCCAGGAACATGCCACGAATCAGACCAGCATCCCGGGGTCATCAGGCCGTCGCGGGCGCGATCTCGCCCGAGCCCCGGACCACCAGGCGGGTCAGCAGGATCACCTCGCGCGGCGCCGAGGTGTCGCCAGCGATGCGGGCGAACAGCAATTGCGCCGCGGTCGCGCCGAGCGCGACCGGGTCCTGGGCCACGACCGTGACCGGCGGGTTCACCTTGTCGGCCAGCGCGAACTCGTCGAACCCGATCAGCGCCACCCGGTCGGCCTGGCCGTGCAGGGCATCGATCGCGCCCATGGTGATCAGGTCGGTGGTGGTGAACAGCGCGGTCGGCGGGTCGGGCAGGTCCAGTAGCTGGGCCGCCAGCCGCGCGGCCGCTCCGCGGCTTCGCGGCCCGTGCCGGACCAGGTCCGGGTCGGGCTCGATCCCGAGGTCGCCGAACGCGTCGCGGAAGCCGGCGTAGCGCTCCTGGATGGTCCAGATGTCCTCGCGGTCGCCCAGGTAGCCGATCCGCCGGTGGCCCTGGTCCAGCAGGTGCCGCACCGCCTTGCGCGCCCCGGCCCGGTTGTCCACCAGCACCTTGTCCACGGGCAGCCCGTCGGCGGGCCGGTCCACGCAGACCACCTTGGTCCCGCGGGCGAGCTGGTCCTTCAGGAAGCGGTGGTTGCCCTCGACCGGCACCACGATCAGCCCGTCGACCTGCCGGGCGCAGAACGCGGCGACCACCTCGCGTTCCCGGCGCAGGCTGTCGTTGGAGCTGCCGATCAGCACCACGTAGCCCCGCTGCCGCGCGGCGTCCTCCACGGCCGCGGCGAGGGCGGCGAAGAACGGGTTGGCCAGGTCGTCGACGAGCAGGCCGATCGTCTGCGTCGGCTGGCCCTCCCGGCGCAGCCGGCGTGCGGCCTCGTTGCGCTGGTAGCCCAGCCGGCGGATGGCGCGCTCGACCCGGGCGACGGTCTCCGGCAGCACCGATGGCTCGCCGTTGACCACGCGCGACACCGTCATCGGACTCACGCCCGCGGCCTTGGCGACGTCCCGCATCGTCGGGCGCTCGCTCATGCGCTCGGTCATCCGCTCATCATGCGCCGCTCCGTCACGCGCCGCCTGGTCGCGGGATGCTCCGTCGCGCGCCGCCTGGTCGCGGGATGCTCCGTCGCGCGCCGCCTGGTCGCGGGATGCTCCGTCGCGCGCCGCTGCCCGTCTCTGATGAGATCGTTACCATAAACACCTCGTGACCTGGCCCCGGGGCACGGCGCGGCGCCGGGAACGGCGCCACGGTCGGACCTGGCCTGGAATGTACCTTATGGTCGGCTAGGATCGGCGGGTTTATCAAGTATTGGTACCGGTTTCGGGTCATACCGGGCTTTCCCCCTTGACATGTCGCGCGGCTCGCTAAAGAATCGCGCAACGTATGTGAACGTTATCAGGAGATGGCACCAGATGACAGAACCAGTGCTCGAGGCCCGGCGGCTGGTCAAGCACTACGGGCACGTGCTGGCGCTGGACGAGGCGGACTTCTCGGCCATGCCCGGCGAGGTCGTCGCGCTCATCGGCGACAACGGCGCGGGCAAGAGCACGCTGGTCAAGACCCTGGTCGGGGCGATCCGCCCGGACTCGGGCGAGATCCTGGTCGATGGCACGCCGGTCCAGCTGGCCAGCCCGGTGGATGCCCGCCGCCACGGGATCGAGGCGGTCTACCAGGACCTGGCCCTGGCGCCCGACCTGGACGCGGCGGCCAACCTGCACCTGGGCCGGGAGCTCTACCTGGTCCCGTTCCTGAAGGTGCTCGACCGTCGCACGATGCGGCGGCGCGCGATCGAGGCGTTCGCCGACCTGGGCATCGAACTGCCCGACGTCGGGGCCCCGGTCGGCACGCTGTCCGGCGGCCAGCGGCAGTCGGTCGCGGTGGCCCGGGCGGTGTCCTACGCCAGCCGGATCATCTTCATGGACGAGCCCACCGCGGCGCTGGGCGTGGTCCAGCGCGGCCGGGTGCTGGACACGATCCGCCGGGTCAGGGACCGCGGCGTCTCGGTCGTGCTGGTCAGCCACAACATGCCCGAGGTGCTCGCCGTGGCCGACCGGATCGAGGTGCTCAGGATGGGCCGCCGGGTGGCCGTGTTCACCGCGTCGCAGACCACCGTCGACGAGCTGGTCGGGGCCATGACCGGGGCGCTGGAGCTCAGCAACGGCAGCAAGGGGGGTGCGGCGTGACCGACCCGCAGCAGGTGGCCGGGACCCCGGCCGCCCCGGAGGGCGCGGCGCCGGCCCGCCCCGCCGTGCCGTCCGCCCGGCCCGCCGACACGCGCGGGAGCGCTCGCCGGTTTGCCGGCCGGGTGGGCGCGGCGAGTGAGACCTACACGCTGCTGGCCCTGGTGATCCTGGTCGTCTTCTTCAGCGTGAAGGCGCCGGGCAAGTTCTTCACGCTGAACGACTTCTCGCTGATGGGCCAGAACGCGGCTCCGCTGCTGGTGATGTCGGTGGGGGAGACGTTCGTGATCATCACGGCCGGGATCGACCTGGCCGTCGGCTCGCTGCTCGTCCTGACCGGCGTGGTGGCCGACCTCTACTGCATTCACCACGGGGGCGCGAGTGCGGGCTGGGGGACGATCGCGATCGGCTCCGTGCTCGGGCTGGCCACCGGGACCGCCTGGGGCGCGGGGCAGGGATTCCTAGTGGCCAAGGCCAAGGTCCCGCCGCTGATCGTCACGCTGGCCGGGTTCATCGCGGCGGGCGAGGGCGTGGCCTACCTGATCACGGGCGGCGCGGACTTCCGCACCGTTCCCGGCAAGCTGGTCAACACCATCGGCCTGGGCAGCGTGGCCGGCATCCCGTGGCTGATCGTGATCAGCTTCGCGGTCGCAATCGTGGCCGGCCTGGTCCTGGCCTACACCGGGTTCGGGCGTTACACCTACGCGATCGGGTCCAACGCGGAGGCGGCCCGCCGGGCCGGCATCCGGGTGGACCGTCACCTGATCAAGGTCTACGCGCTGTCCGGCCTGCTGGCCGGCGTGGCCGGGATCTTGTCGCTGGCCTCCTTCGACTCAACCACGATCGCCGGACACGCCTTCGACAACCTCGAGGCGATCACCGCGGTGGCGCTCGGCGGCGCCAGCCTGTTCGGCGGCCGGGGCTCGATGTTCGGCACCGTGATCGGCCTGGCCATCTCGACCGTGCTGCTCGAGGGCCTGGTGATCATCGGGGTCAATCAGTACTGGCAGGAGGTGGCCATCGGCATCGTGCTCGTGGCCGCCGTGTACCTCGATCAGTTCCGCCGCCGGATTCGGCAGCGGGCCTGAGGCGGCGTGACAGCGGCCGTACCCCCGCGGCCCTAGTGCACAGGAGGAACGAATGCGGAGCAGACTCACCGTGACGGTCACCGGCGTGGCCGTCATCGCGCTCGCGGCGGCCGCCGCCGGATGCGGCTCTTCGAGCGGCGGCGGCAGCGGCAGCAGCAATTCGAAGAAGACCATGGAGCTGATCGTCGGCACCAAGAGCGACGACTTCTACGTCACCATGGAATGCGGCGCCGAGGCCGAGGCCAAGAAGCTCGGCGTCAAGCTGACCGTCACCGGCCCGGCGACCTTCAGCGTCCCGCAGCAGAAGCCGCTGATCGACTCGGCCGAGGTGACCAAGCCGGACGCGCTGATCGTCGCGCCGACCGACAGCGCGGCGCTCGACCCCGACCTGCTGAAGGTCCAGAAGGGCGGTACCAAGGTCATCTTCGTGGACACCTCGTCGGCCAACACCGCGATCGGGCTGTCAAGGATCTCCTCGGACAACGCGCAGGGCGGCAAGCTGGCCGCCGACACGCTCGGGAACCTCATCGGCGGGAAGGGCACGGTCGCGGTGATCAGCGTGGCCAAGGGCGTGTCCACCACCGACGCCCGGGTCCAGGGCTTCCAGCAGGAGATGGCGGCCAAGTTCCCCAACGTCAAGCTGCTCCCCGAGCAGAACGACGACGCCGACAGCGTCAGCACCGCCACCTCGTTCATCGAGGGTGACATGGCCGCGAACCCGGACCTGGCCGGCGCGTTCGCCGCCAACGTCATCACCGCTCAGGGCGCGGCCTCCGGCATCGCGCACGCGGGCAAGACCGGCAAGGTCAAGCTGGCCACGTTCGACGCCGACCCGACCCAGATGTCCATGATGAACGCCGGCACCATCCAGCTGGCCATCGCCCAGGAGCCCGCGCTCGAGGGCGCCGACGGCGTTGAGCAGGCGCTGAACGCGCTCGACGGCAAGACGGTGCAGAAGAACATCGCCACGCCGCTGATCGCGATCACGCCGGCCAACATGACCAGCGCCAGCGTCAAGCCCTACATCTACGAATCAAGCTGCTCGGCCAGCTAGGAGGCATCCCCCGGGCCCGGAGCGCCTGGCGGAACCCGGTGTACCCCCCACATCGGCTCCACCAGCCTCCGGGCCGCCTCGCGGCGCGCGCGTTCGGCCTCCTCCCGGCGCGCGCGCCGTCGGCGGCTTATGAACCGGCCGGTCCCGAAGAGGGTCAGGATCAGCAGCGCCGCGACGGAGGCCAGCGCCGCGACGACCAGCCGGACGTAGAAGTCCGGGCGGGTGTCCGCGGGGGCCAGGCCGGCCGAGACGAAGGCCTGCGGCGTGCGCAGCGCGATCAGGGAGGAACCGCGCTGGACCGCCGCGACCCGGCCCAGGACGCCGCTCTCCGGCACCGGTCCCCACTTGCGTGAGTCGAGCGAGATGTTGCGGCGGTCGCCCATCACCCAGATCTGGCCGCGGCGCAGCGTCACCGAGAATTTGACCGCCGAGGCCCGGTTGCCCGGATAGAGGTAGGCCTCGGTCAGCGGCTTCCCGTTCACGGTGACCCGGCCCCGGGCGTCGCAGCAGGCCACGTGATCGCCCGGCAGGCCGA
>Ga0335072_10009568_pt1 | contig 13974 bp, 11 predicted proteins | sample Lox_Sample_21_FD_206725 | JGI IMG/M metagenome (GOLD analysis project Ga0335072, IMG submission 206725) | Soil microbial communities from Loxahatchee National Wildlife Refuge, Florida, United States - Lox_Sample_2.1 | ecosystem: Environmental > Terrestrial > Soil > Wetlands | place: USA...
ACTCAAACCTTCTGAGATGTATAAAACTACGTTCTCCAAGCCACCGCCTGAACCGACGACCACGTTCTCCAGTTTCACCGGGCTATTTTCGTGCTGCTTCACGCAGTATGGATCTTTCGACATATCGATGCCTCTCATGTGAGGAGGCGCTCCGTTGAGCTTGACGGAACCGGTAATTGATCCTTCTCCGGCGGCATTGACCGATGGTTTCACGAGCAGGGTGGCAGTGCCAATCAGAAGTACGGTAAGCACGGTTGCTGCGAGCTTATGGTGATGCTGCGCGTTCATTTCTTTCTCCTGTCAAGGTCGCCGGTTGGGCGATTATTGTGAAAGTTTCATCGCGTTCAGCGGCTTCAAGTTGAGTTGCTTCGCGATTTCTCTCTCGCGCTTGTTGAATTCGTTGTGCGGCTGCAGAGTCCGCAGAAAGAACACCAAGTCCCAGGCTTCGTCCGGCTTGATGCTGTCGGCGAATGACGGCATGGGTGTTCCATCTAATCCCGTCATGAAAATGCGGTAGATGTCACGGTCGGTGCTGCCGCACATCGGCCGCGCCCCCGAAGAAAAGTCATAGGGGAGTGTGGGCCGGCCCAGATCGTCGGTGAGAGTAGAAGCGGAGGGACCATTGGCTTGGCCGGTCACGCCGTGACACTTCCAACATTGCACCCGGGCGAACACTTCTTGCCCGGCTTTCACCCTCTCTGGAGTAACCTCCGGTTCGGTAGGAATCTGGATCGGAGTACCCGGTTTCTCGGTTTGCCAGCGCGGAGAGAAGTGCTTGATCCAAGCAACCAGGTCGGCCCGCTGCTGCTTGGTAAATGTGTTCCACGGGGGCATAGCAGAGCGGTCCAAACCGCGCGCGATCGTGTCAAACAGGTCTTGATCGGTAGGCAAAGTTCCCGTAGGCGTGGAGCGGCATTTAAAAATCGCCAGTTCAAAATCGCGAGGCTTGGGCCACATTGGGGGAATCAACCATTGCGCGACTTCGCCGTTACCGTCGCCAAGCTCGCCATGGCAACCGACGCAATAACGGCGATAATCGTATTTCACGCGGTCGGAATTCGCGTTGCCGGTGATGTTCCCAATATGGCTGGTCACAGCCGGGGTATGTAACCACTCTTCTTCCTGAGATTGGGTAATCTGCCCCCAGACAAGAGTAGGTACGGCAAAGAAGCCGAGCACCGCCAACAGCCGCAGCCATCGGATCAATTTCGCGTTCATTTGTCTCCCTCTCTTAGAAGTCGAAGTCGAATCCCGTCAGGAATTCGGTGTAAGTTGCGTTCGCGGAGCTTAGGCCAAGCAGCGAACCGGTTCCGGTCTGGTGCAACCAGTTCCATTCGTTGTGCCAGGCAAATCCCGCCCGGCTCGTCATAAACGGGTTGTAGCGCATGGCGAGTGTGTAGTCGGAAATGTTGCCGAAATCTGAAGGCGTTGGACCGGTCAAACCATTTGGCCCTGTAAATCCGGCTGCATATCCGGCCCCGTTTGCCTGCTGCGACATGCGCATGGTTTCGTAGCGGCCAATGAAGATCAGCTGCGGACTGTAGACATAGTGCGGCTCGATCAGCACTCCATTCCAGCTCGGGGCCTGCGCACCGACCGGAAGCGTGGTTCCGGGGACGTTGTTCGCAGGACATCCAGGGGTTCCCGCCGCCCCGGTGCAGAGCACGCCTCCATTGCCGTCGGTGTTGACCGCGTTTCCGTACCCTTGCCCGAACCAGGCGTTATCGGAACCGTGCTGTGTCACTATCGTAACGTCGGTATGCGCGCCGAAGTAGAACAGGCCATAGAAGCCTTCGCGACTGAACCCTTTATTGCCGATTCCTGATCCGGGGATCGGAACAGAACCCGCAGTTCGATAGTACGTCGCGGCTTCACCCACCATCGCATACCCGCCAATGCGGTCGACGCCGAGCTTGCCGGTGTCGAATGCCTGACTGGCCGTGAAGAAGCCAGTGTAGGAATTCGATCCAAGGGTCAGGTTCACGTTGCCATCACTCGAGCTGAGCAGTGAAGCCGCGTAACGCGTGCGGTCGTCCGCTGAGTGACCCATCAATTCGAGACCCAGCTGGTTGTCTCCGATTTGGCCAAAGATGTTGCCGTCACCTACCGGACTGAAGTGGTAGAGCTGGTAGATGCCGCCATTGCCAGTCAGAGTCAGAATTCGCTTTTCCGAAAGCAAATTGTCAAGTTCGAACTTGCCTAGTTTGAGGTTCAGCCAGGGCGTGCCAAAAACGTTGTCCAACCGCGCCATGACTGTTTCGAAGTGGAAGGAAGCGGTCGGATCGGAGGATGGAAGCACGTAAAACGAGAAGTTTTTGTACAGCGTGCCGCCGGTGTGGAAGTCGAGACCACTGAGGTCAAATCCGGTAGTGCTGATCGTCTGGCTGGTGCTCGTGCCAGTTGCGACACCGCCAGCATAGTTGTCGACCAACTCGTTACTCGTGCTGACGCGATGCCAAATCGGCGTGATGCGGAACGTCACCGGCCAGTACGACGGATTCTGCCAGATTGGCGAATCCCGATCGTTCATTAGCTGGTAGCCGTTGTCTTTGAATTTCTGGCCGAAGTAATTGAGCATCGGCCAGGATTCATGACATGCCGAACATCGCAAACCATATTTGCGGGCAAACGCCGGAAGCGCATTTGCGGAAGGGGTGGCACTTATAGCCAAAACGATGAGACCCAATGCTGCGGTCGCAAGATTTTGCACCAAAGAAAATCTACGGGTGCACAACCGGGTGCTGATACCCATTCTCGCCCTCCAGACTATTTCTGTTTTCTTTGACGATGACGCGAATCCCGAATGCAAATCAGGCTAGAACCCCAGAAAACCCACAGTGTGGCAGGCAACCTTCCCACTCAAGGTCCGACCACCGTACCGGGAAGGCATCGTACTACTCGGCCGAGTTTGCCTGCAAGGATTTTTTTTACAAAAAATTTGCAAACGATAGAAAATCGTTTATGCAGCCTGGCAACGCACATGCATGTACGGAAAGTTGACAGCGATGATTGCGTTTTGAGATGGTGAGCCACGTAGAAACTGCGGGGACAAGGGTGTGCGTGAACCTAGCAGAGGTCGAGGCAAGGATCAGGTGGGTCTTTTCGGAAGTTCCCGAATTCAAATCGGGCTTATCGAGCTGGTGGCCATCGTTGCCCTCGCTCTTTCAATCCCACAGCTCGCAGCCCGGGAGAAAGACGGCCTGCAGTATGGTGCTGGTCTCATCGTCAATGTTCCCTTCCCCGAAGACCAAGTCGCCCAAGTGGTGCGGGATGTCGCGCAAAATGGAATTATTCGAGGTACCAAGGAATACAACAAAGATCCCTACGTAACCGGCGCGACGGCGGTCGCATTCACTCGGTTATTTCCTGAATGGGCGGAGGGCGGCGAGGTTTTTTACAAGCAGAGAGAACAGGCGGTTGACCCCAGGAACTTCAAGGACAGCAGCGATGTCGGAACGTTGATTGTGCGATATATTGTGCAGCCGCAGGGCGCCAAGAACACGGTCCTTCGGATTAATGCAATCTTTGTCGAGGACTTCCGCCATTATGTGCATCAGTCTAACGGTTCGGTCGAAGAGGCGGAATACGCCGATATTCACGAGCGACTGGACAAGATCAGCGCGATGAACGCTGAAACCGCAGAGTTGCAACGGCAGAAGGAGGCATTGCGGAACTCCGGTTCGGCCGCGACAGGATACAGCTCGTCGCAGGCGTCAACGGACGCCCTGGCAACCTCTGCCGAGAACGTCCCGCTAGGGCAGGCCAGCGATGCGGCTGCGAGCGCTCCGCAGACCCCTGAGGAACGTGTGAAAAGATTACGGCGGCAGATTGAGCGCAGAGTGAGGGCTCCGGGTGCCGCTCTGAAGTCTGCCCCCTTTCACACTGCGGTCACCTTGCAGCCCTTGCCTACGGGCACGGAAGTTCTGATCGTCGTCACGACGACGTATTGGCTAGGCGTGGAAACGCACGACGGGCAACATGGATGGGTCATGCGCGATGAGTTGGAGCAACTGCCGTGAGCTTGCGCCGAGCATTTTGCCCACGCCGTTCGCTAGCCATGTCGCTGGCCTACTTTCTCCTCGCGCTCACGCCTTCGCTCCGAGGCCAAGCCGGGTCGGCCGAGCGCGTTTTTCCGCAGTCCAAAGCGACCATCGAGGGAGCGCTCAGGTCGATGTCTACCCTCTTGGGTGGCCGTCTGCCGACTTTAGATGGCTTTGCACTGCCCGCAACTCATTCGCTCGATCAGTATGAGCGGGGGTTCTTTCAGGCCAATGTGCAGGTTGCGCCGATTCCTTCCGGCGGGTCCCTGGTTCACGTCACGGTAAGAATAACCGCTTGGTACAACGATGCCGAACCATCGCGCTCCGGCTACCAACTGCTGAAATCCAATGGCCGGATTGAAGCCGATCTTCTGGATCAGCTTACCGAGCAGCTGGCTTTGGGTGCGCCCGCAGGCGCGAATACACCCCCACCAGCAACAACGCAAGACTCCGATTCGAAAACTGTCGCCGCAGAAACTGAAAACGTTGGCGCCAAATCCGTAGCCGCAGTTAAGAAAGAGACCACGGCTGCGGATGTGGGGCAAAAACCATCGATGGCTGAGACTCCGGCTCCGATTTCGGCTCCATCGGCGAAATTCCACGAGGCAGGAACGTTTTCTTCATCCATCGGTCAGGGATTGGCGGAGCATGTCACTGGAGCGACTCCCGCGAAGACGAATCTCGAGAAAACCGACAGCGCACTGCAGGCCGAAGCCAACGGACTGGAAGAAATTCTGAAAAATCAGGCGCACCCCAACAATCTGGTTGCGGTGAAGAAGTCGGGGACGCCGGTGGTTGCGACTCCCAGCCTCACGGCGAAAACGCTGTTCGAAGCGAGCCAGTACGATGAATTCGAGATGCTCGATTTCAATGAGGACTGGGTGCACGTGCGAATCTCAGGCCTCTCGCGGGGATGGATCTGGCGAAACAGCGTAGAGATGCCCGCCGGCATTGCGGATACGGCAACACATGCCCCGGTTCCGGAAAAGTCGGCCGCCGACATATTCCACGTTTTTCGCCAGGAGATTGCGCCATTTCCTGGCGATTGGCAAGTCCTCCGCGGCAAAAATGTTGAGATCATTACGATTCAGAAGATTGACGAGAATTCCAAAGCTGGAGGCCCGCGGGAGAAGCTGGAATACGCCAAGTATCTACTGGCTAAAACTTACGCGGAACTGATTCAAAAGAAGGAGACTCTCGATGGAATCGTTTTAGTTTTTGACTCCGCCGATGGCGGAATGATGGCCGCGCCAGTGGCCATCCTGCAGCAATGGAAAGTTGGCGCACTTTCGGATGCCGCTCTGTGGCACCAGTGCTTTTTCGATCCTCCCGAAACCTTCGACTCCGCGCAACTCTCCCAGAATAAGTAGCTTTGCCTAGGGTTTCGCCTTATTTGAGCCAATCTCAGATCGACGCCTGAAGGGCTTTAGAAGTGATGCCTTCAGGCGACGCTGTGACTTCCGTAATCTGGATTTGTACTTTTGGAACTGCACACTGTAAATGTGATTTCAATCACAAACCGTCCCACAGGCGGTTGCTTTGAAATCGAGAGCAGCGCCCGAACCGCCAGAAACGGCTCACCGGACTTTGGTCCTCATGATGAGGAACTTACTAACCGGGAAGCGCTGTAGTGCCGGACTTGGCTCGGCGAAGTGAAGACGGCATTCTGCCGCCACCGCCGGGATTACGGGAGGGACGAGTATGCATCGTTACGTTTCAGTGTTGTGCTTGATGGCTTTCCTGCTCGCGCCAGGCCTTTCAGCAGTCGGTCAAGATTCGTACAAAGTTGTCACTGTGACCGATGGGGGAGCCATTTCGGGTTCAGTGAAGTGGTCCGGTCCGGTTCCGCACGGGCTATCCTTCCCGATTACCAAAGACCCACAGATTTGCGACCCTGATTCTCACAAAACCGCCGACCTCGAGCGCCTTGAGATTGGGCCGGAAGGCGGAGTGGCCAACACGATCGTCTACCTGAAGAACATCACGAGCGGAAAAGCATTGGAGCTTCCGGAACAGCGCCGGCACCTCAACCAGATACGGTGCCGCTACGTCCCCCATATTCTGCTGGTTCCACAAAACTCCAATTTAGAAATGGTGAGTTCTGATGCCACGCTCCACACCATCCACATGGACGGAGCCGCAACTTTCAACTTGCCATTTCCGTTCCCCGGCCGGCCAACCAGCCGAACCATGTCTACAACCGGCTTGGTTAGCCTGCGCTGCAACGGGGGCCATGTCTGGATGAATGCGGAAATGATGGTGGTCTCCCATCCCTACTACGCGGTGAGTGACGAGAGCGGAAGGTTTCAACTCACCGATGTCCCTGCGGGGACCTACGAGATCGTTGCCTGGCACGAAGGGTGGGAACTGGTTGGCAAGGAGCACGCCTACGATGTTCTCACCGAACACAGCGTGGAACGGCCCCGGTTCAGTCTACCGAAAACGTGGGAGAAATCCGTAACTGTGAGCCCAAACGGGGCCAGCACGGTCAATTTCGTGATCTCGAACAAGTAGGCGGGCGTCTATCCAATTCCGCAGTTGGGATACAGTTGTTTCACGCGCTGGGCAACAATCGTGTCGTAGCCAACGCCCGTTGTGGAAGCGGGTCCATAGTCACCATTCGGGCTAGCCCCCGATTTCACCTGACCCACCGGACCAGTAATCTCCACCGTATGGTTTTCTTTTCCCCTTAGCGCGGCGAGATCGCCTCCGATTACACGATACTGTCGCATCGGGGCTCCTCCAAGGATGATGTACGTGTTCCCGGATTTGGTCAGGCATCCATGAATCGTTTGCACGGTTTTGGATTTTTGTGAGTTTACTGATGCGGTGCCAGAATTCGAGTTCTGCGCGGCGATGAGCATTCCAGATCCAATAAAAAACACCAAAGTAAGTACGACGGTCTTCAAAGGCCTTACTCCTCTAGCTCATTCAGATGCGTGCCCGCGTGCTTTCGTGCACTCCGCTGCTGGGTTCTGGATAACAATACTTAGGCTGGGGTAACACGCCCTAATTCCGCGCTGTGTATCTGCTCTCCAACCGCGTGGGAGCAGAACTAGCAACTTCCACATGGATTGGTTCATCGCGACCTTGAGCATTGCCTCCGGGGCGTTCTGCCGGTTGTAAAGCAATGCGCGAGCCGAACGGAACGTTGCCGTTCGTGATTATGAGAACGCTCCTTGCTTGGCTCAGCTCCGGGTAAGGCCCACACCTTATTGCCGGAACCTGTAGAATCGCAACGTGGGGTTCGGTGGTTCACGTAAAGGGATTCCCTTCTAAATTCATCGCGAGGATATCGATGCCTGCCAGCAAAATCTCCGTCGCAGTTTTTGTCTCAGTTCTGTTTTCTGTCTCTGCTTTGCTCGCGGTCGACAAGAATTTTCACGACGCGCCGGATTCGGCGAAGAACCTGAAAAATCCATATGTGGGGGAAGCGTCGGCAGTGCAGGCCGGCAAGGCGCTGTACGCACGGAATTGTCTGGCTTGCCATGGCCGATCTGGGCAAGGGACGGGAAACATTCCGTCCCTGGTTGATGGCAAACTGGAAGGCGTGCCGCAGGGCGAGGTGTTCTGGTTCATCACCAAAGGAGATAAAGACAGCGGCATGCCGTCGTGGGCATTTTTGCCGGAAAAAGACCGATGGGAAATTGTCAGTTACGTGGAAACGATGGGACCGGGCAGCAGGTCCGATGCCGCGCCGCCCGAGCCTCCGGCAGCTCCGCCTGCGGCGATGACTTCGACGATCAAAGCGCCACCTGCAAAGGCTCCGTTCACCGATTTCCGTTACGAATGGCCGGGGAACACGCGGAAGATCACGACGAAGGATTTTCCCGCTCCATACGCAACCGCGTCCGCAGAGAACGGTCCTGACGTTGTGGCGCGTCCGGCAAACGTTTGGCCGGTTACGCTGCCGGGATTCAAGGTCGAACTGTATGCGGCGGGTTTGGATAATCCACGGCTCATGCGCACGGCGCCGAACGGCGACATTTTTCTTGCGGAGAGCCGGCCAGGGCGCATTCGCGTGTTTCGCGGTGTGACGAGCGATGGGAAGGCGGAGCAGAGCTCGGTTTTTGCCGAAGGACTGAAAGATCCCTATGGGATCGCGTTTTATCCTCCCGGCCCGGATCCGCAGTGGGTTTACGTCGGCAACACCAACGAGGTGATCCGGTTCCCGTATCACAATGGGGATCTCCAGGCCAGCGGACCGGCGCAGCACATTGCCGATTTGCCCGAGGGCGGCGGGCATTGGACGCGCGCCCTCGACTTCTCTCCGGATGGCAACAGAATGTTTGTCGCGGTCGGATCGGCGTCCAACGACGACGATAGTGACACGCATCCAGCCGAGCATAATCGCGCCGACATTCTGGAGTGCGATGCGGCCAACTGCATACTGAAGGTGTATGCCTACGGCATTCGCAATGCCGGCGGCGGGATTCGCATCAATCCAGACACGGGCGAGTTGTGGTGCTCGACCAACGAGCGCGATGCGCTCGGCGACAACCTCGTTCCCGATTACATCACGCACGTGCAAGAGGGCGGATTTTACGGCTGGCCGTGGTGGTACATGGGGCCGAACCAGGATCCACGGCAGAAGGGGAAACACCCGGAGTTGAAAGATAAAGTGATCACGCCGGATGTGCTGTTGCAACCGCATAACGCGTCGCTGGAAATCACGTTTTACGATGGCAAACAATTTCCCGCTGAATACAAGGGCGACATTTTTGCGTCCGAGCACGGATCGTGGAACCGGTCGGTGCGCGCGGGGTATGAAGTAATTCGCGTGCCACTGCATCACAGCGGACACGCCAGCGGAGAGTATGAAGATTTCGTCACTGGCTTCGTGCTGCCCAATGGCGATGTGTGGGGACGTCCCGTAGGAGTGACAGTAGCTCCGGATGGCTCGCTGCTGGTGAGCGATGATGGATCGAACTCGATCTGGAGAGTGAGCTACAAGGGGAAGTGAGCGGGGCGGACTCGCGTCTGGGTTATCCCGAAGCCTCGCGTTTTCACTAGCGAGGCGAGGGATCTGGCGAGAAGGGTAACGCGTATTTGCTGCAGGGGAGATCCTTCGCCTCCCCGGCGCTCAGTTTGATGTTCGCGTTTTATTCGCCTTAAGAATTGCCCGTCTTGCCGTGGTTCTTGTCAAGCAACTGAAGATTATTTTTTTCCTATCGAGTCGCTTGCTCACACCGTCCATTTCCATCCGTCCAACCGCAACAGCATCTCGGGTTTACGTGTGTTCGATTGGAGTTCCATCAATTTCAGAATTCAATGCTGATCCCGTCTACGACAGATCAGCCGCAAAAGGAGACGCCATGCCCAGGATTTCCTTCCTGAAGATTGCCTTGCCCATTCTCGCCATCACTCTTTGCCTGCCGACTCTCAGCCACGCCCAGACTGCGACGGGCGAAACTATTATGCTCAATCTGCCGCGCGCCAGCCAGCACGCGCTCGTCAGCCAGCGCATCGGCATCACCGACATCACCATCAACTATCACCGGCCGCTGGTCAACGGACGCCAGATCTTCGGCAAAGTCGTTCCTTTCGGCGAAGTCTGGCGCGCCGGGGCGAATGAGAATACGACGATTAAATTCACCGACCCGGTCACGATCGAAGGCCACGCGCTCGATAAAGGAATCTATGGGCTGCACATGATCCCCGGCGAAAACGAGTGGACGGTGATCTTCTCGAAGGATGCGAATGCGTGGGGAAGCTTCAGCTACAAAGAAGCCGACGACGCGTTGCGCGTAACAGTTAAGCCGCAGGCAAGCGAGTTCCAAAATGCGCTGGCCTACGACTTCGACAATGTGAAACCCGATTCCGCGGTCGTCACCTTGCGCTGGGACAAAGTAGCCGTGCCGTTCAAAGTCAGCGTCGACGTGAATGCGATCGTGACCGCCAGTATTCATCAGCAAATTTACGGACTGAACCAGTATTACTGGGAAGGCTGGGACGATGCTGCCGGATATTTTCTGGCCAACAAGATCAATCTCGATGAAGCGCTGAAATACGAAGACAAGTCGATCCAGGCCGAAGAGCGCTATGACAATCTCATGAGCAAGTCGCACATTCTTGAAGCGCTCGGCCGCACGCAGGATGCGGCGGTGTTCCGCACCAAGGCGCTCGATATGGCGAACGCCCAGCAGCTTTATTTCTACGCCCGCCAATTGCAGGCAGACAAAAAGCAGGAGGAAGCGCTGGCCCTGTATCGTTCCACAGCGAAGAAGTTTCCCGATTATTGGACCACGCACATGGGCTTGGCCCGTGCCTACAGTGCGCAGGGCGATTTCGACAATGCGGCGAAAGAAGTAAAGCTATCGTTGATGACCGTGCCGGATGCCAACAACAAGGCCAGGTTGGAAGGCTACTTGAAAAAGCTGGAGGCCAGGCAGGACATTAACGAGTAAGAACGCAACCACAGCCAAGGGGAGACAGAGAAAGTCAGAATCCCACCACACGAATGCCCTTTTGCCCTGTCGAAAATCCCCACTTCTCGTGTAAGCGGCGAGAAGTGGGGCATGCCGCTTTTATTTGACTCTGGTGTTGGTTGTTAAGCTAGGTAATTATTATTCTCTTCCTACCGAACTTTTCAGGCTGCAAACCCGAATAACAAGATGGAGAACATATTTGCCTAACGACCGCGATCTCTGGGATCGGATCCGGCACGGAGATGCTCATGCCTTCGGCGAGTTTTATCGCGAAAATGCATCCCGTCTGGAAATTTTTCTGCGGCACATGGTCGGCGATCGACAAGCAGCAGAGGACATTATGCAGGAGACATTTACGCACCTATGGTCCCGCCCCAACGGATTTCATCCAGAGCGCGGGGCTCTGCGCGCCTATCTCTTCGGCGTCGGACGCAAGCGCGCGGCGGAATGGTGGCGAAAACAGGGCCCGAAAACCGAAGCCGAGGAACCTAACTTAGAAGCCAACAGCGCGGAAACCGCTTCGACGATGGAAGACGCCTTCCGTCGCTTGCCGCGGGAACAGCGCTCCTTGCTCTGGATGCGGGAAGTTGAAGGGCAGTCGTATGCCGAACTTGCAGAGACACTGGAGATCCCGATCGGCACGGTGCGGTCCCGATTATTTGCCGCTCGAGAAGCATTGCACAATATCTGGCAGAGTCCAAGACCAGCCACGAAGAAAGAGGACGCATGAGTCCGCAGGAAAAACAGTGCGCTCAAGCGGCAGAGTTCATTTCGGCGCTGTGCGATGGGGAAACGATTCCTCCCTACGCAGCAGCGCATATCGGGGAATGCCAGAACTGCAAGACTCGATTGAAGAAGTATGCGGAGATGGGAGCGGAATTGCGCCGCGTGGCGAGTTTGCAATCGGTCGAGACGAAGCTGGCAGCCTGGCGGCAAGTTCGACAAGGCAAGACAAGCTTTTGGCAGAAAGGATGGGGAACTATGAGAATTCCGAGGTTCGCATTTGGATTGATGTTAATCGCCATTGTCGTGTTGGGATCAACGCTGACCATGGTCAAGGTTCGCGCACATGAGCAGGGATCGGTGTTGATGCTGACGGCAAAAACGGCCAGTGGGCATACGGTGGTTTGCGCATTATCACTGCGACTCAAAGATGCCGATACGTGCGGGTCGGTACAGCTTCAGAATGGGGTTCCAGAGCAATATGGGTTCCGGCTAATCAGCAAAGACGGAGACCTCATCCAGCTTGGAGTTCGGGCGAGCGCCGAGCCCGGGTTGCGCGCCGCGAGCGATGACATTGAGAAACTTCCGGAAGGTCAATATTGGTTTCAGCCGGGCCAGAAACTGAGCGTCGATGTTCCAGGCTCTGGGCCCATGACCATCACCGGCGAACTGCTCGATCATATGCCGCCCTCAATTTCCATTGGCGGAGAGGAACAACTCGATCCCAATGCCAACGAGATTCGATTCGTTTCACCGGTCGTGGCGAAGGGAAACGAAATTGTTTCCGATTTCGAGGGCATGGATGTGCTCAGCAGTGGAAAACTGCAAGGTATTGAACTCTACGTGCCGCACGATGGTCGATACGAAGTATCGTTATCGCCATTGGCAGGCGGAGTGGAGGGAGCTATCAAAGAGAGCCGCGTTACCTTTGAAGTTGATGGACAGCACTATCAGTTCTTGACCGGCGCTCCCGTCGCGCGTGGCGAACACATCTGGATTTTGCATCTACCAGCAACCGACGTGGACTCCGCCAACATGGGCGGGCACGGCTACGTTGCCAGCATCGATATGAGCAAGTATCTGGCAAAAGCCCCGTCCCAAGCTGGTGCTGGTGCCGCTGGCGGGAGCGCGCAAGTGGTAATTTCGCATTAGCACAGCCGCCAAGCGGACAATTTGCGCAGAAAAGGCGCGCTGCTGAGGCGCGCCTTCTTTCATCTTTCTCTTGAGCCATTAACGGCCGTGGCCGCCCATGCCGCCGCCACCGTGGAATCCACCAAAACCGCCCCCGTGGAATCCGCCCATGCCGCCAGCTTGGAACGACCGGGCGTTGCCACCACGGAATCCGCCGCCGTTAAATGCGTGGACGGCATTACCGTGAAATCCATGCCCGATTGCGACGGGACGCGATCCGTTGAAGTGATGGAATCCGCCCACAAAAGGAGCCCGATAGGCCCAGTACGGTGAATAGAACCCCCAGCCGAACGGGCTGTACAAGTAGCCGTCCCAGGGCATGAAGGTGAATCCATCAAACCAGGGATTCCAATACCAACCCGCGCCCCATCCGGGGCCCCACCAGCCCGGTCCCCACCATCCGTTGCCATAGTAGAGCTGAGCCGTATTGATATTCGCTTCTGACAGATATTCAGAGCGCAGGCTGCTCCAGCGGTAGAGATCGTCGTTGTTGGCGACTTCTTTCTTATTGAAGTCTTTCGCCTTCAATTTTCCAGAAGTGTTCAGCGCGAGTTCATGTCCACCCTTCACGGCGATTTGGTGATCGCCGGTGTATACGTCGGCCTTGCCGTCAAAGACGCGAACACTGTGATTGATGTTGTCAAAATCGTACAAACCAGTTTTCAGCACGCGCGTCTGGGCGCCGTCCTGCCTGATAACGATGTTGTTCTCAGGGTAGATTTGATCGACCTCGAGCATCGCCTCACCCTGGTTGAGGGCGACTTGCGTGTTGGTGATGCTGTTCGAGATCATGGTGGCCGAGCTGTGATCGCCCAGTCTGAAATACACTCCCGGAGTTAAGAGAATTTCAGCTTTGCCCTGATTGGTGGTCAGCGATTGACCATTCTGTACATCGGCAGAGCCGATCGATTTGGCATTCAGGGCCTGATCGCCGATCGTGGCTTGTCCTTCAATGTAGTTAAGGGTACCTGGTACCGCCGTGTGCCTGTCCGTAGTCGTGTCACCCCATGCGGGCAGAGACAGAAGCGCCGCCAGGAAAAGACTTCCGGCTGCTGTCGTCCATCTTGCCAGCCTCATAAGATTTGTTCCTCCTGATCCTTCTTCCAATTCGTTGATCTACTCCATTAGATGAGGCGGTACGTGGCCGAGATGCGCGGGCAAGCGCCGGTCGGCCAAGGTCTTACAGCGATTCCTGCGCGCAGAAGTGGGGCCATACAGCCGGTCGGGGGATCAACCGGTCTGAGGGTTTCGGCCTACAGCGGTTCACGGGGTGCCGATATCCGGAGATCGCCCTATTGCGATAGCGCATCAAGCGCGAAAGACTCACGTTACCGCCCACTTCTCTGCGACGAAGCTTGTGCATCCCGGAGGTGTGCAAGCAGCTAAGAATCCATACTTTGGAGGATGTATGCGAAACGTATTGCTATTTTCAGTATTGCTGCTTGGAGCCTCGTGGATGGCAGCACAAACCACAACGACGGGAACAACGGGACAAAGCAATGGATACGGGCAGACCACGCAGAACCAAACTGCGACGGGAAGCCAGAAAACCGTCACCGGTTGTCTGAGCGAAGCTAATGGAAAATACATGC
>Ga0335072_10009569_pt1 | contig 13972 bp, 9 predicted proteins | sample Lox_Sample_21_FD_206725 | JGI IMG/M metagenome (GOLD analysis project Ga0335072, IMG submission 206725) | Soil microbial communities from Loxahatchee National Wildlife Refuge, Florida, United States - Lox_Sample_2.1 | ecosystem: Environmental > Terrestrial > Soil > Wetlands | place: USA: Florida...
ATCCCATCTACCTGCCCAGCAGAGCTGGACCGTAAAGCCGGAGTGGGTCACAGCCCACGAGTACTTCCTCTCCAGCGACGTCCTCGCCGGCCGCGGTTCAGCTACCCGCGACGAAGAACTCACGGCCACCTACGTCGCCAGCGAATTCGAAAGCTACGGTCTGAAGACCGCACCCGGCATGAGTGGCTACATCCAATCGGCCGAAATCCTCGCGCCAAAACTCGATGGACACGCCACTCTTCAGGCTGGCGACACAAGCCTGCTGGAAGGCCGCGACTTCACGCTACTCACTTCGTCGGGAGCTTCCGTATCCGGCCCTCTGGTTCGGGTCGCCGTCTCCGATCTCCAGTCCGCCCATATCGCCGAAGGATCTGTCGTCCTTCTCAACGGAGCCACCGATCAACGATCTCTCTTCCCGGCAGTGTCTGCTCTTCGGCGACAAGGCGCGATGATCGTTCTCGTGCCGGTGACACCGGCGCTTAGCGCGCTTCCTCAGATGTTCGGTGGTGAGACTCGCGTCAGCGTTCGGCTCGCAGACGATCCGCCGCGCAAGACGCCTTCCATGATCCTTCTCCAATCCGATGCCGCAGAAAAACTCACCGCTGTCGACGGTACCCAAATCAGTATCACGGTGCATGAAGTACCGCAGGCCAAACCCCGCCAGACCTTCAACGCCATCGGCTATCTCGAAGGCACCGATCCCAAGGCCGGCACTCTATTGCTGAGCGCGCATCTCGATCATCTCGGCATCGGACGTCCCGTGAACGGCGACGCCATCTACAACGGCGCCAACGACGATGCGGCCGGAACGACCGCGGTTCTCGAATTGGCTCACGCTCTCGCCGCCGGCCCTCGCCCCCGCCGCAGTGTGCTCTTCGTTTGCTATGGATCCGAAGAAATGGGCGAGCTTGGTTCCACCTACTTTGGAAAACATCCACCTGTGCCCTTGACCGATCTTGTCGCCAATCTCGAGTTCGAAATGATCGGAAACCAGGACCCCAGGATGCCTGCCGGCGTCCTTCTTCTCACTGGATGGGACCGCTCCAATCTCGGCCCGACCTTGAAGGAGCATGGTGCGCTGCTCGGTCCCGATCCCTATCCCGAACAGCACTTCTTCGAGCGCTCCGACAATTACGCCCTCGCACTCAAAGGTGTGGTCGCGCATACCGCCGCCGGTTGGGGCACCGTCCCCACGTATCACCAGCCCAACGACGATATGGCACATCTCGACATTCCATTCATGACCCGCGCCATTCAGTCGCTGGTCGAGCCGGTGCGATGGCTCGCCGACAGCAACTTCCGTCCGCAATGGAATCCCGGAGGCGCGCCCAAAGCCGGAAACTAGACGGCGGATTGCCAATTACTGTTAGGTGCCCTGCTCTCCTGCTTCTGAAGACCAGCGAGACGACGACGCCCCTCGAACCAGCGATGTCCCCATGGGATGACTCATTCTTCACGGTCCTCTACAATCGTGACCGATCCCGTTGTTGCACAAAGAGAGGTCTCCATGTTTTCCTTCCGTCCCGCGTGTGCCGTGACTTCGCTGCTCCTCTGCTCGACTCTCGCTCTCGCGCAGGCCCCTGCCCCGCAATATCCCAACTACCCCGGCGAGACTCCCGATCATCTTCAGCCGGTCACATCCTCGTTCGACTTTGAACGGCGCGAAGTCATGATCCCGATGCGCGACGGCGTTCATCTGCACACCGTAATCCTGGTCCCCAGGGGCGCGTCGCACGCTCCCATCCTCCTCACCCGCACGCCCTACAGCGCCGATCAACTCACGACGCATGTCGCCAGTTCGCACCTTGGCCCAAACCTTTATGGCTACGACAATGCAACAGACGTGATCGTCGATGGCGGCTACATCCGCGTCATCCAGGACATCCGCGGCAAGTACGGCTCCGAAGGCGACTACGTGATGAACCGCCCCAACCGCGGCCCGCAAAACCCCACCCCCGTCGACGAATCCACCGACACCTACGACACCATCGACTGGCTCATCCACAACATCCCCGAAACCAACGGCAAAGTGGGCATCCTCGGCATCTCCTACAACGGATGGGAGCCTCTCACCGTGCTCGTCCATCCGCATCCGGCCCTCAAAGTCTCTGTGCCCATGAATCCAATGGTCGATGGATGGATGGGCGACGACTGGTTCCACAACGGCGCCTTTCGCGAACAGAACCTGCCCTACATCTATGAGCAAACCGGCACACGCGACAACGACCCGAAAGCAAAATGGTGGAGCGCGCACTTCGACGACTACGACGAGTACATGAGTGCCGGCTCCGCTGGCGAGCTTGCCCGCCGCAAGGGGCTCGAGCAAATCGGATTCTGGCGCAAGCTCATTGCCCACCCCGCCTATGACAGCTTCTGGTCCGATCAGGCCATGGACAAAGTTCTCGCCGCTGATTTTCGCGCTAACGGCATTCCGATTCCGATCCTGCTCGTCCATTCCCTCTGGGACCAGGAAGACATCTACGGCGCGCCTGCCGTGTACAAAGCCATCAAGCCGCTGGACAAAAACAACGATAAAGTCTTCATCGTTTTCGGCCCCTGGCACCACGGGCAGGAGATTGAGCCGGCTGACTCGCTCGGCGCTATCCGCTTCGGTTCAGATACCGGCACGTGGTTCCGCAAAAACGTCCTCGCCCCTTTTCTCGCCCACTATTTGAAAGACGACGCTCCGCCGATGGATATAGCTCCGGTAACCGCATATGAGACCGGCAAGAACGAGTGGCAGAAGCTCGCGTCGTGGCCAACCTCACCCGCAACCAGGCCGCTTTATCTCGAATCCGGATTCAAGCTGAGTTTTTCATCGAGCTCCGCTGACACCGCTAACTCCGCCGCTTACGACGAGTACGTCTCCGATCCCGCCAAACCCGTTCCGTTTCGCGCCCGGCCCAGCCAACCGGTTGGCTATGTGCTCCCGCTTACCTGGCCGCAATGGCTGGTCGACGATCAGCGCGAAGCTTCCGGACGCACCGACGTGCTCACCTACACCTCCGATGTTTTGAAGGACCCGATTCACATCCAGGGTCAGGCCATTGCCAACCTCGTCGCCTCAACTTCAGGAACAGATTCGGACTGGGTCGTGAAGCTGATCGATGTCTATCCCGATGAAGTGGCCGACGATCCGGACCTCGGCGGCTACCAGCTTGCTGTCGCCATGGACATCATTCGCGGACGCTATCGGGAGAGCTTCTCCGATCCCAAGCCAATCGAACCCAATAAACCCCTCACCTATCGCTTCGCGCTACCGCCCACGAATCACGTCTTCCTGCCCGGCCACCGCATCATGGTGCAGGTGCAGTCAAGCTGGTTCCCGCTCTACGACCGCAACCCGCAAACCTACGTGCAGAACATCTTTTGGGCCAAACCGGAGGATTACAAGAAAGCGACGCAGCGCATTTATCACGCTCCCGGCGAAGCCTCCAGCGTCGAACTACCCATCGTCGAAGAGAAGTGATGGTGGGTCGGAGCTGCACGCTAAGTCTTGTGGAACGGCGACGGCCCGACCCATTGCATGTCGTAGCGGTTCATGTACTCGGGGCTGGCCGCCAGAGCGCCGTTTCCGTTCGCATCGCGGAAGTACTTCTCCATCATGCCGGCTGGCGCGAAACCGATCAGCAGGTGACTCGAAGGAACCACCGATGAGAAGGTATGCGGGATGCGCCGCGGCGCCAAAATTGATTCGCCTGGCCCAAGCGTGACTCTCTGATCACCAACCTGGAGAGTCACGCGCCCCTCCATCACATAGAACCACTCCTCCTGGTTCAGGTGGATGTGTAATGGCGGCCCGCCCGGCTTGAGGTTGCGGTGTTCAATCATGAAGAGATTGCCGCCCGTCTCCTGTGTGCCCACCTTGAACGCCAGGTCGCTGAAGCCGAGCGAGTGCAGGTTGCCAAAGCGGTCCGCACCGGCGGTCACTGGGTGAAGTTCTGGGGTGGTCGCCGGAACTGCCGCTTGTCCTGCGAATGCCGGGTGCGACAGCAGATTCGTGAGCGCCGCGGCTGGCGCGGCTGTGGCTGCGGATCGAAGAAAGGATCGTCGGTGCATTCGGGTACTCGTCCTGTAAGTGGATTTCCAGATGGGGAAGTGGCCGAAGTGTATCAGGAATAGCGAGCAAGAGGAGTGCGGTTTTCGCGTCGGCTTACCGGGCGCTGTCTGGACCCGCGGTCTCGCCCACCCCTTGAGGCTGTCAAGTACTCTCGTTGAAAAAACCTCGGAACCCTCGGGAAATCAGCGACCCGCGGCCGTACTGCTTTTGCATGCAATTGACCCCGAATCTGGGAGAATGGTTTCACGCAACTAGAATCGCGCTGATCCAATCGACGCCGGGGCTCGGGCATCGCGTCTGCCGCCTCGTGAGTGCCGTTAAGGCCTTGAGAGACAGCAAACTCGTGCCAAAAACAGCCAAAAAGCGCCACTTTCACCCATTGAAATCGGTGTATCTTACACAAACTATAACATTTAGCTGATAGGACTTTTCCCGGAACGAGAAGCCAGTGATCCAGCTCACCCCTCGAGCGCAGCCCTCTGGATCGCGAAGATCTCCCGGATTCCCACCTCCGCCAGATCGATTAGCCCATTCAGGTCGCGGCGCGAGAAGCTCCCCTTCTCCGCCGTGGCCTGCGTCTCCACCAATCCGCCATCAGCCGTCATCACCACGTTCATATCGACCTCGGCCTGCGAGTCTTCTTCATAGCAGAGATCGAGCAGAGCAGTTCCACCCACGATCCCCACAGACGTTGCCGCCACCAGTTGCTTCATCGGCGACTGTTTCAGCGTCCCGGCCTTCACCAGCGCCTTCAATGCCAGCCCAAGCGCCACGGCTGCGCCGGTAATCGCCGCGGTTCGCGTCCCTCCATCCGCCTGGATCACATCGCAGTCCAGAATCACCGTTCGCTCCCCCAGCGCCTGCATGTCCACAACAGACCGAAGACTCCGCCCGATCAGCCGCTGAATTTCGTGCGTCCGCCCGCCGATCTTGCCCCTCTCGCTTTCGCGGGGCGTGCGGGTCACCGTCGACCTCGGCAGCATCGAGTACTCCGCCGTCACCCAACCCCGTCCCGAGTTTCTCAACCATCCCGGCACGCCCTGCTCGATCGTGGCGTTGGTCAATACACGCGTGTTGCCCAGCGTCACCAGCACAGAACCTTCGGCGGTCTGCACAAAGTCCGGTGTAAGCGATAGGGCACGCAACTGATTGGGCTCGCGATTCCCAGGACGAAAGAAAGTTGTTGCCACGGGGGTCGTCATAAACCGGATTGTACGGGAACGTCCCTTGCAGGTTCCCGAACAGCATTCCAAATCAGGAAGGACCAAATTGGGAAAGTGCGACGAGCCAATTGCTAAGTCCTTGAATCCCCTGCCCTACCGTTCCGATTTGCTCGAATCCCGGTTCCATTTCGGCACTCGTCCGGTGCGCGAATCTGGTCATCCAACCAGCCATGCCTTGTTCCAGCTCGTTGAATTTAATCGCCTTAATGCGACCTGTCCGATTTTGGCACGCTGCGTGTATTCCATCGGGACAGTCCGTTGAATCGACAGCCACAGAAAGGGACTGAGATGCAGCTTGAACCTTTAACCCCGCGCACCGAGCGAGAACACAAACCTGTCGGCCAGATGATGGAAACCTTCAGCATCGCCGGCGTACATCCCGAGAAACCCGCGGAAGTTGCCCATGACGCTCGCAACATGGTCTCGGCACTCGATCTTTACTGCGACCTGTTGCAAGAACCCGGTGTCCTCGCCGCGCCTTTTGCCCATTACGGTGAAGAGCTGCGTCTGGTTGCCGCAGCCAGTCGGCAGCTCATCGACAAGCTCATGGTTCTTCAGCCCGCGTATCCTCCATTGAACGCTGATCCAGGATTGAAATCGACTGACGAGGCAGACGCGAACGGTATCAGGCCTCGGGCCAACCATTGGAAAAGCGTGCCTTCCGAGCCGGTCCACAATCTGGCCGAAGAGTTGCTCGCCAATCGCAATCTGCTCGCATCCCTTGCCGGCCCGACAGTCGGGCTTACCGTTGACGTGCAGGGAGCAGCCGTTCCGGTCGATATGACTGCGGAAGATCTGACCCGGATACTCGTGAACCTGGTCAAGAACGCCTCGGAAGCAATGTCGGCAGTTGGAAGAATTCACATATCGCTCTGGGAGAGTTGCGGTGAATCTGCGAACTGTCCCTGGGTCACGCTCAACGTGGAAGACAATGGCCCGGGCTTGCCCGAGGAAGTCCTGGAAATGATCTTTGAACCTGGACGATCGCCCGCCGAGCCAGAGAATGCCCGCAATGATTGGCCGGTCGCCCATCGGGGACTTGGTCTCGCGATCACTCGTTCCATCGTCGAGAACGCGGGGGGCATGATCCATGCCGCCAATCGCGATCCGGTCGGCGCATGCTTCCAGATTGAACTCCCGGTTTCCAACTTCTGAGCCATCATTGCCTTGCTTCTGCCGAATCATGCGTGATGTGGCCCACACAGATCTTGTTAACAAAGGAACTAGCATGCTTGCAACGTTGTCTTGCTCACACACCATGGGCTGTATGCCGTCCACCTCGTCCGATGCTCCACCCCTCCACGTGCTTGTAGTCGATGAAGACGAGGCCGCCCGCTCGGCCTGCGTGGAGATCGCCGAAAGTCTTGGATACAAGGCCAAAGGCGTCGCCAGGCTGGATAGCGCCACATCGACTTTCGACATGTTCCCCATGGACATCGTTTTAATCGACCTTCCCAGGAAAGGGGATGCCAATCTCGAAACGGTAGTGGACGTTCACACGCTCTTCCCTCGCGTGTCGATCATTGCAATGGCTCCCGTGAATTCGGCAACCGCGGCACTCGCCGCGATGCACAACGGAGCCGCCGACTACCTGAACAAGCCCTTCAGCATGGACGAACTCGCCTCCGCTCTTGAGCGAGTTGGCGTGCACCGTCATGTCGATAGTGAAGCGCGGCGGCTGCATGACCGGTTGAAGCTGCAGGATGGCATGGGGCAGATGATCGGCCGCTCGCCGCAAATGGAAAAGCTCTACCGTATCGTGGCAAAAGTAGCGCAATCCACTCACCCGGTGCTCATCCTCGGAGAAAGCGGCACCGGCAAGGAGATGGTGGCTCGCACCATCCACAGCTTCGGCCCGAACGCTGAGAAGCCGTTCCTCCCCGTGGATTGTGGTTCGCTCGTCCCCACGCTGGTCGAGAGCGAGCTGTTCGGCTATGTGAAGGGAGCCTTCACGGGAGCGAACCATTCTAAGGACGGTCTCCTGGTAGCCGCGGGAAATGGAACCGTATTTTTGGATGAGATCGGCGAACTCACGCTCGACCTCCAAGCCAAACTTCTGCGCGCTTTGCAGGAGAAGGAAGTTCGACCCGTCGGGTCAACCCAGCGCATCCCGATCAAGGCCCGCATTCTGACGGCCACCAATCGGGATCTCGCGACCATGGTGGAACGAGGCGCATTCCGCAAGGATCTCTACTACCGCCTGAATGTCGTCAATCTGCGCCTTCCCGCTTTACGCGATCGTAAGGAAGATATTCCCCTCCTCGTGGCCCATTTTTTGAATAACATCCATCGCGCCCACCCTGGACGATTCAGCATCCACGATGACGCACTGCGCACGATGATGCTGTATGACTGGCCGGGAAATGTGCGCGAGCTCGAGAATGCAGTGGAACACGGCGTGACGATGACTTCCGATGGGGAGATCCAACTCGGGTACCTTCCCAGGAATTTGCAGCAACTGGCGCTGACCCGCCTGCACGAAGGAAAGGATCCTGGCCCCAAAAGCAATTCAGCGCCCATGAAAAAGGTCGTTCCGTTGGCCGTGCAGGAACGTGATGCGATCTTCGAAGCTCTGAGCGTGACAAATGGCGACAAGCTGATGGCCGCGGAACTCCTCGGAATCGGGAAAACCACCCTCTATCGCAAGCTCAAGGAATATGAAGCCACCGACGCGCATCGCACCAATTGACCGCACCTGTACATATTGATCCGGAGAGCGTTATGAGCATTCTTATTGTCAGCGGCATTGAGGGTATACGCAATTGTGCCGAAGTTGTTTCAAAGCAGCTCGCCACGAAGGTGGAATTCGCTGAGGGTCGTCGCGGCGCGCTTGAGGCATTGCGCAGGCGAGACTTCGCAATTGTCGTGGTAGACCAAACTCTAGCCGAGTGCGATCCGGCAGCAGCTGACGCAATATGGGACCGGTCCGGTCTGGCGATCCCTTTGCAGATTAACTTCGCACTTTCCGGCACAGCACGCATCATCCGCGAGATCCGTGCCGCCCTCCATCGCCGGGAACGCGAACAGGCAGTGGCTCAGCTGGCGGCGACTCAAGCAGTCGATGTCGAAGTGCGAAACACGGTTTCTGGGCTGCTGCTGCATTCGCAACTCGCCCTCGCACAGGAGGGAGTACCACGCGAAATTGCCGAAAAGCTGCGCATGGTTGCCGATCTTGCCGGCGCTTTGCGCGAGCACCTCTCTGCGTCATCGCCGCCCGATCCAGCCATCCCGGCGACGCGCCACTGAAATAAGCCCGACGACGATCGCATAGCGTCATTGCCTCGGAGCGGTGTGCCGTAAGCTGGGAACATGGCCAAGAACACTGCCGTCCTCCTGATCGATTGTCCTGATCGCACGGGTCTCGTGGCTCGCGTGGCAGGGCTGCTTTACGAGCATGGAGCCAACATCCTGCACGCCGATCAGCACCAGGATCATGACCTCGGACTTTTCTTCATGCGGGTGGAATGGGGCCTCGAACAGGACGAGGCGGCGGACAGCGGATTTGAACTTGAAGCCTTCGCACGCGACTTCCAGGCCTTGGCGACCGAGCTCAACATGCGCTGGCAGCTTTCGACGACAAGCCGACCGGCGAAAGTTGCGCTGTTTTGCTCGCAGTATCTGCATTGTGTGGTCGATCTGCTGCACCGCCGGCAATCGCACGAGTTGAATTGCGAGATCCCGGTCATCGTTTCGAATCATCGCGACGTGGAAAAGCTTGCTGCGTACTACGGGATTCCGTTCGAATACGTCTCGATCGATCCATCATCGCGCGCCGAAGCCGAAGCCCGGCAGCTCGACATTCTCAATCGGCACCAGATCGAACTGATCGTGCTGGCGAGATATATGCAGGTTCTCTCCCCCGGCTTTGTGGCGCGTTATCCAGCGGCAATCATCAACGTGCATCACTCCTTTCTGCCGGCCTTCACTGGAGCCAGGCCGTATCATGCAGCACATGCTCGCGGCGTGAAGCTGATCGGCGCAACCAGCCATTACGTGACAGAGGTTCTCGATGATGGCCCGATCATCGAGCAGGACGTAGCACGCATCTCCCACCGCGATCAAGTGGAAGATCTGGTAGCCCGCGGACGCGACCTCGAGCGGCTCGTCCTGGCCCGCGCAGTCCGCTGGCACCTCCATCGGCGCATCCTGTGTTATGGCAATAAAACCGTAGTGTTCGACTGAGAGCGGCCCGAGTCCTGATGACGCCGGGCTCAGCTGCTGTTGGTACCGTTGGGGTCCGTCGCGGCGGGTAGCCTGCAAAAACCGGCCTGACTCGTGCTAACGTTGCTTCACCATCACGCAATATGGCGCCTGAACTGCGTACAGAATCCGCAGAAGATCACGCGACGAATACGGGTCGACTCTCGCTCGCTCTGTTCGGCAGTGTCGTCTTCTTGAGCGCTTTCCTGCTGTTTCTCGTCGAGCCGATGGTAGCCAGGATGCTGCTTCCCCTTCTGGGGGGCTCGCCAGCGGTTTGGAACACGTGCCTCGTGTTCTTTCAGGCCGAACTTCTGGCCGGCTATGCGTATGCACATGCTGCGACCAGATGGTTGCGTTGGCGCGTGCTCCTGGTGGTTCAATGCGGATTTGCGCTTTTGCCGGGACTCATTGGTGTCTTGCCATTAGCTCTGCCGCACGGCTGGACACCTCCGGCGATCGCGAATCCGATTCCCTGGATCCTCGCGGCACTGGCCGTGGCTGTAGGCGCACCTTTCTTTGTTCTGTCTTCGTCTGGACCGATGATGCAACGCTGGTTCGCCGCATCCGGCCATGACCAGTCCGACGATCCCTATTTTCTTTATGCGGCCAGCAACACTGGAAGCCTGATTGGGCTTCTCGCCTACCCTCTGTTGCTGGAACCACTGATGCGCCTGGGCAACCAGAGCCGGCTGTGGAGCGTGGGATACATCGGTTTTGGCGTGTTGACCATGATCTGCGCAGCGACACTGTGGAATCGCAGTCCAATCCAGCGTGAATCGCATGCGGCAAGCGCAACCAGGGCCTCCCAGCCGTTGACGATTGGAACGCGCCTGCGCTGGATTGTCCTGGCCTTTGTTCCTTCCAGCCTGATGCTTGGGGTTACGACAGCGCTCACCTCAGATGTACCCGCCATCCCTCTGTTCTGGGTGGTGCCGTTGGCGCTCTATCTACTCAGCTTCGTTCTCGTCTTTGCACGAAAACAGGTTATTGCTCCCGCGGTCTTCAATCGCAGGCTTCCGATCCTCATTCTCTGCGCCATGATCCCCGGAATGCTGCAAACCAAGCTTCCTCTGCCCTGGCTCGTCATTCTGTATTCCCTGGTGCTCTTCAGTGTGGCCATCGTCTGCCACGGCGAACTCGCGGCGAATCGCCCCGATGTAAGCAGGCTCACGGAATTCTATCTTCTCATTTCGGTGGGCGGCGTTCTGGGAGGAATCTTTAATTCGATCATCGCACCGATTGTGTTTCGAAGTGTTCTCGAGTTTCCCTTGGTATTGATCTGTGCTGCCCTGCTGCGAAAACCAGTCGAGGACAAGACGGGTGTCATGCCCTCAGCCAACCGCAGCGACTGGCTCCTGCCGCTAGCGCTGGGCGCCTGCACAATCACTGCCTTGCTCGCTCTTCGCCGTGCCCCGGCGCCCTTGGAGGTATTGCTCAGCATCCTTATCTTCGGCACTGCCGGCATATGGTGCTTGAGTTTTGGGAGACGCCCGCTGCGCTTCGCGCTTGCAATGGCTTCGCTCTTTCTTTCCAGCTTGTTCTTCATCGGGCCGTACGGGCATGCGATTTACATGAACCGCAGCTTCTTCGGCGTTTATCGAGTGGCGAATAACAATATCGCAGGTTTGCGCTACTTCCTGCATGGTGGCACGCTGCACGGCGTGCAAAGCCTTGACCCGGCAAAAAGCCGCGAACCACTGGCCTATTACGCGAAAGACGGCCCGGCAGGGCAGATCACTCACGCCGTCGATCTTCGCGCACCAGGATCCAAATGGGCGATCGTTGGGTTGGGAGCGGGCGCCATGGCCTGTCTCGCTCAGCCGGGCCAGAATCTCACCTACTACGAGATCGATCCCATGGTGGCGCGTATTGCCGAGGATCCCCGATTCTTCATCCTGCTTCGCGACTGCGCACCACAGCATCAGGTCGTGATCGGTGACGCCCGGCTGAGGCTTCGGGATGCACCGGATGCTTCCTATTCGTTGATTGCGCTCGACGCGTTCAGCGGAGACTCGATTCCGATGCACCTGCTCACGCGAGAGGCGCTGGCACTGTATTTGCGGAAGCTCGCTCCCGGCGGCATCATAGCCCTGCATATAACGAATCAGTATCTGGAACTGGCTCCGGCACTGGGCAACCTGGCAAACGATGCAGGTCTTGTCAGTTTTCACGAGGTCGACTCAAACATCTCGCCGCAGCAATCGCGAGAGGGGAAGCTGGCTTCGCATTGGCTCGTAATGGCACGCAGCCGGGATGATCTGAACAGCCTGCTCCAACAATCACGCACAGGATCGACGTGGCTGCCGACTCCCCAGAGCAGCGCCCAGGTGTGGACCGACGATTATTCGAACCTGCTCTCGGTCATCCGCTGGCAATAGTCGCGGAGACGGGCCTATTCAACCAGAGCGTCCGCGATGCCAAGATGGCGATCGAGCGCGTTGATGCCGAAGTCGATCTCTTCCTTCGTAACGATCAGCGGCGGAGCGATAACAAAGTGGCTGACCCATGCCTGTTGCGCCACGCCGTCGGCCATCATCTTCGCCGCAATTTGATCGACAACGAGTGGCTTGCCCTCCACCTTGTCGCGCATGGTATTGAATGGCTGCCTCGTGGTGCGATTCTTCACCAGATCGACTGCGAAAAACAGGCCGAGCCCCCGCACGTCTCCGATCGATGGATGCTTCGCTTTTAGCATTTCCAGTTTTTGCCGGACATACGGTTCCAGTTCCGCGGCGCGTTCTACGAGTTTCAATCGTTGCATCTCTTCGATGGTTGTGACTGCCGGTCCCAGCGTAATGGGGTGCGCCTCGTAGGTATGCCCGTGCGAGAAATAGTGCTCTTCGAAGTAGTCGGCGATTTTCTTCGTCGTCGCGCAGAGGCCGAGGGGTACGTAGGCCGAGGTGATGCCCTTGGCGGTCACCAGAATATCCGGCTTTACCCCCCAGTGATCCACGGCAAACCATTTACCGGTGCGGCCCCATCCGGCCATGACCTCATCGTCGATCATCAGCACGTTGTGGCGATCACATATCTCGCGCAGTCGCGGAAAGTACTCGGCCGGGGGAACGAGAACGCCATTGGTGCCGACGACTGGCTCGAGAATTATGGCAGCCACGTCGCTCTCGTTTTCAATCATGTGCTCGATGTAATCGACGCAGGCCACGTCGCAGCCCGGATAGGTGTGCTTGATGGGGCACTTGTAGCAGTTGGTCTCCGGCGCGAATACGACGTTATGAATTTTGCCAGCTGGCTCCATCGCCCAGCGCCGTGGATCGCCCGTAGCCGCGATCGAACCAGCCGTAGACCCGTGATACGACCGATAGCGCGAGATGATCTTGTTCTTGCCCGTGACCATGCGGGCGATCTTAAATGCCGCTTCGTTGGCCTCGGTGCCGCTGGTGGCGAAGAAGAACTTTTCCAAACCGGCGGGTAACACTTCGAGCAGCTTCGCGCTGAGCCGTGCCCGCGATTCGGTTGCATATACCGGGCCGACGAATGCGAGGTCTCGCGCCTGGCGGCCAATGGACTCGACAACGGCTGCGTTTTTGTGGCCGAGGTTCACACACATGAGTTGCGAAGAGAAGTCGAGGTAGCGCTTACCCGCGCCGTCCGTGATCCAGCAGCCTTCGGCGTCGGTGATGGTGAGTGGCTTCCACGATTTCTGAAAACGCCATGTGCCGTAGTTCGTCTGTCGGGTGAGGTTGCTGATCTCTTCAGCGCTGAGCTCGGGGCGAGTGAGGGTGTCGGTCATGAGGACCTCTCGTGATGTTCCACCATGCTACGGCATGGCCCGCCAGCGCGGGTAGCGTAGCTTCGGAATCCGGTGGAACGACTGCCACCAATAAGTCCAGACGACCGAGCAGATATACTCACTACCGTGAATGACCTGGACGCACAAACGGAGCAGCCACAGCCGACACCATCGCGCTGGTACTCCCTCAGGCTGGCCGTGAGCATTCTTCTGCTCCTCCCTGCGATATGGTTCAGCTGGCAGACCATGAACGGTCTTGAAACACGCCGCGATCTGCGCACCGACCTGGCAGAACTGGAGCATGTTCGCTACGGACTGCTGAGTGCGGATCAATGGCGCTCCATCATCGGACCGATTCTGAACGCACAGGTTGACAACATCGACCTCAGGAGCCAGACCAAAAACCTGCGCCCGATGGTCGAGCATTCGCTGAATGAATTGCTCGACAACATCAAACAGCAGATGACCACCTCGAAACCTGCCAACCCCAAGGTGCAGCCGTCTTCCAAGTCGCCGCCCGGAATCACCGCACCCCCGATGCTGGTGAATATGATCGTCAACTCCTTGCGCCCGCACATCCCGGAGTACACCAACGTCGTGCTTGCGGAGTTAGCGAAACCGCAGAACCAGAAGGCATTCAAGGACTCTGTACGGAGCGTCATCGCGAATGCTGTCAAGAACACCTTCGGCTCGGTCGATATGACGACCTATTCGGCCATCCTGAAGCACTATGGATGC
>Ga0335072_10009570_pt1 | contig 13970 bp, 6 predicted proteins | sample Lox_Sample_21_FD_206725 | JGI IMG/M metagenome (GOLD analysis project Ga0335072, IMG submission 206725) | Soil microbial communities from Loxahatchee National Wildlife Refuge, Florida, United States - Lox_Sample_2.1 | ecosystem: Environmental > Terrestrial > Soil > Wetlands | place: USA: Florida...
GGACACGCCGGGGTACTACGGCGGCTGGACGGGAGGCAACCAGCTCCTGTGCAGCCCGTTCGACTACCAGTGCAGCGGGGTCACATCAGCGCCATAGCCGAATAGGGAGGGCGCAGGCCCCAATCAGGGTGCGCCATACGAGATCCACAGTTTGATGCTCGACATCGCCGGAGGCCTCGGTGACGAGTATGCAGACGCCGGACCAAACGGGCGGCTGCAAGACATTCCCGCTCTCCGTGAGCAAAGAACGATCCAGACCCGCAGCAGTTTGTCGACGATCGCAGTAACCATTCCGTCCGTGGTCCGCCTTGGGGACCCGCATGCGATTCAAATCGAGGGGAACGATGGTCACTGTCGCGCAGGAGTGTGACTTGCCTGGGTTGGTGCGAAAGGCAGTCAACCTCTCCACCTATCTGGGCCCTACCCAGCAACTGCTCGTCAGACCCGTCAGAACGGCAGACAAGTTCGAGAAGGCTCTATGGCTTAGTGATCTGCCTGAACACCCGGCGGTGCACTCCGCGCACCGAGCGGCAAACCCCGATGCGGATTCGCCTGTATTGCCGATGGATCGGGTGCCCAAGCTTGATCCGCCCTCATATTCCAGCTCCCAAAACGGCTACGTTTGTCGCACCTTCTGCGTAGGGTTCGATTCGCTCGACCTTTGGTACGGGCGTGTCAGAAGTAGGCCACCAGCCCGGGGGTTGACGGATGCGAGTACATCAGTTTCTCGCTTTTGAGTGTTTGCTGGTGTGGGCTTCGTAAGGACGCCATGACTGCATCTCCCGCCCCATTGCCTCCGGCCATCGAGGCTGCCTATCGGCTCCTTTCCGAGCGCGGACCGCTATCCGCAGCCGATCTGAGTGAGTCCCTCCGCTCGGAAGGCTTCAGTCAGTCGATCGAGCGACTCGCGCAGCTCCCGGATCGCTTCCCGAATCGCTTTCATCTCACGGCCGAAGGCCAACTGTCGATTGCGTCGGCTGCCCTGACCTTGACGGTCACCGAAACAGGAGACGCGAACGAAGACCCCGACTGGTACCGGTCCTCAAGCGTTCATCGAGTGCTACTTGAACGCGTGGCGGTGCTCGATATTGAGACCTCGGGTCTCGATCCCTCCAAGGATTTCATCTGCGAACTCGCTCTGGTTCGCTTGGACGGCACTCCAATTGTGAACATCACTGTCCAATTGCCCGACGGTATTGAACGGCCCGGCGGCAGCCACAACGCCGAATCGTCACTTGACGAGACACTGCGAGTGCTGAATACGCAGTTCATGGAGATTGACACCGTGATTGGCCACAATTTGCTGGCATTTGACCGACCGTTCCTCGAGCTGGCGGCCAAGCGGGCCGCCGTCGATCCACCGCAATTCCCCCTGTGCGTTGACAGCCTCCATCTGGCCACCCTGGTCGACGTCGCCATGCCTAACCGTTCGTTGGCGGATCTGGCCCAGCGCTACGGCATTGTTCACGAGCACGTCCGCCGCGCCTTCGCAGATGCAACGGCGACTGCCGCGGTTGTCCGCGAGCTGCTGAACGCGATCGATGTCAATGACCCGAGTTGGCAACTCGCCATTGGTGTTCTGGAAACGTTCGATCACCCACTCGTCTCGCTAATGCCGACACTCTCCTCGGGACCCGAACTGTCGACGCTGGCCCGTGAGGCCGATCCCTTGCTCATCACTGCGGGCACGCCTGCTGCAGACGCGTGGTCGGCCACGCGAGATGCTTTCACAATTCTTCAGGCGCAGCGCGGACTACGAACGCGTGCGGCGCAGCACGAGATGGCGCACGCGGTGGCCGAAGTATTCGACCGCGGTGGGCAACTCGCGGTCGAAGCCCCGACCGGTACAGGCAAATCGCTCGCGTACCTGTTGCCGGCGATCGGACGCGCATCGAAGGGACCCCAGCCAGTTGTCATCGCGACCGCGACCAAGGCGCTGCAAAGTCAATTGCGTGACGAGGCGCGACGTCTCCAGTCGGAACAACTTCTCCGGGCCCCGTTCCGGCAGATCCAAGGCGTCGGAAACTATGTCTGCACGCGCGAGCTCGAAGATGCGCTGTCTGACCGGGAATCTTCGGGACTTGCCCTGGCGGTGGCACTACGCGCAATTGCCGCATCTCCAACTGGCACCTGGGATGACGTGACCGACGACTTCCTCCGCCGTCGGGATACCCGGTATGCGCGCACACGCGCACGAATGAGGACGAATGCCGGCGGATGCGACCGGGCGAGGTGTACCTGGGCGCACGTATGCCCGCTAATGCAGCAGCTGGGTGGCCTCGACAAGAACCCGGGCGTGATATCCGTAAATCACGCCCTTATCGCAAGCTGGGTGAAAATTGAGCAAGGCGGGGGGCATGCCCCGGGCAACGTCCTCGGCGAGTCAACTGCAGATCTTGTGTTCGACGAGGCGCACGCCCTTGAGGACACCCTGACAACCGCGTGGACCGAACGAGTCGACGCTCTCGAACTCGACATACTTGTCAACAGCCTTTCGCCGCGATCGAGGCTCATGAGGAAGGTCCGATCACGTGTCGGAGCAGACTCGTCATTCGCCGAGGCAAGCCAGGCCGTGGCAACAAGCAGCACGCAGCTGCGCGTTTCTGGTGCGGAACTCGCTCAAGCGGTCGCGACCTACCTTCACGAGTACTCGGGCAAGTCCGACTCAGTAGTGCTCCGCAGCGGTGTCGTCAATAGCCGCCCCGAATTCAGGGCGCTGCGGCAAGCTTCGGCGACGGTGCGATATTGGCTGATTCAGCTAGCGAAAGCCGTCACCGCGCTGCGTCAAGGTATCGCCGAGGTCGGCGGAACGCGTTCAGCGCAGCAGCGGCTCCGCGGTTTCTCAGAGCGTCTCGACACAGCGATCGATTTGCTTGGTACCACACGTGATCTCCCGGATAGCCACCTGTGGGTATATCGTCTTGCCGCCGAAGAGGACGACCCCGCCGCATGGACTTACGAGCGGATTCCAATCCATGTGTTTCCCGAGTTCCAGCAATCAGTCGTCGAGCGGACACACTCGACAGTCCTCTGCTCGGCGACCCTCACCGTTCAACATCGCTTTGACTACATCGCCTCGCGGTTGGGTATACGCATCGATCCCGAACCGAACGAAAACAGTTTCAGAGCGCTCAGGCTCGCGTCGCCGTTTGACTATTCAACACAATCGTTAGTGATCCTGACCAATCACCTCCCGGTTCCAATACCGGTGAACGAACGCGAGTTCTGCGAAGAGATGGCCGCAGACCAAACTGGGTTCTTGTCGCTATCTGGCGGCAAGACCCTCACGCTGTTTGCGGCAAGAAGTCGGATGGAGGCCGTTGCAACCGGGGTCCGAACCCGGGCAGCAGAACTCGCAGAACGAGGAGTGGAGTTGCTTGTCCAGCACGAGCAAGGGCGCTCGCAAATCCAGCATCGGTTCCGGTCCGAACTTGGAACTGTCCTGTACGGATTGCGCTCGTACTGGGAGGGTTTCGACGCGCCCGGGGAAACCCTTTCGTATCTTTTCATAGAGAAGCCGCCCTATCCTCATCCCGAAGACCCGTTGATCTCTGCGCGGCAGCGCGCGATTGCCGAACGCGGCGGCGACCCATTCCTCGACTACGTGCTGCCGATGACGGCCATGCAGTTCACCCAGGGCTTCGGTCGACTGGTGCGTTCCGAAACCGATGTGGGTGCAGCACTGGTGTGTGATCGGCGCCTACACTCCCCGACGCAGGCACGACGCGTCATTCTCGGGTCGCTACCGGATCCCGCCATTCATGAAGCGATCGATCGCGATGACGCATGGATACGAGCAATCGAGTTCGTCACCGGCTCGCTGCCTGATCTGTCTACTGCGATCACATCCGGGCGCGACGACGTCACTCAACTGCTTGACAATCTTCGCCTCGTGGCTGGTGAGGATCCGACGGCGAAGCTCATCGAAGCGGCCGAAAAGCTCTTCGGGATAACCAAACTTCACCCGAAGCAGCTGGAGGTGATGCGCGCTTTTATCGACGGTAAGGACTTTCTCGCCGTCCTCCCGACGGGCTTCGGGAAGTCACTGTGTTTCCAGCTACCTGCATTACTCGTACCCGAAGCACGCGCAACGGTAGTCGTGTCGCCCCTTATCGCACTTATCAAGGACCAGGTCAACGATTTGCGAGGGCGCAGAGGCATTCGACCCGTCCACGGCATCACAGGAACGACATCGAAGGTGGTCCAGACCGAGATTCTTCGTGACACTGCAGAGGGCCGCGTGCGGCTCTTGTATGTCTCGCCCGAACGGCTCGCACGTGACCCGGTGCTCCGCGGCGCATTAGGGCGCCAGCAACTCAACCGTGTCGTGGTCGACGAAGCTCACTGTATCTCGGTGTGGGGTCATGACTTTCGGCCCGAGTTCCGTCAAGTGCCGGCATCGGTTGCTACCTTCGCTACTCGGCCGCCGCGGGCCGGGCTCACGGCGACCGCTACCCCTGAAGTTGAGACCGACATCACGGCCTCGATGCAAATGCACGAGCCGGTGACCGTTCGCGAACCGAGCGACCGGCCGAACCTACACTTCTGGGTCATCGAGTGCGCCAACGACAAAGAGCGAACGCGCGAGCTGCTGAGGTTCGTGACATGGTCGGAGAAAAGTCCTGGCATCGTGTACGTGACACGGCGAGCGCTCGCTGAGGAAATCGCATCATTGCTGCGCCGCGCCGGTCATGCGGCGAGGCCGTATCACGCAGGGATGGTCCCGGAGCAACGCGACGCGGTCCAGGAGGACTTCGACTCCGACACGGCACGCATCATCGTTGCGACAAAGGCCTTCGGAATGGGTATCAACAAGCCGAATATCGGATGGGTAGTCCACTACGACCTTCCCGATTCGCTTGACGGTTACGCGCAGGAAGCCGGCCGGGCGGCAAGGCAATCAGATCTCACCGGCGAGTGCGTGCTGCTTTATACCAAGGGCGACCTCGCCCGACGTCGTCGACTCATCCATGCCCACGACGCGAAGACGGACGCAGCGCTCGCTCAACGACTGCTCACTGCACTGTGGGCTTGCCCGGAGCGCAGAGACAGCAGGGTATTCGACGTCGAAGAAATGGCCGATTCACTCGCAATCGATGACGACGAGCTCAATGTTCAATTGGCTCAGCTTGAGCGCGTGGGCGTTCTGGAGCAGGGCCTCGATTGCTCGGCACGAGGGATCGTCGATGTCGGCTTTCGAGAACCGGAGGAAGAGGAGGAACGCCGCCTCTTTCGCGAGCTCTTCTACCAGCACCACCGAGCCCGTCCAAATGTCCGTATCCAGCTCGATTTTCAGCAGCTCAAAGAGCAGCAGGGATACGACCCGGACGCACTGGAGCTACAACTCATCGAGTGGTCACTTGACCGTCTCGTCACGTTCTCGAGTTCCCGCCGGCTTCGCCGCGTTCAGCTACTAAAACGAGTCGCTCCTGCGGATGCGCTCGTTAGAGAATCAACTCGCTGGAGGTGGTGGCAGCAACGACGGCTTCAAGCGATGATCGACTATGCCACGAACGAATCGACGTGTCGCCGAGTTGTCGTCGGCAACCATTTCGGTGACGAGGTGGCTGACTGTGCGAGCCGCGAGATCGTGCCATGCGATATCTGCCAAGGAGAGCCCCCTTCTTGGTCATCATTGCCCGATCACCTGGTTGTCGATCCCGAACTGTTGGTCAACGCGGAGCTGACGGTGCTGCAGTCGGTGGCGTGGTCTTCGGCATACCGCCGTGGTTCTTACGGGGAAGCCAGCCTCCGTGCCGCTGTCCTCGGTAAGGAGTCGCTCGGCGTGGGACGGCCCCTTGGGCAAGGCGTGCTCAGTTGCCCACAATTCGGCGCGCTCCGGCATGTCCGCAACGGTGAGAAACGGTGGGACGAGGCTCTGAGTCAGCTCATAGACAAGGGGCTAGTCAATCGGCGCAATGTCGAGCGCGACGGCCTGCGTACCTCATATCAAACGCTCGTGTTGACGCCAGCTGGCGCCCAAACACTCGGAATTCCTCAACAACAAGATGATTGAAAAGCGAATCACACAACAACTGCTCGAAACAGGTGAGCTCACCCTCACCCCGAATGAGCGTGCCGAGCTAACCCTGCCGGAGCACAGCACGACGATCGACATCGAACTTGAAGGCGAGGTATTTGGTGCGCAGTGGAGCGGGCGCACGCGACACCTCAGCGGAGACATGCTTACTGAGCGGCTTCAGGACTACGGCCAAGTTGGCGGATTGCTCCGCCTCCGCAATGTCGAACAAACATACCGACTCCTCCTTCTGCCACCCGGTTCCGGTTTACCTACCAGCTACAGCTACCCAACCCTTCAACCTGCGGCGGTACTGAAGACTCCAGCGAAATCGAAAGTCGCCCGCCGGCGGGCTACCATCGACCGCCAGTTTCACTCAGACGACAAGTACGACTGGGGGCACAAGGAGTCGCGAACTATCGGCTTTCTGACAGAAGCCCGCGAGCTCTTCAAAGAACAGCTCAAAGCGGCTGGATTCGACCCACTCGAGCTAGTCGAATTGCGACTACAAGGCGAAGAACTGGCGACACTCGACGATTTCGAGGAGCTCCTTGCTGTCGACGTCGCCAACGTCGATCGCATGCCGCATCAGGAAGCCGTCGCCCGTCACGCGTTGTCGCGTCTGCGCGGGCGAGCCGTGCTGGCTGATGAGGTTGGGCTTGGCAAAACCATCGAGGCCGGCCTGGCAGTCAAGGAACTGACTCTGCGCGGCCTTGCCAAACGAGTCCTGGTGGTGTGTCCTGCTCCTCTCCGCGATCAATGGCGGGAGGAGATGAACAGTAAATTCGACCTCCCGTTCGATGTCGCGTACCGCGGATACGAAGTTGGCAATCAAGAAAAACTCATCGTCAGCCTGACCTTAGGCACTCGTGAAATCGACAAACTCACTAAGAAGCCTTGGGACATAATCATTGTCGATGAAGCACATCGCGCAGCTGGGGCCGGCGCCCGAAAGCGGCGCGAACTGATCACTGCGTTGACGACCGCCTGCCGCTACGCGTTCTTTTTGACAGCCACGCCGGTTCAGAACGATCTACTAGAGCTCTACCGCCTGGTCGAGCTTCTACGCCCGGGTACCTTTACATCAGTCAGTGCATTCAAGCGCGAATTCATGACGGGATATGACCCGCGGACACCAAAAGACCCAGCAGCGCTGCGTCGACTTATCAGCAGCGCCATGATCCGGACGACTAGGGCCCAAGCCGGTGTCGATCGTGTTGTCAGGCGGGCCGTTGACGTGCCGATCGAGCTTGGGAAGCGGGAACACGAACTGTACGCATTGAGTACTGACTTGCTGCGAAACGTCATGCAGAGCTCCAGCGACACCATGCGAAGGCGCAGCCTCGCATTACGCCTCACAGCAAGCCCCTTCTCGATGGGCACAACGGCACTGCGCATGGCCGAGAGGCATCCCGAGGATCGCGTTCGTGCCGTGCTCCGCGAAGTCGGTCATCTTGCGATGGACATAAGGGCGTCTGCCCGGGAGGACAAGGCTCTAGAGATCACCCGCAATTGGATCCGTGAACACGGGCGGGTTCTCATCTTTACCCAACATACCGATACGGTTACCGGTCTACTCCGACGTATTGAGGCCGAGGGAATGAGCGCGCGCTCGTTCCACGGATCGATGTCCGCTAGCGAGCGCGCAGCAACCATCGCCGCTTTCAGGTCGGGTGACGCGCAGATCATGGTTTCGACTGACGCCGGCGCCGAGGGACAAAACCTGCAGTTCTGCAACTGTGTCTTGAACTATGACCTCCCTTGGAACCCAATGCGTATCGAGCAGCGTATTGGACGCGTCGACCGGCTTACACAGCCTCGCGACGAGGTTTTCGTCGCAAACCTCTACGCGCGCGGAACAATTGACGAGAGCGTCTACAAGCTGCTCGCGGAGAAACTGCGAATGTTCGAGCTCTTGTTCGGGCAGGTGACCACGATCCTCGGCGAGCTCGATGATTCGAAATCTGCGACATTTGAATCACGCGTTCTCGAAGCACTTTTCGCGGATACAGACTCCAAAATGGAGCGGCTACTGTCGCAGTTGGGCACTGAACTCGCTGACGCTCGTCAGCGGGCCTCGACGCTCATCGCCGCCGACAGTGGGCTGAGCAGCTGGATGGCAGCCGCATTCGAACATCGAAAAGAACTGACAAAAGGAGGGAGTGTCGAGCTCAGGCCCGAGGTCACCGAACGTGCGCGCATGCGGCAGCGGCGAGTACAGGCGTGGGTCCGGCGCGTACTGAAAGCGCTTGGAGCGCACATACTGCATGACACTGGTAAGGGCCAGGGCGCATTTATCACCACCGAATTCGATGAAGAGTTTGCAGACGAACTCGGCGGACGAACTCTCATGCATCTCGCGTTCGACCGACACGGCCTTGAGCATCATCCGGATGCCGAACTGTGCGCGGTCGGCTCGCCCGTCTTCGACGAGCTGCTTGGACTCCTACGGATGCGCGGCGACCTTCACGCAACCGTTCCGGTGGTTCCCGACGACCTTGGTCCTAGCCCATTCAGACATGCAGCAACCATCACCCTCGTTCGCCGTCAGCTCATCCCCTCAGGCACATGGAGTGGGCAGGCCACTTTTCGTGCGACGGTCGGCGAGGCAGAAACGACCGAACACATCATCACCGCTGAGATCGATGGGAACAACGAGGTACGGCTCCCACGTCGCCCACTTAATGAAGGTGAATCCCTAACGTCCGCGTTCAAATTGCCATCGGATATGGTCGCTGCATTTGAACGTCAAGCAGCCAGCCAGCTCGAGGGGCTGCGACGTGATCGGGCTGCACTGGTCGAGCAGGAGCAGGCACGTGAATTGGAACGGATACGAACCGGTTACCAGGCGCAGCTGTCGGAAGCTGTGTCCGAAGACAAGGAGCGGTTGCGAAGAGCACTCAGGTCCGAGGAGCGTCGACTCGGACGAAAGCCCGATGTACGTGCACGGGCCAAACTGCTCGCCATCACTCTCGACGAGGACGACTGGCTGGTGGAAGAGAGCTGGGCGGGACAAGGGGACGCCCAGGGATCCCTGACCTATGAATGGGGCCTGCCCGGAATGCCGGAGGTCGAAAGTGATGCCTCGCAATCAACTATCAACGTGTTGGCACTCTGCTCTGGTGCACATTGGGTCGACGAATCAGAACTTTCTCACTGCGACTCTTGCACTTTCGACTATTGCAGTGTGTGTGGGGACGATGCGGTATTTGCGGAGTGCGCCACCTGCGGTCTATCGAGCTGCAGTTCGTGCCGCAACGAGACGGGGGGCCTGTGCCTCCAATGCGGATCGCCTGAGCGTGCGCCCGACTTAGACACGCGATTCGGTATCGGGTGGCGGTTGGGCCGAGGAGCCACGCTCGTTGTCGGCGAGCGTGTTGCCGAACTTGCGCGGCGAGGCGAGTCTTCGCCTTCAGTCGTGCTACCGAATGAGGACGTTGACGATCGGGATCGAATCCGAGTGCGGTCGTATGCGATTCAAAATGACCTGCCACCCGACAGTGGGTTGATCGTGCGCGACCTGAGCAATCGCCCGCCATCTGACGATCTGACTCGTCTCCTTTTGCAGAGTTCCAAAGCGGTTCACACCGAGCTCTCAGTTGCGAGGGACCCCACCTCTAAGATCGATCCTTCAGCGGCCGGTGATCTGCCCGCGTACGCAGCGCCTGACGTGAGCAGTGAACGCCAAAGGGGCGTCGCACCTCTGTTGGAGAAGCTGCGTCGCCAAGTGCCGCCTCCCGCACCGCGTGCGATTCTTGTAACCCGTCGCTCTGAGTTCACGGAAATCTACCTTGAGGCGGACCGTGTTGTAGAGCAAGTGTTGACAGTGGCTGACGACGGCACGTTACAGATCGTTAGCGAGCAGGCCAAAGCGTTTGAATGGCGAGAGGAATCACTCAACGATCCGGTACTTGCGACGGCGGAGATCGGCCAACTACAGGTGGCGGCAGAGCGCAGGAACGACGCGGTCCTCGTCAGTGTGTCGGACGGAATCCGACCTCATGTCGATTCGCCCTGGATGGCGCTTCCAGAGGGCGCCGGCCGCGAGGATCAATTCGTGTGGTTCGACCGATTACGTTCGCTCGGCGCGCCTGGAGGACGAGTAGGCAGACATCCACAAGAGCCGGTCACCATGGTCGACGCCTTTCCATCTCCGTCGGAGTGTCAGCTTGTCCGCCGCAGCATTCAACCTGTTGCCGAGCTGCGAACAGATTTCGAAGCAGTCGATCTTGCGCCGGTAGATCGCTCATCTCTCAACGCATTAGGTGCGCAAGCTGGAATCACGCCTGCGCGAATCGCCAACATGTTGCCAACCGAGTTGAGCCGCCTGCTGTTAGAGAAGACGAATCGATCCTTCAGCGCCGTTGTGCGCAGCGGATTCAAGGTTCATGAGACCTGGCGGGGGCATGGAACGGCGATTCATCAGTATCACGCATTCGACGGCCAACCGATAGCGCCGATGCTGGATGACCTTCAGCAACGTGAAAACAATTTCGGTGTTTGCCGTGACGGCCACTTCTACTTGGCCGGCACGGCCGCCAAGTGCAGCTCATGCCACACATGGTCATGCACGGTATGCGACGAAGTCGAGCACCAGGCTTCGATCGAATGTCCGAGTTGCACAACACCAGTGTGCCGACGATGCCTGACCGAAACGCATACGGTCCCAGACGCGCGATGCCTCTTCTGCGATGACCATGCGTGCCGTCAATGCGGGCGTGATCCGGAGGTCGTCGCCTGCCTTATTTGTATGCGCCGCCTATGTTCAGCATGTCGGATCGACGAGATTTGCTCTGCCTGTAGTGGGCTCGCACCGGCCACTGAAGACCAACTGAGAAGCCTTCCTGCGGACCTAGCCATAGCAGACGCAACTGTGCTCGCGGGCTCCGCTCAGGATGCAATGACGCTTCTGATTAATCGGCGCTCCAGCGTCGAGAGTGCAGTTATTCGGAACGGATCGATCGACTCCTGGATAGTGTTCGGCAGGAATGAAATCGACAACATTTACCGGCTGCGACTGCTCGCAAGCAAGAAACTTCGCACTCAAATCGTACCGATCGTTGAGTCGCCCAGAGCTGAGACTACGATCGATGTACCACATGTCATCGTGCAGTCGAACCGCACCTTTTACCCGGCGTGGTCCGTGGATGAGCTCGACATATCAGGTCGAGGCAATCAATCATTCCTCAACACTGATGCCGATCTCGCTGGGTTGGTAGCCGATAACGACTTTGCCGCTACGACACTGTTTCCGAAACCCGTTGAGAAAACGCCGACCCGAGTCGAACAGGCAATCGCATCGATGCCGGACCCGCATACTGTCGAGCTTGTAATGCGTTGGTATCGAAGAGGCCATGATGTAGCACTTACTGAATCTGGGCTCGTCTCCCGCACGATCGATGGTTCTGCCGTGCGAGAAGTCGTCACCGTCTGGGACGGAATCGACGCTGCGCCAACCTGGGTGAGCGAGGCCTGGCGACCGGCGCCCGGCGTTCGCAAGTACGCGGCAACGGATGAGGTCGAAGCCGCCATCGTGTCGATCGCGTCGCTAATCGCCCTTGGGGTGAGAGTCGATGGCCTGGCAGAGTGGTACACCATATCTGCCTCGTCCGAAGCTCCTTCGGCGACCATGCTGGCGCGGTCGATGGGTCATCCAGACGCCGACGAAGTTGGCGCCTTCACCGACCCAAGAACGGTCTCCCGCTCGTCGGTGTCTAACGCGACGGACGTTTCAATGCAGGTCCACCCGTTGGGCTCCGTCCGGCCGGCCACTTGGCGTGAACCCCCGCGCACGACCACGGACGCATTGGAGTTCTGGTTACCCGGCGCGCGGCCCACCACACCCGAGCTTGGTGAGCTGCCGCCCAGGTTCCGCACCTTGCTCGAACAGCGCGTGCAAAGCACACGATCCCGAATGGCTCTTTTTATTGGTGTCCGCATCGAGGAAACGGTCACCATGGAAGACGGTCAAGTCTGGCATTACGAAGTGAGCCTGACGCCAGGACAAACGGACGCAAGGCGACTCGACGCGACCTCGAAACTCCGACGAACCGCCGGCGTCATCGACCGCGAGGGTCATTTTGGCCCCGAGGACGCCGTATGCACGTATTGCTCCGCCAAAATCTGCCCAATCTGCACTGACGGCTTAGTTGCATGTGACTGCTGCGTCGTATCAATCTGCCGGCGCTGCGTTAACGAACCTCATAAAGATCTTTGGCTCTGCCCTGCGTGCATGACACTCCGCCGGCCGACTCGCAGCGAGGCTCGTCAACATGGACGGTTCCTATCGACTCGACAGATGCTGGTCAGCACCGACTCACGGCATACCGTCGTAGTCGAACACGCGAAGCACAGGTGGATGCGACAGGGCGACGATCGAGAAAAGCACGCGATCGCGAGCCCGTCAGTTGCCGCATTCCTCGACGAACGCGTGAAGCGAAACGCAGAGGCACTGAGTCGACCGCCCGAACCAGAGCCCTAAACGTTGGCTCGCTGTGCGGCTACAAACAGGTATGCCGTGTCCGCGACCTGGGGCACTGGCGCAGCCGGACTCGCTCGCGCGGTCGCAAGGCACACACAAAGGACTCCCGGTTCGCCGAGAAATCCTCGATGGCATTTCAGAAGCGCCGACGGGAGGCGGTTGGACCGCTGCGACTGGGCCCGCCTGTTGACTCAACCTGCTTCAACTGTAGCATTTTGCTACAGTTGAAGCAGGTTGCTACATCAGGAAGGCGTTATGGCGAACACCGCTGATCGAGTGACCCGCGTCGCCGCCGACTTAATGGACAGCGCGGCCGCCGAGGGTGCGCGACAAAGCCGCTCGGCCAAGCAGCAGCTCGACCACTGGGCGCGGGTGGGACGCGCGGTGTCGAGTCAGCAGACCGCGGCCCGGCGCCGGGTCGAGGCCGCGCTGACCGGCGATCTGGAGCTGCGCGAGCTGACCGCCGAAGAGGGCGCGGTGTTCAACGCCGAGATCGCCGCGGCCGTCCAGGAGAAGTTGGCGGGATCGCATTACGGGACGCTGCTGGCCGCGCGCGGAATCACCACCGTGGCCCTCGACGAGAACGGTGACGTCGTCGAGCACCGCCCTGATGGGTCCTCGGTCGTGCTGACTGCGAAACGCCGCGCGCCACGACGCAGGAAGGCCAGCGCCGCGCCCACCCGATGAAGCGGCTCGATCTGGTCGTCGGACCCAACGGAGCGGGTAAGTCGACGTTCGTCGAGCTCACCCTGGCGCCACTGCTGCCCGGTAGCGCCTTCGTCAACGCCGACGAGATCGCCCGGCGACGCTGGCCCGACGATCCGGTGTCGCATGCGTATCAGGCCGCGCGGGTGGCGGCAGAGACGAGGGCCAAGCTCACCGAGCTGGGCGCATCGTTCATCGCCGAGACGGTGTTCTCCCATCCGTCAAAGCTCGAACTGATCGATAACGCCCACGCGGCGGAGTACACGATCGTCCTGCATGTCCTGCTGATCCCCGAGGAGCTGGCGGTCGAGCGGGTCCGGCACCGGGTCAGCGCGGGCGGACATCACGTGCCCGAGGATAAGATTCGCGAACGCTACCAACGTCTTTGGGGGCTCGTCGCCGCCGCGATCACCCGATGCGATTCGACGACCGTGTACGACAACAGCGGGCTCAAAGGCCCCCGCATCGTCGCGGAACTGAACGACGGCTTCCTCGTCGGCTCGCCGGCCTGGCCGGCGTGGACCCCCGGCGCCCTGCGGTCAGGCTGCAGAACTTAGGCGAGTCTGGCCTGCGAGACGCAAGCCGCGATGTACTACCAATTCGTACTACAATTGCGGGCGTGTCTGAGGTGCCGGTCCGTGAGCTGAACCAAAATACTTCCGGCGTGCTCGCACGAGTCAAGCGCGGTGAGCAGATTGAGATCACCGAACGCGGCGTCGTCGTGGCCCGGTTGGTACCAGCTCAGGGCAATCCGTTAACCGACAT
>Ga0335072_10009572_pt1 | contig 13969 bp, 12 predicted proteins | sample Lox_Sample_21_FD_206725 | JGI IMG/M metagenome (GOLD analysis project Ga0335072, IMG submission 206725) | Soil microbial communities from Loxahatchee National Wildlife Refuge, Florida, United States - Lox_Sample_2.1 | ecosystem: Environmental > Terrestrial > Soil > Wetlands | place: USA...
TCGCCAAGCATCTTGAGCATCAGGACGTCCTGCTGCGCGTCAACCCGGACGTCGCCAAAGAACTCAAGTCGAACAACGCGCGCCTGCTGAACGAAATGGAAGAGCTCACGAAACGTACGATCATCGTAAAGAGCGATCCCGCCGTGCACCAGGAGCAGTTCGACATCAACTAGACCCGAGTCCTTGGGCACGAGTCGTGAGCAAACGCAAACCGGAGAAATGGACGCCTTCGCCCTTTACTTGCGAAGCCGTCCGGTCTCCGGATAGCCCCTATAATCGCAACACGCCGGGACAATGCTGGCGAAAATCCAGCCGCCAATCTGAACGACTTGATTGTGCCGTCGTCTAATTTCTAGGACATCCCGCTTTTTAAATTTTTTTTGAAGCCGCAATCCGCATGCTTGGCTCACCGAACGCAACACACTGTGCAATGGCCGCGACCACCCAGATGTACCACGGAATGGAATCGTGGTAGTGAAATTGCAAAATGACGCACACGATCAACAGCAGGCTTCCTAACATGATTGCCTCCTAACCGGCAAACCCGAAGACCAACCGTAGCAGCGTGGGGTGCGGCCAGTCAGTGAGCGGAGATACGGGGTCGACTCGATCCCGTTCGAAACAACCCCATACCCTACTCCATTGCCGGGTCGTGCAGTGTCCCGCCACCGCTTCCTTTTTGATCGCCCTTCCCACCCCAAGTCCAGTACATTCCAACGTAAGCGTAGTTCTCCGTCTGGCCTGCGACGGAGTGTCCATAGCAGAACAGAAACTGCTTATTGAGATTGTGTTTGAAGTGGTAATAGCCGCCAAAATCGATCAGGGTCGAAGGCCTCGTTTGTGGCGTCGCAAAGCCCTCCGCGCCGTGCGAGAACACCTCCCCTCCAAGCTCTAGCCGCTCACTGAACGTATATTTCAGAAGAAATCCCTCGTAAGGAAAATTTCGATAGCCGGTTTGCGGCACCACCTGATATCCCGCGCCCCCATCCAGCAGCCATTTGCCGATGTTCTTTTGCAGCCATAAAGGGAGCTTGTACCAAACCTTCCCCACGCCCAGTCCTTTTGAATAATTTCCTGTCGGCATCTCAAACATGGTGAAGCTGCCGAACTGCGGAATGTATTTGGTCTCTTTGAAGTAGGCAATCTTCGCGCCCAATTCCATGTCCGTCAGCCCAAACTCGGTTCGACCCGTGCCCGCCGGAAGATAAGCGCGATTATTCGATGGCGCCACAATCCCCCAGGGCAGGATCGCATGCAGCTGGACCCTCGGAATGGCGCCCCAGTTGAACTCGAACGCCGGGCCAACTGAATCGGTCTCGACCGGAGTGCCGTCGGCTCCGCCAAAAATGTAAAACTCATAGTGATGCAGGTCTACCGGGACCGGATCGTCGGTTTGATACGGAGGCCCCTGCGCCCATAGATGGGAAAAAGCCAGAAGAGAAAACAGGATCAGGCTGGCGAAACACTTCAACCTGCGATGGAGATGGCGCAGTATCCCGGGCATGAGGACGCGGCCTGGTCGCGATGATCTCAGCCAAGGTTGTCCGGAGTCAATGCGAGGAACGCCTTTAGAAGCTGTGTTCTTATAAACGCAGTGCGAGCTAGCTCACATTCGCCAGCGTCTTCACGGCAATATCGGACCGTCCACGCAGCCGCTGCACTGAGTCATGGATAGTCTTGGCGGCCACTCCCGATCCAGCCTGCTCTGCCACATTGGCCAAGCTGCCCGCTTCCTCCGTCGCCGTGCTGGCCATATCAAGCAGCACGACCACCGAATCCGCATGCAGCTTCCACACGGACGACAGTTTCTGGCTGCGCTTCAATTCTTCCAGTTCCGTGCTGATGCGCGCCGAAATCGATACCAGGCGAATGAGTGCCCGTGCCACATCGGCGCGCGTGCTCTTTTCTTCCAGGAATGCCGCGCTGTAGGCGTCAGCTTCGGCCACGGTCAGTGTCAGGTTGAAGAATCGCATGGGCACGACCTGCCGATACTTGGGATCGGCCACGCGCACGAACACTCGAATCGACTCTTCCACTCGCCGCAACTTCGCTTCTTCAATCGATATCTGTTGTGCCGTGACTGCGGGCGGCTGGAACACCGCAGGCGCTGCTGGAGGTTTCGGTGCCGTCACCCGCGCCGGTTTCGCCGCTGCCGCTCCATTGCCGTTTCCGGCACGCGATGGCCGTGCCGCTGGCGTCAGTAGCGATCGCCGTATCGGAGGCCGGCGGTCCAGTTCCTTTTTCAGCTTCGATACCCGGCGGAATTTTTCCAGCGTGCTTCCGTAGTCCGCCTGCAGCATCTGGTTCTCCTCGATGGCCGCGACGTGTTCGACCGTGACCTCTACGCCATCCACCGTCGTGAGAATGGTTCCACCCATCTCTTCGAGCGCCTGTCCGAACTGCTTGATCTCGCCCAGCGCTTTGGCGAACAGTTCGTCGAATTTCTTTCCGAACGTCGCGTTGTACGCCGAAACCGTGGCCAGCACTCCGGGATGATAAAACGACGAATCCAGCCATTGTTTCAACTCGCGCACACGGCCGATGATGCCCGAATCGATCAGCGCATTGAAGTCGCGGAAGCGCCCGACTTCTTCACGCAGAGGATCAAACCGCCGGAGAAGTTGCACATGTTCTTCCGGAAGTGACGGGACATCGGTATCGGCGAGAATTTCAATCAACGCAATTTCGAAGGGCGAAAGCGGCAGCGCGCCATCGAGCCCGTAGCCGCTTTGCTCCCACTGTCCAGGCACGCGGGGGTGCCGATAGAGAAACGTTGCAATCAGGTCGGTCTTGTCGCGATTGACATCGCTGCCCTCGCGCCGGCGCACGAAATAGCGCAGCAGAGCCTCGGCCACTTCTGAATCTGTCTCGGGAGTGAGCGCCTGGCGCAGCATCGCCGGCGTGATCGCCATGTCGAGCAGATGCAGCCAGCGATACATCTGCGAAAGCGTGTGGGGGAGTTCGCGCTCCGAATGCCGCAGCGCGTCCTGGTCCAGTCCACTCGGGACAGGCACTGGCCCGCCCAGCGACTCCACCATGAGCTTCTGATAGAAGCCCTGCACAGTCGCAAGAATGGCTAGCTCAAACCGAAGATCCTCGGCCAAGCATTCCCTCGCACGTGAGATAACTGATCCTGCTTCCTTACCAAGTTTCAAGTAAAACCGAAGGTTACTTGCGGTGCAAGTTACCTCCGGTGCGGCTTGCGGAGTGATATAGAATCTTGCGGAGGTACATGGACTCCCGGGTATGGGGCCCCCGCGGATAGATAGCTCCGCCACGAAAGAAAAACTCGATTTACTTTTATTGATACACGCGACTTGGACTCTTCACTATTCGGGTCGGCGGCAGCCATAGCGCGTCAAGCGGAAGCGATGGCATTCGCCGACCTTTAAATTCGGGGTCTACGATGAAGTCGCGCTCTCTGTTTCTTGCTCTGGTTTCAGCGCTTGTGGTCGCCCTAATGGGCTGTGGCTCTAGCAGCTGGAACGCCAACGACGTGACAGTGACGGTTTCTCCGGGAACGGCCACGACCGCTGCCAATGGCACCGTCGCCCTGCAAGCGGCGGTGAGTGGCGATTGTTCGGGTTGTGTACCCTCGGTTGGCTGGTTCATAACTGAGGATGAGGGACCGAGCGACCCAGATGGTAGTGCTTGCAACTGGTTTACGAACAACGGGCCGCCGAATGCTTCCTGTCCCGGTGGGACGATCGAGGAAACGGCTGGCGGGCTAAGCAACTCATCGGCAGTGAAGTACCATGGTCCGGCAACGGCGGGAACGTACCACGTAACCGCCGAATGGTCCTTGGGCGGAGGTTTGTTTGGAAACCTGCCCCCACTCGTTACCAAGCAGGCAACGGCTGTGATCACCGTGACGCAGTAACTGGAAGTCCGCTCCCAATCGGAACGGCCGAATAAGAAAACCCAAGCGCGTGCTAGAACACCACGGTCTTATTCCCATACACCAGCACACGATTCTCCACGTGCGCCCGTACGGCTCGCGACAACACAATCTTTTCCAGATCGCGCCCCTTGCGTATGAGATCTTCCACGTTGTCGCGATGCGAGACTCGCACCACGTCCTGCTCGATGATTGGACCGTCATCGAGCTGCTCGGTCACGTAATGGCTCGTCGCGCCAATCAGTTTCACGCCACGCTCGAACGCCTGATGATACGGCCGCGCCCCAATGAAGGCCGGCAGGAAGGAATGATGAATGTTAATGATCCGTTGCGGATACTGGCGGACGAACTCATTCGACAATATCTGCATGTAGCGCGCCAGCACCATGAAATCCGGACGATGCCGAGAGATCAACTCGTGAATCTGTTTCTCCGCCTGATCTTTATTCTCTTTGCTGACCGGAACGGCGGCATAAGGAATTCGGTAAAACTCGGCAATCGGCCGGGCATCCAGATGATTCGAGATGATCAGCGGAATCTCGCAATGCAATTCTCCACTTTGATGCCGATACAGCAGGTCAACCAGGCAGTGATCGTACTTCGAAACGAAAATGATCATCCGTGGACGCTGCGCCCCGAGCGCCAGCCGCCACTTCATGGCGAATGCTTCGGCCACCGGAGAAAACTCCTTGCCGAAGTCGCTGAGATCGTCCTCGGAAAGATCAATATCGAAGTCTTTGGGATCGAACTCCACCCGCATCAGGAACAATCCGGATTCTTCATCCGCATGTTCATCCGCATGCAGAATGTTTCCGCCGTGGCGATATACGAAGTCGGCGATCGTCGCGACTTCGCCCTTACGGTCGGGACACGAAATGAGCAGGATGGCAGAGTTTTTCATCCCCGATTAAGGCGCCGTGCCCCTTGCGTTTGGTTTGTAGTCACACCGTCTCCCAATCTTCAATGCACAACTCTCTGGTCGGGCCATAGTGCTATTTCTTCAGCCCCTTCACAATCTCCCGCACCGCATTTGCCCCCGACCCTCCCGTCAGCCCTGCCCCGGGATGCGTTCCGCTTCCGCACAAATACAAATTCTCGATCGGCGTGCGATACCGTGCCCAATCGAGCAGCGGACGCATGGTGAAGAACTGATCCAGCGCAAGTTCGCCATGGAAGATTTGCCCGCCCGTCATGCCGTACTTTTCCTCCAGATCGAGCGGAGTGATGATCTGGTGCGTCAAAATCAGTTCCGGCAGATTCGGCGCGTACTGCGCAAGAGTCTGGACCACGGTCTGGCCTAGCGCGTTGCGCTGCTCCTCCCAATCGCCCTTCAGCTTGTACGGCGCATATTGCATGTAGATCGACATCACATGCTTGCCTTCCGGCGCGAGCGTCGCATCGGTCAGCGATGGGATCGTGATTTCCAGATATGGCTGACGCGAGAAATTGCCGTACTTCGATTCGTCAAATGCCCGCTCCAGATAATCGATCTCATGCCCGATCTGAATGCGTCCCCTCAGAGCCGACGAGTCGCCGTTTTTCAACGCTGTGAACTTCGGCAAACCGGCAAGTGCAAGATTCACCTTTGCGACCGTCCCATTCGCCCGATAATTCTGCAGCCGCTGCACAAAATCCGGAGAAAGATGTGTAGGATCGGTCAGCTTGAGCAACGTTCGCTTCGGATCGGCATTTGAAATCACTGCGCGCGCCGAAATCTCTTCTCCCGTTGAAAGCAGTATGCCCTTAGCCGCGCCATTCTGCACGCGAATTTCGATGACTTCTGCGCCCGTGCGAATCTCCGCTCCCGCAGCTTTTGCCGCGCCCGCCATCGCACTCGTGATTGCCCCCACTCCGCCGGCCGCAAAATATGCCGCGCCCGCAGGATGAGGATCTCCCGCAGCACGTATCAGAAATACCAGCGCGCTTCCCGCCGACCACGGACCAAGAAAAGTTCCAAACACGCCCCGCGCCGCAATCACGGCGCGCAGCAACTCGGTTTCGAAATACTCGGACGCGAGGTCCGCGACGGCCATCGGTCCCCAGCGCAGCAGCCGAAACATATCCTTCTTGCCCAGTTTGCGAATCGCGCGACCCGCTTTTAGCATGCTCCACAGATCAGCGCTCGAAGGGTTGTCAATATCGGGGGGAGTAGTCGCAAGAGCCTCGGCGATGACCTTACTGATTTTTCCCAGCGATCGCTCTAACTCTGCATACTTGGTCGCGTCTTTTTGCGAGAACTCCGCGATCTGTTCCGAAGATTTCTTCGCGTCCTGAGACAGCGACAGCGCCCGCCCATCAGGAGTCAGCCCCGTCAAACAAACGTCCGGAGTAATCACCCGTAGCCCATGTTTTTCGAGTTCCATATCGCGCACAATGTCCGGCCGGATCGGGCCCGCCGCGTGCGCCAGAGTAGAACAGCGAAATCCCGGATGGAATTCATCAGTGACGGCTGCTCCACCGACCTGCGCGTTGCGCTCGAGCACGAGCGGCTTGAATCCCGCTTCGGCCAGATAAAAGGCGGTGACGAGCCCGTTGTGTCCCCCGCCAATGATGACGACGTCTCGTACCTCAGGCATTTCCCCTGTGTACCTCTGTGACCTCTGTGGTTAGAAAGCTCACAACCAAAGAGGTCACAGAGTCGCACAGAGTGACTCAACTTCGGCTGCCTCACTCAACGCGGCTTTCGTTGGGTGGGGACTTATGCCCTTACGTCTTTCAGGATTTCCAGCGCCGCCAGCCGCCCATTCGCGCCCATAATCCCGCCGCCGGGATGCGTCGCTGATCCGCACATATACAGGTTCTTGATCGGCGTGCGATATTGCGCCCACCCCGGCACCGGGCGCAGAAAGAAAAGCTGCTCCAGCGAAAGCTCGCCCTGAAAAATATTTCCCTCGCTCAGTCCCCACTCGCGCTCGAGATCGAGCGGGGTGACGACCTGCTTTTGAATGATGATGTTCTTGATATTCGGTGCGTACTCTGCAATCGTGTTGACCACCGTGTCGCCGAATGCTTCTTTCTCGGTGTCCCAGTTGAGCCCGGGGCGCAGCTTGTACGGCGCATACTGCACGAAGCACGACATCACATGTTTCCCCGGCGGCGCAACCGAAGGATCGGTGAGCGACGGAATCACCATGTCAATGTACGGACGTCGCGAAAAATTTCCGTACTTCGCATCGTCATAGGCTCGCTCCATGTACTCGACAGATGGTGAAATCGAAATCGCGCCCCGCAGATGCGCGCCCCGGCCCGGCATACACTTGAACTCCGGCAGCGCATCGAGCGCCATATTCACCTTGCCCGACGATCCGCGAAACTTGTAGCGATTCACTTCCTCCAGAAAATCTCCCGGGAGATGCTCCGCCGCAATGAATCGAGTAAACGTCAGCCGCGGATCGACGCTCGAGGAAATCACATCTGCGTCAATCTCATCGCCGTTGGCGAGGACCACGCCCTTCGCTTTCCCGTTTTTCACGATGATCTGCGCGATTGCGGATTTTGTACGAATCTCGACTCCTGCCTCGCGTGCCGCATCCGCAATCGCATTTGAAATGGCTCCGGTGCCGCCGCGGGCGAATCCCCAGGCGCGGAACGCGCCGTCGATCTCACCCATGTAGTGATGAAGCAGAACGTAGGCCGTGCCCGGCGAACGCACGCCGAGAAACGTCCCGATGATTCCCGACGCCGACATGGTCGCCTTCAGCACGTCGGTCTCGAACCACTGATCGAGGAAATCAGCCGCGCTCATGGTCATGAGCTGCACCTGGTTGTACTTGTCGTAGCTCGACATGCCCTGAAACCGCCGTCCGATGAAGAGCAGCTTCATCAGTTCGCGCGGATCGAGCGTCGTCGGATCGGGAGGCACCATGCTCAAAATCGGCTTCACGAAGCGACACATGGCCTGCATGGCTTTGCCGAATTCGTCGTACGCTTCCGCGTCGAGCTTTGAGTGGCGCGCGATTTCTCGATGCGTCTTGCCGTGATCGTTCACGCGCCACAAATAATCCCCGCTCGGCATCGGCGTGAACGTGCCATCGAGCGGAAGGATTTCCAACCCGTGGCGCGGGAGATCGAGGTCGCGAATAATCTCAGGACGCAGCAACGAGACGACGTATGAGCAGACTGAAAACTTGAATCCCGGCACGATTTCTTCCGTGCAGGCCGCGCCGCCGAGCACGTGCCGCCGTTCCAGCACGAGAACCTTCTTGCCCGCGCGCGCCAGGTACGCAGCATTGACGAGGCCGTTGTGCCCGCCGCCAATTACGATTACGTCGTATTGAGAACCAGCCATTAGCCGTTAGCTCCTAAGCTTCTAGCTAAAATTCAAGTTTCAGGAAGCGCAATGATACTCGAAGGCAGGAAACGGGGAGGAAAGATCAGAGTCCGCTGGGCAGGACACTCCATTGAATCATTCGCCGCATAACGGTGTGTCATTGTAGCGCACTTGAGCAGAAAGCTGAACGCTAGGCAAGTGCGGGACAATTACCGTACCCGACGGCGTCATCCCGAAAGCCCGCGTTTTCACCAGCGGGCCGAGGGATCTCCCGATCCACAGGCCTGTGTTTATTTGTCACAGACAAAACCTTGCCGGGATCCCCTAAGAATAAGCGATGCCGCTGCCGAAGATCTTCTTCGTCTACATCATGACCAACGGCCCATTGCCAGCCGCACTCTACGTCGGCATGACAAGTGACCTCCGAAGGAGAGTATGGGAACACAAAAACAAACTGCTGCCTGGGTTCACCAGCCGCTACAACCTGAATCGCCTTGTTTACTACGAACGCTTTGTTTACCCGGATGCTGCGATCGGACGCAAGAAAGAGATCAAGGGATGGCGTCGTTCGAAGAAGATCAGGCTTGTCGAGTCGACGAATTCGCGATGGGAAGATCTGGCACGTGGGTGGCAGAATATGTACAAGCCCGATTATCGGGAGATCCCTCGCGCCCTTCGTAAAAGCGCGGCGCTTCGGGATGACGCACTGCGAAGTGTGGTCACGATCGTGCCCACGATTGCCCGCGACGCAGCCCACTGCATATAATCGCTCTCGAATTTCTCTGTGCCTCCGTGTCTCCGTGGTGCAGAGGAAGAAGAGGCCATCTTGCCTATCGGAACCGCATTTCACGAGCGCACTTTTCCTCTTTGCCACAGCCTGAATTACCGCGAGTGGTCAGGATATTACACGGTCAGCGTCTACGAAGTGCATCACGAGCACGAGTACAACGCCATCCGCAACGCGTGCGCGCTCATCGACGTCTCCCCGCTCTACAAGTATCGGGTCACTGGCAAAGACGCGACCCGCCTCGTCAATCGCGTCATCACCCGCGACATCAACAAGGTCAAAGTTGGCCAGGTGATTTACTGCTGCTGGTGCGACGAAGAGGGCAAAGTCATCGACGATGGCACGATCTCTCGTCTCGACGAAAATGTTTATCGCTGGACGGCGGCCGATCCCAGCCTGCGCTGGTTCCGGCAAAATGGCCTCAACATGGACGTGCAGGTCGAAGACATCTCCGAAAAAGTTGCCGCGCTGGCCTTGCAAGGCCCGACTTCGGCGAAGCTGCTCCAATCGGTCGCCGAAGCCGATATCGCGAATCTGAAGTATTTTCGCGTGACCAGCGGAAAAATCGCCGGCGTTCCCGTCGATATCTCCCGTACCGGCTACACCGGCGACCTCGGGTACGAAATTTGGATGCCGTGGCAGGAAGCCGTCAAAGTCTGGGACGCGCTCGCCGAGAAAGGCAAGCAATTCGATCTGCACCCCGCCGGAATGCTGGCTCTCGATGTCGCGCGCGTCGAAGCGGGATTGCTCCTCATTGAGGTCGACTACACAAGCGCAAAGAAGGCATTAATCCCGTCGCAAAAGTTTTCGCCCTACGAACTCGGCTTCGGAAAGATGGTTCATCTCGACAAAGAAAATTTCATCGGGAAGCATGCTCTGGAACGAGACGCCAAGAACGGTGTGGCGCGCCAGCTTGTGGGATTGGAAGTCGACTGGACCGACGTCGAGCGTTTGTATGAGCGCTACGGCCTGACTCCCGCCGCTCCGGCGCAGGCATCGCGTGTCTCCGTGCCCGTTTACTCGGGCGACAGGCAGGTGGGCAAAGCGACGACCACGACCTGGTCTCCCACGCTGAAGAAGATGATCTCCCTCGCCAGTATTGAGACCGAACATGCGAAGCCCCGCACGCAACTGCAAATGGAAATCACCATTGAGGCGATCCGCCTGAAGACAAATGTAAAAGTGGTGACGCTGCCGTTCTTCAACCCTCCACGCAAAACCGCGACGCCGGTATAGGATCGTGGTAACGGGGGTTCAACCTTGCCTACACGCGTAGAACGTCAGACCGTCGACCTTTCGAAGTATCCCGACCTGGCCGTCGTCTATCTCGGCATGCGAGTCAATCGCGTGTTCGGGATCAAAACCCTGTTTGGATTCGGACCGAAGATCTCTTCGTCCGCTCAGGCGAAGCCAGATGGACTGTTGTGTCACGAGCTTTTTCTATTTTCGTTGTTTCCGATGCACGCGGGCATCCGCCAATACTGGCGCGACCTCGATTCACTCATGAAGTGGACGCGATCCGATCCGCACAGGCAGTGGTGGCAACAGTTCCTCAAAGATTCCGGAGGCACCGGCTTCTGGCATGAAACCTATCTTCGTCGCGGCGGCATGGAAGCCATTTATGACGACGTCGCGCCCCCGATCGGATTCAAGAGCTTCGCGCCCGTGGTGCGGGCAGTGGGGCCCATGTTCGGCGCCTCGGCCAGAGCCGGAAAAGAATTTGCCGGCGAACCGGTTATATCGGAAAAGGAACTCTACGACGATTCCCATCAAGAAAACGTCGCGTAATTCTGCGACTTTAAAGCGAAGAACCGAATAGCCCCTTGCCCAGCGCCGATCCAATTCACCACCGTTGCTACACGATTCGTTTAGAACTTCGCTTCCAATACAAGTATCCCGGCACGCCGATCAGCACAATCGCCGTTCCCCAGAACGCCTCCGTCGGCCGGGTGATGATCGTGTTCAGCGTCCATGCCGTGCCGATCAGCACATAAATTCCCGGCAGCCACGGATAGCCCGTGCAACGATAGGGTCGCGGAATCTCCGGACGCTTCCAGCGCAGCCAGAAAAATCCGATCACAGTCAGGGTGTACGACAGCACCATCCCATAGATCACATAAGTGTAAAGCTGGTCGTAGCGCCCGCTGATCGTCAGCGCAGCCGCCCACACTCCTTGCCCAACCAGGCTGAATGCCGGAGTCCGCCACTTCGGATGAATCACCGCCATCCGCTTGAAAAACACGCCATCCTGCGCCATCGCCATATAAACGCGCGCGCCTGCCAGGGTGCAGGTGGCCGCGGCGCTGAAGCATGCGACCGCAATCATTAGAGAAAGCCACCCCGCGGCTTTCGGAGAAAACAGCACCGCGGCCGCGGCATGTGCAATCGTCTCGTGCATCGCAATTTCGTTTGGCGGCATCGCGTAGATATACGTCATATTCATGGCGACATAGATCACACCTACAACGAGAACGCCGAAAAACATCGCCAACGGAACGTTGCGCCGGGGATTTTTCACTTCCCCCGCAACCCATGTGATATAGACCCATCCGTCATAGGCCCAGAACACGGCGATCAATCCGACGCCGAGAGCGGAAATCAATTGCGTGGGAGAGAGCCCCATCGTGAACCCAACCCCGTGCGCTTCGAAATTCGACCAATGTCCTTTGCCGATGGCGAATCCCAGGATGACAAATGCGGCCATGGCAACGAATTTCGTCCAGGTGGAAACATTCTGCAGCAGGGCGCCCCAGCGCAGCCCGACGACGTTCACGTACGTGAGGATGGCAATCAGCGACAGTGCAAAGACATGCGCTCGTGTGATCGCGAGGCCGGCGATAGCGAACACGACCCTTTGCTCCGAGACAGCCGGAAACACATTTCCGCTGTACGCTGCGGCAGCCACCGAGAGCGCCGCGATCGATCCACCATTGGCGACCGCGAACAGCATCCATCCATAAAGAAATGCCACCAGGTCGCCATACGCTTCGCGCAAGTAGATATATTGCCCACCCGAATCGGGGAACATCGATCCCAGTTCGGCGAAGGGAAAACAAGCGCATAAGGAAATCAATCCGCCCAATATCCAAACGAGAAGGAACAATGCCGGGTGAGGGAGCGGCCCGGCAATATCTTTCGCAGTAAGAAAAATCGAAGACCCGATGATGCCGCTGACCAGCAGCAACACAGAATCGAGCAGGGTCAGTCCGCGCAGCAGGGTTGGCTTCGAGTCGGCTGCGCTCTCGCCTGAAGCCGCATTTTTGTTGGAGGACAAAACGGGAGTGGGTTCCATCATCCGAACCCGAGTTCGTCGGGAGATTCCAGCGGCGTCCCGCACGTCCGGCAGATCACGGCCGAGCAATCTCCGCAGGTCAGCGGATCATTGACTTCCTTGGCGCAATTGGGGCAGTAGAGCGGTCCCGGCCCGGGTTTGGGCGGATTCTGCGGAGCCGTTGCCATCAGGAACAGAACTGTAGCATATATCGAATCCCAGTCGACACCAGGTCGCTGCGTTATCCCGAAGCCTCTCATTTTCATCAGCGAGGCCAGGGATCTCCCGCTCAACTCATCTTAAGCAATAGAATTGAACATATGCCCGACAAGCCCCACACTCCCGACGAGAAACTGCAGCAGGAATTCAACCGCTGGGCCGCGGCCGGGGAAGGCCCCAAGATGGAGCAGCATCATCTCGACATTACCGAGAAGACGATCCGGCTGATGAATCTTCGTCCCGGCGAGCGCGTGCTCGATCTCGGCTGCGGCTCGGGATGGGCTACGCGTCTGCTGGCTCGCCTGGTTGGCGATGGTCCCGAAGGTTTCGGCCAGGTCGTCGGCGTCGATGTGTCCGATGAAATGGTGCGCCAGGCGCGGGAAGCGTCGAAGGATTTCGAGAATATTCTTTACGTATGGGGGTCGGCCGAACAGATTCCCTGGGAAGAGAACTTCTTCGACAAAGTTCTGTCGGTTGAATCGTTTTATTACTACGCCGACCAGGACCGGGCTCTTATGGAGTTATTCCGTGTAATGGCGCCCCGCGGCCGTTTCTTCATTCTGATCAATTTGTACAAAGACAATCCGTACTCACTGCAGTGGGTCGACAAGCTGAAAGTTCCGGTCCACGTGCGCTCGGCCGCCGAATACGTGGAACTACTTCAGAAGCACGCCTTCGAAGACGTGGAGGCGCGCCGCATCCCCGACGACACGCCCACGCCTGACGATTACCAGACCAAATCCTTCCACAGCCTCGACGATATGCGCGCCTTCAAGCGCGAGGGCGCGTTGTTGCTGATGGCCTCAAAGCCCGATCTGCGCACCCCCGCTCCCGGCTACACGATCTACTAGATCGAGTCGTCGTCGCCGCCTTTTTCGCGGTCCTTCACTGGGCTCAAGGCTCGCCCGTCCTGCGCATGATGAATTTCGATTCTTCCATTCACGTCCGACAAATGAATGTGCGCGCTGCCGTTGCCCAGTTCACCATCCAGATTGTGCCCGACAAAGCCATGGCTGGCATGCAGTCCGAAATCGTTATCGATTCCGCCGGAAACCGTGCTCGCCTCAATGCGCGCATTCGAATCCGAGGGGATCGTCACCTCGACCGAGCCGTTCACCGAATTCAGGTCAACGGAGTTGGAAGCAAGCTGGTCGAAAGCCGCGTCCAGCCTGCCATTCACGGTCGAGAGCTTGGCTTCTCCCGCCAGGTTCTTGGCCTCCAGGCGGCCATTCACGCACGACGCATGAACTTCTCCCGCCACTCCGCTGATGTCGAGCGCGCCATTGACCAGATTGATCTCGTCCAGCCGCGCCCGTCTCGGCACGGTGACCGTGTACTCCACGCTCGCCGGATTATTGTGCGATCCCCAATTGAAGGTGTGATCGTGATCGGGATATTCGGTGCGAATCGAAACGTAATCCTTGCCGGCATCGACCTCGATTTTGGCGGCGTCAAGCTGCTCTTTCGTGTTCGCATATTTCACCGCGTCCACCTTCACTTCATTTCGATCCCAGCTGGAGATGT